>Ga0134122_10000108_pt1 | contig 45254 bp, 44 predicted proteins | sample KB302_FD_96461 | JGI IMG/M metagenome (GOLD analysis project Ga0134122, IMG submission 96461) | Terrestrial soil microbial communities without Nitrogen fertilizer from Kellogg Biological Station, Michigan, USA - KB3-0-2 | ecosystem: Environmental > Terrestrial > Soil > Unclassified ... | reverse complement strand
TGGGCGCGCGCACCCTTTTGGACAGCGTGAGCGGGACGCCGGAGGTCTACGGGCGGCTGCGCTCCCTGGCCAGGGACATGAACATCGACGTCCCCGCGGTGCCGGCGGTGGTGGAGGTCGCGGCGCAGGGGAACGCGGAGGCGCTGGCCAAGCTGCTGGAGCTGGTGCGGCCGTCGTCGGGCGACGCGGGCGCGGAGAAGGAGGTCTCCACCGCGCTGAGCGAGGTGGGGCGCACCGCGCCGGACGAGCTGATCCTCGCCCTGAAGAATGCGCCCGCGGCGGACCGCGACGCCGCGGTGGCCATGCTCGCCCAGGGCCTGGTGCGGGCGGCGGACGCGGACCACCCGTTCTGGCCCGCGCTGCGCAAGTCGATGGGCGCGGTGGACGTCGCCACCGCCACCTTCGCCAAGCAGGTGGACGCCGCCCTCTCGCTCAAGATCGCCGAGGAGAAGGCGCCCAAGCCGGCCGCCGTGGCCGGCCAGGTCGTCCCGGCCTCCGCCACCACCGGCGGCCCCGGCCACGAGGCCACCGCCGAGACCCGCCCGGGCGGCTAGCGCCGGTCAGCGCAGGCCCTTCATCCACTCCACCACCGCGCGGGTGAACGCCTCCGGCTCCTCGAAGAAGGGCTGGTGGCCGCTCTTCTCGAAGAGGCGGAAGGTGGCCGTCGGGAGCTTCGGCAGCACCGGCGCCCAGAGCGTGTGCGGCACGATGTAGTCCGACCGCCCGTGGGTGAGGAGCAGCGGGACCTGGAGCCCGGGGCCGCCGGTCACCTCCCAGGCCGGCGAGAGCCGGGTCAGCAGGTGCTGGGTGAGCTCCGGGCGCGGCGAGGCGGTGGCGTAGAGCGGCGCCGCGTCGGTGTTCGGGTCGTGGAAGCGCGAGGGCGTCTGCGCCATCAGCACCGCCCCTGGCGGCGAGCCCGGCGGCACGCGGGCCAGCGCCTCTTGCTGGATCCGCCGGCGCTCCTCGGAGGCGTCCTCGCAGAAGAAGGCCTTCGCCTGCTCCACCAGCTTCGCCATGTCCCCGTGCGGCGGCGTGCCGGCGGTGACGGCGCCGGAGACGGACCCCGGGCAGCGGCGCGCGTACTCGATGGCCGGCATCCCGAGGATGGAGTGGCCGAGCACGAGCACCTTCTCGGCGCCCAGCGACCGGCGGACCGCCTCCAGGTCCTCCGCGAGGAGGTCGAAGGTGAGGTCGGCGGCGGCGCCGGTGGAGCGCCCGCTCCCGCGCAGCTCCACGAACGTGAGCTGGAGGTGGTCCAGCAGCGGCTTCGGCGCCTGCAGCTCGTACGGCCCGGAGCCGATGGCGGTGAGCCACAGGCAGGCCGGCCCGCGGCCCTGGGTGGTGGTGAACAGCTCGGCGCCCTTCGAGGCGACGGTGGTCATGTGCGGTCCTCCAATGCGCGCGCGCGCAGACGGCTCGCCGTCCGGCCAGGGTATCCGGCCGTTCGTCGATCCGCTGCGCGCGTGTACGGGTTTGAAGCCGGCGACCATTCCTGGCCGCCGGTCCCATGACCCTACCCGGCCGGAGGGGCGGCTGGCTACTTCGGCGGCGCGGCCTGCTTGGCGCGGCGCTGCATCTCCTCCGGGCTCACGTCCTCCACGTGGGTGGCGAGCTGCCAGGCGTTGCCGTACGGGTCCTGCACCTGGCCCCAGCGGTCGCCCCAGAACATGTCCGCCACCGGCGCCAGCACCTTGAAGCCGGCCGCCGTCGCCCTGGCGAACACCGCGTCCACGTCCGGCACGTAGAGGAAGTTGTTGGAGTGGGTCGGCGGGGCGAAGCCGGCCGAGGCGACGAAGAGCACGCTGTCGCCGATGCGGACGTGCGAGTGCATCACGCTCTTGCCGTCCGGGCCGGTCATCTTCCCCATCACCTCGGCGCCGAAGGCCCGCTGGTACAGCTCCAGCGCGGCGGCGGCGTCGTTGACGACGATCTGCGGGGTCAGGCTGCGGAGTCCTTCGGGAACGGGCTTGGTCGACTTGGCCATGGCTTTTTTCGCTTCTCGATGTGCGCGGGGCGGGTGCATCCCGCCGGCGCCAGATGACGCGCGGCGATGGCCGGAAATCGACATCGGATGATCACCTGCTGTCAGACGCGCTTGATATAGGGGTGCGCGTTCCGGCCATGGAATGGGTCGGACACACACAACTCGCCCGTGGTGGGCGGGTTCTCGAGAAAGTCAGAAAGGAAGGGCGACATGGCGGGTGGCGGCGTCAACAAGGTGATCTTGATCGGCAACCTGGGGCGGGACCCGGAGGTGCGGTTCACCCCCAGCGGGCAGGCGGTGGCGAACTTCACCGTCGCGACCAACGAGTCCTGGACCGACAAGCAGGGGCAGAAGCAGGAGCGGACGGAGTGGCACCGCATCGTGGTCTGGGGAAAGCTCGCCGAGCTGTGCGGCGAGTACCTCTCCAAGGGCCGCCAGTGCTTCGTCGAGGGCCGCCTGCAGACGCGGGAGTGGACGGACAAGGAAGGAAAGAAGAACTACACCACCGAGGTGGTCGCCCAGAACGTCCAGTTCCTGGGTGGGCGGGGCGAGAACGCGGGGCCGCGGCCTCGGGCGCAGAACGGTTCGCAGGACTACGGCTCGCCGCCGCCGGGAATGGAGGAGGGGATGCACGGAAGCGCCAACGGCGCCTCCTCCTCCAATGGTCCTCCGCCGGAGGATGACATTCCCTTCTAGGCGGGGACGGCAGGACGGGCCGCGGGCCGGCCGCGGCTCTACAATCCATCCATGGCCGATGAGCTGGTGAGCGCCCTGTTGCGGGCGGAGGATCTGCGCCTGGTGCTGGCGCTGACCTCCGACCTCAGCCGGCGCGCGCGCGAGTTGGCCAGCATGCGCCCTGGCTCGGCGGCCGTGCTGGCCCAGGGCCTGACCGCGGGCCTGCTCCTGGCGGCGCTGCAGAAGGAGCGCACCCGGCTGAACCTGCAGCTGGAGTGCGACGGGCCGCTGCGCGGTCTGTTCGTGGACGCCAGCAGCTCCGGCGAGGTGCGGGGCTACGTGAAGAACCCGCTCGTCGAGCACATCGGCGGGGAGGGCGAGTTCCGCTGGCGGCCGGTGCTGGGCAACTCCGGGTTCCTCTCGGTCCTGCGGGACCAGGGCGGCGGGGAATACTACCGCTCGTCGGTGCAGCTGGGCCGGTTCGACATGGCGCGGGACCTGGAGGCGTTCTTCGCGGAGTCGGAGCAGATCCGCACCGCGGTGCTCCTGGGGCTGGTGGCGGAGGGCGAGGAGCCGCTGTCGGTGGTGGGTGGGTTGTTGATCCAGCCGCTGCCGGATGGGGACCTGGAGTCGCTGGCGGGGCACGCTCGGCGGCTGGAGGCGCCGGGCGCGTTCCAGGCGGGCCTGCAGGCGGGGGCGAAGTCGGGCGCGTCGGCGGCGGTGAAGGCGCTCTTTCCGGGGTCGGACCTGGAGGTGCTGGCCCGGTACCCGGTGGCGTTCCAGTGCAGCTGCTCCAAGGAGCGGGTGAAGAACGCGCTGCTCGCCATGGGGAGGGCGGAGCTGGATGACCTGCTGGCGAAGGACGGGCAGGCGGAGGTGACCTGCCAGTTCTGCTCCACGCGCTACACCGTCAGCGGGGAGGAGATCCGGAAGTTGCTCGAAGCCGGGCGATGAGGAGGTCGGCGCTCCGGCGCAGCCCCGCCCAGCGCAGGGACGCGACGACCTCCAGGGGAGTCACCGGTGGCCGCTGCTTCTCAGAGGCCATCTCCTGCACGATGCTGACCAGACCCTGCCCCATCAGACCTGCGATGAGCTCATCAGGGTGGAGGGCTTTCAAGCGGTAGGGCTTGAGCTCCTGCTCTGGAAAGTGGGCCAGGTTGAAGGTGACGATGGCCTGCGCACCGGACCGGATGGCGGCCGCGAGGACGTGGCGATCATCAGGGTCGGGAAGCGTCAGATGAGGAATCAGGGCCTTGTAGCCGGTGACCAGAGCGCTGCGGAAGGACTCATTCATGAGCCGGACGGTTCCCTGGATGCGAGTCTCCAGATCGGGACGCCGCTTCACCAGAGCCCGGCTCCATTCATTCATGATCTGCTCGGTCCAGCGCGCCCGCACCAGGTGCGTCTGCCCCATGCGGACCAGCAGGTCGCGCAAGCTCTCCGGGTACAGCACGTTGGCGTCGTAGACGACGGTGAAGGACATGGGCGCCGGCCCTGCAACGGAAGGGCCCTTGCGAATGATTCGTTTATTTCGTATATTTCGAATACCAGGTCGCGAGAAGGGAGCCCGTTCGTGTTCGCCAAAACCGATCTTCAGGTCCCTCAGCTGGAGGGTGACCAGCTCAACCAGGTCGCGCGCGCCCACCGGCAACTGGCCGCAGTCCTGGCCGGCAGGAAGAAGGCATCCATCCGGCTCGTCGTGGACGGGTGCGGCGAGGTCGCCGTGCCGCGGGCGGTCTTCGAGCTCTTCGTCGCCGCCCTGGAGGCCCTCGCCGACGGGGAGGCCGTCACCCTGATTCCAAGTCAGAAGGAGCTGACGACCCAGGAGGCCGCCGAGTACCTGGACGCATCGCGCCCCTACGTGGTGCAGTTACTGGAGAGCGGGCAGATCCCCTTCCGGAAGGTCGGCACCCACCGCCGGATCCGGTTCAGCGACCTCCACAAGTACCGGGAGATGGATGACCGGAAGCGGGCCAAGATCGTCACGCGGATCGCCCGGGAGATGGAGGACATGGGCTTCAAGTAGTGACCGCCCTCAGTAGAACGCCGCCACGGTGATCGCCAGGAACGCCAGCAGCGTCAGCGGCCAGAACGCCAGCTTGGGAGGCAAATTGTCTCCCAGGTGCACCCACGTCTCCTCCCGCACGCGGGTGATGATGATGGCGTTGGCGGCCACCAGGATGATGGTGGCGTAGGCCACGAAGTAGAACAGCTCGAGGAAGATCAGCTCGTTCGCCGCCACCCGGCTGCGCATGTTGTTGTGGGCGACGAGGATGACGAAGAGCGTGCCGGCGGCGACGCTGAGCGCGGTCATGGGCTTGAACCCGAACCGGTCGCGCTCCTTGTCGTCCCGCCTCCCGCACAACAGCAGCACGAAGAGGATGGCGTTCACCACCGCGATGGGCATCAGCGAGGCGAAGAACGGGTCGAGGAACTCCCGCTTGGCGACGACGGTGAACCCCAGCTCCGGCGCGTCCAGCACCCCGGCGAAGGTGGAGATGCCGAAGTCGGACCCCAGCCGCGTCCGCCCGAAGTCGAAGAAGGACTGCTGCACGTTCCACCCCGGCAGCGACAGCCCCTCGGCCAGCCCGGGCAGGGAGCTGGGGATCATCAGCGCGTAGGCGTCCAGGTCCGGCACCAGGACGATCGCCTTGTCGAACTCCTTGTGCCACAGGCGGATCCGCAGCGAGGCGCTGTCGAACGGGTACTTCGACGCCTCGCTGTAGGACTGCCGCAGCGTGGCCCGGAACGACCAGCCGGTGACGTCGGTGGTGGCGTCGGTGCGGTGGTACGCCTCGGCAAACGAGACCTGCTCCGCGTCCGGGAAGATGAACCCGCGGGCGATGTGGTCCTCGGCTCCCTTCCGGTACTTCTGCCACACCAGCCCGGTGACCACCGCCTCCCCCGGCCGCGACAGGTTCAGCGTGGAGAGGTAGATGCCGGCCGGGATGAACGTCACCGGCGCGGCCTTCACGCCCTGCACCTGCGTCGCGTTGGCGGCCTGGTACGCGTGCAGCGTGGCGCGGTCGAAGACCTCCTTCCGCCCGGGCGGCGCCGCCACCCGCGCCGCGCGCAGCTCGCTCCAGATCATTCCCAGCCCGGCCGCCAGCAGCAGCGACACCGCCGCCGCCGCCAACCACAGCCGGGCGTGGTCCAGCGTCTCCACCCGCAACCCCATGCACACCAGCAGCACCAGGGTCAGCATCGCGGCCAGCAACACCTGCAGCTGTTGCCTCCGGAGGTCGCGCGGCGGCGCCAGCAACTCCGCCTTCTCGTAGACCAGCGCCAGCACCCACCCGTTCACCGGCACCGGCCGGCAGAACACCCACGCCGGCTTCCCGGTCAGCTCGCTGGTGCTCTCCGCCTCTCCGGGCTGCCCGGCCAGCGCCCGGCGCGCGCACTCGCGCAATGCGGGGTCGCCGCGCTCGGTGGAGACGTCGAACACGGTGCGCAGCTGCTGCACGTACTGGCCCACCGGGTGGGTGACGTAGGTGCCGTTGGCGGAGAGGAGGTACCCGTAGTGGGTCCGCCCGGCGGTGAGCCCGGAGACCGTCTCCTGCAGCGCGCTCACGGAGCTGTTGATCCGCACCACCCCGCTGGGGGGGCGTTCTCCGCCGCCCGCGCTCGCGCTGCCCGTGGCGCCCCCCAGGTAGAACGGCGCCCCGATGCCGATGATCAGCTCCCCCGAGCCGTGCCCCAGCTCGGGCTCGCTCCAACTGGTGCCCCGCACCAGGGGCGACCGGAACCACTCCCGCTGCCGGTAGTCGCCGTACGCCTCGCGCTGGTAGACGCGGACCGCGCCGCCTTGACGGAGGTAGTGCGGCGCGAACAGCTCCACGTCCGGCGCGTAGGCGAACGACGCGTAGGCGACGCCCGCCTCGAGGATGAACGGGTGGGACTCCACCGTCTCCTTCAGCCGGGCGCCCAGCTCGGCCGGCGAGTAGCGATGGGTGCCCGCGTCCGCCGCCAGCTGCGTGACGAGCGGCACCAGCGGCGCCAGCGTCTGATCCACCGCACGCGCCCCGTCCGCCGCCTCCTTCGCCGCCGTCGCGTGGACCTCCTCCTCCAGGCCCAGCCGGTGGCGGCGCTCGCGGACGCCGAGGACCAGGAGCAGCCCCGCGCTCGACAGGGTGAGCAGGAGCAGCGTCCGCCGAGGCGTCATCGCCTTCGGCCGCGCGGGCGCGGTCGCCTCGCTCACGGCGGCCCCCTCACCGGGGCGGACCAGGCGTTGCCCCAGCCCTTGTAGAGCCCGTCCGCCAGCTGCGCCCACCCCAGCTTGCTCCGCCCGAGCGGGAACGGCGCCGCCGGCGTCTGGCGGTCGCTCCACACCACCTCGAACTGTCCGTCGGGCTGGATCCGCCCCAGCCTCGGCGTCTTCCACAGGTGGAGCGTCTTCGGGTCCACGTAGACCATCCCCTCCGGCCCCGGGAAGGCCTGGGCGCGCACCGCCGCCATCACCGCCTCGGGCTCGTCGGTGCCGGCCGCCTCCACCGCCTGCGCCCAGAGGTGGACCCCCAGGTACGCGGCCTCCATCGGGTCGTCGGTGACGGCGCCGGCCCCGTAGCGCCGCCGGTAGCGCTCCACGAAGTCGCGGTTGGCGTCCCCGGGCAGCGACTGGAAGTAGCTCCACGCCGCGTAGTCACCGGCGAAGTCGGCCGCGCCGAAGGACTGCAGCTCCGCCTCGGCGAGGCTGAAGGAGATGGCCGGGACCTTCGCGGAGGCGATCCCCGCCGCGCGCAGGGCGTGGAAGAAGGCGACGTTCGTCCCGCCGTTGATGGTGTTGAAGATGACGTCCGGCTTGGCGGCGGCGATCTTCTCCACCACCGCCTGTACGTCGGTGGCGCCGAGCGGCAAGTACTCCTCGCCCGCCAGCTGGCCGCGCACCACCTCCAGGTGGTCCCGGATGAGCTGGCCGGCGATGCGCGGGAAGATGTAGTCCGACCCGACGAGGAAGACGCGCTTGCCCAGGTGCTCCACCGCCCAGTCCACCGCGGGGAGGATCTGCTGGTTGGGCGTGGCCCCGCAGTGGACGATGTACGAGGAGTCCTCCAGGCCCTCGTACTGCAGCGGGTAGAAGTACGGCAGGTGCGCGCGCTCCACCGCCGGCCGCACGCTCCGCCGGCACGCCGACGTCCAGCAGCCGAACAGCGCGCGGACCTGCTCCTGCTCGATGAGGCGCTGCGCCTCGCGCAGGGCGGTGGAGCCGTCCGAGGCCGAGTCCGCCGTCTGGGCCTCCACCCGCCGGCCCAGCACGCCGCCGGCCGCGTTGAGCTCCTCGATCGCCAGCAGCGTGGCCTGCTGCACCGGCACCTCGCTCACCGCCATCGTCCCGGTCAGCGAGTGGAGCACGCCCACCCGGAGGGGCCTGGGCCGGCTCCGCCACGCGGCGACCGCGCCGGCGGCCACCGCCACCGCGGAGAGGGCGGCCAGCACCGTCAGCCAGCGTGGGAGGGGCCGAGGCATCCGGGGAGGCCCAATCTAGGCAGGAACGGTGAATCGCGCACCGGTCGGGCCCAGGGCTCCAGCCATACCCAGAGAAGGGACGAATCACCGCGAGCCACGAGGGACGGTCGCGGGCGCGAAGGGCGGGAGGCGGGTGCGGCGCCGGCCTGTCGCGGGTGAGCATTGACACTCCCCAGGCAAGTCACGTAGCTCGCACGCCCTCGATGGCGGAGCGGAAGCGGAAGCAAACGCGCGTGCGGCGCGCCCCCCGGAAGCCGGGGGCGGTGGAGCGGATCGTCTCCATCCCGGACGACGTCGCGCTCTCGCCACAGACCCAGCCACCGCCGGGTGGCCTGGGGCAGGACCGCTCCGCCATGCGGGAACCGGCGCGCGAGCTGACGTGGGCGCGGGTGGACCAACTGGTGACCTCGCTCTCGCGGCAGATCAAGCGCTCCTTCCGCCCCGACGCGGTGGTGGGGGTGGCGCACGGCGGGGTGTTCGCGGGCGGCGCGGTGGCCAGCGCCCTGGGCGCGGAGTTCTTCCCCGTCCGCATCAGCCGCCGCAGCCGCGACCACGGCGGCCGCCGCTCCATCCGCCTCTCCGCGGAGATTCCCCCGAAGCTCCGGAACCGGCGCGTGCTGGTGGTGGACGACGTGGCCTCCTCCGGCGAGGCGCTGGAGCTGGCGCTGGTGCTGCTCTCCCGCGTCCGCGCCCGGGAGACGCGCACGGCCAGCCTCATCGCGCGCGAGGGAGCCTACGCCCCGGATTGGGCGGCGCTCACCACCTCGGACTTCATCGTCTTCCCATGGGATTACGAGCTGCTCGACTACGAGCCGGAGTGGTTGCTGAACCCGCAGAAGGCCGCCGCTCCCACCGGGAAGAGCCGGAAGCGGAAACGGCGCTGAGCCTCGCGGGTGTACGCGCGATGGGGCCATCTCCCCCTTCCTGGGGCTAATCTGCGCGGCCGGGATGATCGTCGGCACGGCGGGCCACATCGACCACGGCAAGACCTCCCTGGTGAAGGCGCTCACCGGCATCGACACCGACCGCCTCCAGGAAGAGAAGCGCCGCGGCATCACCATCGAGCTGGGCTTCGCGCACCTCCAGCTCCCGGACGGCTCGGTGGCGGGCGTGGTGGACGTCCCCGGCCACGAGCGCTTCGTCAAGGCGATGGTGGCGGGCGCGGGCGGCGTGGACATCGCGGTGCTGGTGGTCGCCGCGGACGAAGGCGTGATGCCCCAGACCCGCGAGCACCTGGACATCTGCCGCCTCCTCGGCGTCAAGGGCGGCGTCATCGCCGTCACCAAGGCTGACCTCCTCCCCGACCTGGGCGCCGAGTGGCTGGAGCTCCTGGAGGCGGACCTCCGCGGCCTCACCAAGGGCACCTTCCTGGAGGAGGCGGCCGTCATCCCGTGCTCCGCCAAGACGGGTCAGGGCCTGGAAGACCTCAAGAAGGCCGTCGTCGCCGTCGCCAAGTCCCTTCCGGCGCGCCCCTCGGAAGGGCCCGTCTACCTCCCGGTGGACCGCGCCTTCAGCGTCAAGGGCTTCGGCACCGTCGTCACCGGCACGCTGATGTCCGGCCACCTCGCGCTCGAGGAGGCCGTCTCGCTCCTCCCCGGCCTCCCGGGCCCCCTGCGCGTCCGCGGCCTCCAGGTCCACGGCAAGCCCGCGGACAAGGTCGCCGCCGGCCAGCGCACCGCGATCAACCTCGCCGACGTGGAGGCGGACGCCGTCTCCCGCGGCATGGCGCTGGTCCGCCACGACGAGCTCCCCGAGAGCCGGATGCTGGACGTGGAGCTCACGCTCCTCCCCGCCGCGGACGCCCCGCTCCCCCGCCGCCGCAAGCTGCTCCTCCACCTGGGCACCGCGCAGGCGGAGTGCACGGTGGCGCTGCTGGACCGCGAGTCGCTCGACCCTGGCCAGACGGCCTTCGCCCAGCTCCGCCTCGCCACCCCGCTCGTCGCGCTCCCCGACCAGCGCTTCATCCTCCGCGGTGCCCATGTCCTCCAGGGCCGCGGCGCCACCCTGGCCGGCGGGCGCGTCCTCGCCGTCTCACCCTCCCGCCGTCGCAAGGGAGCCTCGAAGGTGTTGGCCCCGCTGGTCGACGCGGACGCGGATCGCCGGGTGGCCTGGCTCCTGCAGCAGTCCGGCTACCGCGGCTTCACGGCCCGCGAGCTGTTCGCGCGCTCCGGCGCCGCGCCCAAGGCGGTCACCCGCGCGCTGGAGCTGCTCTCCACCCGCGGCCACGCCATCCTCCTGGACAAGGAGCGCCGCCTCTACCTCTCCGGCGACGTGTTCGGAAAGCTCCGCGCCCGCGCGCTGGCCCTCGTCGAGGACTTCCACGCCCGCGAGCCGCTCAAGGAAGGCCTCCCCAAGGAGGAGCTCCGCCGCCGCCTCTCGCAGGACCTGGACCTCAAGCTGTTCGCCCGCCTCCTCCCCGCCCTGGAGGCCGAGGGGAAGGTGGAGGTGCAGGGCGACGTCGTCCGCGTCAAGGGCAAGGGCCGGGTGCTCACCGCCGACGACCAGGGGGACCGCGCGCGCGTGGTGGAGCTGCTGGCCAAGGCCGGCCTGGGCCCGCCGAAGGTGGAGGAGCTGGCGCAGGGTCTCCACATCACCCCCTCGCGCGCCACCGAGCTGCTCAAGACGGCCACCGCGGAGGGGCTGGTGATCAAGGTGGCGGACGACATGTACTTCGAGCGCCGGGTCCTGGACGGGCTGAAGGAGAAGCTGGTCAACCACCTCAAGGAGCACAAGGAGATCTCCACCCAGGCGTTCAAGGAGATGGTGGGGCAGACGCGGAAGTGGGTGATCCCGCTCTCCGAGTACTTCGACCGGGAGAAGGTCACCCTGCGCGTGGGCGAGAAGCGCATCCTGCGCAAGGGATGAGATGAGCGGCGGCGAACAGCGGAAGGTCACGCTCGAAGGGCTGCGGACGGCGATCGAGCTGTTCGCCCATCCCGTCATCATCACCTCCGAGCAGAAGGTGGTGGCCTGCAACCGGGCGATGCTGGAGGCCTCCGGCTACTCGCGCGAGGAGCTGCTGGGCCGGCACTACGCGGATTTCCTCCCGCCCGAGGAGCGCCGCCGCCTCTCCGAGCTCCTCTTCCGCCGCGCCCAGGGGGAGTCCCTCCCGGACGCGGACTTCGCGCTGCTGATGGCCCGCTCCGGCGCGGCGCTCCCGCTGCAGCTGTCCGTGTCGCGGCTCCAGGGCGAGGACGGCCGGCCCTACGTCGTGGTGAACGCCCTGGTGGCCTCGGCGCAGAAGGGGGAGCTGGACCTGGCGGAGCGGCTGGCCGGGGTGGCGGCGATGCTGATGGCGCAGCGCTCGCCCCAGAGCATCCGCAACGCCGCCGTCCTCGCCTTCGAGCGCGCCCGCCTCTGGGCCGGCTTCTACGCCGCCGCCAACGGCGCGCTCACCCCGCTGGTGCTCTCCTCCGCCGAGCAGGCGCCCGCGGTGGATCCGGTGCACGCCTTCAACGCGCTCTACGAGCACCGCCCGGTCTTCTCCGCGACGGACGCCGGCGGCGGGGTGGCGCAGGTGGCGTACCTCCCCCTGCGGAGCGGGGGCGGCGAGGAGGTGCTGGTATTGGCGGGCGGCATCACCCCGCGCTCCAGCGGCGTGCTCCGCCTCTTCGCCGAGCAGCTCTCCCACGCCTACTCCAACGCCCAGCTGATCACCGACCTGGAGTCCGGCCACCGCGAGATGCGGCTGCTGCTGGAGCTGGCGCAGACCACCGCCCAGTCGCTGGACACGGCCAGCATCATGGACGCCGCGGCGGACTTCGCGGTGCGGCTGCTGGAGGCCCACGCGGCGTTCATCTACCTGGTGGACGAGAAGGACGGGGCCCTGCGGCCGCGCGCCGTCTCCGCCGCCGCCCGCGGCGACTTCCCCTCCGACGCGCGGTTCGAGGTGGGCGACGGCTCCATGGTGGGGCGGGTGTCGCGGGGCCGGGCGCCGGTCGCCATCGGCGACGTGTCCGCCGCGCCCGAGGGCGACTACTCGCGGTCCATGGCCGACCGCTACGGGGTCCGCTCCGCCCTGGGCGTGCCCATCCTCTCCCGCGAGGAGCTGATCGGCGTGCTGCTGGTGACCGACGCGCGCCCCCGCGACTTCCTCCCGCAGCAGGTGGAGCTGGCGCAGGCCACCGCCGGCCAATTGGCGCTCTCCATCACCAACGCGCGCCTCTACGAGTCGCTCAGGCAGAGCTACACGGAGCTGCAGGAGACCCGCGCGGCGATGGTGAAGCGCGAGCGCCTGGCCGCCCTGGGCGAGCTGTCCGCGGTGCTGGCCCACGAGGTGCGCAACCCGCTGGGCGTCATCTTCAACGCGGTCAGCTCGCTCCGGCGGCTGCTGCCCAAGGGCGACCCGGAGATCCTCCTGGACATCCTGGCCGAGGAGAGCGACCGGCTGAACCGCCTGGTGGGCGAGCTGCTGGACTTCGCCCGCCCGCGCGCGCTCTCCCGCCAGGCGGAGGACGTGGGCCGCGTCATTCAAGATGCGCTGGAGGCCGCGGGCAGCGACCCCGCCTCCGCCAACGCCAAGGTGCGCTTCCTGGCGGAGGTGGAGCCGGGGCTGCCGCCGGTGCCCATGGACCGCCGGCAGATCCGCCAGGCGCTGGTGAACGTGGCGGTGAACGCGCTCCAGTCCATGCCGCGCGGCGGGGCGCTGCGCGTGCTCGCCCGGCGGGACGGCGTGGGGACGGGCGGCGCGCCGCAGCTGCGCATCGACCTCTCCGACGACGGCGCCGGCATCGGCCCCGACTTGCTCCCGCGCATCTTCGAGCCGTTCTTCACCACCAAGGCCAAGGGCACCGGGCTCGGGCTGGCGGTGGTGAAGCGGATCATCGAAGATCACGAGGGCAGCGTGGGCGTCGAGTCCCAGGTCGGCAAGGGCACGACGTTCACCATCCGGCTGCCGATGCAAGGATGAGCACCTCGCCCACAGACTCCAGCACCGTCCGCCTCACGCGCCCGCGCGTGCTGGTGGTGGACGACCAGCGGAACATGCGCGCCACCACCGCCATGCTCCTGCGCGCCGCCGGCTACGAGGTGCTGGAGGCGGGGGACGGCGAGGAGGCGCTGCGGCTGCTGGGCGGCTCCGCGGTGGACCTGCTGATCACCGACCTCAAGATGGAGCCGATGGACGGGATGACGCTGCTCAAGCGGGGGCTGGAGGTCTCCCCCCACACGCAGGTCATCCTGATGACCGCCTTCGGCTCCATCGAGAGCGCGGTGGAGGCGATGCGCCTGGGCGCCTACGACTACGTCACCAAGCCCTTCCAGGAGCGCGAGCTGATGCACCGGGTGGCGCGCGCGGTGGAGCGCGGCAGGCTGCTCGCCACCGTCAACGCGCTGGCCGGCGACTTCAACGCCCGCCACGGGCTGAACGCGCTGGTGGGCCGGTCGACGCCCATGCGCGAGCTCACCTCCCGCATCCTCCGGGTGGCTCCCTCCGACGCCACCGTGCTGGTCAAGGGCGAGAGCGGGACCGGCAAGGAGTTGGTGGCGCGCGCGCTCCACGCGCACAGCCGGCGCAAGGACAAGCCGTTCGTCCCGGTGAACTGCGCCGCCATCCCGGAGGGGCTTTTGGAGTCCGAGCTGTTCGGCCACGCCAAGGGCGCCTTCACCGGCGCGGTGCGCGCCCGCCGCGGCCTCTTCGAGGAGGCGGACGGCGGGACGCTGTTCATCGACGAGGTGACCGAGACCACCCCCGCCTTCCAGTCCAAGCTGCTGCGCGTGCTCCAGGACGGCGAGGTGCGCCGGGTGGGCGAGTCCATCTCCACCATGGTGGACGTGCGCATCGTCGCCGCCACCAACCGCGACATCGAGCGCGAGGTGCAGGAGAAGCACTTCCGCCAGGACCTCTTCTACCGGCTGAACGTCGTCTCGGTGAAGGTGCCCCCGCTTCGCGACCGCGTGGAGGACATCCCGCTTCTGGCCGAGCACTTCCTGGAGCGCGCCAACCTGCGCTCGGCCCGCCAGAGGAAGCTCACCCAGGCCGCGGTGGAGCTGCTCCAGTCGTACCTCTTCCCCGGCAACGTCCGCGAGCTGGAGAACATGGTGGAGCAGGCGGCGGCGCTCGCGGAGGGGGAGGAGCTGCTCCCCGAGGACTTCCCCGTCCCCAAGCAGACACCTACACCTCAACAGCCGGTGGACCCTGGAGCCGAGGCCGCCGGGACGCCACCCGCGGCGGACGGCGCTCGCACGGGGCCCACCCTGGCAGACGCCGTCCTGGAAGCGGAGCGCCGCGCCATCGCCACGGCCTTGGAGCGTTTTCCCCGAGATCTGGCTCGCGTGGCCGACGAGCTGGCGGTTTCGCCCACGACTTTGTGGAGGAAGATGAAGCGCTTGGGCCTCAAAGCCTGATCCGAACGCACGCCTTTCAAATTCGAAACGGGGATTTCAAGGGTGAAATCCACAGGCGCACGGACCAATGTGAGACTGCCGTCAAGCATCCGGTTTTCCTGGTCTCAGGTTTTTTCGCGGTGTGGCACGAACGCTGCTAAAAGTTTCCCCTGGCAGACGCGATCGGTCGTTGAAGGTGGTTCCCCCCCACCCCCTTCAGCGGGGACGAGTCGCCAGAGAAGACACTGCGGCCCGCTGGTCCATCGTGGATTGGCGGGCCGCCTTCTTTTTGGCGCCTGGGCGTCTGCAATCCGACCCAGCCGCGGAAGTGAGCGCGCCGAAATTCTCACCTCGCGCGACTGCTCCCTACAGACCGTGTCTTAAGTGCTGAGAGTCGCCTCCCGAGGGGGGCGGCTCGGCGCGATTCTGCGCCCAACTGGACTGGAGCCAGTGCACATGGACAGCGTGAGCGGAGCGGGCAGCAGCCCGCCGATTCAAGACAGCGGCGGTTCGAGCGGTGCGGATGATTCGCAGGGCTCGAGTGGCGTAGACCAATCCCAAGGCTCCAGCGGCGCGGACCAGAGTGGGATCCAGACCCAGACCGACTCCTCCGCGAGCGGCCAGGTCGGGCCCACGGGGGCATCGGGACAGTTCCAGGACACCTTCGAGGCCAGCGCGCGGACCGGCACCCAGGTGGCGGACGGCGTGAACGCGGACGCCAGCGTGACCGCGCGGGCCGGCGTCAGCGGCAACGGGCAGATCGGCCCCAACGGCGCCAGCGGCCACGTGGAAGGGCAGGTCGGCGTCCAGGCTCAGGCGGGCGTCCAGGCCCAGCGGGACCTGGGGGCTGGGACGCAGGTCGACGCGTCGGCGCAGGTGCAGGCCCAGGCCCAGGCCAGGGGCACGGTGGACGCCTCCATCGGGCCGAACGGCGCGCGACTGCGGGCGGGCGGCGAGGCGTTCGCGGGCGTGCGCGCGGGCGCGCAGGTGAGCGGGTCGGTCGGCGACGGCGCGGTGCGGGCGGGCGCGGGCATCGAGGGCCGGGCGGGCATCGGCGTCAGCGGGTCCGCCGAGGCATCCTTCTCCAGGGACCGGGTCGGCTTCCGGCTCTCCGGGAGCGCGTCGCTGGGGCTGGGGATCGGCGGGTCGGTGGACCTCAGCGTCAACCCGACGGCCATCGCCAACGGGATCGGCAACGCCGCCAGCAGCGCCTGGCGGTGGCTCCGCGGGAACTGAGTCGCTTTACGTCCCTGCGTCCCCCTGGGCCCCCGCGATGAGTGGGACCGCCCAGGGGCGCAGCGGACAACTCGGGGCCGCCCCCGGGGCCCCGGACCGCCGAGGATATTTGTCGCAGGCTGCCCCCGTGTCACCGGCGAGAAGACAGCGGCGCCTCGCTCTCCAGCGCGACGCGCCAGGGTCGCTCAGGACAAAGCTCGGTGGGAAGTCGCGCGGGCAGCCTGCGGCAAGGAGGAGGGTGCGCTACCCCCCGTCCTCGCTCATGGGGAAGCTCGGCGTGGGGGGCAGGTTGAGCACGCTGGCCGGGAACAGCTCGCACAGCCACGCGACGATGTCCCGCACCGCGATGACGCCCACCGGCCGCCGGTTGGCGTCCACCAGCGGGATGTTGCGGTAGCCCTCCACCGTCATCTGCCGGAGCGCGAACGCCACCGTCGCCTCGGCGGGGAGGGTGTCCGGGTCGCGGGTCATCACCTCCGCCACCGGGGTCTGCTCCGCGTCAAGCTTCCGCACCGCCACGCGGGTGAGGACGTCGCGCTCGGTGAAGATGCCCACCAGCTCGCCGGTCTTCTGGTCCGCCACCACCGCGCAGCCGGTATGCTGCTGGTTCATGGCGCGGATGGTCTCCGCGACGGATGTCTCCGGGTGCACGGCCACCAGCGGCCCGTGCGGGACGCCTGCCAGGTTCTCCTCGAAGAGCGCGTCGGTCACCTCGTTGCGCGCCTCCGTCCCGCCCTCGTCGCCCTCGGTTTCAACGTCCTCGATGGCCGCCGCGTGAGCCATGGTCTTCCCCCGTCGCTGGGTACGCTGGGTGAGGCGCGCGATGGTACCCGCCGCCGCCGGGGCCGATCCGCGCAGAAGGTTTTTTCATCCGCCGGCTGCCGGCCATTCGGCCGGCCGAACTGTCGAGCGGCCAACCAACGGCACCTCCGCCCGGGCGCGCGGCCGGATGGGGTACCCTTCCAGGGCGAGGATCCTGGAGCGTGGCCGTCTCCCCTCAGCCCCTGACCGTCACCGCGAAGCGGGTGGGCATCGCGCTCGCCGCGTTCGCCGCCTACGTGCCGGTCTACTTCCTGCTGGAGGCGAGGGCCAAGGGCGCCGGCGCGGTGGTCACCGTCCCGGTCATCGTCGCCGCCTGGCTGCTGGGCTCGCGCGGAGGGTTGGCGGGGGCGGTGCTCGCCGTCGCGCTCAACGTCCTCCTCTACGGCGGGCCCGCCGCCGTCGTCGATTCGGGCGGCGCGCCCGGCATGCTGGCGCTGGTCCCCATCGGCTTCGTGGTGGGGCGCCTGCGCGAGCTGAACCTCCAGGTGAAGCACCAGCTGGCCGAGCGCGCGCGCATCGAGGCGGAGATGGCCGCCGTCGAGCGCCGCCGCGCCGAGGCGGAGACCGCCGCCAACCTCGCTCGCGTCAGCCAGATGGGCGCGGTGGGGTCGCTCGCCGCCAGCCTGGCGCACGAGATCAACAATCCCCTGGCGTTCGTGATGTCCAACCTGGCCTTCGTGCGCGACCACCTGGGCTCCACCCGCGCCGAGCACGTCGCCGAGTCGCACGACGCGCTGGTGGAGGCGCTGGACGGGCTGTTGCGCATCCAGGCGGTGGTGGCCGGCATCCGCGCCGTCTCGCTGGAGCAGGACCACCAGGGCCAACCGGTGGACGCTTGCGCCGTGCTGGATTCGGCGATCAAGGTGGTCCGGGCCGGGTCCGCGCAGCGCGCGCGGCTGGAGGTGGAGCACCGGCACCCGGAGCAGCCCCGCCCCTTCGTCCGCGCCAGCCACGGGCGCCTGGCGCAGGCCTTCCTCAACCTGCTCACCAACGCCGTCGAGGCCCTCCCCCCCGAGGACCCCGCCCGGCGGCTGGTGCGCGTCGCGTGCCAGGTGCAGCAAGCGCGCGTCACCATCGAGATCAGCGACTCCGGCAAGGGCATCCCGCGGGAGGTGGCGGAGCGCCTCTTCCAACCGTTCTTCACCACCAAGCCGGCCGGCACCGGGGCCGGCCTGGGGCTCTACGTCAGCCGCAACATCCTGCACGCTGCCGGAGGGGAGCTCACGTACACGACCGAGGTCGGCGTGGGCTCCACCTTCCGGGTGGAGCTGCCGGCGATGGACGCCTAGCGGACCGTCTCGTCCTGCGAGTCGGAGGCGAGGCCCGACGACGACGCGGTGATGGTGTACGTCCCCAGGTTCGGCGCCCGGAAGTAGAAGCTGGTCGCCGTGGCGCCGGCGGAGATGAAGGTCCTGTTTTGCATGGGGGTGGCGCACGCGGAGTCGCTGTAGAGCATCACCCCGGCCGGGATGGCCAGGTCCACCGCGGTGGTGGCGGCGGCCGGGGTGCGGTTCCCGGACCCATCCACCAGGCCCACCATGGTCGTGCCGGAGCACAGGCCCACGCCGATGGTCTGCGCCAGCGAGAAGAACCGGACCGCCGCCGGGGGCAGGACGTAGATCGACTCGTCCTGGCTGGCGGTGAACGCCCCGCCGAACGCGCCCACGCTGCCGGTGATGGTGAGGGTCTCGACCTGCGGGCTGCCCAGGGTGTCCTTGAACCAGAAGGTCGCCGACGCCGTGCCGGAGGACATGGTGACGCCCGAGGTGGCGGTGGTGCACGCGGCGTCGCTGTAGAGGGCGGCGTTGGCGGTCGCGGGGGTCAGGGCCAGGGTGACGCGGGCGTCGTTGGGCACCGGCGCGCGGTTGCCGTAGGCGTCCTCGAAAGCCACCGTGGTCGCATCCGAGCATGCGCCCGAGCCCACCCGCTGCATGGCCGTCACGAAGCTGAAGGTGATGCCGGGGCCCGGGTAGATGGTCTCGTCCTGGTTGCCCTGCCGCAGGTCGCGCGCCTGGGCGGTGAGGGTGACGGAGCGCGCCGCGCGGCCGCGGAAGTAGAAGGTGGCGTCCGTCTGGCGGGCGGGGATGGAGAGCGCGGAGATCTGCCGCTGGCAGGCGGCGTCCTCGTAGAAGGACAGCGACGCCTCGTCCGCGGACAGCGCCACCGCGGTGTCGTGCATCACCGGAGAGCGGCGTCCGGAGGCGTCGGTGGCCTTCAGCACCGCCGCGCCCGAGCAGTCACCCGCCTGCACCCGCTGCGGCGCCGAGTCGAAGTCCAGCGCCACCGGGCAGCGTCGCCCGCGCCCGCACGCGTGGACCACGCCGAAGCGCCCGGCGCGCCGGGTCGTCCCGCGCACCACGCGCGCCGCCTCGTCGACGACCGGGTCCAGCAGCGGCTCCCACTCGCCGTCCACCACTCCGCCCACCCAGGTCAGGTCCGCGCGGGTCGGGTCGGGGAGCGCGTCGGGGTCGAAGGCCAGCTGCACCGTCACCGGCTGGAGGAACTCGGCGCCCTCGGGGCCCACGTCCACCGCCCTGCCCGCGGCGCCCTCCGGGAGCTGGTCGGCCGGCGCCGGGGCGATGGTGACGGTGAGCGCGGAGTCCACCGCGCCCTCGGGGACGGTGACCACGGTGTTCCTGGCCTTCACCTCGCCGCCGGAGGCGTCGATGGTCCGGTAACCGGTCTCCCCGGTGCCGTCCACGATGCCGCCGCACGCGGCGCCCAGCACCGCGCTCGCCAGGGTCAACGCCTTCAGGGTCCTGCTCCACGCGCTCCGGATCGTCATGTCCTGTGTCCTCTTGGTTCCGTTCGGCCCGCGTGGAGAAGCCCGAGCGAATTTTTCGTGGGAACCCTTCTTCGCGGCGCTCACAGACCTACCTCCAGCGCCGCCTGGAGCTGCACGGAGCCGCGCACCACCTGCGCCCGGTTCAGCACGAAGAGGTGCGCGTCCACCTGGGCGGTGGTGCGCAGCCACACCCGCGAGCCGACGAGCGGGGTGAGGACGGAGAGGCTGGGGCCGGCCTCGCCCACCAGGCCCTGGGTGTGCTCGCCGGTGAGGAGCGACTGCGACGCCCAGGACGCGCCGACCCGCCCGCCGAGGAGCAGGCCCACGGAGGCGAGGCGGAGGCGGATCGCCGCCCCGGCGCCCAGGGAGACGCCCCGGTACTGGTAGGTGAAGCCTTCGTCGTCCACGCCCTTGGCCGAGTACGTGGCCGAGCCGAAGACGCTCAACCACTCCAGGTCGTGGCGGATGCCGAGGCCGCCGCCGTAGGCCGGGCCGAAGTTGCGGAGGATGGGGCTGGCCAGCCATCCCTCCACGGAGAGGAAGGTGCTGGGCGCGTCCGCCCACGGGTCGCCCTTGGCGAGCGCCGCCGACGCCACCACCGGCCGCAGCGCGGCGTCCTGGAGGGCCACGGACTGGTCCTGCGGGAGCTCCAGCGCGCCGGAGAGCCGCGGCGCCGGGAGCAGCCGCTCCACCCGGTATTTCCCGGCGGGGAGCGCCACCTTGAGCGGCCACTCGGCGGAGGAGATCTCCGCCACCACCTCCTGCGTCCGGTCGCGCGAGATGAGGTAGGTGCGGCCCGCGCCGGGCCCGACGACCAGCGCGGAGCGGGAGCGGTTCAGCTCCGCCAGCACCACCTCGCCCTTCCCGGCGAGCCGGATGGAGTAGGTGGGGTGCTGCGGGACGACGCCGGAGGAGGACGTCGCGCTGAGCGTGCGGTGGTAGGCGTAGCGGTACGCCTCGGCGAGGGTGATGCGCCCGTCGCCGTCCCCGTCCGCGGCGCCGCGCAGGCCCAGGGTGAAGTGGTGGGTGAAGAAGGAGCCGCGCAGCTCGGCGGACTCCTGCGCCACCTCGGAGGCGGAGCTGGAGGTCAGGATGGCCAGCCCGTCCGAGCCCGGCCGCGCCGGGACCTCGAAGTCCAGGTCCGCCGGGACCGCGCCCTTCACCTGCGTCAGCGCGCCGGAGTGGCAGGCGTCCAGCACCAGCACGCTCACCCCGCCGGAGAGGGTGGCGAGGCGGTCGCGCAGCTCGGCGTAGGGGAGGATCTCCTGGCCCAGCTCCAGGCCGTCCGCCGCCGCGTGCCCCGAGTAGTAGAAGAGGATCAGCGGCACCTCGCCGCGGGCGATGGAGGCGCGCGCCTCGGCGGCGAGCGCGTCGAGGGCCCCGCGCATGACCTGCAGCGACGGGTCGCGCAGCGTGCGCAGGTGCGTGCCGTCGAACCCGCCCACCTCGGCGAGCGCAGACGAGAGACGCTGCACGTCCTCCGCGGGGAACCAGAGGTGCGCGCGCCCGGCGCGGCCGTCGGAGGAGGAGACGGCGAGGGCGAAGCGCGGCTGGGCGGCGCCGGTGGAGAGGGTCAACAGAAGCGCGAGCGCTGCGGCGTTCATGGCACCACCTTCGGGGCGAAGCGCGGCCGGGCGGCGCCGGTGGAGAGGGTCAACGGAAGCGCGGTCTGGGCCGCGCCGGTGGAAGGGGTCGGTAGGGGCTCGAGCGTCGCGGAGCTCATGGCGACACCTTCTCGAGCAGGACGGTGCCCTGGGGCGCGGCGATCGGAAGCGTGCGGGCCTCGCGGACCGCTTGTTCACCGCCGGAGGCCACCGCGGCGCGGACCGCCGCCTCCACCTTCGCCACGTCCATCCCCGGCTGCAGCTCCACCGCGAAGATGCGCTCCGGGCCGAGCACCCCATCCAGCACCGAGCCGCCGGGGACGATGCCGGTCTGCGGCACGCGCGCGGAGCCACCGGGCACGAGGCGGGACACCTCGCCGCGCGCGTCCACCGAGACGAGCACCACCTCGCGGTCCGGGGCGTCCACCACGAAGCGCAGGCCGTCGCCCGGGTGGACGCGGTCGCCGGTGTGCACCTCGGCTGCCTTGCCGGAGCGGTCCACGAAGACCTGGAGCGGGAGCGGGGCGGGGACGCCGGCGCCCTTGGTCCCGATGTAGTTGGGCGGCGGGAGGAGGGTGGGCAGGAGGACGACGGCGAGGGTGGCGGCGGCGGCGATGGGGACGGCCACCGGGAGCCAGCGGCGCCACCAGGGCGTCAGGTTGGCGAGCTTCGCGGCGACCGCGTCGCGGGTGGCGGGGAGGACGCGGCGGGCGAAGAGGTCGGCGGCGTCGCGCATCCAGGCGAGGCGGACGGTGCAGGACGCGCAGGAGGACGCGTGGGTGAGGGTGGCGGCGAAGGCGGGTTCGCCGGCCAGCGCGCGCTCCAGGTCCAGGTCCTGGGGGCAGCCCGGCGCGCGGGGTGGCATGGGCATGGTCGATGAAGCGCTCATGGTCAGGCACCTTCCGCCGCGCCGAGCAGCGCCCGGGCGCGGTCGATGAACTGCTGCAGCTTGAGGCCCACGGTCTTGCGGGAGAGGCCGAGGGCCTGGCCGACCTCCTCCTGCGTCATCCCGTCCACCAGCGCGTGGACGGCGATGAGCGCGGTGCGGTCGTCGAACCTGGCGAGGAGCTGCGCGGCGGTGCGGCGGTCCGCCAGCGCGCCGCCGAGGTCCTTCGGGTCGTCGGCGGGGAGCTGGGCCCGCTTGGCGTCGTGCCGGGAGCCGTCCCGGAGCCGGTGCAGGCAGTGCCGGGTGGCGATCTGGAAGATCCACGGCAGCGGGCTGTCGCCGTAGGTGAAGCGTTCGAGCGAGCGGAACACGCGCACGAAGACCTCCTGCGTGGCGTCCTCGGCCTCGGCCGGGTCGCGCAGCAGCTTGAGGCAGCGGCGGAAGATGGCCGGACCGAACTGGCGGTACAGCGCGTCCACCCGCCCTTGCGGATCCGCCCGTTCCATCGCTTCCGGCTGCCTAATCCCCGGGCGCGGAAAAATGGGAAGTGGATTTTCGGAGTCGAGGGCCTACATCCCCGCTCCCTGGAGCTTCTGGAGGAGCTTCGGGTCGTTGGGGAGGAGGCCCGCGGCCGGGAGGCGGCTGATGAGGGTCCGCCAGCCGGGGTTCTTCTTGTAGGCGCGGGCGAGGAGCGGGAGCGCGTCGTCCGCCTTGCCCAGGCCGACCATGGAGATGGCGTGCCAGAAGACCATCTCGTCGTTGTCCGGGGCGAGCGCCTCGGCGGCGGCGTACTCGCGGAGGGCGCCGGGGGCGTCGTGCTTCTCCACCGCGGCGTCGCCGGCGTTCATGTGCTGGTAGGCGCGCTGGAGGGTGACGAGGCGGCGCAGCTCCGCGAGCGGGTCGGCGGAATCCTCCACGCGGAGGTCGAACGTCCGATCCGCCCAGGGGCGGCCGGTGGGCGTGCCGGAGACGACGAGGATGGCGGCGGACTGCTTGCCGCGGATGTCGCCGCCCTGGGCCTGCGCCGCCTCGAGCGCGGCGAGGAGGCGGTCGGCGAGGTCGCCCTTGGTGGATTCGTAGGCCTTGGCCATGGCGGGCCAGACCTTGTCGCTGGCCATGAGGTTGGCCTGGACGGAGTACTGGGCGCCGGTGGCGTGGCCGGCCTGCGGGATGTTCTTGGCGCCGGTGTGCGCGGCGACGCGGCCCTGGGCGTCAATCATCGCCACCTGCCGGACGTCCTTGGCCTCGTCGGAGGCGAGCAATCCCCGGAGCGCGTCGGGCGCGGACTTCCCGGCGCGCATCAGGTCGAGGCCGAGCTGGCCGTAGCTGGGCTCGGCGAAGGACTGCGTCGCCACCGCGCCGACGCCGGCTTCGGCCCACGGGACGACCGAGCCCACGGAGAACCAGTGCGATTGCACGGCGACGCCCAGCTCCTTGGTGACCGGGTCGCGGGCGACGATGGAGTAGGTGGCCACGGGGCGGCGAGGCACCGCCGGGGCGGCGGAGAGGAGGGCGAGGGTGAGGGCGAGGAGGGGCATGGCGGGGCGACCATATCTTCCAGGGAGCCCCTTTCCTGGAGCGGGACGCCATGAACCAGCAACAGGTCGAGCGCGAAGTGGTGAAGGCGGAGCAGCAGCTCTGGCAGTCGATGGTGGACAAGGACGCCGAGGCGGCGATGCGGCTCACCGACGACGTGTGCCTCCTCACCGGAGCACAGGGCGCGAGCAGCTTCCCGAGGGACGCCTTCACCAAGGTGATGGAGGGCGCCGGCTATACCCTCCACCGCTTCGAGCTGAAGGACCCGCAGGTCCTGCAGTTGCGCGACGACATCGCCGTGCTCGCCTACAAGGTCCACGAGGAGCTGACGGTGGACGGCAAGCCGGTGACCGTGGACGCGGCCGACGCCTCGACCTGGGTGCGCAAGGGCGGTCGCTGGCTCTGCGCGCTGCACACCGAGTCCATCCTGGGTGATCCGTACGGCCGGGACCGGCGGCAGGGTCAGTGAACCCGGATTCTACTGTCTCTGGAGCGCGACCCGGAGCGAGAGCATCCCACCGGAAGGTTGGAGGTCCACGTACCCAGCCGTGAAATGGCCCTCTTGAAGGCCGATCACCGAGAGGTTGGCCGTGATCGTGTCGTTGGCGATGATGGGGTCCTGGTCCCAGAGTTGGATGCTGAAGCCACGGTTCAAAAGGTCGGCGGTCGTGGCCAGACAGCCGCCTGACGACCAGGTCGGCGTGTAGCTCTCGACCGTGGAGGTATAGCCAGTGGTATCCGGGTTCCCCGGACACCCGATGACCGCGTAGACGTCCGGAGCCGAGAAATCGGTGTCCCAGACACTTCCGTTGTTATCGGCCGCGATCTGAGCGCTCACGGGCAGGACCTGCCACGACGCGGCTGGATCGAAGCCGCAGGCCCCGCCGGTCAGGCAGATTTTGGGATCGCTGCAGGCAACGCAAGCTCCCCCGGCGTGCCCGCAGGCTGAATTCGACGAACCACCCTGGCAGACGTCATTCGAGCAACAGCCCGCGCAATTCGCGGGGCCGCACGGAGGAGGCGGTCCGGACGAGCCGCAAGCCAGGAACACCGCGCCGGCGGCCAGGACGAGACACGAACGGGTCATCTTCACGCGCTCCATGATTCGAATGCCCACGCCGGACTCACTGACCCCAGATCTGCCCCGCCCTCGAGAGCCAGCTCCCGAGCGGGCCGGGGAGGATGCCGAGCGCCACGACCGCGATCGTGGTGGCGGCGAGGACGAGCTCCGTGGAGAGGCTGCGCTCGGCGGTGGGCGCGTCCTCCGCCGCGGGCCGCATGTACATGTACACGACGACGCGCAGGTAATAGTAGATGCCCACCGCGCTGGAGAGGACGCCCACGATGGCGACCCCCAGCAGCCCCACGTCCACCGCGGAGCGGAAGATCAGCAGCTTCCCCATGAACCCCACCGTGGGCGGGATGCCCCCCAGCGACAGCATGAACGCCGCCATCGCGACCGCCCACCCGGGCCGCCGCTGCGCCAGCCCGGAGAAGCGGTCCAGGTCCCACGCCGTCCCGCGGTCCTCGTCCTCCGGCCGCTCCAGCGCGCTCACCGTCACGAACGCGCCCACCGCGCTCACCGTGTACGCCAGCAGGTAGAAGACGATCCCCTTCGCCGTGTCCGCCCGCGCCGCCACCGAGGCCGCCGCCCCGCTCACCAGCGGCGTGGCCGACAGCACCTGCACGCCCTGGTCCGCCGCCCCCTTCACCGGGTATGCGAACAGCGCCGCCACGCCCATCAGCAGGTACCCGGCGTGCGAGATGGACGAGTACGCCAGCATCCGCTTCACGTTCCGCTGCGGGACCGCGAGCAGGTTTCCACCCACCATCGTCGCCACCGCCAGCGCCGCGAACACGGTGGTGAGGATGACCGGGTCCAGCCCCTTCCCCAGCACCACGAACACCCGCACCATCGCCGCGAACGCCGCCGCCTTCACCCCCGCGCTCATCAGCGCCGTCACCGGCGTGGGCGCGCCCTCGTACACGTCCGGCGTCCACATGTGGAACGGCACCGCCGCCACCTTGAACGCGAACCCCGCCGCCACCAGCAACAGCCCACAGAGCGCCAGCCCCGGATGCACCTTCACCGCCACCGCCAGCGGCCCGCTCATCCGCTGCAGCATGGTGCTCCCGGTGACGCCGTACAGCAGCGACGTCCCGTACAGCACCAGCGCCGTGGAGAACGCCCCCAGGATGAAGTACTTGAACCCCGCCTCGGACGGCCGCGAACCCTTGCGGAGGTACGCGGTGAGCGCGTAGGTCGCCACGCTCAGCACCTCCAGGTTGATGAACAGGGTGATCAGCTCCGCGGACAGCGCCAAGAGGCTCATCCCCGCCGCCCCGAACAGCATCAGCGCGTAGAACTCGCCGCGCTCGGCCTGCCGCCGGTGGAGGAACCCGGCGGAGGCCACCGACGCCAGCGCCGTGGCCAGGCAGATCACCGCGGTGGTGGCGCTGGAGAACGGGTCCAGCACCCCGAACCCCAGGAAGATCTCGTGCGGCGCCTCCCCCGTCAGCCGCAGGGCGATCACCATCGCGATCACCGCGGTGACGCACGCCAGCGCCGACTGGTACGCGCGCGACGCGGTGGAGAGAAACACCTCCGACAGCAGCAGGAGGATCGCCCCCAGGCCCAGCACCATGGCCGGCCAGAGCGGGAGGAAGTCGGCCGAGCCGATGTTCGGGAGGTTCATGGGTTGGCGGACACCGCGGGTTGGGCGGGTTTCGGTTGCTCGGCGTCGGGCGGCGGCAGCGGCATCACGTTGAACCGCACCACGTCGTCATCGGTCTCGACCCCCGGCACGCCCACGTTCACCCGCGCCACGAAGCGCTCGGTGGGCGCCTGCAGTCGCTCCAGGAAGGGTTGCGGGTACAGCCCCATCAGCAGCGCCGCCGCCACCAGCGGCAGGACGGTCACCAGCTCCCGGGCCCCCAGGTCGCGCAGGTGCGCGTTCTCCCGGTGCGTGACCTGGCCGAAGAACACCCGCTGCACCATCCACAGCATGTACGCCGCGCCGAGGATGACCCCGGTGGCGGCCAGCACCCCGTACGCCGTGGAGAGGGAGCTCTTGAAGGTGCCCAGGAGCACCAGGAACTCGCCCACGAACCCGTTGGTCCCCGGCACCGCCACCGACGAGAAGGTGATGATCAGGAACACCGCCGCGAACATCGGCATGGCCTTGGCGATGCCCCCGTAGTCGCTGATCAGCCGGGTGTGCCGCCGCTCGTAGAGCATGCCGAACAGGAGGAACAGCGCGCCGGTGGACACGCCGTGGTTCAGCATCTGGTACGCCGACCCGGTGGCCGCCTCCGCGGTGAAGGCGAACATCCCCAGCATGCAGAAGCCCAGGTGCGAGACGGAGCTGTAGGCGATGAGCTTCTTCACGTCCCGCTGCGCCAGGCACATCAGCGCCCCGTAGACGATGCCCACCACCGCCAGCGAGGCGATGAGCGTGCGGTGGGACCGCGCCGCCTCCGGGAACAGCGGCATCGCGTACCGCCAGAAGCCGTACGTCCCCATCTTCAGCATCACCCCGGCGAGGATCATCGACCCCGCCACCGGCGCCTGCACGTGCGCGTCCGGCAACCAGGTGTGCACCGGGAACATGGGCACCTTGATGGCGAAGGCCAGGGCGAAGGCCGCGAACAGCCACGGCCCGTACGCCTTCAACGCCGCCGCCAGCGGCGACAGGTTGGGGCACCCGCCCGGCCCGGCGCACGCGCCCAGCTCCTTGTTGGCGGAGAGCAGCGAGTTGTAGAGCGTCGCGTAGTCGAACGAGCGGGCCCCGCTGGGCTGGGCCATGAAGTACACGGCCAGGATGGCCACCAGCATCAAGAGCGACCCGGCCAGCGTGTAGAGGAAGAACTTCACCGCGGCCATCTGCCGCTCCTCGGAGCCCCACACCCCGATGAGCAGGTACATGGGGATCAGCATCGCCTCCCAGAAGACGTAGAAGACGATGACGTCCATGGACGCCAGCGCGCCCATCATCGCCGTCTGCAGCACCAGCAGCGCCAGGTGCAGCTCCTTCACCCGGTCCGTGACGTAGGTGGAGGCCAGCACCACCAGCGGCCCCAGGAAGACGGTCAGGAAGATCAACGAGACGGACAGGCCGTCCACCCCGAGGTGGAAGCTGATCCCCAGCTCGTCCAGCCAGCGCGCCCGCGTCTCCAACTGGAACTCGGCGCCCTTGGAGTCGAAGGCGAGGTAGAGCGCCACGCCCAGCGCCAGGTCCAGCAGCATGCCCACCAGGGCCAGCGCGCGGATCTGCCCGCGCTCGCCGGCGGGGAGGACGGCCACCAGCGCCGCGAACAGCAGCGGCAGGAAGATGGTCAGCGTGAGGAGGTTGTCGGAGAGGAAGTTCATCGGAAGTTGTAGAAGGCGTAGGCGACCGCCGCGAGCACCGCCACCGCCATCACCGCGGCGTAGCTCTGCGCGTCGCCGGTCTGGAAGTACCGGATGACCGACCCGACCTGGTACGTCACCCACGCCACCCCCCGGACCACCACCCGGTCGATGAGCAGCGAATCCACCACCCGGTAGAGGATGAAGCTCCCGAACTTCACCGGGCGGACGATGACCGCGTCGTACAGCTCGTCCACGTAGAACTTGTTCCGCACCACCGCCTGCAGCCGCCGCACCCAGAACGGGAACGCCAGGTTCCGCTCCCTCGGCAGCACCACCATGTAGAGCCAGTAGGCGAACCCCGCCCCGGTGAGCGCGATGACCCAGGCCAGCCCCCAGCCCGGCAGCAGCGGGACCCACCCGCCCTCGGCGGACCCGCCCCGGAAGCTCCCGGCCTGCACGCCCAGGTGCCGGGCGTGGAAGAAGACCGGGGAGAGGAAGTTCTCCATCACCGGTTCGCCCCCGCCTCCCCCGTTCATCAAGGGCAGCGCGTAGACCAGGCCGATGACGCTCAGCGAGGCCAGCATCAACAGCGGGAAGACGATGGCGGTGCCGCTCTCGTGGGCCTCGGGCACCTTGGCGTCCTTGGATCGCTCGCCCTCGAACACCAGGAAGTACAGCCGCCACATGTAGAAGGCGGTGCACGCCGCGGTGATCAGGCCGATGCCCCACACCAGCTTCGGCACCCACTCGTACTGGACCAGCTCCGTGTGGCGGAGGCCGTGGAGGATGGCGTCCTTGGAGAAGAAGCCGGAGGCGAGCGGGAGCACGCCGGTGATGGCCACGGTGGCGGTGAGGAAGGTCACCCACGTCCACGGCATCTGCTGGCGCAGCCCGCCCAGCTTCTTGATGTCCACCTCGTCCGCGTTGCCGTGCATCACCGACCCGGCGCCCAGGAACAGGCACGCCTTGAAGAACGCGTGGGTCACCAGGTGCAGCACCGCGGCCCAGAACACGCCCATCCCCGCCGCCATGAACATGAAGCCCAGCTGGGAGACGGTGGAGTAGGCCAGCACCTTCTTGATGTCGTCCTGGGCGAAGGCGATGACCGCCGCGAAGATGGCGGTGGCCGCGCCCACCAGCGACACGGTGATCATGGCCGTCTGCGACAGCACCAGCAGCGACCCCAGCCGGGCGAACAGGTACACGCCGGCGGTGACCATGGTGGCGGCATGGATGAGCGCCGACACCGGCGTGGGGCCGGCCATGGCGTCCGGGAGCCAGACGTAGAGCGGCAGCTGCGCGCTCTTGCCCGCCGCGCCCAGAAGGAACAGGAGCATCACCGCGGTGAGCACCGCGCCGTAGGTGCGCCCCTTGAGCGGGCCGGTGGAGATCTCCGTGTTCAGGTCCGCCTTGCTCACGCCCGGCCCGGGGGCGATGAGCCGCGCGGTGGCCTCCAGCCCGGTGTAGTTGAGCGGCCCCACCTGCGACACCCCGCGGCGGTAGCGCTCCGACCGGCCGGGGGCGCTGAAGTTCCCCTCCTGCGCCTGGACGCTGAAGGACCAGACCCAGAGGCTGAGCAGGCACGCGCCGATGATGAAGGCGAAGTCGCCGATGCGGTTGGTGATGAACGCCTTCCGGCCCGCCCACGCCTTGGCGGCGTCCGTGTACCAGAAGCCGATGAGCAGGTAGCTGCAGAGGCCCACGCCCTCCCAGCCCACGAAGGTGAGGACCAGGTTGTCGGCCATCACCAGCGTCAGCATCATGGCCACGAACAGGTTGAGGTACGCGAAGTAGCGCGCGTACGCCGGGTCGTGGGACATGTACTCGGTGGAGTAGAGGTGGATGAGGAAGCCCACCCCGGTGACCACCAGCAGCATCGTCCCGGAGAGGTGGTCCACGAACAGCCCGAAGCGGGCGGTGAACGCGCCCACCTGGAACCAGGTCCCGTAGTCGGAGGCGAGGGCGTACGGGGACCCCTCCATGCCGTGGTACGACATGGCGATCGTCCCGCGGTCGTTGATCGCCCAGAACACCATCCCCGAGAGCAGGAACGACCCCAGCACGGACGCGCACGCCACCAGGTTGACGTTGGCGCGCCCCAGCCAGCGCCCGAACAGCCCGCACACCGCCGCGCCCAACAGCGGCAGGGCGATGATCAGCCACAGGGCGCTCGACAGGCCCGCCACGTCGAACGGCGAGGTCATGAAGAAGTGCTGCATCCGGTCGGAGAGCTGCTGCATGGTTTTGGCGCGTCCCCTTCCCCTTCAGTGCTTCAACGTCTTGATGTCGCCGATGTCGACCGTGCCGCGGCTGCGGAACACGGCGATGACGATGGCCAGCCCGATGGCCGCCTCGGCCGCCGCCACCGCGATGATGAAGAAGGCCGAGATGTGCCCGTAGAGGTCCGCGCGCATCCGGGCGAAGGCCAGGAAGGTGAGGTTGGCGGCGTTGAGCATCAGCTCGATGCACATGAACACCACCAGCGCGTTGCGCCGGACGAGCACGCCGAACATCCCCATGCAGAAGAGGACGGCGGCGAGGATGAGGTAGTTGGGGATGGGGACCATGTCGTCTTTTGGTTCGCTTCCTAGATGCGCGGCTTGGCCACCACCACCGCGCCCACGATGGCCACCAGCAGCAGCAGCGACACCGCCTCGAACGGCAGCAGCCAGGTGCCGTAGAGGAGCTTCCCCAGCTCGTGCAGCGAGCCGAAGCCGGCGGCCTGCGCCGGCGCCATGGTCACCGGGGCCTGGTCCGCGGGCAGCTCGCGGATGGAGGCCACCAGGACCACCAGGAGGCCCGCCGCGGCCAGCCCGCCCACGATGCGGCCGAAGGTCAGCCGCGGCCCCTTCATCCCCGTCTCGGTGAGGGACAGGAGCATGATGACGAAGAGGAACAGCACCATGATGGCGCCGGCGTAGACCAGCACCTGGAGCACGGCGATGGTGTGCGCCCAGAGCAGCACGTAGATGCCGGCGAGGAAGAAGAACGTCGCCACCAGGCTCATCGCCGAGGTGATGGGGCTCCGGGCGGCGATGACGCCGGCCGCGCCGCCGACGATGCCGAAGGCGAACAGCCAGAACAGGACCTCCTGCCCGCTCACGCGCGCCCCCCTCCGAAGTGGCCCCAGGGGCGGTCGCCGTAGGGGCACTTCTTCTGCTCGATGTGCGCGTCGAACTCGGCGCGGAACCTGCTCACGAACGAGTGGGTGGGCAGCGCGGCCGCGTCCCCCAGCGCGCAGATGGTGTTCCCCAGGCCGATGGGCGGGTACGGCGCGATGGCGGCGGCCACGTTGAGCAGCTGCTCCACGTCCCCCTTCACCCCGCGCCCCTCCTCGATCTTCCGGAGGATGCGCGTCTGCCACGGCGTGCCCTCGCGGCAGGGCGTGCACTGGCCGCAGGACTCCTCGGCGTAGAAGCGCGCCACCCGCCACAGGCAGCGCACCATGCAGGTGGCGTCGTCCATGACGATGACGCCGCCGGAGCCGGCCATGGTGCCCTTGTTCTTGAGCGCCTCGAACTCCAGCGCCACGTCGATCTCGTCCGCGGAGAGCACCGGCGCGGACGAGCCGCCGGGGATGACCGCCTTCACGCTCCGGCCGTCCGGCATCCCCTGGCCCAGCTCCGGGTCGAAGATCAGCTCGCGGATGGTGGTCTTGAGGGAGATCTCGTAGACGCCCGGCCGGTTCACCGCGCCGGAGAGGCAGATCAGCCGCGTCCCGCCGGACTTCTCCGTGCCCAGCCCGGCGTACCAGGCGGCGCCCTTCTCGATGATGGAGGGCACCGAGGCCAGCGTCTCCACGTTGTTGATGATGGTGGGCGCGCCGAACAGGCCCACCACCGCGGGGAATGGCGGCTTCAGCCGCGGCCAGCCCTTCTTCCCCTCCAGCGACTCCAGCAGCGCCGTCTCCTCGCCGCAGATGTACGCGCCGGCGCCGCGCACCAGCCACACGTCGAGCGAGAAGTCGGACCCCATCACCTTCTTGCCCAGGAGGCCCGCGGCGTACGCCTCGTCCAGGGCGCGCTGGCAGATCTCCGCCTGCTTCTTGAACTCCCCGCGGATGTAGATGTACGCGACGCTGCAGCGCGGGAGCGCGTAGGCGGTGATGGCGATCCCCTCGATCATCAGGTGGGGGTCGTACTCGAGGATGTAGCGGTCCTTGAACGTGCCCGGCTCCGACTCGTCCGCGTTCACCGCCAGGTAGGTCGGCTTGGGCGAGTCCTTGGGGACGAAGCCCCACTTGGCCCCGGTGGGGAAGCCGGCGCCCCCGCGCCCGCGGAGGTTGGACTTCTTCACCTCGTCCAGGACCTCTTGCGGCTTCATCCCCAGGGCCTTCTTCAGCGCCTGGTAGCCGCCGTTCTTCCGGTAGCCGTCGAGGGTGTGGGAGCCCTCTTGGCCCCAGTTCTTGGTGATGATCTTCTCGGTCATGGCAGCCGGGAGAAGATCTCGTCCACCTTGGCGGGCGAGAGCGACTCGTGGTGCTCCTCGTTGATCTGCAGGCAGGGCGCGGTGCCGCAGGAGGCCAGGCACTCCGTCTCCCGCAGGGTGTACTTGCCGTTGGACTCTCCGGCCTTCAGCCCCACCTTCCGCTCGATGTGCTGGAGCAGCTTCTCCGCGCCCCACAGCGAGCAGGAGAGGTTGGTGCAGACGTCGACGACGTACTTCCCCGGCTTCTCCGTGTGGAACATCACGTAGAAGGTGGCGACCTCGTAGGCGCGCTCCTTGGAGGTCCCCAGCCGCTGGGCGACCAGGGCCAGACCGTCCGGGGGCAGCCAGCCCTTGATCGCCTGCAGGAGCCGCAGGGCGGGCATCATCGCCGCCTCCTTCCGGTCCTGGGGATAGTGGGTGAGGATCTCGGCCAGCGCCGAGTCGAATCGCTGCTGCTCTTCGGGGGAGAACGGCCCTTCAGCCATGGCGCCGGGGTCGTAGGGCCGGGGCCCCTCATTGTCAACGCCGTTGGCGGTCCAGTAGCTTCCGTTGCGATGGGGGTCGACCTGGGAGCGCCGCCCCGAGAGGGCTTCCGAGTCCTCATCGTCGAGGACAACCCGCACATCGTCGAGATGTACAGCTACGTGCTGAAGAAGCTGGCCTCCGGCGAGCTGGCGGGGAAGGTGCCGCTGGACGTGCACATCGCCCCGGACGGGTTCGCCGCCTTGAAGCTCCTGCAGGAGGCCCGCTTCCACCTGGTGATGACGGACCTCTACATGCCGGTGATGGACGGGTTCGCCCTGGTGGAGAAGATCCGCGCCGACCAGGCCCTGAAGTCCATCCCGGTGATCGTCATCTCCGCCGGCGGCAAGGAGGCGCAGGAGCGGGCGCTCGCCCTGGGGGTGAACGCGTTCATGCGAAAGCCGGTGAAGTTCGTCGATGTGAAGGAGACGGTGAAGCAGATCCTGCGGATCGGTTGAGGGTTCGGCTATAACCGCCGGCCGCATGGCACAGACGCAGGGGATCAGCCGGGAGACGGTCAGCGGTGAAGCCCTCTTCATCCTGAAGAACCTCAAGGAGAACGGGCGGCTGGGCCGGTCCAACAAGCTGGCGGACGTGAAGGCCCTGCTCGAGCCCTCCGTCTCGCTGGAGTTCGACAGCTACTTCTTCTTCCTGCGCAAGTTCCACTACATCGCCATGGACCGGGAGGCGCAGCTCAAGCTGACCGACCAGGGCGAACGCGTGGTGGAGGGTGACTACCTCGACAAGTTCGCGGACGAGGTGGGCCAGTTCTTCTCGGACCAGCTGTCGTCGGACATCTCCTCCACCCAGTCCATGGAGGAGCCGGACCTGAGCGACTTCCCGGTGCCGGGCGGAGGCGGGGCCAAGCCGCCGCCGCCGCCGCGCGAGGAGGACCTCCTGATCGACAGCGGCCCGCCCATCCAGCTCCCCGCCGGCAGCTCCCGTCCCGGCACCTCGACGCGGGGGAAGTCCGCCTCGCCGCCCCCGGCGCCGTCCGCGTCGGTGGTGGTGGAAGACCTGTTGGGCGGCTCGCCGCCGCAGAGCACCGCGCGCGGAATGGACGCCCTGGACCCCAAGCCCCCACCCTCCATGCCCATCGTCTCGCCCACGCCCGTCCCGGGCTCCATCCCCTCCATCTCGCCCATGGCCACCACCGCCACCGCTTCCAAGAGCGACGCCGACGTGCGCTACGTGAAGTTCGACCCGGTGGGGTCCGGCCCGCTGGGCACGGTGTTCAAGGGGCGCCACAACGCGCTCGGCCTGGACGTGTGCCTGAAGGAGCTCAAGGACATCTTCGGCTACTTCTCGTTCCTCCAGCGCGGCGAGGTGATCAAGCGGCTGAAGAAGGAGCTGTGCGCGCAGGCCCAGGTGCGCCACCCGGCGGTGGTGCAGGTGCTGGACCAGAACACGGACATCTCGCGGCCGTTCTTCGTGCTGGAGCTGATGAAGGGGTCCCTGCGGGAGAAGCTGGACCAGACCGGCGGCAAGGGGCTGCCGGTGAAGAACTCGCTCCGGATCTTCCTCCAGCTCTGCTACGGGATGCGCGCCGCGCACGCCTCCGGGCTCAACCACCACAACATCAAGCCGGAGAACGTGCTCTTCGACGCGCTCGGCAACGCCAAGCTCTCCGACTTCGGGCTGGGCCGGGTCATCGAGGTGGACCAGGCCAAGGGGATGCCCCAGGTGTTCGTGGGCACCGGCGGCATGCCGTACATGTCGCCGGAGCTGATCTCCCGGCAGAAGGACGTGGCGCAGCCGGCGGACGTCTACGGGCTGGGCATCCTCTTCTACGAGATGCTCACCGGCGGCATCCCCGGGCGCCGCTCGCCGCTGCCCTCCGAGGTGAACCCGGACGTGCCGTCCAAGCTGGACCCCATCTTCGACAAGATGACCGCCGACCGCCGCGAGGGCCGCTACCCGGACTTCGAGGCGGTGCTCGCCGACTTCTACGGCGCGTTCTCCGACGGCGAGATGATGACCAAGGGCGACCTGGTCCTCTGGTCGTAGTCAGAGCTTGAAGCGGGCCAGCAGCTCCTTCTGGGTGGTGTAGCCCTTCTCCTTGAGCAGCTCCATCACCGCGCGGAGCGCCTTGCCGCTGCGCTCCTGGTTGGCGCGCAGCTCGGTCAACCGCTGCTGCTGCTCGGGGGTGAGGGACGGCGCGGGCGCCGGGGGGCGGCCGGTGAGCAGCTCGTCCAGGAGGTCGCCTGCTCCCGGGTCGGTGGCGGCGGAGGCCTCGGCGGCGGACAGGGCGGGGTTGACCTTCATCACCGTGTTGCCGTTCATGTCGGTGATCTTCACCTCGTCCTGACCTTCTTCCGCCAGCTGCACCGCCTGGCGCGCGCGCGAGGGCCGGGGGGACTGAGCGTTCGCGCCGCGGTAGCAGCGGGCGATGGCGGCCATGATCTCCGTCTCGCTGGCCACCACCAGCTTCACCCGCGAACGGGCGCGCCCGGAGGCCATGTCCATCGTCTCCAGGTCGGTGGGGTCCGCCACCGCCAGCACCAGCGACTTGCCGTTGTTGTCCAGCCGGACGGGGAACACGGCGTGCTGCTCGCAGAAGGCGGCGTCCAGCTTGGCGAGCGCCCCCGGGTCGCGCGCGGCCCCGATCTGCTCGCGCGGGAGCTTCATCGCCTGGGCGACGGCGTCGGCGATCTGGTCCTCGTCCACCAGCCCCATCTCGGCGATGACCTTCCCCAGCCGGCCGCCCCACTGGGCGTGCGTGGCGCGGGCGGACCGGAGCTGGAGCTCGTCGATGACGTTGGCCTTGAGCAGGAAGTCGCCCACCCGGCTGCGCGAGGACATGCGCTCTAGCGTAGCATCCGCGGCGCATGGGACCTGGGTTCCACGAGGCGCTCGGCCGCGGCGTGGCGCTGTTCAACCGCCAGGAGTTCTACGAGGCGCACGAGGTGTGGGAGCAGGTCTGGGTGGACGAGATCGGCGACGAGCGCGTCCTGCTGCAGGGCCTCATCCAGGTGGCGGCCGGCTTCTACAAGCTCCAGGTGGGCGCCCCCCAGGGGACGATGAAGCTGCTGGAGAACGGGCTGAAGAAGCTGCGGGGCTTCCTGGGCGCGTCGCTGGGGGTGGACCTGGAGTCGTTCCTCCCGGAGGTGGAGGCGTGGCAGAGGGAGGCGACTCAGCTCACCGAGCAGAAGCGCGCGGACTACGACCCGCGCCGGTTGCCGAAGCTGTCCTATTCGCCCCCGGCGGTGCACTGATGGTGGTGCCCTGATGGCCGAGACCGTGACTTCCCGGTGTCCCTACTGCGGCGAGGAGGTCGAGGTGGCGGTGGACGAGGTCGGAGTGTCCGAGGAGTCGTACGTGGAGGACTGCCCGGTGTGTTGCCGCCCGTGGCAGGTGCAGGTGTTCCGCGACGGGCCGGACGTCGCGGTCCAGCTTCAGAGGGACGACGAGTGAGCGCGCGCTTCTGGGTCATCGCAGCGGTGGTGTCGTTGGGTCAGGCGTGCTCCTGCGGGGGCGGGGGCGGTCCGGACGGCGGGGACTCGGGGACGGAGGTGGACCAGCTGTGCCAGCGGTTCGCCACCGCCGAGTGCGACTTCTCCATCCGCTGCGGCGAGGGCTTCGCCGCCCTCTTCGGCCCCTTCGCCGTGCTCCAGCAGCAGCGGCCCAACGACCTGGTGGCGGCCTCCGAACGCGCCAGGTGCGAGGCCTTCGTCCGCTCCGAGCCCACCTGCGTCCGCCTCACCGCCGGCCTGAAGGCGGGCCGGTCGGCGTACTCGGCGGCGTCGCTCGACGCGTGCCTCACCGCGCTCTTCCCCGCGGACACCTGCGCGCGCGACCTCAACCGGGCCAGCGCGGACTGCCTCGCCTTCTCCTTCGCCGCGCCCGCCACGCCGGCGGGGTCGCTCTGCGAGGACGACGGCGAGTGCATCGGCGGGTTCTGCGACGGCGCCCAGACCGACGCCGGCGGCCGGGTGTGCGGCGCGTGCGCGGGGTACCGGGACGGCGGGGCGTGCCCGCGCGGCGTGGAGTGCGAACCGTCCGGTTCCTACTGCGCGCCGTCCGGGGACGCGGGCGCCTGCCTGCCGCGCAAGGCGCTGGCGGACACCTGCGACCTCACCCGGGTGGGCGAGTGCGGCGACGGCCTGGTCTGCGCCTGGAGCGGCGCGCCGCTGATCTCCATCCCGCGCTGCACCACCGCCCGCCTCGAGGGCCAGGGCTGCACGGTGAACAAGCTGGAGTGCCTGCGCACGCAGATCCCCCCCGAGCTGGTCTGCGCGCGCCCGTCCGGGGACGCGGGCGCCGCGAGCGCGGTCTGCGTGAAGGCGTTCGCGCCCTCCGGCGGCGCCTGCAACGTGGGCGACGACCTGACCACCGCCGGCCTGCCGCCGACGCCCGTCTGCCCGGAGACGGAGTACTGCGACACCGCGCTGGACCTGTGCGTGCCCCGGAAGGGCGACGGCGTGGGCTGCGCGGCGGACCGCGAGTGCGCGGCGGGCACCCGCTGCCTCTCCACCACCGGCGCGTGCGCGGCGTACGCGGACACCGACGGCGGCTGCGGCGTGGACTCGGATTGCCGGAACCTGCTCACCTGCCGGGGAACCGGAGGGCGCTGCGCGACGCAGTGGCTCCTCCCGGGCGAGTCGAGCTGCAGCACGTCCCGCCCCACCGCCACCGCCACCAGGCCGTGCGCCGAAGGCCAGTGCGACCGGAGCGGGACGGTGCCCACCTGCCAGCCGCTGCTCGCGGACGGGCAGGCGTGCGACGGCCCCGAGGCGTGTCAATCCCAGGGCTGCGACGTCACCTGCCGGCCGGCGTGCTGGCAGTAGCGGCGCGAGCGACGCCGGCTACTTGCGCCCGCTGCCGGCGGCGACCGCCTGGCCCAGCGCGATCGGCACCTTGAAGATCTCCAGGACCTGCGCCACGTCGACCGGCTTGGCGAGGCACGCGATGGCGCCCGCCTTCTGCGACTCGGCCACCATCTCCGGCGTGTGGCGCGCGGTCATGGTGAGAAGCCGCACACCTTCGAACTGCTTCCGTGCCCGGATCCTCCGGCAGACCTCCAGACCGTCCACCTCCGGCATGTTCAGATCAATCAGCAGGCCGTGCGGCCGCTGTTCGGAAACCAACAGCAGCGCCTCCACGCCCGACGTGGTCGTCGTGACGTCCACCTGCGACGCGTACGGCTTGAAGGCCCGCTTCAATCCGTCCACCACGGTCTTTTCGTCATCCACGATGATCAGCTTGATCGCCGAGGAGCCGAGCTCGTCCGGCACGGGCATCTGGTGCGCGATGAGGAACGTGCGGAGATCCGCGCCCCTGACGCGCCGGTGGCCACCCGGCGTGCGGAACGCGAGGAGCAGGCCGCGGTCGATCCACTTGCTGACCGTGGACGGATCGACTTGGAGCAGCGCCGCGATATCGTGAGTCGTGTACAACTGATCCATAAATTTGCCCCTTCGACGGAAACCTCCGCCCAGAGCTAAATACCCGAGATACGAAAAACTCCAAAATCATATCTCGCCATTACGTCGCGGTCGATCCGGGTCGATCAGAACCCATCTTCGTCATCATCTCCAGTCCGCGGCTCCACAGGTTGGTCGCTTTGAGGCAAAGCTCCACGAGCTCCCGCGCGGCGCCTCGCCCGCCTGGGGACTGGGCGATGAAGAGCGCGCATTGCCGGACTTCCGGGACCGCATCGGAGGGGCACGCCGGCAGTCCTACCATTCCCATGGGCGCCAGGTCGTTGATGTCGTCGCCCATGTACCCCACCTCAAATGGGGTCACTCCGACCCGTTCGCAAAGCTGGAGCAACCCTCTTTCCTTGTCTTTGTGGCCCTGCTCCACCGCCACCATTCCCAGCTCGCGCCCGCGCACCTCGACGATCTGGGAGGTCCGCGCCGTGAGCACCGCCGCCTTCAGCCCCAGCAGCCGCGCCATCACCAGCGCGTGGCCGTCCTTCACGTCGAAGCGCTTGAGCGCCTCTCCTTCCGGCCCATAGTAGAGGCCGCCGTCGGTCAGCACCCCGTCGACGTCGAAGACGAGGAGCTTCACGGCCGCCGCCTTGGCGGATAACTCCTGGCTTCCGGGCTTTCTTCCGCGGCTCTGGGCCATGCCTCGCCCCCTTCACTGGTGATGCAGCGCCCGGCGGATGGCCAGGACCTCGGCCAGCACGGCGTCGAACTGGTCCGGCGCGAGCGAGCACGGGCCGTCGCAGAGCGCGCGGTCCGGGTCCTCGTGCACCTCGGTGAACAGCGCGTCGATGCCCGCCGCCGCCGCGGCGCGCGCCAGCAGCGGGACGAACTTCCGCTCGCCCGCGGTCTCGCCGCCGCCGGCCGAGGGGAGCTGGACGCTGTGGGTGGCGTCGAAACAAACGGCCAGACCGGCCTCGCGCATGAGCAGCAGGCCGCGCATGTCCACCACCAGGTTGTTGTACCCGAAGCTGGCGCCGCGCTCGGTGACCAGGACGTTCCGGTTGCCGGCGTCGAACGCCTTGCGCGCGGAGTGGACGATGTCCGCGGGCGCCACGAATTGCCCCTTCTTCAGGTTCACCCCGCGCCCCGAGCGCGCCACCGCGTGCACCAGGTCGGTCTGCCGGCACAGGAACGCGGGGACCTGGAGGACGTCCGCCACCTGCGCCGCCGGCTCCACCTGCGAGACGTCGTGGACGTCGGTGAGGATGGGGACCTGCACCTCGCGCTTCACCTTCGCCAGCGCCGCCAGCCCCTCCGCCAGCCCCGGCCCGCGGAACGACTTGCCGCTGGTGCGGTTGGCCTTGTCGTAGGAGCACTTGAAGAGGAACGGCACCGAGTGGCGCGCGCAGATGTCCTTCAGGAAGCGCGCGTGGCGCAGCACCATCTCCCCGGACTCGACGACGTCCGGACCGGCGATGACGAGGAGCGGCCGGCCCGGGCCGACCTGGTGGCCGCAGAGCTCGATCACCTCTGCGCGTCCCTGTGGTCGAGCGCGGCGCGGATGAACCCGGCGAACAGCGGGTGCGGCGCGAACGGCCGCGACTTCAGCTCGGGGTGGAACTGGCAGCCGACGAAGAACGGGTGGTCCGCCAGCTCGATCATCTCCACCAGGTTGAGCTCCGGGTTGTGCCCGGAGAACACCAGCCCGTGCTCCTGGAGCTTGCCGCGGTACGAATTGTTCACCTCGTACCGGTGGCGGTGCCGCTCCTGGACCTCGTCCTTCCCGTAGAGCTTCCCGGCGAGCGACCCGTTCTTGAGCACGCAGCGGTAGGCTCCCAGGCGCATCGTCCCGCCCTTGTCCTGCACCGGCACCTGGGACTCCATCAGCGTCACCACCGGGTGGGGCGTCTTTTCGTCGAACTCCAGCGAGTTGGCGGCCTGGAGGCCCAGCACGGTGCGCGAGTACTCCACCACCGCCATCTGCAGCCCGAGGCAGATGCCGAAGAAGGGGATCTTCTTCTCGCGCGCGTGGCGGACGGCGGCGATCTTCCCCTCGGTGCCGCGCACCCCGAAGCCGCCCGGCACCAGCACCGCGTGGCAGCCCTGGAGCAGCTTCGCCGCCCCCTGCGCCTCCACGTCCTGCGAGTCGACGTAGCGGAGGTGGACCTTCACGTCGTTGGCGATGCCGCCGTGCAGCAGCGCCTCGTTGAGGCTCTTGTAGCTCTCGCGCAGGTCGACGTACTTGCCGACGATGGCGACCTCCACCTCGCCGCGCGCGGGCTGCTCGATCTTCTGGACGATCTTCTCCCACTTCTCCAGGCGGGGGGCGCGGCTCCAGATGTTGAGGATCTCGGAGAGGCGCTCGTCCAGCCCCTGCCGGTTCAGCTCGATGGGGAGGGAGTAGATGGTCTTCACGTCCGGAGAGGTGAACACCGCCCCCGGGTCCACGTTGCAGAACATGGCGATCTTGTCCTTCATCGCCTGCTCGATCTCGCGGTCGGTGCGGCAGATGAGGATGTCCGGCTGGATGCCGATCTCCCGCAGCTTCATCACCGAGTGCTGGGTGGGCTTGGTCTTCACCTCGCCCGCCGCGGCGATGTACGGCAGCAGCGTGAGGTGCACGTAGGCCGAGTTCTGCGCGCCCACGTCGTAGCGCATCTGGCGGATGGCCTCGAGGAAGGGGAGCGACTCGATGTCGCCCACCGTGCCGCCCACCTCCACCAGGATGGCGTCGTGCCCCTCGGCGGCGGCGCGGATCATCGCCTTGATCTCGTCGGTGATGTGCGGAATCACCTGCACCGTCTTCCCCAGGTACTCGCCGCGCCGCTCCTTCTGGATGACGGAGAAGTAGATCTTCCCGGAGGTGAAGTTGTTCAGCCGCGTCATGTGCGCGGCGGTGAAGCGCTCGTAGTGGCCGAGGTCCAGGTCGGTCTCGCCGCCGTCGTCGGTGACGTAGACCTCGCCGTGCTGGAACGGGCTCATCGTGCCCGGGTCCACGTTGATGTACGGGTCCAGCTTCAGCAGGGTGATGTCCAGCCCGCGGTTCTCCAGGAGCGCGCCCATGGACGCGGAGGCCATCCCCTTGCCGAGGGAGCTGACCACGCCGCCCGTCACGAAGATGAACTTGGTCTTCTTGGAGCGCATGAGCCGGTTTGCCTCAAGGCCCACGCGTCCGTCAACTGGGTCCCGTCGGTCCCGCGGTCACTTTGCTAGAACCCATGCGCATGGAGTCCAGGAGGTTCGGACAGGGCGGCCCTGACGTCCCCGTCATCGGACAGGGGACGTGGAAGATGGAGCGGGACGCGCCCGCGGAGGCCGTCGCCGCGCTCCGGCGCGGGCTGGAGCTGGGGCTCACCCACGTCGACACCGCGGAGATGTACGGGATGGGCGAGGTGGAGGAGCTTTTGGCGAAGGCGCTGGAGGGGCGGCGCGACCAGGTCTTCCTGGTGTCCAAGGTGCTCCCGCAGAACGCCTCGTTCGCCGGTACCGTGAAGTCGTGCGAGTCGTCGCTGCGCAGGCTGGGGACGGACCGGCTGGACTGCTACCTGCTCCACTGGCCCGGGCCGCACCCCTTCGGCGAGACGCTGCGCGCGTTCCAGCAGCTCCAGCAGGAGGGGAAGATCCGCTCCTACGGGGTGAGCAACTTCAGCGTCGAGGAGATGGAGGACGCCGTCGGGCTCGCCGGGCCGGGGAAGATCGCCTGCAACCAGGTGCTCTACCACCTGCAGGACCGCGAGATCGAGCAGGCGCTGGTGGCGCGCTGCCAGGCGCTGGGCGTGGCGGTGGTGGGGTACAGCCCGTTCGCCGGGGGCGACTTTCCCTCCCCCGGCAGCGCCGGCGGCAAGGCGCTCAAGGCCGTCGCGAAAGAGCGCGGCGTCACCCCGTACGCGGTGGCGCTGCGCTTCCTCCTCCGCGACGAAGGGACGTTCGTGATCCCCAAGGCGTCCAGCGTGAAGCACGTGGAGGAGAACGCGGCGGCGGGCGACCTCCGGCTCTCCGCCGAGGAGCTGGAGAAGATCGACGCGGCCTTCTCGCGCGGCTGAGCGGGCGGGCGGCCGGGGGCTCCTCGCAACCCTGCTGGCCGTGCCCACCTTAGGCCCGGACAAAAGCAGGACAACGGCAGGAGGAGGACACGCATGAAAGCCAAGCACTTCATCCTCGGCGCGCTGCTGGTGGCGGCGCCGGCCCTCGCCAAGGACCCGGTGGACAAGTCGACGCAGGCCGTGAAGCTCCCGCGCGCCGACGTGGACATGCTGAAGAAGCTCCACCAGGCCAACCGCGAGGAGATCGAGCTGGGCCAGGTCGCGCAGCAAGTATCGATGCGGGACGACGTGAAGGCCTTCGGGAAGATGATGGTCGACGACCACAAGATGGCGGACGAGAAGATCACCAAGATGGCGGACGAGCACGGCGTCCCGCTGGGCGACGACGCCGACGCGATGAGGCTCGCCGACAAGTTCCGCAAGAAGGACGCCGTCAAGGAGTTCGACAAGGACTACCTGACGAGGATGGTCAAGGACCACGACAAGGTCATCAACATGATCGGCACCAAGTCGGATGACCTGAAGGCCGAGCTGCAGGCCTCGCTCAACGGCATGCTGCCCACGCTGCGCAAGCACCGCACCGAGGCGAAGCGGCTCCTGGACGACGTGAAGGCCGCCAAGACCGCGTCCAGCGGCAGCCGCCAGGGCCGGTCGGACCGGATCCGGCGCTAGGCGGGCCGGGCGGCTGGCGCGAGCAGCAGGGACTCCGCGCGCTTCAGGTCATCCGGGGTGTCCACCCCGAGGGACCGGTGCAAGGTGACGGCGCAGCGGATGCGAAGTCCGCACTCCAGCGCGCGGAGCTGCTCCAGCTTCTCGCTCTCCTCCAGCGGTGACGGGGGGAGACGGGAGAGCTGGAGCAGCGCTTCGCGCGTGTACGCGTAGAGCCCGAGGTGGGCGTAGCGCGGCGGGTAGCCCTGGCCGGGCTCGCGCTCGAAGGGGATGTCCGCGCGCGAGAAGTAGAGCGCGTCCATGGAGCGGGCCAGCACCACCTTCACCACCGACGGGCTGGCGCGCTCCTCCGGGTCCAGCGGGCGCACCAGGGTGGCCATCTCCACCGAGGGGTCCTCGAAGGCGCCGGCGATGGAGCGGAGCGCCTCCGGGTGGATCAGCGGTTCGTCGCCCTGGACGTTGACGAACCACGCGACGTCCGGGAGCTGGGCGGCGACCTCCGCCACCCGGTCCGTGCCGCTCTTGCAGCGCTGGGACGTCATCATCGCCTCGCCGCCGAAGCCGCGGACCGCGGAGGCGATGCGCTCGTCGTCGGTGGCGACGATGACGCGGGAGAAGGCGCCGGACTCGCGGCAGCGGTCGTGGACGTGCTGCACCATGGGCTTGCCGGCGATGAGCGCCAGCGGCTTGGCCGGCAGGCGCGTGGAGCCGTAGCGCGAGGGGATGACCGCCACCGGGCGCGCCTGGGTGGCGCGGGCGCGCGCCCGGGCGAGCAGCGCGCGGGAGCGATGGAGCGCCTCCTCCACCAGCGCGGCGCAGCGGTCGCACAGGGGACCGCCGCGCGGGGCCTGGCTGCCGCTGTCGCACGAGAAGCAACTGGATTCCTTCATGCGCGCGCTTCTATCCGATTCCCGACGCTGCGGGTGGCGGCGGCGGCGGTGGTGCCTACCTTGCCCGGCACATGCCAAGAGTTCTCCACGTGGTGGGCGCCAGGCCCAACTTCATGAAGGTGGCGCCGATCTGGAAGGCGATCGCCGCCCGCGGTTCGCTGGAGCAGCGGCTGGTCCACACCGGCCAGCACTACGACGCCCGGATGAGCGACGTGTTCTTCGGCGACCTGGGGATGCCCGCGCCGGACGTGCACCTGGGGGTCGGCTCCGGGTCGCACGCCGAGCAGACCGCGAAGGTGATGCTGGCGCTGGAGCCGGTCTTCCGGAGCCTGGAGCCCGACCTGGTCTCCGTGGTGGGCGACGTGAACAGCACGCTCGCCGCCTCTCTGGTGGCCTCCAAGATGGAGATCCCGATCTCGCACGTGGAGGCCGGGCTGCGCAGCTTCGACCGGGCGATGCCGGAGGAGATCAACCGGCTGATCACCGACCGGCTGGCGGACCTGCTGCTCACGCCGTCCCCGGACGCGGTGGAGAACCTGGTGCGCGAGGGGGTGGACCGCTCGCGCGTGTTCTTCGTGGGCAACGTGATGATCGACTCGCTGTTCCAGTCGCTCGACCGCGCGATGTCGCTGGGGACGCTGGAGGCGATGGGGCTGCGGCCGCGGGAGTACGCGGTGTGCACGCTGCACCGGCCGTCCAACGTGGACGACCCGCGCACCCTGTCCCGGCTGCTGGCGTCGCTGGTGGAGCTGGGGCGGCGGCTGCCGGTGGTGTTCCCGGTCCACCCGCGCACGCGGAAGGCGCTGGAGCAGAGCGGGCTGTGGGCGGTGGCGGAGGTGGAGAAGGGCCTGCGGCTGACCGAGCCCATGGGGTACCTGGAGCTCCTCGCGCTCACCTCGCGGGCGCGGCTGGTCCTCACCGACTCCGGCGGGCTGCAGGAGGAGACGACCGCGCTGGGCGTGCCCTGCCTCACGCTGCGCGAGACGACGGAGCGGCCCATCACCGTCACCTGCGGCACCAACGCCCTGGTGGGGACGGACCCGCGGCGGATCAGCGCCGAGGTGGAGCGGGTGCTGGAGGCGACGCCGCGCCCGCCCCGCATCCCCGACCGGTGGGACGGCAAGACGGGGGAGCGGATCGCCGCGCTCTACGAGGGATGGTTGTCGCGGCCGGAGCACCAGCGGAAGGCGCCGCCCGGGGAGGCGGAGGTGGCCGGCCGGCCGGTCAACTGAGGTCGGGGCTCAGCCCGGGTACGCGCTGGACCCGGACGCGTGCGCTGCGCATCGCTTCGGCGCGCGGCGCGGAGAAGCGTTGGGACCCAGACGCGCCCTTGCACACCCCGCGGCGCTCAGCCCGAGCAGACGCCCGCGGTGCAGGTCTTCCGCCCGCTGCCGCAGCTCTGACCCTCGCAGTCCGGGTCCTCGCAGTCGGTGCGGCCGTCGAGGTCGTCGTCCAGCCCGTTCGCGCAGTCCGCCTCGCGCGGGACGCACGCGCGCTGCAGAAGGAGGCCGCCGTCCGGCTCGCCCGCATCGGACTGCCCGGCATCCACCTCTCCGCCGTCCGCGCCGCCGTCGACCGGCTCCTGGCCGCAGTTGAGCCCGCCGTCGGCGTCGTCCGGGCACGCGCCGCCCAGTGGGCAGTCCTCGTCCGCGCAGTCCTGCAGC
>Ga0134122_10000107_pt1 | contig 45435 bp, 77 predicted proteins | sample KB302_FD_96461 | JGI IMG/M metagenome (GOLD analysis project Ga0134122, IMG submission 96461) | Terrestrial soil microbial communities without Nitrogen fertilizer from Kellogg Biological Station, Michigan, USA - KB3-0-2 | ecosystem: Environmental > Terrestrial > Soil > Unclassified ... | reverse complement strand
CCGCGACCCGCCGCCGACCGCGCGGAGCGACCGGATGGCCGAACTAGAGCGCGAACTCGACATCCTGCGTGCGATGGTCCGCAGCATGAAGCCGGTGGCGGAGGCGGCCGACGCGTGGCGCGACGACCCCTGCAAGGGACTCGGTAGCCACCGGGAGGCCGGTCTGGTCGAAGCCGTTGACGCATATCGAAAGGGCCAGGTCCCATGAAGGAGTTCGCAGTCGGAGACTGGGTCAGCTGGTCAAACGACCGCGCCAGGGAAGTGCGCTGGTTCGAGGGCGAGGTGGTGCGGGTCTATCCCGGCGGCGTCAGCATCGTGGTATCGAGGAGCAGCGGTCAGTACCTACCCGGCTGCTGGGTGAGTTGGTGCGAGCCGGCGCACCTGAAGGTTATCCAGCGCTTCGAGGGTGTCGAAGAAACGGGGCGGCGCCGGGACGGCTTCGACCCGGCGCAGATCGAGGCGATCAAGGCGGGGATTCTTGGGCAAGGTGGGAGCCGATGACCACGCTCGACCCTGCGCGCTGCGCTGATCTCGAGGCGGCGCTGGCCCGTATCGCAGCGCTTGAGGCCGACGTCATCCGCCTGACTGAGACCGCGCGCGCCGCATGTGAGAACTGGATGTCGGCGTGCAAGCAGCGGGACGAGGCGCGTGCCGAGGTGGCCAAGTGCCACGATCTCGGGCGATCTCGAGACGGCTTCGGGGGCAAGCCGCCAGACGCTAACCGCCCCAGCATCGCGGAGCTGCAGCGCGGATTCTCGTCGCTGAATGTCGATCTCCTGCTCGCGGAACTTCCGCACGACATGCGCGACGCTGGCTACAAGGACGAGGTCGCCGATGCTGTCGCCTCACTCGTCAACGCTGCGCCCGTGCTCCTGGAGATCGCGAGCGCGGCACTGGCATACCGCGACGCGCCCGAGGCGTCGGACGCCGTGTACGTCGGATGGGTGCGCCTTCAGGCCGCGCTCGCCAAGGTGGCGCCATGACGGCCATCGAGTGGTGCCACCGCCCCGGCACGGTCGCCCGGACCTGGAACCCCACGAAGGGGTGCAGTCGAATCAGCGAGGGCTGCCGCCACTGCTACGCGGAAGCGCAGGCCGCGCGCATCGTGCGGATGGGCAAGGGCAAGCCCACTCCGTACGACGGGCTGGTGAAGACCGTGAACGGAGAGGCGCGGTGGACCGGCGCCGTGCGGCTTGTGCCCGAGACGCTGGCCCAACCGCTCAGTTGGAAGCAACCGTCCACGGTGTTCGTGGACTCGATGTCGGATCTGTTCCACGAGTCGCTGACGAACGAGCAGATCGCCGCCGTGTACGGGGTGATGGCCGCGTGCCCGCAGCACACGTTCATCGTTCTGACCAAGCGAGCTCGGCGCCGGCGCGAGTGGTTCCGGTGGGCGGACAAGGTGGGCGGCGGATTCGACCTGATGCGGTATGGGCCGTCCGGCCTGCTCACCTGCGCATGGGAAGCGTGCGCCGGCAACGCCTGGGGCGACGACGACCCCCCGGAGCGTCTCGGCAGCGTCCCCGGACCGGACACCTTCGGGACGCAGTGGCCGCTCCCCAACGTGTGGGAGGGGGTCTCGGTGGAGAACCAGAACGCCGCCGACGAGCGCATCCCGGAGTTGCTCCAGACGCCAGCCGCGCTCCGGTTCCTCAGTTGCGAGCCGCTGCTGGGGCCGCTGGATCTGACCGATCGCCTGGGCGTCTGGACGTCGTGCCCCGAGTGCGGCCGCAACGTGTCGGTCGACGAGGACGGCTGCTGCACGGGGTGCGGCCGGGACGCGGTCTACTTCGGCGTCGACTGGGTTATCGCCGGGTGTGAGAGCGGCCCTGGCATGCGTCCCTGCGCGACCTCGTGGCTCGCATCGCTGCGCGACCAGTGCGCGGCCGCGGAGGTGCCGTTCTTCCTCAAACAGGCGCACCCGTGGACCTGGGTGGACGGCGCCAAGCCACCTGGTCACGGCAAGGATGAGGGCGATGGCGCGATCTCGTTCGGGGAGGGCTCCAAGCGCAAGCCCGGCGGGGTGATCGGCTTGCCCTACCTTGACGGTGTCCAGTGGGCGCAGTTCCCGAAGGTCCAGGCGGAATTAACTCTCTCTCAGTGATCGGAGGCAGCATGAGTAAGGCACTGGAGCGTCTGCGGGGCAAGATCTCGAACATGACCGCTGGCCGGTGGTGGCTCAGCGAGCAGGATGGCGCGTATTGCACGGGCGAGCCCGGCGTCGACGCGATGCAGATCGGCTACACCGATCTAGGATCGGCTAACGACGATGCGGTCCTCGAACTCGTGAACATGCGCCTCGTGCTGCTCGGGGTTGTCGAGGCAACCCTGGTCTGGGAGCGGGCCAAGCGAGCGGCCGCTCGCACACGCCACGAGTTCCACTTGTGCCCCAACGAAAATACCCGGCGCGACGTCGATGCCTATGACCGCTGCGAGATCGATAGCTACGCCCGCTACCGACGCGCGGTCGACGCCTTGGAGATCATGTCATGATCACGGTCAAGTATCGTTGTCGGGAGCACGGGCCGTTCAAGATCGAACTCGACATCGGCGGTCGATCCCGGCTGGGCCGGGCTCCGCTCGATTATCCGTGTCCGGTCTGTGAGAGTTCATCGCCGCGCCGACATCACCTGAGCGTGTCGGTGAGCGTCGCGATGTACAACCGGATGAAGGAGTACTGCAAGGCCAAGGGCATGTCGATGGCCGCGCTGCTCAAGAAGGCCACCGGAGTGGACGACAAATGAAGCGCGAGCGCAGTCACCGCCGCCGGCGGGATCGGTCGGCTGGTCGGCGCATCACCGTGGTCGTTCCGCCGATGGACTCGAGCGGATGGCAGAGGACGAGTTCCACGACTCTGAGTAGGACCACATTCTTCGGCGAGTACACGGTCAAGGAAGGCGTCGTATTCAAATGACCGAAGTATCGCTCATTGAGGCTGCATCCCACATACCGATCGGGTTCGTGCTCCGGATCGAGTCCGAGCCCGGAGAAGATGGCCCATTTCTCACCGCCGTGGTGTCCCAGCACGCTCCAGGATGGGAGCCGGGAGATGTCTTCGACGAAGACGATCCGGAACACGGCTGGAAGGACGGTCATCCGGCGTCGAGATTTCTGGATCGCCCGGTGTTTGGCATCACGGCAGTCGACGCGGCGTGCTTTCATACACTGCTGACCGCCGCGATCCTGAAGCGCTGGCCTACCCCATACGTCAAGTGGGATGGCCCCATGTCCAACCCGGAGTTGGCAGACGCCATCAGCCTCGCGCGGGAGGTCGTGGGTCGCGATGGGGCAATGAGGAGCGACATCTCGCAGCGTTTGGCCCGCGCGGTCCTCGCGCTCTGGGAGCACCCCCGGTGAAAGCGAGGGCGCCGCGCCGCGTCCACCTGCCGGTGGTCGACACACCGCCACCGGAGGCGGTGGCTATGCTCTACGACGACTTCGACGAGCCGCTGTGCATCTGGTGTGACCGTCCGCGTTCGAGGCATGCCGACCCGATCGATCTGGGCGACGGCACCACGATGGTTCCCGCCTGCGAGGTCATCAACGGCGGCGGGCGCTTTCCGGCGCGCCCGCCGGCGCGATTGCCCAGGCCCTTGCGCGAGCGGCTCGAGATCGCGGTGCGGATGACCACGCAGCAGGCCCACGCGATCGCCGGATCCCTGGGGCAACCCTCCAAGATGCCCGGCGCGGCGTACGGCATCGACGCGTGGCAGTGCCGGGTCGGCGGCGAGCTCGTGACGGACAAGGCGTCGACCTGCCACGGGTGCTACGCCCGCAAGAACTTCTACCGCTCGTGGAAGCCCGCGGTGAAGGCGCGTGCGGTCCGCCAGGCAGCCATCCACCACCGCTACTGGGCGGAGGCGATGATCGTGCTCATCTTGAACTACGTGGAGGAGGGTGGCGAGCCCGCCTTCCGGTGGCACGACTCGGGTGATCTCCAGGGCCCGTGGCACTTGGCCAACATCTGCGCGGTCGCGGAGGCCACCCCGAACGTCCGGCACTGGCTCCCGACCCGGGAGTACGCCGACGTCGTCACGTACCTGCAGGCCGGCGGGAAGATTCCGCCCAACCTCGCGGTCCGGCTATCGGCGCACTACGTGGGGCAGGTGGCGGAGGTGCCGCCCGAGATCGCGCACCTGCCGACCTCCACCACGCACCGCCTGGGCGAGGCGCCGCCACTCCGCAAGAAGGGGGCGATCGTGTGCCATGCGATCGACTCGCCCGTGAACATGTGCCGCAACTGCCGCGCGTGCTGGGACGCGCGGGTCACCAACGTCTCGTACCGGATGCACTGAAGGAGGAGTATATGACCCACCACGGGCTGGACACTGACAAGATCGTTTGCTTCTACGAGCCGGAGTTCTACCCGCTGAGCAACTTCTCGGCGTTCGCGGTCCTCTGGGAGGAGGTCGGCATCCGGACGAAGTTCGATACCAGCGAGGCGCTCTACCACTGGTGCAAGTTCCCGGACTACCGTGGCGTTCGCGATGAGATCCGAGCAGCGCCCTCGGCGCACGAGGCGTTCCAGATCGCCCAACGGCTGTTCGCGATCTGGCTCAACATGGGGCTTCGAGAGGCGCTGCTGTCGGCGCCGTCACCGGAGATCCCGTCGTGACGCCCGATCAAGTGGTAAAGCAGGTCGGCGACGCGGTGCACCGATTCGTCGCCGACTGGGAACTGGAGGGCGCGTCTCGCGAGCACGTCCTCTTGGTCCTGTTCAATGCGTCCATCCGTCTGCTCATGCGCGGCGGGGTCAAGCCGAAGGACATCAAGCGCATGCTGAGCGACAGTCTGGCCGTGATCCGGCGCCAAAAGGGATAAGGAGCACGAGACCGATGAGCGAAAAAATTCACGTGTTGTGGTTCGACTCGAAGGGCTGCGGCCCGGACCAGTTCCATCTGCAGTTGAAGCCGATGCCGCCCGATGAGGGCAGACCGGCGAACCTCGGCCTCATGGTGAGGGCTGGCGAATTGGTCATCCTGGGGCGGCCGATGATCAACGGCGGATTCCTCGTGCACCGCACTCAGGTGGCCGAACTACACCGGCAGATGGGCGAGTGGCTCGAGGCGAACCCGGAAGCTCCGCTCAAGGACGAACTCGACCCCCGGGAGGAGCGCGTTCTGACGAGCCGGGAGTGCGCCAAGATCATCGGCAGCGTGATCGGCGGGCTCCTCTACGCGGGCATCCCGAGCGCGGACCTGCACAATGGCCTGCGTGCGATACAGGCGGTGGTCGGCGGCGGCATTCCGCAGAAAGGCGTACTGGGTCCCGAGGACGAGCAATGGTGCGCAGCCCTGGGAGGCATCATCGGCGGCCTTACCCAGTGGTGCCGGATCCAGGATGTGCAGACCGCTATTACCTGGATCTTCGAGCACTGGATGGCACTCGTGGGGCCGCCCGCGCGCCGGGGCGCAGTTTGACCCACCACGTTCGCCGCGCGCGGGGGTAGACTGGACAGCGTCATGGACAAGCTCTACGGAAACGTCGCGTTCACGGGGGTCACGATCGGCGGCACGCAAACGCTGCCCCACGGCTTGGTGCTGCGCGGCACGCCGGTGATCCCGGATCTGGTCCTCCTCCAGTTCCCCAACGACTTCGAGATCGTCACAGCCGACGCGACGAGCATCACCATCCGCAACACCACGAACACCACCGGGGACTGCGTCGCGCAGGTCTCGGCCTTCCATCCGACGATCCGACTCCTGGGGGCGCCCCCCGATGATGGCGTCATGTCGCAGGGGCTCACGCCCCGGCCGTTCTGCCCGGGGAGCCCGAACAGCGGGAGCAGCGGTGCATCGTCGTTCGACGTCGTGGTGTTTCGACCCGGGGGCGGAGCGGGCGAGAACGTGGTGGCGACCTGGGCCGATGCGCTGGCGGCACTGGCGCAGCTCGAGGGGACCCGGTACCTGCAGTTCGACGACTCGCTGGTGTCTCCGATCCCGATCCCGGTGGGTGGCCCCTACGACATGACCGGGGTGATCTGGTCCACGGTCCCCGATCGCATCGTGCAGGTGGTGGTGCCCGAGGGCGTGACCTTCACGAAGCTCCGGGCATTCGATGACCGGATCGCGGTGACCTTCACCGGCACGGCGCCGCCGGTGGCCGACTTCGCGAGCCCGGCGCCGCAGATCGACACGGTCTCGTTCTCGGGCAACGCCCAGATCATCGCGACCGGCGGGGGCCCGTTCTTCAGCGTCGGGGCGGCGGCGCAGTTCAACGTGGGGACGGCCGGCGCGATCCTGTTCGGTGGAGCCGCGGTCATCGACGTCACGGCAGGGGTGGTGCTCAACGTGTTCGGCGATGGGCCGCTGAGCTCGGTGCAGGGCAGCACGATCTCGGGAGTGCTCGGCGCGACGCTCAACCTGGTGACCGCGAACGATGCACTGACCGTCCTCTCCGAAGATCAACCGACGTTCGCCGGGGCAATCAACCCCTCGAACCGTACGGGGATCCGGCGCTACCCCACCGCCATCTTGACCTCCACCGATTCGCTGGCGGACGCCAACCAACTGGTGTTGGTCGACCCGACCGGCGGGGCGTTCTCGGTGACGCTGCCCGCGGCGGCCGGGCTACGCGGTCAGCCCATCGTGTTCAAGAACGTGGACACGTCGACGAACAACGTCACGATCGCCGCGGGCGGCGGTGACAACATCGACGGGTCGGCCACGCTGGTGAAGTCCGGGGCTCGGTTCTCCTGCGAGCTCACCAGCGACGGCGTGCACACGTGGTACATCACCGGATAAGGGGTGCTCGGTCCCTGAAGATCGCCACCGAGACATGACCCGGTGTACGCCTCTACGGCTGCGTGACGACCGGCTGCTTGGAGACGAGTTCGATGGTCGGGGGCACGGCGGGCGGCGTCGAGAACGTGACGTTGATGACGAACTCCACCGGGCTACCGTCCGACGGGTTCTGTCGGCCGTCGCGGATCTTCACGACCGAGGTGGCGATGTTGGTCGGCTTGGGCGCGATGGTCTGCACCTTGACGTCCTTGCCGGTGGCGCTGGGCGTGAAGGTCTGATTGGCCACGTCGTAGGTTCCGATCGCGACCGACACGAGCGCCTGCTGGCTGTTGACTCCGACGTTCAGGTTGGCGTTCACCGGCTGGCGCTGATCGTCGAACTGCGCCAGGGTGTAGACCACGAACGCAGAACCGCTGCCGTCGGCACGGGGACATTGGAGAGTGACGTTGTCGGAAGTAATGGGCATGGCGACCGTGTATCATGCCCAGGTGACAACCTGCCAGCGCCCGAGCCGATACCACATCGCCAAACAGCACGACGGGTTCGGCTGGATGATCCTGCGGCTCGACGAGATCGGCTCGGCATCGGCGACCGTGATCGACTGTAACCTGCCGGAGTCAACCGCACGCGATCGCCTGGTGGGCTTCCGCAACGCGGAGGCTGTCCATGCGGAGTACCCGCTCGATGCAGTGATCTGGGCGCTGGGCGCTGCGGAGCGCAAGACTCGCGCATCCTGAACTCGCTCGGTAGATTCGACACCGAGACCTCGCAGGGCTTCGGCTCTGTGTCACAGCGCTGGGGTAGGAATGGACCATGGCACGTGCCGAGGCATCGCTATCGATCCGGGTCGAGTGCGCGGACTGCGGGATTGACAGTGACAAGCGCCGGCAAGTACGTGGTCCGTCCGGACAACGTGAGAATGTCCCGCCGATCTTTCTGGCCATGGAGCCTGGGCCGGGGTCCGATGGGGCGCCGTGGTTTCTCTGCCTCTGGTGCTGGTTCGAGGGGCTGCGCAGCCAGAACGAGGCGTCTCCGGTCCGGCCGCACGTGATCGTGGAGCCGGTGCCCGCTCGGGGGCGACCGCCCGAGACACTGGAGTCCCGTGCACCGGGACGCGTCTAATCCTTGCGCCGATGCCGGAGACCCGGGTAACCTCGGGGCATCAGGCGCGTCTTTTTCCGGGTCGCGCCATCGGAGCAGGAAAACAGATGCGATCACGGCTCAACCGACGCTACAAGCGCAAGGCCCACCGGAACCCGGCGCCACCCCGGTCCAATCCGCCGGTGTGGACCGAGATCGCCGAGTTCGCGGGGCCGGGGTTCGGGGGGTTCGCGGCGAGCCGGTTCCTGACCCGGGTGGCGACGACGCAGATCGCCAAGCGCGCGCCGTCCTGGGGCAAGCACGCGGGCGCGGCGGCGGCGGTCGGCTCGTTTTTGGCCGCGTGGTTTCTGGCCAACCGCTGGAAGTGGCTTGAGCGCTACCACACGCCGATCGTGGTGGGCTCCGCGATCGCAGCGATGCAGTCGCTGATCCAGTTGTACCTGCCGGCGCTGGGCTGGATCGTGGCGGATGCCTCGCCCGAGATCGCCGCCGCCGATCAGTCGTTGTCGGTGGCTACCGCCCCCCAGAACATGCACCTCCTGCCGACCAACGACGACCCGAACGAGTTCACGTACAACGACTCATTCGACGCGGGGCGGTATGGGGCGCACCAGCATCAGACATCTCCCACCACGGCGGGGACCGGGCCCGGTGGTCCGGCGCCGTCGGACATGTCGGATCTGGCCATCGACGACGTGATCGGCCAGGCCAACCTGGGCGTATTCGCCAACAACTAGGAGGGCCGGATGTCCTACTTCCGACGCACGCGGGCACTGGGGGCTGACACGAGCCACGGGCCACACTGGTACACCTCGATGGGGTCTCTGGCCAGCCAGCCGCCGGGCGCGCGGATCTATCGGATCCGACCGGCTGGATCGCTGGGATCGCTGGGAGACGACGCTGGCGGCGGCAGCACGCTCTCGCAACCGACGCTCACCGATCCGGCCACGGTGCAGTGGCAGGCGAACGTGCTGGCACAACTGCAGGCCGGGGTGAAGACGATGCAGACGGCCGAGTTCCAGAAGTGGCTGCAGATCGGGGCGACGCTGTCGATCCCGGTGGCGGCCGCCATCTGGAAGGCTATCTTCAAGAGCGGTAGCAAGTCGGGCATCAGCGACACGGGAGTCTGATGACACACGCGGACACGGTAACCGCTCGGTGTTCCATGACCGAGACACAGCGTTGGCTAGGCGGGAACTCGGGTACCCTTAAAAACACCGAGGCTACATTGGCGAGAAACTATGGCCGCTCGGTGCCTTTGCATTGACCGAGACTCCTGTCAGGTCCATGAACCCGAGACTGACGTTCATCAGTGATACTTGCTCGGCGGTTCCCAGGCCGAGACTCTGTGATCGGGGCAAGCGAGCCCATTCAACCGTGGTACCTTCCGGGCATGACGACCAAGCCCCGCATCCCGGGCTCCCAGGTGGCGCCTGGCCAGCGCCCGTTCTCGAGCTCGGCCCCGACGGCCTCGACGCACTCCAAGGTGCCGCTGGCGGAGGCGACGCAGGGCCGGATCTACCGGGTGCGCGACAAGGACTGGGCGGCGGTGTGGGGCGAGAACCTCTCCTATGACGATGCGGTCAAGCTACGTGAGCGGGTGGTGACATCGCGCAAGAGCACGACCGCGCGGGTGGAGGACGAGGCGATCCCGCCGCCCGACTGGTACGTGGACCCCAATGGCTGCTCGGTGCCATCCGATCCCGAGACATTCTCGAGCGGCGGCGATGCCGAGACCGACGCCACTAGCCCTGCAGTTCAGGGACTGTCGGCGCGCACGCAGTACAGCCTGGACGACGGCGGCGTGGAGATCGTCGTCAAGTCGCCGGGCGTGGTGGCGAAGGTGCTGGCCGGCCACGAGCTCGTGGTGAACGACCAGGTGCGTCCGTTGCCGACCCAGGTGATCGCCGGCGATCGCGTGATGGCGCGGGCGGTGGACCCGCAGATCATCGAAGCGCGGGCGCGGGCGCTGGCGGCGGCTCGAGCCACGCGGGCGGTGCCCAAGCCCAAGATCGCGTACCGGGACAAGACCGTGCGGGTGCCGGTGCCGCGTACGGGGCCCGCGCCCAAGGACAAGACGGTGGGCGGTCAGGTGCACGTCCGGCTGGTGGCGGCGCCGGCGCCGGCGGCGCCGCGTAAGCGGGACATCCTGCCGTCGCCCCTCAAGGTGGCGATGGTGCCCGATGGCGCACCGCTGCCCGACGATGTGCCGGGTGAGGACGATCTTCACGATCTGGCGGTAGATCTGGGGGGCGGACCGTCGGACGCCGACCTGGAGCATGCCGCGCGGCAGCGGGATACCGAGCAGGCGGGATAAGCATCGCTCGGCATGCTGACCGCCGAGACCTGACGGCGCTTGCTCGGTGGCGCTTGACTTGACTGACCGAGACCCTTCAGGTGTTCGCCTCATCGTAGCTATTGAAACTCGGGCGGTGCTGGTAGTACCGTCCCTGGCATGGCATTCACCGGAACCCCCACGTTTCAGATGGTGTCCGACAGCATCTGTCGGATCACCGGCCTCTCGCTCGCCGCAGCGACCGCGGGCACCATCGGCCTGACCGGCGCCACCGGGTCGGCTCCCGACGTCACGCTGCCGGCGCAGTTCAAGACCGAGCACTACGCCTATCTGGGGACCGACGTGCCCTTCCAGGCGTTCATCGACTGCGAGGTCAAGCCGGTCACGGCGCTCACCAACTTCAGCGTCCCGGCGGTCGCGAAGACTGGGACGACGGTCGCCGACTTCCGGATCACGGTGACGAACTCGTTCGGCTCGACGAGCCCGGGCCTCGAGATCTACGTCAAGCTGCACAACTGACGGTCTATGCCCCCAAAAGGGCGTGGAACGCGGGCATGACCGCTTGATGGTTGGACGGCGGGATCTCTGATGCCTTCGGGCTGGGGTTCGCCGTCGGTCATCCAGTGCCCGGGCCGCATATTCTCAGGATGGAGTGACGTCCGAAGTCCTGTCGGCAACGGTCGTTTTTCCGCGATACTCCCAGTCGATGGAGTCCGCTCGGCGACCTCAACTAGCTGAGACATCCGCACGCCACTGTCGGCCGTTTTCTTGCGATACTCGGGGGCATGTCCTTCATCGGAACCCCCGTCATCACCCAGATCACCGACGCGATGGTGCGCATCACCGGCATCTCGCTGGCCGAGATCAACACCGGCACCATCGGTTTGTTCGGGTCCCTGGCCACGCCGGACATCGTGCTGCCGGAGGCGTTCAATCCCAAGCCGTATACGTACCAGGGCCACGTCCTGGGTATCGCGGATGTGGTGGATGTCTCGGCCCATTTCGTGTCGCAGTTGGGCAACCCGCGTGGGTCGCTGGCGATCGGTAAGACCGGGACGACCCCGCAGAACTTCCAGATCTCGATCGCCTCGCCGTTGTTCGACGAGGCCGGTCAGCCGGGCATCGAGATCTACGTCCGGTACCACGAGTGATGATACCTTCCGCCTCATGACCAACCACGCGCCCGTGAGGGTGCTCCTGACCGGCGGGTGCGGGTTTCTGGGTAGCCACATCGTCGAGCACTTCATCAAGTGCACCGACCACCGTGTCGAGATCGTCATCCTGGACAAACTGACGTACGCGTCCAACGGCTACGACCGTCTCCGCGATATCAGTGTCCATCTCCCCCACGGGCTTCCCGAGCACGTCCGGGTGCTGGGGTGCGACCTCTCCCAGCCAGTCCCCACGGGCGTGCTCCACGAACTGGGCGACATCGACTACATCATCCACGCCGCCGCCGAGTCCCACGTCGACAACTCCATCCGCGACCCGCTGCCGTTCCTCATGAGCAACGTGGTGGGCACCCACCACCTGCTCATGCTGGCGTGCTGCCTGACGAACGGCCTAGGGCGACCTCCTCTCGTCAAGCAGAGCACGCGCGGACCTCGGCGCATCTTCCTGGTGTCAACCGACGAGGTCTACGGGCCGGCCGGCTCGGACGGCGATGGCAGGTTCGACGAGGACGCCCGATTTCGCCCGGCCAACCCCTACGCGGCATCCAAGGCCGGCGCCGAGTGCGTCGCCATGGCCTACGCCAACACCTACAGGTTGCCGATCACCATAGTCAACACCATGAACCTCGTCGGCGAGCGCCAGCATCCCGAGAAGTTCGTCCCCAAGGTGATCCGCAGCGTCATGCGGGGTGACACTGTCACGATCCACGCGAACGCGGCCCGGTCTCGGGCGGGCAGCCGGTTCTATCTGCATTGCCGGACGTTCGCCCATGCGCTCGACTGGCTGATCCAGAAGGACGCCCAGGGCTCTGCCACGTCCCCAGGCCCTCTGAAACTCCACGTCTGCGGCGAGCGCGAGATCGACAACCTGGAGCTCGCACAGATCATCGCGGGCTATGTCGGCAAGCCGCTCCACTACGAGCTCGTCGACTTCCACTCGAGCCGGCCGGGCCACGATCTGCGCTACGCGATGGACGACAGCCTGATCCAGAAGATGGGCTGGGTCCGCCCCATGGGCCTCGAGCAATCGCTCGAGAAGACCGTGCGCTGGTACCTCAGCAATCCCCGGTGGCTCGATGTGACCTAGACGCTCACGGGCTCGTAGAACCCGATCTCGATGCCGTAACGCTGCTCGCAGATATCCGAGCACAGCGTCACCAATGCGCCACCCCCCATGATCTTGGCGTTGCGTGAGCGCCACGGTGCTGTGAGCGTCAATCGAAACCCCTCGGGAGAACCAGTGACTCGAGCGACGTTATCCGTCTTGCCGCAGGCGCCGCACGTCGCAATCACGCCGCGATCCTGGCCATCGTCGCCGCGTCGGTCTCGCACGCCCAGAACGCCAGCGCCGCGCGCATGTTAGCAGGGCCGGCGAGCGCCAGGATGCCGCGAGCGATGGTGGCCAGCGCCATGACAGGAGTGCCACCGGGGAGGGAGCAGAGTGATGTGCTCCAGGCTGACTCGTGGACGACGATCGCCGCACACGCCTTGCGCATCTGGTCCAGGCCGTACTGCATCCCCAGGAGGCGCACGGCCCCCGACAGGCACTGCGCAACTGCACGAGCGGTCAGGGGCGCTATGTCGCCGGCGGTCTCATGGACCGCCGCCGCCAGGGACCGGAGGTGATTGAGTTCCGCGCTGGTGAAGGTGAGCATCTCAGATCTCCTTTGCTGGTCAGCATGCACACCGATCCCGGATCGGTCAAGTCAGTCTTGACAGTGGCAAGAAAGTGCAAGCGTTCGTGTCTCGGGGTGTCGCAGGCGACTCTGGACCGCGTCGGGTCTCGGGTCGGATAGCCACCCGAGCGTGGCTTGGGGCTTGGACTCGGTCTCGGGTCGGAGGTCTCGGGGACGAGTTCGCTTCCGGGTTAGCGGTCTCGGGTCGGATAGGCCACCCGAGCGTGGCTTGTTCGCGCGGTCAGGTCTCGGGGCTCGTAAAAGGACAGGTCGCCATGGGCGTCTCGGGGACGAGTAGCCACCCGAGCGTGGCTTGCGGTACGAAGGTAAAACTCCTCAAGTCCCGGCATATTCACCCGTCGGGCGGGGTCAAATAGGGTTCATGCGGCCTTGGGGGCGTCTCGATTCTTTCGCAGTCGCTCGGAGCGAGACAAGCGCTTCTTGCTCGGGGCGTCGGCGTCGGTGGCCTGGTCACGTTCGTGGGCGAGCAGCATGTTGCGGCACGCATTGGCGTCCTGATCCCAGCGCTGGTGGCAGGCCGTGCAGGTGTGCTCGCGGTCCTCGGTCCGGTCCCAGGTGTTGACGACCCCACATGCGTGGCAGGGCTTGGTGGCCGGGCTGATCTTGACGACGCGCCCGCTCAGCCCGTTGAACGCATTGACCATGGTCAAGCGGAGCTCGCTGCCGGCGGCGAGGCCGCGGTTGCGCTTGATCCGGGTGATCTCGATGGACTCGCTCTCGGGGGCCGGGGAGCGCTGGAAGTCGCGCAGATCGGTGTCGTCGATGAGGAGGGTGCGGTAGGTGGCCGACAACCGCGCTGCAGCGATGCGGTACGACTCGCGCCGGCGCAGTAGCGCGCGTCGGCGCATGCCCGACTCGTAGCGCTCCAGATGCTCGTCACGGTAGCGCCACGCGTCGCGCTCGTCGTGGAAGCGCTGGTCGGAGTAGCCTTCCAGGATCCGGAAGCCGGTCGCGTCGCCGACGAAGCGGTTGTCGCGCCACCGGAAGGCCAAGCGGCGGAAGCGGTCAGCGGATCGCCACGCGTGGAGGGTGGCGGTCGCCTCGGCGAACCACGCCGGCCAGGCCGGACCGTTCATGCTCCAGTAGGCGCAGAAGCGATACCATGCGCTGTCCACGTCGGCCGGCGGTGGACGGGCGGCGATCTCCTGGACGATCTTCTCGTGCGTCGCGCGCACCGTCGCCAGCCACTGGCCCATCTGCGCCTTCATGGCGTCCATGTTCTTGTCGCGGATCGACCGGATCGAGTCGCACTTGCTGATCGCGTCGATCACGCTCCTTGGCACGAGGATCTCTTGCTCGACGCCGTCGCTGCCCACGATGTAGCCCGCGCGGATCGTACCGCCGGGGCGCAGGCAGAACCCCAGGTTGAGGGCGACGACGCCGCTGGCGGGTGACGGCTTCATGGCGGCGTCCGGGATCTCCACGGTGATGTGGAGCATCCAGTCCCAGGAGCGGCAGTCGTGCCGCCGGCGGGACACGGTGGCGACCTTGATCACGCTCCCGGGCGGCAGGGGCCGGTGGTAGCGCATGGGCCAGACGGCCCAGACCGGCTGGCGTCCGTCGGACTGGACGCGCATCCGGAGCATGGTGCGCCGCGCGCGGCGCCGGTCGCCCCGGCGCGTGCCGATATCGTGCGCGGCGGGGGGCACCGGGTCGATGTGGAGTTGGGTGTCGTCCCCGTGCAACTCCTCGATGGAGAGCCCTTTCTGGAGCTGCACGCTGACGCGCCCTTCGCCGCGCCAGGGCCGGAACTGGGGAGGGAAGGCCTCCTGGCGTGCGCGGTCGGCGTCGGCCTCCTGCAGGAGGTAGGTCCCCCAGTAGACGCCGCAGGCGGCGCGGGCCTCCTTGATGCGGCGGACGCTGGCGATCTCGATCCGATCCAGATCGGTCTTCACAGCGGCGGCGACCGCTTGGCGGTTGGCCTTGATCTCGGCCCGGATCTCGCGGATCTGCTTGCCGAGCTCGCGGGCCAGGGCGCGCAGTTCTGGACTCTCGGAGCGCGATCGCGTGATGCCGCGCGAGGTCGTGATGGCCTTCCTCACCTCGTCACGTTGGGTGACGATCTCGGCGAGCCGCGCCTCGAGCGGCGCCATGTCGGGGTGTGCCGCCATGATCGTGCGGACCTCCTGGCGCCGCTCGCGCTCCATCTGGGTGAGGAGGTTGCGATAGGTGTGGGCCGAGCGCATCTGCTGCTCGACCAGTGGCCCGTTGCAGATAGGGGCCTTGAGCCCGTACTCGAAGACGCGGATCGGCACGGGTACTTACTCCAGCGCCTGGGCGTGCTTCAGGGTCGGCACCACCACGAGGTTCAAGAAGTCGACGAAGTCCACGGCCACCGGCGCCCACTTCGCCATGGCATCGAACACGCGCTCGACGGACTGCAGCGTCGTGGGAACCGGGTATCGACTGCTGGTGAACCCTTCACGCTGCGATTGCAACGCGTCTCGGATCGTCACCAGGGCATCGCCCGTGAACATCGTCGCGGCTGGCGGCGACTCGGCCGCCTGGAGCGCGGACGGCGAGCTCGCAACGACCGGCAACTTGCCCAGGAACTTTCCCAGGTCTGCGGGCGCGATGATCTGGGCCAGGATGTAGCGGAGTTCGTCGCGCACGGCCGGAGTCATCGCGGTCATGCCCATGAGGCGGCGCCGGACCAGGATCTTGATGCTCTCCCAGCGCTGGATGCGGGCCAGGATCGCCCCGGTGTCCTTGGGCTCCCAGTCGGGCAACTGCATGGCGGCCGCGATGCGCCCGAGCGACTCGCGCGCGTTGCGGAGCTCGTCGCGCAGATCGTGCTCCATCTTGCGACCGTGGCCGATCGCCTCCACCAGCGAGTCGCCCTTGCCGGTCTCCCCCGCGACATCGCCCGGGTTCTTGATGCGCAAGATCTCCTGGTAGATCGCGCTCAGCGCGCCCGCCGCGTCGAGCCCGGCGGTGTCCACGCCGACTTCACGCGCGATATCCATGATCGACGTCAGCCCGGCGCGCTCGGCCGGCTGCATGGCCTCGGGCGACCGCGTCGGGACCAGCCCACGGCCCTCCAGGCGGTCGATCTCCTGATCGATCTCGTCGTCGAATGTGTCCCACGCGTGCTCCGCTGCGGGTCGTCGAGCCGGACGGACATCGTTCGGCTCGTTGACCTCGAACGTGGGGAGGGGGTTACGGAACCGCGACTCCCACACTTGCAGAGCAGCGATGAACCGCTGTGTGTAGCGGCCGACGTTGTCTGGGGTGATGTCGTCGCCGACGTTCACTGTGAGCTTTTGCCCCAGGGTCCGGATCAGTGAGTTCGCGGCGGCGAGCCGCTCCTCGAGTTCTGCGATGCGTTCGGTCTTCTTGCCCATGTCCATTTCTCCTTGCCGTAGTTGGTCTCGCGCGATTTTGGGTGAAGGCCTGCGAGCCGGCCTTGAGGAACGTAACCCTGCGCCCCGAGTGGGTTCAGGTGTTCGGGTCCGCCTTGACGCCCGCGGCGATCGCGGCGTCGATCTCGTCGGTAGTGACCGCCCGTGGGAACACCACGCTGCGGCCCTCGCTGTCCACGAGCCGGAGCGGCCGGGCAACCTCGAACACGAGGCTGTGGCCGTCGACAAACATCATCTGCACCGCCATCGGAAGCGCCGCCCTGACGCTCAACGGGAGCATAAGCGCTCGCGCGATGGTCCGGTTGCTGAGCCGGAGTTCGGGGTGGTCGGGGACTCGTCCCGGTCGTCCGTCATGCGAAGGCTGTGCTTGCTTGGTCTCGGACGCCGCATCCGCCTCCGAGCAGGCCCCGATCTTCCACAACATGTACTGCGCCAGCGCGCGCTCGATCGAGGTCGCGCCGCCCAGCGTGTCGTCGTGAAGGACGCTGTTGCAGAGCCGGCGCGCCTCGTCATCGTCGGACGGTACCCGCACGGGGAGCGTGGCGTGGCGCTCGAGTTGATCGTGGCGCGCGATCAGTTGCTGTGCTTCGCGAACGGTTTCTCTGAACACAGATGACTCCTTTGGTTGCTAACAGGCAGTCCCGAACATGAGGTCCCGTCGAACATGAGGCGAGCGGGCGCGGCCTTGACAGTGTCAGTACTCGGTACAGAAGATGTCGCCGAGGCGACACTCGGTCAACGGTAGAGTGCCACGCCCGTCGTCGGTGTGGCACCGCTTGCGCGCGGCCTCACTGGCATCGATCTCCCGCCATGTGACCAGCCCTGCAGCCTCAGCCTCGGCTAGCGGTCCCGGGCCACCCTCGCCGTGGTCGCCAAACTCGCACCCCGACGCACCCAGGATCCGGCGGGCGTCGTCGAGATCGGTCGCGACCACGAAGTAGGTCGCCCCATTGTCGTCGAGCTCGAAGTAGCGGCTCACGGGCCGGTCCCCAGGACGGGGCCGGTCCCCAGGACGGCGTTACATCGTTTGATCTGGGCGGCGATCCACTGGCGTCGCTCCACAGCGACGCCGTGGAGCGGCGCGCTGGCCAGTACGTCGCGATAAGCGGCGATGATGGACCGTGCCTCGGGCGGAAGCGGAGCGGCCATCGCCGCGCGGTCAGCGAGAGACAGGAGCGTGCGCATGGCGGCAGCCTGCACCCACGCACCGCGCTGGTCCTGGTGGGAGATGATCAGATCGATCGTCTTTCGCACCTCCGCGCTCAGCGGAGAGGGCGCCCCCGCGAAGAGCCTGCAGATCCGCGTGGCGATGGCCGAGCTCGCTTCATCGATCGTCACCCGGTCGGTGTCGTACCAGCGCTGCAACTCGGCCTCCGCGATCGACCGCGCGGTCTTCCATGTGTCATCGCCGACGCCATGACGACGCAGTTCAGCCTCGAGCTCGGCGATGCGAGCCTCTGCGGCGGCGAGTTTGGCCGGGCACGCCCGGAGTTCGTCTTGCTGTTCCCAGTATCGATCGACGCCCATCGGTTACTCCTTGAAGGCAGCGTGCAGGCGCGTTGGCGCTACGCCAGTTCGCCCAGGTTGATGAGCGTGTAGTCCGCGGTGACCGTGGTGGGCCACGCGGCCGCCGACGCCGCGAGTTCGGCGATCCGGTCCATGGCGAGGCCGATCACGTTGCCCTCGTCGAGCGCGGCGAGTCGATAGCCGCCGCCATCCCCGTAGAGCGACTGCGCGTGAACCTGGCACCATGTTGGCTGGGCCATCGGTCCGTCGGGGACCAACTGGTAGACATCGGCGCGCGTCGGTCCGGTCACCGTGCCGAGGTCATTCTTGGAGCGGGCCAGGACGATGCGAAACGTGGCCCGCTGCTGAATGACGGTTGGTTGGTTGTTGTGGTCTACGGTCTGCCGCCGGCAGATCCGAGAGAACTCGATGATGGTGCGACCGTTCATCACCGCACCGCCTTACTGGCGCGGGCGGCCTGCTGCGCGGCCTCGTGAGCGCCTGCGCCGAATCCTGCGCGGAACGCCATGGCCAGCGCCGCGACGAGTTTGTCGTCAGTCCATTCGGACGTCGCACGCCCGGCATTGATCAGCGTTTGACGGGCGTACTGCTCGGAGCGCGCGATCAGCGCGGCCTCTTCTGGCGTCCGATGGCCGCGACGGCAGTACGCGCGACACTCGTCGGCGAGGCCACGGTATCCACCGGCCTCATTGGTCTGCGCGTTCGCCTCGCACTGAGCGCATACGTGGTTGTCGCGCTGGGTGGTGCGGCCGTTCATGATTCCCCCACGATCCGGGCGATCGCCTCAATCGTCGAGTGCGCGGAGATCGGGTTGTCGTTCTTCGACGCTCGAAACTCGGATATCGCTTTCGTGATCTCTGCGAACCTCACATCGTCGGTCGGCGCGTCGATCTTCGGCCCCTCGTCCGTGACCACGGCCTGGACGTCGGCGAAGTTGACCAGCAGCAGGTCGTAGCCGGGCCCCTTCTCGAGGGTGGTGTACAGGGTGAACACGATCTCGGAGCCGACCTTCGGGTCGCTATCGCGCCCGGCGGGCCCCGTGAGCAGCGGGCCCATGGCCTCGATGATCCCCCGGAAGGGCGCGTCGAGGTCCCCCCGCAGCGCCGCCGCACGCTGCTCCTCGTCGCTAGCGTAGATCGGGCGCGTGCGGCGGACGACGATGTTGCTCCGGGTGGGGGTGTACTTGGTGGCCACGCTATAACTCCTTGAAATCACGTGATTGCGGTGGATATGTGATACTAAAATACCATTTAGTATCACTTCTGGCGAGCCGAGGACTCGGAGAAACCGCCGTACACGAATTCTTGCCGCATCCGCGGCTGACGACCGCAGTTCGGGCACGGCAGAAGATCCAGCGTCTTGAACGGCGGGTCGGTCACCGGCGCCGCGCCTTGCGCTGGTACGCGGCCACGGCCACGGGATCGACGCAAGCCTCTCCGGCCGCGATCAGCCAGTCCGTCACGCTCGGCGCGCCGGCCATCGCAGCTGCGGCCTGGAACCGCTCCCAGATGTCGTCCGGGACGCGGATGGTTCGATTCTTGGCGACTGTCCCGCGCTTGGGCGCAGAGCCGCGTCCGACTTGTTTCATGTCGAAGGTCACCTCCGTGAAACCGGCGTCGTCGAGCATGCGGCGAACCACGCGCTCGATGGAGTCGACATTGCCGTTCAGGGTGAACGAGATGCGCTGCGTGCTCACGGTTTCCTCGCGCGCAGTTCGCGGATCCGGATATCGATCTTCGCGCGGTGCTCGTACGCCTCCGCCAAGCGCTCCTCGACGGTCGCGCGCACACCCTCGAGCCGAACGATATCCGCCGCGATCGCGTCCGCCGCCTCGCGGAGCACGGCCACCTCCGCGAGGGCAACTTCATCGATCTCGGGCGCGGCCGGCCCATCGCGGAGCGCGGCGTCGATCTTGGGCACGAACGAGCTCGACTTGGCCTTACTCAGGACGTGGTGGATCGCCGCCTGCGACGTCCCGCACCGCCGGGCAACCTCGTTCTCCGACACCCGGAGTTCCACCATGCGAGCCAGCGTCCGCGAACGCCACTCGTCGGTGACCGGGCTCTCGAAGGGCAGTGGCATAGTTAGACCTCCGAGGATGCGCTGTCGACCGTGGTCGACGTGCTCTTGGATACTAGCTGCACCGGACGGCCTCTGCCGGCCAGAGCACGGATCCGACAGCCTTCATGATCTGGGCCTCCAAGTCCTTGCTGACCGAGGGCAAGGCGGACAGAACGATCGCGCCGGGACGGATCGCCTTGGCCAACGCGGCGGCGACGGCGATGGCGGACTCTTCGTCAACCTTGGCATGGATCTGCAGGCAGTGCCCCGACGGCACGTGGGTCACCGACCATTGCAGGTCCGACAGGATGTCCGTCTCGAGGATGGTGGGGTGCGCCGCCCACTCGCCAATGACTTTGGCGTCGACCGTCATCGAACCGCCACTCTTGAGTGGGACGTTGATCGTCGCGTTGTTTCCCTCCAGCGGATGCTCGACGAAGTAAGCGGCGATCCAGCCCTGGATGCCCTGGATCGTAGTCACGCTTTCCCGGGCGTCCCGGATGCGCATGAGCAGCGCCTCGGCCTTCGATACGTTCCTCATCGTCGCCTCCTAGTACGAACAGTGCATGACAGCCCACAGGCCGAATGTCGTCGGATCCCAGAGCCCGAACTTCTCGAGCTCGGCCTTGACGGCGTCGAAGAAATCGGCCGGATTAGGAATCGGCCACAGATCGGCACCGCCCATGACCGACGCTTTCGTCCGTAATCCAGCGAACGCGCGTTTGTCGTCGGTCGTGAACGAGACCTTGAGCGATCCGATCGTGCTGTGGTCCTCGTCGTAGAACGGCTTGGGGGTTCGTCTTACCCTGAGCTCCGTAGACTTCCCGCAGTGTTCGCAGAAGCGGCCGACGCCCAGCGGGCAGCCGCATTGCCGCACCCCGGTCTCGTCGTACAACTTGCCGGTGACCTCGCACCCGATGACTGCATACGCGTAGTAGTCGGTTCCCATCACGATCTCCTATTGGTGTTTGCGCAGCGCTCGGCGCCGCTCCTTCTGGTTCTCGAAAGACCACTCCAGGGCCGCCCGTAGCGACCACTCCTGGATCACGGTCGCCTTCACTGCGTCGGTCGCTAGGCGCTCGACGTCAGCGTACGAGAGCCCGGCCAATCGCTTGGGCCACGCCCGCAGATCCGGGATGACCGCGGTGGGCAGGTGCCGGCTCACGCACCGCTTGAGCAGCGCTGCGGCCTGGACGCCGTTGGGCGCCGGGAACTCGAGGACTGCGTCGAACCGCCGCCACATCGCCGGTTCGAGCATGTCCTGGCGGTTGGTGGCACAGACCGCGATCGACGGGAACAGGCGAAACTCCTCGAACATCATGAGGAGCGAGTTGGTGACCCGCGCCATCTCGCGATCAAGATTGGTCCCCGCGACCCGGGGCGGAATCAGCGCGTCCACTTCGTCGAAGAACACGACCGCGCGGCAGTTAGAGGCGAAGTCCATCACCTTGCGCAGATGGCCAGCCGTCTCGCCCATGTAGCCACCGATGACAGCGTCAAGGCGCACGACGTAGAGCGGGATCCCCCGGGCCAGCGCGATCGCGCCGGCGCACGCCGTCTTCCCGCACCCCGGAGGCCCCCAGAACAGGAGGCGCGACGCCGCGCGGAGCCCGCGCTCGGCGAGCCGGTCGGCGTGGTGGTGTTCGTCCAGGACGCGTCGCACGCCGTCGCCGGTGGCCTTGGACAGGACCAGCGCGGTCAGCGGCGTCAGATCCTTGGCATGGACCACGAGATCGCCGGCGGGCACCATGGGCAACTGCACGAACTGAGCGGGCTGGTTCACGGGGCTCCAAACAGGCTGGACTGCGCGCCCAGCGGTTGCAGGGCTTCCACATCTCGGGCAAGGCGCCCGGGAAGTACCGCCCAGCGTGCATCTGCGAGGGTAAGCCGCCCGCTACCGCCGGTGGTCTCGTGGCGCTCCACCTCGCAGCGAGCGCGATCCCGCCCCCCCGGCCAGGCGTGCTTGACGTACTCGGGGTACGGCCACGAGGCGACCCACAGCGCGACATCGGGGATCACCAGCACCACGCACCGGCCCGGCGGCACGAACTGCTCCGACTCGGGGTTCTGGCGGTTGTAGTGGCCATCGGCGATGCGCCGCCCCGCCGGATCGGCTCGCCAGGACTCGCGCCAGCGCATCAGTCCTCGGGATCCTCGGTCGGCATGTCGCAGATCCCCCACCGCATACAGCCGCCGCGCGGTGCTGGTGCCAGGAGCGGCAGTTGGCGACCACCGCGGTCGGTCCGCGCCCACGCTACTACATGGTCAATGCCGGTGAACCCCTGTCTCTGGGTTTGGAAGAACGCGGCATCCTCGACGTGCTTGTACCGTCCGGGGCGCTCCTCGTTGCGGGCCTTGCGCGTCGCGACCGCCTGGGCCTCGTGCTCGCGGATCTCGTCGATGCGCCACGGTGCATGCTCGGCGATCAGCGCGATCTCGTCCTTCGATGAGTAGATACATGGGTAGCACCCGACGCGGTTGTGGCCTCTCTGGTAGAGAGGGTTGACCTTGACCCCGTGCCGGTTGTGCATCGTGAGGACGTCAGAGACCGACCACCGGATCAGCGGACGCCAGACGTATCCGCCCCAGGTGCGGTCACCGACCGGCTCGTCCTCCCACTCCAACATGTTGGCTCGTTCATCGCTCTCGTCAGCTCGGATCCCCATCGCGGAGACGGTCTCGACGCCGCTCTCCTCGATGAGCCGGTCATGGTAGGCCCGCAGTGGTTCGATCTTGAGTTCCCGCGTGCACCAGCGCTGCATCCGGCCAGGGAACCGACCGCTGGCCCGGATTCGATTGCGCATCCCACCGTGCGGATCTGGCGTGCCGTCCGGCCGCGCCTCGGCGCGCACGATCTCGATGGCGATCCTCAGGTGCGACCGCAGGTAGTCCAGGTAAGCGTATGTCTCGGGCGCCTCCCAGTCGGTGTCAGCGAACACGAAGCGCAGGCGCTCCATCGGCAGTTCGCCGCGCTGGACGGCCTCCAGCAGCGCCAGAAGTAGCGCGGTCGAATCCTTGCCTCCGCTGACCGATGCGACGATCCAGAGCCCGACCGCCTCCGCTGGTAGCGTGATCGTGAGGGCGTTCACCCGTCCCTCCTTGACAGCGGCAAGCTCCGCTGCGCCGTCCGCTCCTTGGCGAGCTCGGCGTACTTGGGGTTGATGTCGAAGCCGATCCACCGCCGCTCGTGTTTCTCGGCCACCTCCCCGGTGGTGCCCGAGCCAAAGAACGGGTCCAGCACCAGGTCACCGGGGCGAGAGCACGCCAGGACGCAGGGCTCGATGAGATCGGGCGGGAAGGTGGCGAAGTGGGCGCCAGCGTACGGGGCGGGGGTCACGGTCCAGACGGAGCGCTTGTTGCGCACCTCCGCTACCAGGAAGGTATTGGCGGCTCCATTGCCGCTCGGATCTACGCCAGCGCCGAGGGCCTGCCCGCGGGGAAACGACTTGTCGCGCAGTCGCACCGTGCGGCCCGCTTCCTCAGCCGTCTCGGCGATCGCCGCCGCATCGTAGTAGTACGAGGCGCTCTTGCTCAGGAGGAACAGGTACTCGTGCGCCTTGGTCGGCCGGTCGGTGACCGACTCCGGCATGGGGTTGGGCTTGGACCAGATGCAGTCCATGCGGAGGTACCAGCCGCGATCGCGGAGCGCGAAGGCTACCATCCAGGGCACGCCGACGAGATCCTTGTGCTTGAGCTTCGGGTGGCGGCGCCGGTTGGGGGCGTCGTTGCTGCCGGGGCCCTTGCGCTTGTTCTTGGGGTCGATGCCCTTCGTGCGATTCAATGCGCGGAATCGACGGTTGTTGTGCTCCGGTCGATTGCCGATGTTGTACTGCCCGCGACGGTCCGAGCACTTCTCATCGCTGTGACCGCCTCGGCTGGCGTAGCAGTCCCCCAGGTTGAGCCACAGGGTCCCGTCATCGGCGAGCGCGCGCCAGACCCCGTCGAACACCTCCACCAGTTCGATGACGTACTCCTCCGGGGTGTCCTCCTGGCCGATCTGCCCCTCGGTGTCGTAGTCCCGCAGGCCCCAGTACGGGGGCGAGGTGATGCAGGTCTGCACGCAGCCGGCCGGCAACCGCTTGAGCAGATGGCGGCAGTCGCCGGTGTAGTGCGCGGAGACGTGCGGATCGATCATGGGTCAGTCGACCGCCCGTTCCTGGATGTGGATGAACGGAGCCTCTTTCAGCGCATCGACCGCCGCCTGCGCGCCACCGCGGATGATGCGGCGCCACGGTTCATGGTTGGAGTACCCCTTGCGGCACAGACCATCCGCACAGCTATCGACGACGGCGATGATCTGGTCTTCTGTTTGGGTCTTGGGGATCTTGGTCTTGTACCAGACCTTCTCATCCTCGCTATCGAACGCATGGTCGTCCCGGTAGTACCGGAAGCGATACAGCATCGTGAACGCGTCGTCGCCCTCGCGGGTGACGGCGCACAGCCAGTCGCTGCCCACCCCCTGCACGGACCAGATGCCCAGCACGTAGGTGTTCTCGGTCAGGTCGATCATGGCGCATTACCTCGCTGGGACTTGGGAGGATAGGCCCTCGGACACGAGGCCTTGCATCGCGGGTAGGTGCAGGTGGCCGTCTCTGGCGCTAGGCCCGGAGTGCGAGGGGTGGTTGAGTGATAGCTTGACCAGAACGCGCCGTGCGTCGGGCAGAGGTATTTGACGTTGCGGGTCACGTCCGATCCGCCTTGGTATCGTCAGGGGCCTCGCCGATTTCCTTGAGCACCCAGCGGAGCGCGTTGGCCTCTGCGAGGTTGTACGCCATGGCGGTCGCCGACGAGGACTTGGTGATCTGCACGGCGACCAGGTGTCTCAGGCGACGCTTGAGCGTGCGGATGTGGTGAGCACGAGACAATTTATCTCCTCCTCCGGTACAGCGGCACCTTTCGCGCGTCTTCGATGGTCATCCGCTCGATGTGTCCGCCGCCGCGGATAACATTGGCCACCTCTAGTGCGCAGTCTTGGCTGTTGTCGTCCACGAACATGAAGAACGCGGTGCCATCCGGCTGGAACCCGACATAGGCGTGGGTCAGGGGGTCCGGCCGGAGAGCACGCTTGGCGGTCATGGGTCAACCACGCAACTGAGTGCCTCGCGAATCGTCTCCTCGACGGCGCCGAGCGACTCGTCGTCCAGCGTCTCGCCGTTCGCCATGGTCACGTCGATCGCGGACCGGATCATCGCGAGCAGCACGATCTTGCTGAACGGGCTGGCCTTGCGCTTGACGAGCCGGTCGAACAGGGAGCGCGTCATCGTGTCGGGGCGGCTCACGTGGCCTCGGGCACCAGCGTGGTGTTCACGCTCAGCGTGACGTGCATGAGCGCGCCGATCATGTTGTACGGAACATCGCCGGCGGTGTGGTCCTCCTCGAGCTGCACCAGGAAGTGGAACGTGGACGAGTCGTGCGATCTCGCCCCGGGGTACATGGCGACCGCGCGCACCCGGCCGGTGATCCACCGGGTCCACATCAGATCGGGGCCCCACTCCGGGCGGTTGAACACGGTGACCCGGGTTCCGACCAGATCGGTGAGCCCCTTCATCGGGCCATCCGTTCGGAGTGCCACAGGCAACCGAACAGCCCCCCGATCAGCGCGCTGGTGGCGGCGATCAGGTGCACCGACACCCGATCGTAGGGGCCCACGCCGAGGGCGAGCACGAACAGCGACGGGGCTACCTGAGGGAGGAGTCCGATCACGATCACGAACAAGAGCACCCTACCGAATCGATCGTCGCGTACCTGCATGGGGTCATCCTTTCGCCGGGTATCCGGGCCAGAGAATAGGCTGGAGATCCTCGCGCTGGTAGAGCGGGTGCACCGGAGATCCGTCCTGGTTGGTGGCCAAGCAGTAGACCTCACCGGCCGTGAGGTGGACCGCCTCCGCGCGGGCGCGGTCCGCGTTCTTGCCCCAGGCCACCATGATGCGGCCGCCGGTGGCGCGGACCTGGGCGATCATCCGCACCAGCGCCTCGTCGTTGCCCGGGCCTACGATGTCGATGCCGGCCGCCTTGGCCCGCTGCATGTCCTTCGGATCGGTGGCGATCCACCCGTAGAGGTTGCCGACCAGGACTCCACCAAACCCCCAGCGCTCCGAGAACCGGACGATCTTGTCCACGGTGTTATCGCCGTCGACCGCTCCTGCCTTCGACGGGTTGAGCATGATCCAGAGGATCAGTTGCCGCATGACATCGGTGTGGAACAGCGGCGCTGCGTGGCCGATGTCGCCGCCGAGCTCGTAGCGGTAGAGGCCGTCGGCGCTGAACGTCGCTGTGCCGTTGTGGCGTGTCATGTCACCTGCTCCACGACCGCCGCGCACACATCGTCGGGCAAGATGCGCAGGCCCTGGGCACCCTTCCACGGCACCGGACGAGGGATCCGGCGCGGGTCCGACAGGCACCATGCAAACTCGCCCAGATCGAACTTCGCCCACCGCATCTGGTCCTCGGCGAGCTTCGGCGGACGGTCACCCAGCACGCGGTCGAGCGTCACCACGCCCTCGATGACGAAGTAGGGATGCGCGTCGAACCGCATAGGGAAGTGGTGGAGCCCCAGTTCCACGAAGATGCGCGGCGCCCGGTCGTCCCATGACTTGGCGGACTGGACGGCGAAGCGCTGGCCGATCAGGTCCTGGGGCGCCATCCAGTTGCGGAACTCGGTGTGCTTCCGGGCGATCGGGTCGAAGATCGCCCAGGGCCACGGCCTTGACAGTGACAAGAAGCGCATCACCACCTCCTTCCGATCAGGATGCGCCGGCGCCAGCGCACGAAGCGGTCTCGAGAGTCCGACAGGACGCGCAGGGTGACGACGTCGGCGACCGCGATCGGCACCAGCAATGCGGTGCCCACGAAGGGGCTGTCGGCGTGCAGCGCGAAACGGAAGGCCACGAGCGCGGATAGCCACGTAGCGACCATGGCGAGTGTGTACGCTCGACGGCGAGAGACCAGCGGCCACAGGTAATGATCGATCCGCTTCATGATCAGTCCAACCTCTGGCTACTCAGATCGTCCAGCATCCTCTCGGCGAGATCGACCGATCTGGAGAGTCGACTAAAGCGAACCCGGAATTCGAGATACGTCATCACGTCGAGGAGAAACACTCCGATCTTACCCAGCACGACTCAGTGCCCCAACGAGATGGTGATGTCGCGCGTGTGCAGCGGGCACGCCTCGGGGATGTGATCGTGATCGTCGATCACCAGGCGCGCCCGGGCGCGGGCGGTCATCGCGTCGCGCTCTGGGCCCGGAGGCATGACGAGATCGACGACGACGAGGCTGTCGTCCTCGACGAAATAGTTGCACATGCCCGTCTTGAACGGCCCCAGGAGGAGGCTCATGATGCCGCTCATCGGATGGAAGAACGGGCACTGGCGGCAGGATCGGACGATCATGATCGCACCTCCGCCAGGGACACCAAGAGATCCGAACTGTCGCAATCGGGGCTGTAGATCGCGACCGCCATGAACCGGCTATCCGGGTCGGTCACCACGTAGAGGTTGTGGAACTTCGCGATGCGGATGCCTCTGCGGCGGGCGACCGGCAGGATCGGCATCAAGCGTATTCGGAGCGGCGGTGCTGCGGACATCTATGAACTCACAGGGGTTGGTCGCGAACGAGATCTCTCGGCCTCGACACATCTAATTAGTCTCGGGTAGCAGCGGGTCAACGGCAAGGAGGGAGCCGAGCATCCCTTGGGGGACGCCACCACGTGGGAAGGCTGGCGGCGTCTTTTCCACGACTCGTCTTTCTTCGCGAGGGCTACGAGCCCTCTTCCATGGAGACCTCCTCGGGTGTTTCTGTCTTCGCGGCACGCATGGATCTGATGTCGCTCTGCAGCGCGAGGATCGCCAGCGACCACACCACGGCGTTGACCACCAGGATGGCCAGTCGGAAGGCGGACACGCTCAGAAACGGCACGGGCACGCCGGCCACGGCCGCCATGGTGACGATGAGGAACGGCAGGTAGGTGCGTCGGAGCGAGAGCATGCGGGCTAACTCGGTCCCGACGTCGTCTGGTCTCGGACTCGCATGCGATTCGTCTCGGATCGCCGACCTCCGAGCGGGTGCTGTCTCACTCATGGCACCGCCGCCTCGCGGCCGTGTCGGCCACGGCCCTATCGTATTCCTGCGTGCACTCGCCGCAGAGTTCCAGCCCCTCACGCTTGGTCCAGCCCGGGATGAAGGCACCCGGATCGTCCGGGCTTTCAAATGGCGGCGTGGGTCGCCTGCACCAGTCGCAGCGATGACGCCCGATGTACAGCACCGCGCTCGCGGTCCACGACACCGTGAGCGGACTGGGGTCGACCCAGGCGTTTTCCTCCTCCTTCGACATCACGCCCCCCAGCGTAGACCGTGGACGGCGTCGTCGGCTACTGCCTGCAGCGACGCGGCGTCCAGGAGCGGGATGTGCCACGGCAGATCCACGTCCATCGTGTAGTCGTCGATGCCATGGTAGATCCCGGAAGCCCACATCTTGACCACCCGCTCCTGGAGCGAGCCTCGGCGCCATCCCATGAGCCAGCGCCGCATCTGCCCGGGCTGGTACTCGTCATCGAACGGCGGGTGACGGAGCAGGGCGTCGCGAAGCTCCTTCACCACGCTGTCCTCGTGGACTTTGCTCCAGGCCACGCCCCAGAGCTCGCCGCCGCCCTCGGACAGGTCCCGGGTCCCTACGAACCCGTACGCCGCCGCCATGACCCAGATGGCCTCCAGGCAGGCCCAGGAGTACACGACGTCGCCCAGGAGCACGATCGTGTGGTGGTAGCCGTGGCGCGCGCCACGAGCCTCCAGGTAGCGCGCGATGCCCTTCAGGCTCGAGTTGCCCGGATCGGGTAGTTCGATCTGGGTGATCCCGAACGGCCATGCCAGATCGGCCATGGGCGCCGTGACCTGGGGCCAGCCCACCAGCGTGACCGACACCGCGGGGTTCAGGCGGGCGACCTGGCACAGCGTGCGGTGCAGGATGGGCACACCGCAGTGGGGGAGACGCAGCAATTGCTTGTACCCGTGCTGCATCCCCAGGCGCTGCTGCGTGCCCTGGGCGAGCACGATCACCTCGGTCGTCATCGCGGCACCGCGATCCGGCTCACGAAGTCCTGCACCGCCTGCGCGAGCCACGCGTTGATGATGGCCGCGCCGTTCTCGGTAGCGACCTTCCCAACCGCCTCACCGGCGAGCCGTAAGATCCCGGTCCAGTGGGGCTGCCACTCGGGCGAGAGCAGCATTTCGCGGACCCGCTTGGTCACCTCCTCGGTCAGGATCCGATTGATGATGCTATCGAGCTCGCTGGGGGAGGTCCGTTGGTGGTATCCGCTCCCGTCGACCTTCGGCTGCGTGAACGCCTTGATCTGCTGCTCCAGCATCGCGTTCCACTGCTCGTCGGGGATCATCCCGACCAGCGCATCCTTGATCTTGTTGCGAATCGCCTCGACGTAGGCGGTCGGGTCGAACTTGACCACGGTCTTGTCATCGGTCGCCATGGCTACGCTCTCTTCTCGAACGGCTGCGGGACCATGCCCGCGATGTTGTGGATCGGGACCAGAAACTGGGTACGGATGGCGCGGCGCGCTCTCGCGATGAGGCCTCCATTGACATCGCCGTACACGCAGTCGGTGGCGAAGGCGAGAACATCGGGGATCGCAGGGCCGTCGTACGACATCACCCCGTCGAATGCCACGATCTCCACGATGTGACCGGCCATCTTGATCCGCATCGGCGCCACCAACGAGACGTGGTACTGCGTATCGGTATCGTCCTTCGGCACGCCGCCCCCTACTTGACGGTGTCCAGATTCTGGGCGAACACCTGCGCCGGTCCGGCTACCATGTCACTCAGCGTGTCCCGCTGCTCCTTCAGGCGCTCGTGCTGGTCCGTGAGCCACTCGATGTGGGCGAGCAGGCGGGGGACATCCATCCGGCTATGAGCGCCATGGGCGGCGCCGAGAGCGTCGTACCGGCGGCGAATCGCAGCCAAGTCGGTAGCCAGGAGCGGATGCCCGTCGTAGACGGACGTGAGTTCCGGATCCTCGTCAATCTCGCTCTCGCAGGGGGTCTTGGTTGCCGTGGTCGCCAATGGGATTCTCCGATCTCCGAACTCTGGGGTGAGGGTAACTACTTGAGCAACCGGCGCAACTGGCCGGGGCTGATCGTCGTGGCCTGAGCCGCGCTGCGCTGGGCGGCCGCTGCGGCGTCGTAGGTGCGCACCGACACCGCGGTGATCGTCTTGATGGCGACGACCTCCATCATCCTGCCGCAGTGCTCGCAGGACACACGGTGGCCGGTGTCCAGGAGCTGCTGGCTGGCGAGCTCGACCATGCTGTTCGGCTTGCCGCAGGAGGGGCACGGGACGCGCTCGACCGGGCCGTGGACCCACGGCTGTTGCTGGCGGGGTGCCTGTGCGGGGCGCTGCTGTCGTCCGGGTGGGAGTCGTCGGTTCATATACGTTTCCCCCCGGCGGTCGCGAGTGATCTGAGGATCTGGATCCGGACCCAGGTCGCCGGCTTGACCCCGAATTCCTCAGCGAGTTTACATACCTTGTCGAAGTCCGCGCGTACGAGCCGAGTTGGGATCACCACCTCGAGTCGCTCGGCTTTCCTTCGGGCCCGGCTGGGATTCTTGCCCATTCGTGTACAAAGTATACGCGCGCTCTGGACCCGTCAAGGTTAGAATCTCCGGCCATGGCGATCATCAAGCGAGAGTATTTGATCTTCTACGTTCTGGGGCGACAGGAGAGGCGTCTCCCCAAGATCGATCTGGACCCGGTCGCTCTGGCCAAGGCGGTCCTGGAGGCGAGCGCGGACGCGTCCTACGAGCGCCAGTCGCCGCTGCGGCACACGATCTTCGACGCCTATCAGAAGGCCATGGCGAGCGCCGTCACGAGCCGCCGGCGGCGCGTGTGGGCCACGGAGAACGCGGAACTGATCGCCAAGTCCGGCGGCGATGAGGAGGCGGCCTACAGGGCGTGGATCGCGGGCATGGTCGACGAACTTGCCTTCGCCAACGAGGAGGATCTCCTGGCCGAGATTGCGCTCCTCGCGGGCGGCGAGCCCGCTGGCGGGGATGAGGGCGAGGAGGACGAGGAAGATGACGATGAGGAGGAGGACGAGGAGGAAGAAGAAGACGACGACGATGACGACGAGATCGAAGCGGCCCCACGTCGGTCGCCCGACCGCCGCCGGTGACTACGTCGGCGGCAGGGGCATCGCTGGTTCGTACCAGTCCGAGCAGAACTCCGCCGCCGGGAACGGGATGAGCCGGGTCTGGTAGTACGCGAAGTAGTCGCGGCTGCTACAGCTTCCGTAGTTGCCACCCTCCCGGCGATAGAACATGCAATTGTTGCAGGAGGCCCCGGGGTAGGGGACTCGCATCGCGGGGCGGTGGCCGACTGGGATCGTGACGCGTCTCCCCATGGCGGGGATGGTACCTCAACTGCGCGGCAGGACGATCGGCGAAGATTCGATCTGGACCATGCGCTCCACCGCGAACACCAGCACGTCGGCGTAGTCGAAGAACTGCTCGACCATGGGGATCTTGCCGCCGCGGGCTTGTCCGGGTTGGCCGTTCGGGCTCATGAGTCGGAGGCCACCGTCGACGGTCTCCGACAGCGATCCCATGAGCGCGGTGTTCATGCCGCGCAGCACCAGCGAGCACGCCACGGCCGGCGCCTGATTGGGAAGGAGATTCGAGGACGCGGCGCACGCGAGCTCCTTGCGGATCGCCGCCTCGGTGGGCGTGGGGTACTCGCCCTGGTCCTCGCACGCGCCTTCGTGCTCCGGGTGATCACAGTCGGAGCACAGCGCGCCGATGCCCTGCGCGGCCGCCAGTACGGGCTCCAGTCCATGGATCAAGAACTGGCGATCGCACTTGCGCTCGGTCATCCGGTCATCCAGCGCCCGACGAATCGTCTCACTCGAGAGCGCATGGTCCTGGCGGAGGCGCCGAATGATCTCCGCAGCATTGACGGCGTGCGCGACGATGTCGACGTAGGACAGGAGGACGTCGACATCGTCGATCTCAGCATTTCTGGTGTCGTCAGTCTTCATCGCGTTTAGTCTCCTTGCAGCAGGTGCCGGATGCTCTGGGCCACGGCCTGGCGCCCGAATCGCTCGGCCGGGTTGTAATTGATCTGCAGATCGCAGATGTGCTCGACGTACGCTCGGCGCATCCGCACCGCCAGCGCGGCCAGATCGGGCTCGCGCCAGTCCTCCCTGACGGTGAGTCCCTGCGTACCCACGTACTGCGCCCGAACCATGCCCGGTGCGCCGGGCACCGATTCTCGGATCACCATCTCGCCACCGGCGGGGGCCAGCCGGGAGCCGTAGCGCTCGGCGCTGGTCCCGGTCAGGTAGATGTCCGACCCCTGGTAGTCGGGGACGATGATGTGCCGTCCGGCCAGCATCGCGTCGAAGCACGGCAAGTTCCAGGACTCGCCGCGGCTCGCGCTGACGAAGCAATGGCTGGTGGTGTGGAGCTCGCGGATGTGGTGATCCGACACCCGGGCGGTCTCGATGTGGATGATCGGCCCCTGATCACTGGGCACTCCGGTCGCGAGGCGCGCCAGCGTCGCCGCGTCGTCCGGGGCGCCCGAGCACATGAGCATGAGATCGACGTTGTCGGATCGGTCGAACGCGCGGCAGTACGCGCGCACCAACCCCTCCGGGTTCTTGCGTACGTTCCATGCCCCGATGTAGTAGAAGCGGTACGGTCCTCCTCCAGATGGGGCCCGGCGCAGTTCGCAGGACTGGTAACTACACCGGCCACCGGCCACGAGCTCGACCCTGAAGTAGAGTGCCTGGTTGTACTGAGAGAACTCGACCACGGTGCCGTCGCCCTGGGGCGTGATCACTGGAGCCCCGATCGGGAACGCGTCGAGCGCGTGGTGGAGGTCGCACTTGGGGCAGGGCTTCTCCGCGATCCCGGATCGGGGCTCGGCGAACGGATGGGGCACGACATCGACGTGGTGGAGGCCGCCGGCCACGAGCGCATTGGCGGTACCGTCGCAGGGCACCCAGACCTGATCGAACTGCCGCAGCGACTCGGTCACCGCGATCGGCGCTGCGGCCGCGCCCTCCCAGGTCGTGTACGCGACGCACCGCGCCCGGGGGAACCGCTCGCGCATCCGGTGGCTCACCAGGAACGCGCCGCAGGTCAGCGGCAGCGTGTGCACCAGGATCACGTCCGGATCGGGGCTCAGCGCGGCCTCGTCCCGGATGCAGTTCACGAGCGGGGCGAACCGCTCCGGTAGCCGGTCCCCCGTGGTCGAGATCTCGAGATCAAAGCCTGCCGCGAGGAGTGCCATGCAGATCTCGTTGCCGGCATCGCCGTAGCCGCTGGCCTGGCCCACGTGGCCGTAGTAGCGGACCAGCATCAGCGCGGCCTCCAGCACAGGTGACCAAACGTTGTGGACTTGCGGGGTACGGACTCGCGAAATGTTCCGGAAATCCTCTCGGAGTCATCCGGACGGAAGAACACGTGGAGGTCGCATCGGACATCGTCGCCGCCGTAGACGGCCATGACGATCGCGGGGCGCTCCGCGAACGTCACTCCGTCTCCGTCCTTGAACACGAACATCACAGTGTCGCCGCGAGTGGGTGCTGCGCTGGTCGACAGAATGGCGATTCCACCGCCGGAGCCACCACCACCGCTCACGCCGAGGACGGCCGGGCTGGGAGCCGTCCCGGCGAGCGGGAGCACCCACACCCCATGGTGGCGTGTGAGGCCGTACGCGGCCGCGTAGCCCGCCAGCGCGGCGCTATCCACCTCATCCTGAGGCATGAGCGCGAGGCGATTACTTCCCTCGAACCGGACTTGAATGACAACCATCTCTGAACTCCTAGGGTGACAGTGTCAAGGCGCGACGGCCTGCCGCAAGGCCTCGTGCCCGGACGCGTCGGTGATGGGGACTCGGATCACGATCGGGGTCTTGGCGGCTGCGTGGGTCATGGCATAAGCGACCCGAGCCAGTTGAAGGGTGGCGCCGATCTTCGCGGCGACCAGGTGATCTATCGCGACGACGGCATCGTACCGCAGCGCGGAGGCGGCCTGCTCGACGCGCGCCTCGGTGCTGGCGATCAGGAGGACATTGCGGACGCCACGGGTGTAGAGCTCGATGCGCTGTTCCGCGTGCTCGGTGGACACGACCTTGCCGTCCACGACGTTGGGCATGTCGATCTTCTGGATCCAGGTCCAGCGTGCCGGATCGCAGCACACCACGTTGATGAACGTCGGTCCGATGGGGGTCGAGAGCACGGTGCCAAACCGCTCCCAGGGGCCCTGGAGCCCGCCGGTGACGGAGAGGACGCGGACCGGGGCGATGCGGAGAAGTCCCTTGAGGTAGTCGAGGGCCGCCCGTCCGACCGGCGTGGCGTCGGTAGCGGCGTAGTAGCGGATGTGGGTGCGAACTCGTTGGGTCATCCGACGCGCAGGGTGCTGGGGGCCTCGGTGGTCAGGCTACCGAGTGAGCGGCTTCGGCACACTCATGTCCTCGGAGTCGGTCTCCGGGCGGACCTTTCATCTCATGCTCTTGCGTCCCCCGAACAGCCAGAACAGGACCCCGACGGCGGCGATCGCCACCAGGGTCCGGCTCGACATGCCCAGGGACGCCTCGACAGCTTGATCGTCCCCCACGTACATCAGTTGGTTGACGCCGCGGGCGGCAGGAGCGTGGGTGACAATATTCATGGGATCCAGGATGTCACAGACCGGGTCTCGGAAATATCTGTCTGGTCTCGGAAAGGGAGTGAGGAGTCCGAGCAAGCCTTATCCTGTGGGGCGTGGCTGAAGCCGTGGCTTCTTCTGGAGCTTCGCGGTCCAGTCGATCACCGTGTTCCATTCCCGGACGATGCGCTGCTGGGCGACATCTGGATGGCGCAGGGTTAGCGCCTGATCGACGACGGGGTTGCAGTCTCCGACGAAGTTGCAGACCGCGTTGTAGTGGTCGAGCCGGTTGGTGCGCCGCCAGTCCTCGTTCATGTACAGGAAGGTCTGTGCGGTGATGAACCGGCGGTGCGTGGGGTCCTGGAAGGCGCGATCGTTGCGGTGCGCCGGCACCGTCACGAACAGCCAGCCGTCGGGTGCCAGGATGCGCCAGCATTCGTCGAAGAACGCGAAGAGGGCGTCCTTCTTGGCGAGCCCCCCGGATCCCCGGCAATCCGGGCATGGAATGGCGCCTTGAACGTCGGAGGGGATCGGGATCTGGTGCAACGCGCCCAGCAACGCGCCGAGCCCGCCGCACTTGCCGCACGCCCGGCCGGACATGACCATCTCCATCGGGATGTGCTCGATGTAGTGGCTGGTGTTGAGTTCGAGGACGCTCTCGTCCTCGAACGGCCATGGATAGCGCTGGAGGTCGACGACGTGCTGGGCACCGGGCCAGATGTCGACGCCCTCGAAGCCCTCGCGCACGTTCTGGCCGCACGCCAGGTCCAGCCGGCGCGTGACGGGCGGGCGCGCCAGGGATGGCAGTGCTCCCTCATTGGTCCCGGTCCCAGCAGACAGGGGGCTGTGCGACCCTAGTCCCTGTCCCGGATCGGAGGCCTCCTGGTGTCCCGGATCGGAGGCCTCCGGGCGGGCGTCGAAGTGGCAGTCTCTCATCAGCTTGCCGCTCCCGCAGGAGCACGGCGCCGCCAGGATATTGTCGCGATCGGGCATCTCGGGACTCCTTCCCCTCCGGAGCGGCACTCAATCCATCATCTTCTCGGTCGCCCGAGTCTCGGCCAAGGGAGGGCGCCGAGCGGCCGCCAAAACACTGGGGTTGCGTTCAGACCAGTTTCAGTGGCCCGGATAGTCTCGGCGGCGAAGAGGCCGAGCGTTCATCGAGTGGGTCCCGGCCATCATGACGCCGGGCGGTCGGTGTTCGGGTGCCGGGGTTGCCGGGGTAGAGCGGACAGAGCGCGATGCCGCGGGTCCCGGCCATCATGACGCCGGGCGGTCGGTGTTCGGGTGCCGGGGAGCGGGCCAACAGGTGGTCGCCATCGCACGCGACGGCGACACGGGTAGGGAGCGTCGACCCTCTACGGTCGCCGAGCGTCGGTCTCGTCAGGTAGGCGATCGGCGACACTGTCTCGGCAGATAGGGATGCCGAGCGATCATCATCCGCGAACGGGTGTCTCGGCGAGGAGAGAGGCCGAGCGCTCATCGTTGACCCGACCTCGTGCGGCGTGTCCACGACGGCGGACATGGCGTCGGCATGGATATCGGGCAGTCGCGGAACACGTGAAGCGGACACGAACACGATCATCAGCATCAGTAGCATGAGCACCATCAGCAGCGGGGAGCGGGCGGAGCGGGCGAGTTGTCGTATGAGCATCATGGTCAGTACACCTCTCCAGTGTTGAGATCCAGGTGGCCTACCTTAACACGACAGTCCACCGCGAAGCGATGGCCGGACAGCCGCGCCTGCCGGCAGAACCACAAATCCTGTGTGAATCCCATCGCCTTGCCGTCAATAAGATCGTCCACGGTCACAAACCACGGCCGCGGCATCTTCCGGAACAGGTCCATCCGCCACAGCGCACACCCCATCGCGATCCCGTTGACGGGCATCACCTGTCCGCTCGCCAAGCACGCCGTCACGTCGCGCGGCATGAACTCGAGCTCGCCGGTGGTCTCGAACTTGGCCGGATCGCCGTAGGCCATCGGCATGTTGATCTCACCCTTGGTGAAGTAGATGCCGGATACCGCGTCCCACTGCCCGGCCTCGATCGTCTCGGTCAGCCGCTTCTGGGCGTCGGGCGGCGGGAGGTTGTCGCTCTCGACCGTCATCACGTAGCGGTACTTGGACAACTGGGGATCGGCCAGGATGCCCTGGATGAGGTTATCGTACGCGATGCCCACCTCATCCCCGACGCAGAACATGATCGCCCGCTTCTGGTTCATGGGGGCGATCAGCGCCTGGAGCGCCGCCACCACGCGGAAGTGCAAGAAGGCCTCGCGCGACGGCATGATCAGGATCGTCGACTGATCCCGATACGTCGATCCCTGGATCTTCAACACCCGATCGAAGCCCAGGCCGGCGCTGGTGTCGGCCTGGACCAGCCGGGAGGCTACCTCGGTGATCCCGATCATGGGTTGGGTCATGGCCCCGATGGTGCCTGACCGGAGCCCGACTCCGCTAGCTTGACAGCGACAAGATCAGACCGGATTGAACATCAGGACCAGGCCCGAGCCACCCGTGCCGCCAGCGGCGCCGTTGAAGAATCCCGCGGTACCGTTGCCGGCCGCCCCGGCCGCCCCGCCCGCGATGCTGGGGGTCGGCGTCGCCGACGTCGCGGCGGCGGTCTGGATGACCACGATGCCGCCCGCGCCCCCGCCGCCGCCACCACCGCCGCCGGCGGAGCCGCTGGTCTCGCCCGCGCCGCCGTCGCCGCCGACCGATCGGATCGCGATGTGAGCGATGTTCGACCACGAGAAGATGTGCAGGACCAGGGGAGATCCGGCCGATCCGCCGCCGCCGCCGGCGCCTCCGCCACCGCCCGCGCCCGCGCCGCCGCCGCCGCCGGTCCCCAGGCTCCAGAGCACGTCGTTCAGATCTCGGAAGGTGAACGCCTCTTCGGGCTGGTGCAGGTCGCCGTTGGGCGCCGTCTTGACCGTGATGGCTCCGCCGTTGCCGCCGGTAATCCCGGCGCCGCCGGCCGTGCCGCCGGACCCACCACCACCGCCGCCGCGGCCCTGGCCACCGTTGCCGCCGGGGTTGGAGACGCCGCTGCCGCTGGTGCCTCCGGTGGCCTGCGCTCCGGAGAACTCGCGTGGAGCGGCTCCGCTGTTGCCGCCCGCGGTCACGCTGTGGGCGCCGTTGCCGCCCGCCGTGCCGGCCGGCAGATAGCGCGACGTGGTCCAGGTCGCAGCTCCGGCGTTGCCGCCGCCGGCGCCGGACGTGCCGTTGTTGCCCGAACTGTCGATCGTGAAGGTGCCGCTGCCCGGCCCGGCACAGACGCCCTGGCAGTACACCGGGTATCCGTCGGGATGGAAGGTGATATTGCTGGCGCCGGTGATCTGGGTGAAGAACACCGGGCGGGTCGCCGTGTAGACGCTGGCGACCAGCGTCGTGCCCGGAACGGTTGCGGCACCGTCCATGTTGGCGGCGCCGTCGGTGCCGTCGCCGAATTCCCACGCGACCGACGACGGGGCCGGGTTGACCGAGGCCGTCACAGTCGATCCCGAGAGTCCGAACGAGACGCTGTTGGCGTTCGAGAACACGATGGTGCCACCGCCGACCGATGCGGTGCCGGCGCTGATCGCCGCGATGCCGCCCGCGGCGCTGGCGGTGACGACGCTCCCCGAGAGCCCGAACGTGACGCCGTTCGAGTTCGAGAACACGATGGTGCCCGAACTCGCGGTCTCGGTCCCGGCGGCGATGGCCGCGGGGGCGGTCGACTGGGTATAGTTCGCGGTGATGGTGGATCCGGCCATGCCGAACGACACGCCGTTGCCGGCCGAGAACACCACCGTGCCGTTACTGACCGACGCCCCACCGGCGCTGATCGCGGCCGGGGCCGTGGACTGGGTGTAGCTCGCAGTCACCTGCGACGACCCGTCCATCCCGAAGGTCACGCCGTTCGAGTTGGCGAACACCACGGTGCCGGTCGAGGCGGTCTGCGATCCCGCCGCGATGCCGCCCGGCGCGGTCGACTGCGAGTAGCTCGCCGTGACGGTGGATGCGCTCATCCCGAACGACACGCCGTTAGCGTTGGACAGAACCACGGTGCCGGCGGTGGCCGTCTGCGTGCCCGCCGCGATCGCCGCCGGCGCGGTCGACTGCGAGTAGCTCGCCGTGATCTGCGACGACCCGGCCATTCCGAAGGTCACGCCGTTCGAGTTCGAGAGCACCACGGTGCCGGCGGTGGCCGTCTGCGTGCCGGCCGCGATCGCGGCGGGTGCGGTCGACTGCGAGTAGCTCGCCGTGACGGTCGAGGCGTTCATCCCGAACGTGACGCCGTTCGAGTTCGAGAAGACGACGGCGCCGGTGGTGGCGAGTTGGGTCCCGGCGCTGATTCCGACGCCCGTCGCGGTACCGCCGACGGTCTGGACCGAAGCCGTGAGCACGCTGCCGGCCAGGCCGAAGGTGACGCCGTTGCCGTTGGAGAACACGACCGTGCCCGATGTCGCCGTGGCACCGCCGGCGGCCGCCGCGACCGCGCCCACGCGCGCGGTGATCTGCGACGATCCGGACATCCCGAACGTGACGTTGTTCGAGTTGGCGAGCACCACGGTGCCGGAGGTCGCCGTCTGGCTCCCGGCGCCGATCGCCACGCTCGAGGAGGTCGACCCCTCACTGGTCGACGTGAACCCCACGTTACAGACCGGCGCCCCGGGGTTCAGGACCGGCACGCCGGAGCGGCTGACGCGCATCCAGTGCGCGACGATGATGGCCGACTGGCCACCGGGGGTCTGGAACGAGAACGGCTGCGCCCACTCGGTGGTACCGTCCTCCGAGATCTCGACGATCAGGTTGCCCTGAAACGCCCCGCCGATCTGCACCGTCTTGAATAGCCCCAGGAAGCCCGAGACATCCACCGCCGCGCCCGCGCCGTTGCCGGCCGGCACCGGGAGTGCCACGAACTGGGTCCCGGCGTCCGTGCCGCCGATGTTGACCGACGAGGTGCCGCCGACGGAGGTGTTGTATCCCGAAACCCGGATGCGCACCCACCGGCAGGCGACGTTGACCGTGATCGGGTTGGGCCCGTTGTTCTGGATCGTGGCCATGGACTGCCAGCCGCCAGCCTGAGCGGGATCGTTGTTGTACTCGACGTTGATCGTCGAGCGAGCTGTGCCGGCCACGATGATCGTCTTCGTGGCGCCATAGGCAGAGAGGTCGACCGGGGCACCGATGCCATTGCCGACAGGGACAGGGATCGCCGTGAATACGTTCATGACCGCCTCCGGAGTAGGAGCCAGATGAGGAGTGCCGCGCTGGCGGCCACCAGAGCCGCGCCGACGCCCAGCGCGGCCTGCATGAGCCAGCCGAGCGGGTCGACGTTGTTCGAGAAGTTGTCCTCGCCTGACGCGTAGTCCGGCGCCGCCTTGGCCCGGACCTCCCAGTGGGTGTGGTTGGCCGAGCTCGTGAAACCGATCATCTGTCCGGCGGTCACCGGAGATCCGATCGGCGCGGCGCCCGCGCTGGCAGGGTCCAGGTGGGCCAGGAGATGGAACTTGCCGCTGTCACCCTGGACTATCACGAACCACGGGCCGTACCCCACGTACGGCGCGCTGTTGCCGTCGCCGACCAGCGCCACGGTGCCCGACTCGGGCGCCACGACCGGCGTGCCTGCGGTGCCCGCGACATCGATCCCGGGGTGGCGGCACGGGTACCCGCTGACGCCGCAGGAACCGTCGGCCGGCGTGGAGCGGATCTCGAGCCACGCGCCGTGGCTACCGATCAGGAGCGGCCAGATCGGCGGTTGCGGCTGCCCCGGCGTTGGGGCATCCGTGGGCACCGGCGTGGCACCCAGCGCAGCGAGGGGAGGGTAGAGGTACGACATTGGTTCATTCGTCGACCACGAGATGGAACTCGGCGCCGGGCACTCGCAACTCGGACTCGGCGACTTCCTGGCTGTCCATGGCGGCGACCAGGTCCGCGCGCGCCAGCACCAGCAGCGACTGCTGGTGGGCGCGGTAGAGGCTCCGCTTGAAGTCCTCGAACGGCATGCCGTGGAACGCGGGGGACGTGCGGAGTTGTCGCCACAGGGCAGCGATGAAGACCTTCCGACCAAAGCGTCCCTTGGCACGACCGTTCGCGCCCTCCTCGGCCACGATGTAGGGCAGTTCGGCATGGACCAGCGTGGCGAACTTGCGCAGATCGGCATCGCTGGCCGGTGCCGGCGCGCGCCGGGATCTCGAGGCGCTCGGATCGACCACCAGATGGAACGTGGCGCCCATGTCCTGGATCTCGGAGATCTCGTCCTCGCTGGGATCCATGTCGCCCTGCGAGTCCGCGCGGACCAGCGCCAGTTCCTCTTCGCGGTTGGCGTCGACCAACCGGCGCTTGAACTGCGCCAGCGTCATCCCCCGGAACCGAGGATCATGCTCGAGCACGCGCCACAGGGCGCTGATGAACACCTTGTCGGCGCCGACGCGGCCGCGGAACAGGCCACCCTGGGTGTATTCCTGGCGGATCTGGGGCATCGCCGCATGCACGGCGTCGGCGAACTGGGCCAGGCTCATCGGCGGCGGCGTCGTCGCGCGCGGCGCGGGCGGTGGGGTCGGTGCTGGTCCCGCCGCCATCCGCGACCACATGGCCCGGAAGTCCTCGAAGGTAGTATCGCCCTTGGGGAGGTAGTACCTGTGGATCTGCGCGACCTCGGGGTGGCCTCCGGTGAAGAAGACGTAGCGATCTACGAGCTCGGGCTTGTGCGTGCGCACCCACTCGAACAGATCGATCCCGCTCTTGTTCCCCAGGACGTCGACATCGCTCACGATCAGCTTGACCTGGTGGACGCCCAGGTTGGCGATCGCGGCGTCGACGTTGTCGGACACCACGAGGTGGGTCCCGGCGCCGAAGATCTTCTTGATCCAGCGGCCGATCGCTCTCTGGAGTTGCGGATCGTCTTCCAGAACGAGGACCGTCGGGCCACCGGCGGGGTTGGGCATCCAACTGAGCGGCTCCCATCCCCCCTCGACGTACGAGGCCGTGCCCTCGTCGACGATCCCGGTTTTCAGCGCAGTGTCGATCCGGGCAATGAGCCGGCGCGCAGCTTCGTCGCTCATCATGGCCGGCACGTCCTTGCGCAGCGCGGCCAGATCCTGCGCCATCTGTGGGGTGACGCGAACTCCGTCCGGGGGCGGGCGGGGTTGATCTCGGCGCCCTCGAGGGGCGGGGTTGATCTCGGCGCCTTCGAGGTCCACCCCGCCATCCCACGTGAGCTCGCGCCCATCGTCCTCCAGCGCGACGCGAAACTGTGGCGGATAGAAGTCGGCGGGGAGCGGCAGCACGCTGTCGCCCCGGTCGAACGATCCGATGCAGACGAGCGCCAGCATGTTGCCGTACGCGTAGGCCAGATCCGCTTCGGTCGCGCCGCGGGTGCGGCGCCCGCCGGCCACGCCATGCTCGAACAGGTATACCAGCGGGTCGCGTCCCGGGAGCGCCTCTCCGATCAACTTGGTGAGCGCCTTGGCTGCCTGCATCGAGGCCCTGCGGGTCGCGGCGTTGTTCGGGGCCATCTCCTCCCACGAGGAGCCCATGACCGGCGCCGGCTCGACCTCGGTGGCCCAGATCATGTACGCATGCACCCAGATCGCGCGCGCCATCCCGTCCAGGATGTAGCCCTCCACCTCGCGCTCGGCCCGGCTCGCCACGATCACGCCTCCTTGGCCACGTTGTCGTCGATCGCCAGCCGCAGGCGGCACATCGACGCGCCGGTGTGCACGCTGCGCGACCGGCCCGATGCGTGCCGATCATCGCCGATCTCCCAGGCGCACTCGAAGGTCTCGATCGAGATCTTGCCCAGCGCCGATCCGGCGAGCTCGGGCGCGCGCGTCGCCGCCAGCCGTTTCGCGATGGGGCTCACCACCCGGGGGTCGAAGTCGATGGCCTTGCGCTCGGCCGAGATCGAGGACGCCTTGTGGCACCGGGGGCAGATCAGGTGCACGCGCACCGGCTCGCCGGGGAGCGCGTAGACGTCGAGCGTCATGAACAGATCGCCGAACACCACCACCACCTCGTGCTTGCCGGCCGTGAGGCGGGTGGTGGACATCATGCCGACGTTCTGGGTCAGCCCGGTGGGATCCGGGGCGTCGCCCGCGAGTTGGACGACGGGCTGCTCGGAGCCGGACGCGCCCGGATCGATCATGGCCCGCACGCGCGGGTCGGAGAGGTTGACAGTGTACGGATGGGACATGTGAGCGATGTTACGGGGTCTTCTTCTTCCGGAAAAGCAGGTACGCGCCGACACCGGCGGCCCCCAGGAGCAAGATCGTGCCGGTGCCGATCCCCTGCTGGCCGAGCATCGCCGCCTGCAGATCGCGTTGGCTCTGCGCGGCGGCGCCGGCAGCCTGCTGCTGGCTTCCCCAGAAGTTGAGCACCGAGCCCGCCGCGCCCGTGATCGTGTCCCACACGTCGCCGACGCCCGAGTATCCGGGTCGACTGATGAGGTTATTGCGGGTGTACGCCATTGGTGGATCTCCTTACTTCCGGGTGAGCAGCACGGCGCCCACCAGGAGGCCGCCGCCGATGAGGATCGCCGTGGTGGTCGAGATTCCGCCCGACTGGGGCGCCATGATGGGCGGAGACATCGTCGGGGTCGGGAAGAACGACCTGAGAAGCGTGTCGAGCACGCCGCCACCACCACCACCGCCGGCGCGCGCGGGATGCGCCGGATCCGGGTCGACCGCACCGGGCTGCCGATACGTGGACCCATCGGAGTTGAAGGTGGTGAGACCCCCGTCGGGGGTGGCGCAGTAGTTGCCCGGCTTGCGATACGGGTCGCCGGCCGGGATCGTCGAGCACTGATCGGAGTCGGTGAAGTCGCCGAAGCCGAGCAGACCGCGGCGACGAGAGCGGGGCGGGAGTTTCTTGATGTACACGATCACGGCTCCTTCTTGCGGAACCACCAGTAGTAGACGACGCCACCGAGCGCGGCGTACCAAAACCAGTTCGGCGCGATGAGCGAGATGGAGCCCGCCGGCGCCGCCGGGGCGGTCGGCGCCGGCGTCGGGGGCATCTGGTAGATGGGGTGCACTGGCGGGAGCGCGATGATCGGCGGGGATTCGATGGTCGAGACCGCCGCCTCTCCCATCGGGTCGATCATGAACGACGACCGGGGCGGCTTGATGCCCAGTCGCCGTCGGACCATGTCGGCCGCTCGTGGCGGTAGGTAGCCCATGGATTTGCTCAGCCCTTCCGCTTCTTGCGCATGAGGTAGTACGCGACGCCGCCGGCCGCCGCGAGCCACAACAGGTTGATGTCGTACGTGGTCCCGGTCTCGGCGGTGCTGGTCGTGTTGACGGGACCCGCGGCCACACCCTGCAGAAGGCCGGTGATCATGTCCGCGATTCCACCGGACACCGGGGCGCCAGCACACACCTGGCCCGGGCGGCGCCACGGAGAATCGGCCGGCAGTTGCTCACACGGAACGCGCGTCGGTGGCACGATCAGTTCCGGGAGTTCGTCGTCGACTTGACGTGGATCGGTGATGGGGCCGTCTCCCATCGGGCGGATGTAGCTCATGGCGATCTCCGGAACAGCAGATAGGCCGCGAGCGCCACGCCGCCGGCGATCATCACGTTGCGTGCGGTGTGATCCTCCGCGTCCGGCGCTTCGGGGATGTCGATCACCGGCATGTTCGGGATCGGCTGGATCGGCGTACCGCCCGGGCCCAGCGTGATGCCGCTCGCGCCACCGCCGGAACCGGCCGGCGGCGAGATGACCACCGGGATCTTGCCGGGCGGCGGCATCGCCACCGGCGGCACGGACGACGGCGGCGGGATCACGCTGACCGGCGGCGGCACGCTGGGCGGCGGGATGTACATGGGACCGGACCCTGGGTACACCGTCGTCGCCGGGGGCGGCGGGGGGACGCTGGGCGGCGGACTGGATTGCGTCGCGTCGCGGCCCTCGTTCCAGATCACCGGACCTCCGGGGCCGATAGCGACGCGCCCCAGCGCGCCCTGCGCGATCGCCGCCATCGTGCGATCCCGGTTGCGGGTGATCTGGTTCACCTGGGATTGCCGCATGCGGCGCGCGCGCGACACATTGTCGGCCGCCGCGATCGCGCCCACGCCGCGCGTACGACGATCGCCATCCCGCGTGTACGACATATCAGTGGCGCCCTCCGCGATGCCCGCCACCACCATGATGGTGGTGGCCACCGCGTCCCAGGGTGCTCCACCCCGGTCCCCAGCCCCAGTTCCACTGGGGGCCGTAGTCGTAGTCCGGCTCGACCACGACCACCGTCGGCTGCGGTGGCTGCGGCGCGGCGAAGGACGTCACGGCCTGCGACGCCTGACCGGACGTAGCCGCCTGCGACCGCTTCGCCAGGTAGTACCCGGCCACCGCCGCAGCGCCGAGCCAGATCATCGTACTGGTCTTCATGATCATCCACCCTTTCCGAACTGGTAGCCGATCCACAGCGGGATCCCCAGGACCGCCAAGATCGCCACCGGGTACACCCAGGGGTTCTGCTGCGCGTAGACGTAACCGCGCAGGACCGGCATCGCCCCGCTGATCCCGACGCCGCCGGCGTTGGGCGGCGTGTCCGCGCACACCTGCACGGCCTCCTGGCGCCCGATCTGCTTGAGCTGCTGGACCCGACAGATGATCTCGGGCAGGTAGGGGTCGGTGGCCACATCGATCGCCGTCGCGATCGTGCTGCCGATGTCGCCCATCGGGGGGCGTCGACGACCATTTCTCTGGATGTAGGCCATGGTGATTTCGGGAAGGGAGATCGACTGAGGACGCCCGTCGCCTTGGGTCGGCGCATCTTTTCCGGGATTTGCTTGAGCCCTCGGCACCCAAGGAGAAAAAGGCACCGAGCGCGCCACGT
>Ga0134122_10000105_pt1 | contig 45914 bp, 75 predicted proteins | sample KB302_FD_96461 | JGI IMG/M metagenome (GOLD analysis project Ga0134122, IMG submission 96461) | Terrestrial soil microbial communities without Nitrogen fertilizer from Kellogg Biological Station, Michigan, USA - KB3-0-2 | ecosystem: Environmental > Terrestrial > Soil > Unclassified ... | reverse complement strand
TTTTTTTTTTTTTTTTTTTTTTATTATATTATCCATCATAACCCCGGACTTGACACCTACCCCTACCCGTGCTAAACTGGTCGGGAGTAGAGAGAGGGTGTCCAACTTTTAGGACACTTTTATTCTACAGCATATTAAAGGCAGGTATTCAGATGAATACTTTAATTGTGAATGATGAATTCGGTAACAATATAGAAGTCGCCTTCAAAACGCGCAAATCGATGCTAATTGCGTTGGGACAGCTTGTGAGAAGCGGGAAACAAGTTGTGGTGAAGCAATAATGAAATATCAAGGATTGCGCGAAGTATTCAAGATTACGCAATGGAAGGATGGTTGCGTATATCGCACTAAATCGGTGGGATTCGCGTGGGTTACGTTCGATTATAATCCACCAAATGATGGTAATCTGATATTTAACGCTGTATCTACAAGAATTAGTGGTCAGTTGTTAAATAAAACGATTAGAACAGTTAATGATGATGTTCAAGACATGGATATCACTACATTAGCTGAATTAGGAGTCAAATGATTATCTGCAATTACGAACAAGTTCAGCGATTCAAGGCTGACCACAAAAATTGCCAGCTTGAAACAAAGTTAAGAAAAGACTTTGATAATCAAGTTGTCGTTCGTTGCGCGTATCATGCACAATTGATTGTTACCACAATTCCCTATCAAATGTTTTGCCTCCATATCGATAAATGCGCTGGGCATAGTTCTTGCCCACGCAATTATTCATGTTGTGAGTAAAATAATCAAATGACTAGAAAAGAAGCTACAGATTACGCACGCGAAAGGTTAAACGAATTTAACTTGCAGGATTGGAAACTTAAGTTAGTTTCCTACGCGCAAGGTAAATCAGTTTTTCTAGGCAAATGCGATTACAAGAATAAGACAATATTCTTGAACGCGCATCATATTGATATCCATCCTGAAATTGAGGTAAAGGATACTATCAATCACGAAATAGCGCATATTCTTTGCCCATATTGTGGTCATAACTCACAATGGCGTGCTAAAGCAATTGAATTGGGTTCTACAGGACAAGCGTGCGCAACATATGATTTATCACCGGCGGCTATTGATGCAATTCGATCAGGTGATATTCTTGAAGTAGATTATATTGAGCGCAAACAGATTGTGATGGTTCCGCAAGAAGAATTGGTGCGCGAACCGAAATATAAGATTACCAAGTTTCAGGATAAATGCGAAGTTTGTGGTAAACTTGCTAAAGAAGTTAGCAGTAAAGAATTTCGCACTAAGCCGAAGTTAGTTAACGGCAAATTAGTTAATGGAGTTCTACACCGTCAGGTGGAATTAGAATGTGGTCACATTCGTATCATTCCATGTGATTCACAATCACCATTTGATTTGATGGTAAGTAATTTCTGGAAAGAACACGTTATCAATTGCAAACATGAATGGAATAAGAATAAATGCATGATTTGCGAGGAATATCGGTTATTTCCATTTCAGGTTGAGGGCGCAAGATTTTTAGAAAAGCAAAATGGTAGAGCAGCTATTTTCGATCAGCAAGGTCTTGGCAAGACAGTTCAGGCATTAGCTTATTTGAAGTATAATCAGGAGAGTTTACCATGCTTATTTATCGTAAAGAGTAAGCTAAAGTTTCAGTGGTTAATGGAGATTATGAGATGGTGTGGTGAGGATTATTTTCCTCAGATAATCTCCGATTCAAAACAAGGTGTGATGCCGGGATTGAAATGCTACATCACATCATTTGATTTACTGAGAAGAATTCCAAAAGATAGATTTAAGAAACTTGGTATTAAGTGCGCGATTATCGATGAGGTTCAATCAATTAAGAATCCTGATAGCACGCGAACTCAGGAAGTGCGCAATTTATTGCGCGAAGTACCACACATTATTCCATTGTCAGGAACACCGTGGAAGAATCGTGGTTCTGAATTCTTTGTTGTATTGAATATGTTGGACCCAGTTAAGTTTCATGGGTATCAGCATTTCTTGAATACATGGGTTGATTACTATCAGCATGGTAATCGAACCAAAATGGGTGGTATTCGCCGAATTAAAGAATTTAAACAGGCAATATCACATATCGCTATTAGACGCGAACGAAACGATGTAATGCCGGAACTACCAACCGTAAACAGAATGAAACTTGTTTGCGAGATTGAGGATTCGGCGCGCAAAACATATGAAGATGAGGTATCTGAATTCGTTAAATGGTATAACGAATTAGTTATTTCAGGTGAAGAAGATAATGCATTAACTGAAACAAATGCAATAGCTAGACTTCAGAGAATGCGTCATATACTGGGCTTAGCCAAAATTCCTAGCACAGTAGAATGGGTAGAAGAATTTGTTGAGGAAACCGGGCGTCACTTAGTTATTGGTGTTCACCATAAAGACGTAGGCGAATTACTTGTAAGGCAGATTAAAGAATTAAACATCTGTGAAGTTTACGCGCTAACTGCATCATTAAGTGATACAGAGAATCAGCGCGTTAAAATGGCGTTCATTAATTCACCATTAGCTGTAATGGTTGCTAGCACATTATCAGCCGGTGAAGGAACTGACGGATTACAGAAAGTATGCTGTGATATGGTCATTCATGAACGTCAGTGGAATCCGATGAATGAAGAACAGTTAGAAGATAGATTGATTCGTATTGGTCAAGATTCGCAGAAAGTTAATTGCACGTATGTTCACGCGGAAAACACTACAGATACTCACTTAGACCTAATTGTTGAGACAAAAAGAAGGCAATTCCACGCAGTAATGAATAAAGGAACAATTCCTGAGTGGAAACAATCAACGATTATCAGTGAATTGATTCAGTCAATTGTGAATTCAAGGAAAAAATGAAACGTAAACACTGTGTGGATTGTAAAAAACAATTCAGAGTGCGTAACGATTCAGTTTATCGTTGTCGTAAATGCGCAAACAAAGATTTTGATGGTCAATCAGACGGAATGTTCAATAGACCAAATCGAAGGAAAAAGTAAAATCGTGCCTAGAAAGAATCCGCATCCAAAGTTAGCACATAAGTATCACCGTGTGAAATTAAAGTTTGGTGAAGTGTGGGCGTGCGCACATGCCTCATGCCCACACTATATGCCAGATTATCTAACGCCAACATTATTAGGTAAAACTAGTATTTGTTGGGGATGCGGAGACGATTTAATTTTGGATGAGTCAAATATGAAGAATGACCAGCCAAAATGTGCGAATTGTGATAAGTCCACGAAAGAAATTCGTGAGTACTTAAATTCATTAGGTGTAGAATGAAACAATGTTATGTGTATTATATTGGTGCTGATAGAAAAGAACGAATTAAGAAAGAAGAGGTGATATCATATATCAGATTAGTTTCTGATATGACAAGTGAACAAATTAAAGCAAAGTTAAATAATTCTTCATCAGTTAATCCGATTAAGATTTATTCAAATGAATATTGGATGGAGTAATTAAATGACTGTATTCTATGACGATAATTATGGTCATTACGATATAGAATCACAGGATGATATTGATTTCTATCATCAAACTCAGCGCGCATCAGTTTGGAAGAAATGTAATGGATGTGGACGGCGCGTAAAGATTAAGCCAGAGTATGGTTACTGTAATTCATGCGCAGATAAGCGAGAGAAAGGTTATGACATTTAATATCGTTTGGGGTTATTAATCTATTTAATACTGCCGCCAAGCCATGATGAATAAACGTATACTAAATCATGGTTTGGCGGTAGACTTAAGGAGATTAAAAATGAGTTGGTTACTATACAAAATAAGTCAATTCTTTGGTTCAGTTTTGTGGATAGATAAAATCAGGTGGTGGTTTGAATCATGAGAGAAGTATTTCAGTTCAATAAAGATAATTTACACATTCAAGTGTTTAAAAATGAGCATCAAGAATTTGCATTGATTGTAGCAGATGATGAGATGAGAAGTAGAATTACAATCATTATGAATCAGTCAGAAATGTTGGATTTCGTTATCAGATTGAAGCATGGTTTAGAATAAAGAGAATTTAAATGACTAGAAGTGTTGCGGAAATTGGTAACTTGTGGCCACGTTGTACAAATTGTGGTCATATCGCGCAATCACATTCTTTTGAGGGATGTGGTGAAATTGGAAAAGGTCAATGTTCAGAGTGTGGAAATTGGCACAATAAGGCAATATGCAAATGTAGGAAATATGAGGGCATGACGCGCGCTGAATGGTTTGCATTACTTACTCCTGAAGAAATTGCTAAATACAATTATTCATTGGAAGAATAATGAATCACACATTTATCGCCGCACCGTGGAATGAGAAGATATGTCAGAAATGTACTGGCCCGGAGAATATGCATGGTGACTCAGCTACATGTGAAGCATGTTCAAATGTAGGTAATTTGGAATTAGTTGGGAAATTGTTTTTGTGCAAGACATGCGAAGAAAAAGAAAAAATAACACCAGAAAAAAAGGAAGCCGCGGAAAAGCTCTCTCTTGAACAAATAGTTAATCAAGTTAATAGGATTGTAGATACTGAACAGATTAAATCGATGAATGGCGATTCAGTCAAGAGTATGATTGATGAAGCCATTAATGGTGATGTTAAGCAATACACAGATTTTTTTAACGCGAAGATGCCGTCCATAATTGAGTTAAAGAATCTAATCGATTTGGATGATAGTATAATTGGAACCGAAAATAAAGCATACGCGCTGGCAGTTGCATGTCGTAAACGAATCAACTATTTAGCCCGTGTTCTATTCCAATTGAAAGCAGGTCAATTGGAAGCGTCAGCTGAAGTTAAAGTAATTCAGAATTATGTAGGTAAGGTAATTCCAGAAATTAGAATGAAGTTGCGTCATGAATTCGCGGAGATGACGCCAAACTATACACCACAAGTTATTAAAACTTCAACACCAAAAGTTAAAGCAAAAGCAAAAAATCCGGAGGAGAAATTAGCTGAATCCTATTCGAAGATGATGAAGATTCCATATGATCAAGCATTAAAGCTAATTCGTAATAAGATGCGCGATGATTGCACATGCTCAGAGACTCCGGGTATGTGTAAAGTTCACAACAACATAACAGAAAAAGAAAAGGCCAAATGACCACAAAAACTAACGGCGAACAGATGGATTTCATTTTGAAAGCAATGAGAGAAATTTCTGCTAATAGTCCTGCAGAAAAAGAACTTCTTGATTTCATTCTCAGAAGTGAAGAAACTAGATTTGCATTCATGAAAACTGCGTCATTCATGGCGTGGACATTTCCCATGATTTTTGTGGATTTGATTACCGTGCTTGACGCTGGTAAACAAGAAATTCTTAGACAGATGAGAATTCAAGAACAAAGTGGACACAATTAAGGAATTTCAAATGAAAATTCAACCACGCACAAAACAGAAGAAACACCAGATTAGCTCGCGCGCTATTACCCAAATCAATGATGCAATTTCACGCGATTCAATTCGTTGGAATTGTTCTAAGTCATGGATTATTACAACGGCGCTCGGCGCGTTCTATGGTATCGATGTAGTAAAGCCATATGAGAAAATGGAAACTTACAATCTGAGAAAAGAAAAGTCTCGATTGATTAACTTTAGGAAACGCGCATGAAATTCTATCTCGCAGTTGAACATACTGAAGATAATGACGCGGATTATTTCAAATTCACGTCATTACATCTCGCTGTCCGATATATTCAAGAAGAAGGATTGGATGATTGGTTACTATCTGATAAGCCGTTCACTGAAGAAAATAATGAATTGCTTGAAGATGGACTTTACACATTTATAGGATGATATGACTAAAAGTCAACTAATTCAGACACTTGAACCATTTACAGATGATATTGAAATAACTGTTCTTCGAGAGGGTAATTATAAATTTACCCCTCGAATTTTTTATTATATGTGTGATGGTAATGGAGAAATCATTCTTGCCGATTCTCGTGAACCACAAGGTAAAGCAGTTGAGTTAAAGGTGCGAGGATGAATAGATTTTATTGTGATTTGTGTGACAAGTTAGTTAAGAATCATTCTTTCTTGAGTACGATTGGTGTTCAATCAATTGATAATGATTCAATCTATAATCGAAGTGATTCAGTTCTCTGGCGTAGTGGTTGTGAATATGAAGTTTGCTTAGATTGTAGAGTTGCTATTCTCCAAAAGATTAACGAGTTAATAAAGAAAAATGACCAAGCCAACTATTGAAGATTTAATTATTGATTTAATCAATCTGAACTATGGGTTGAAAGGCGCCGAATTATCATTAAAGGTCATGGCTAAAGACTTAACCATGACTAATAATGAGATTCTAGATACTATTTTCACCATGATTGAGCAAGGTGATTTAGTAGAAGTAGAGTATATTCTACCAGGTAATCACACGTCTAAGTCATTCGTGTTGCCGAAAGGGACACATATTAATATCATTAACAAAACGCGAGTTAAGTAATGAAGAAATTTTGTTACGTTTGTGGGCGCGAAATTTTAAATCGTAATGACCAATTTTGCACCGCTAAGTGTAAACGGCGCGAATGGGCTAGAAGAATGAAACAAATTATCAAATCAAAACAAGGAAATCAACATGAACCCAGTTCGCGTTAATTGCTTTGCTGGTGGGGAATTAGATAATTTTCTTTTAGAACATGATAGAGAAAATAAATTTGTCACAATAACTGAACTTCCAGAATTTGAATTCTATATGAGTCGTGATCAATTAACTGAATTTATCCGATTGCTTAATATTAGGCTTGAGGCTATTTCATGATAAATATAGAAATGGACGCCACAATCTTATCTTCATTAATGGGTTGTGGTAGATACGTTGATTTAAGATTTAATAAGAATTGGCAAAAAGAAAAAGGTAATGCATTTGAAGTAGGTTCACTCGCTCACGCATTTCTCGAATACTATTACCAAGCACTGATAGATGGTAAATCAAAATCAGATGCTATGGATAATGGTATGACCGCCGCGATGCTATACGTCAAAGGCTGCCCGGTTTGTATTTCTCTCCCTATTGATTTCATTGGTATTCCACCATGTGGTCACAAGAATGGTGACTGGATTGGATTAAAGAATACTCCCGCCGATAATACAAAAGAAGGTAAAAAAGAATTAATCGGTTGGAAGTATGTTCTGAATACTTGTACGCAGTATCTTGCACGCTGGCAATCAGATTCATGGACTGTGCTTCATTCAGAACATACAAAAGGTGATATCATTTACCAAGATGATACACTGCGCATCTTATGGAAAGCTAAATTCGATCTCATTGTTGATACCAACGCCGGAATGATGTCGGTTGATCATAAGACGATGAAACAACGGCGTGAGTCCATTAGTTTAAGTAATCAGTTTATCGGTCAATGTACTTTACTTAAAGCAAGTAATATGATTGTGAATAAGATTGGTTTCCAATCATCATTAAAACCTGAAGAAAAGTTTGAACGCGCTGTGATTTCATATTCAGCTGATAGATTAAAAGAATGGCGTGAAACTATTGTTCCCTATTGGGCCTATAAGTTAGTTGAGTATAACAAGACAGGTTATTGGCCCGCTAATTTCACCCATTGTGAGACTAAGTTTGGTTATTGTGATTTCAAAGAACATTGCGAAAATAACCCAAACATGCGCGATAAGATTCTTGAACTGAATTTCTATAAAGGGAAACCGTGGGATATTTCAAATGACTAAAGGAACCTTAAAAAAGTTAATAGAATTAGCTAAAAATTTACCAGATTCAACTAAAATTGTTTCCCATGATAGTTATTTACATGGTTCTCATGGAATTTATGATTTGCCAAAGCAAACTAGTATAATTTATATTTGTTGTGCTATGGGTGGATGTAGTTGGCGTCATACACCAGCAGAATATTATAAACCAGCAATATTTTGGGATGGCACAGATTAATGTTAAAACTTCTTTGGTTTAACATTCGCCTACGCATTTCAGAATGGTGTAATAAACCTGAAGTAATTGAGCTATCAGGTTATGATTGGGTTGAGAGGATTGGAAAATTGTGATTGTTAATAGAATAATCATTGGATTTGCAAAACAAGAAGGTGATGTTGACGGAACCCCAGATACTAAGTTTATCGAATGGAATAAGGCTGATTATCTTTGGTATGCAGAAAAAGGAATGTGGCCTGCAGATTTAAAGTTAATTACAACTATTACAGAAGCTATTAAACATTATAATGGTGGAAGAGACAAAAAATGAGAAAAGTAACCATGACGAAGCGATTCTATATTGGTTCTCAGGATATGGCAGAAAGTTATCATAAGAATGGTGAACCTTCAGGAAATATGGGATTGCTTGCTGAAAAAATTGAAGAAGCCAAGAAAGTATTAGAAGCACATCCTGCGCGAAATTGTGTGTTCATTGTTGAAGTTATTAAAGTTGTTCGTAATCAGCCACGCCCAGTTATCATAGAATCGACGAGATAATGCCAACATTAGATGCTGAAATTAATATCGACGCGCTGTTTTCCATGTTTAAGGGTGAGGCGGGAACGCGTAAATCAACTGTAGCATTATCCTATCCTAAACCGCAGTATTGGTTTAGTTGGGATAAGAAGATGCGCGCATTACTTCTCCCAATGAAACATTGGAATATTGATCCCAAACAAATTAATTATGATGACTATAATGATTGGGATAAGCCATTAGCTAAACTAAATGGATTTAGATTAAATTGTCCATATAAAACATTAGTCATCGATTCAATTACATCATGCGCTGATGGTATCCTTTCTCAAGGAAAGAAATTAAAACAGGCTGATAGTAAAGGCAAAAAGATTAATAATATTCAAGTCAATTCGATTGAAGATTATAATGCTGAAGATGCCGCATTATCAGATTTAGTTTCTCTTTGTAAGGATATTCACGAATACCATAAAATTAATATTATTCTTATCGCGCATATTATGGAAGTCACCCATAAATCAGCTACGGGTGAAACTCATACTTCACGCACAATCGTAACCGCTGGAAAAAGAATTAGTATTAAAATTCCAGCATATTGCGAGGAAGTCTACCACTTCAATATCGGAGCATCAGTAGACCCTACATCAGGAGGTGATTATACATTTTTAACTAGACATACCGGAGATGATTTCGCGCGTACTTCTCTCCCCTTACCAAAAATAATTACATTTGGTGAGAATCAGGTATACGATAAGTATATCTTACCGTCAATAGGTCAGTTAAAAGCTGACTTAAAACTACAACAAGACGAACGTGACAAAAACAAAGGGAAAATCACATTATGAGCCCCATCGTATCTTTTGACGAGAAAGACTTACTTCGTGGTCAGGTTTATCCTCCAGCGTGGTATCGCGTGTTAATTGAGGCAATTGGTGAAAAGCAGGCGAAGAACGGCGAATCCACCAATTATCCTGTAGAGGGTAAGATTATTCGTAACGCGGATGATGGTGATACGACATATGCCAATTATCCGCTGGATTGGAATTTCAATAGCAAGGCAATGGGTTTTGCTAAGGGATTCTTCGTTGCAATGGGTCAGGAAATCGAAGCTAAGAAGCGATATGACCTTGCTGGTTTTGCTGGTAAGGTTATTGATGTGTTCGTGGAAAACGATATGTTTGATGGGCGCGTTGTGAATCGCGTCAATCACAAGTATCGTCAAGCATCGGCTGATTAATTAATCTGGTGTCCAGACTTATTGCGTTATTTTGCCACAAAAAGAAATTCTACGTGAGCCAAAATGACAATATCGCCTACATCGAAAGATGCGAAACGGCTTATAAATTGGGCACCATTTTTTGGAGATGATATGATTAACAAATACCACATTGAAGATGGTATGAGAGAACGATTGGATAATGATTATCAATATCATTCTCCTAATGAGGACCAGCAAGATAGGTATATTCTGATTCGTGCTGAAGCAAGGAAATTCGCTGAAACAATTCTGCGCAACACGCCAAAGTCTCGTGAACAATCTCTCGCTCTCACTTACATGGACCAAGTTGTATTTGCAGCAAATTCAGCTATTGCGAGGAATGAGTAATGGATTACGATAGACCTTTTGGTACCGGTGGTGAAGCAATAGCAACTCAATCGATGCATAACATGTCATTGAAAACACGCCTTGATAAGGCTGTTTCAGATTGTGAGGAAAGATTAAAGGAAGCACAGGAAGCGCGCGATATTCTTTCTCGTAATCCAGATTTGGAACGTCTCTTAAACATCATGCAAAAAGGCAGGTTCTAAATGATGAATCTATCAGATGATTTGATTGTTATGGGCGTAGATGACCAAGAAGAACAGGAAGCAGAAAACGGCGAAGTAATTGGTGACATCGCTGAAGATGCTGATGATCTTGGTGAACCAGATAATCCAAAGATTGATATTGACGAAGTAGACCCCGATGATGGATTTGATAAAAAGATTGCTGATGATGACGAAGTAGTTAATTAAGCATGCTTCGCGCTGCTGTAATTAATTAACAAAAAGTATCATTAGCAATAAGGGGTGCATGATTGATATCTACTTCTATCCCATAGATTGTAGGATAATTGATTATGCACCCCATCGTTTCATGGTAAAAATTAGATGACATTCCAACAGGCTTATCACGATACCCAAGATTGGAAGAGGCGCGTTTATTTAATATTCATGTACCATAGTACCCGAAAATATCAAAGTAAGGATTGGCGCGTGACTGATTCCGCTAATTATTTCCAAATTCCAATTAGCGCAGTCAGTGAAGCTCTAACTCTTAATGAACATTGGGAAATAGTTAAAAACTGTAAATCAAAAAATGAAGCTATCTTGAGGTTAAGAAATGGCAAAAATGTGGGAACCAATGAAACGCGAGATATATCTGGAATGGATAAGACTAATAGTTGAAGATGGAGATGATTTAACCAAGTGGGAAGAAGATTTTATTGAAAATATTACTAATTGGTTAGATAGTGGTAGAAATTTATCAGAAAGGCAAGCTGAAATTCTTGAAAGAATCTACGCGGAGAAAACGAATTGAAATACGTCCCCGGCTACGGCCCATTAGGTGCCAAAATAGTTGTATTAACTGATTGTCCTCAATATGAGGAAAATGAATCAGGTAAGCAATTTACTGGTCCTTGGGCTAAAGAATTCGATCGTTTGGCTAAAGATTGTGGGATAAGACCAGAACAATGCTGGCTAACTTCAGTCAGTAAATACATGGTTCCTCCCGCGCCTTTCGGTGAGAAAACGTCATTCTATCAACGCGGTAAGAATGCCGGAATAGATATAGATGAACAACTTAATGACTTAAGAAAAGAACTTCAAGCAATTAAACCAAATGTCATTCTCGCTCTCGGTAAAGTTCCATTATGGGCTTTAACTGGGCATAATGAAATTCAGGATTATAGAGGCTCAATTCTTCAAGGTCAAGGTCATAAAGTAGTTGCGACATATCATCCAGGCGGTTTATTAACTTATGGTAAGGGTGCCGAATTTCATGGTTATTGGAATCGGCAGATAGTTAAATTCGATTTCCGGCGCGCAGTTCAGCAATCTAAATTTCGTGAAATAGTTCGTCCTAATCGTAATCTTCACGTTTGCCGTAATTCAGCGGAATTAGCGGATTTTATTAAAAGACATGAGCACCTATCATTTCCTGCTATTGATATTGAGGCTGCTACTGACGGCAGCTGTATTCCTATTTGCATCGGAATTGCATTCACACCTCAAGAAGGAATTACAGTTCCGCTATGGAATAATGATGGTCTTAGTAACATTCCAGATAGTGACCTTGCTGCTATTTGGATACTTCTTGCTAATTTTCTTGCTAGACATGGGATTGTTGGACAGAATTTCGGTTATGACCGAGATAAGATAAAACGACTCGGATTCGTTATTAATTTCCTTAAGTCAGATACTATGCTTAAGGCATTTACAGTGAATCCAGAGTTACCTAAGAATTTAGCTTTTTTAACTTCAATTCATACAGAGGAACCATTCTATAAGAATGAAGGTATGTATGAAGGTTCGGTAGAGGATTTATTTATCGGGTGCGCGCGTGATGCCTGCTGTACCAAAGAAGTTGATCTCTCTCAAGATATTGAAATAGATTCGATGGGGTTAAGACCATTCTATGAGAACTTTATATTGCCATTGCACGATTTATATGCATATATCGAATCTGAAGGACTTAAAACGAATGAAGGAATTAGAGAATCACTTATTCGAAAGTATGTCGAATGGGATGAAAAAATACGGTTTGAATTGTACAATCTTGCGGGAGACCACATTAACACCAGCTCTCCAAAACAAGTCGCATCTTTACTTTACGATAACTGGAAACTCCCAAGGCGTAAAGGTGTCGGTGAAGAAGTTATCACGTCGCTCTTAAATTTACAAACTATTAAGAATCAAGATTATCGTCGTGGAATGGAATTAGTATTAGAGGATAGACGTGTTAAAAAGACCATATCAAGTTACCTACTTTCGCCCACCGATTTTGATGGGAGGATGCGCACCTCATTCTTTATATGCCTTGATACAGGACGTTCTAGCACGCAACAACAAGAAGCACCAATTAGACCGACAATTGAAATCAGAGAAGAAGGAAAGAAAAAGAAAAAATCTCTAGGAATGGCATTTCAGACTATCACTAAACATGGTGATATTGGTCCTGATATTCGGACCATGTTAGTTTGTGATGAAGGTGAAATATTTCTACAAGCTGATTCTAGTCAGGCGGAAGCAAGAGTAGTTTTCTTATTAGCTGAAGATTATCAAGCATTAGAGGATATAGATAAACATGATTATCACGCTCTCACTGCTTCTTGGTTTTTCGGTGGTACTGAATTTGATTATAGCAAGAAAGTGTTGGGTTACGAACATCCAATACGGTTTGCTGGTAAAACATTGCGTCACGCTGGACATCTTGGAGCTGGAAAAGGACGCGCCGCTACAGAACTCAATACTCAGGCTAGGAAGTATCACATTGACATATCGATTTCGGAATCAACTGCCGACACAGCATTAAAGATATTTCACGCGAAACAACCTAAGATTAAGCAGATATTTCAGGGTGATGTGATTCGCCGATTAGAGAAAACTAGACAATTAACTGCGCCAGTTCCTTATGGTATAGACGCACCTAAAGGTGGGACGCGCACATTTTTTGAGAGGTGGGGTGATGAATTATTTCGACAGGCTTTTAGTTATATCCCTCAACGCACTGTTAGTGAAAATATTAAAGCAGCCGCTCTTAGGATACGAAAAGCCCATCCTTGGATTAGAATATTGGCGGAATCGCATGATGCTTTACTCACTAGCGTTCCTATTGTTCGTAGGCACGAAGCGGCAGCTATTATCAAAACAGAGTTTGAACGTCCAATAGATTTCTCTAAATGCTCGTTGGAACGTGGTAGTTTAGTTATACCATGTGATATTGAAGAAGGCTACGATTTCTATAAATTCACAAAGTTTAAATTCAATGAAGTCACTAAAGTTATTACTCCAAGCCTTTTCGAAACATAATGATAAGATGATTCATCGAATTGAGATAGAAGCTAATTCAACAACTGAATTATATTCTAAACTTCTTCTTGAAAGTACAGTATTAGAAGAAGCAATTCAATTAGATAATCATATGAGAAAAATGGAGATGGATGATGATATCCCATTTTGAGGAATTATGACTTCACCAGATGGAACATTCGATGAAATTGACTTGGATGAATATCGTCGAGATTATAAAGATGATAAACGAATCCAATATCTAGTTGAAGAAATTAGTAATTTTGGTAATAAAATTTGGCTAAATCTTGATGAAGCTCGCGCCCTTAACGCACTATTAAGAGTTCACCACGGTTTATTCAGAGAACAAGAAGAATATACGCAAATACTTCGTCTTATTAATGGTTTAGGTACATTCGTGGATAAACATGACCAAAGATGAATTTCTGAGCAAAGTCAAAGAAATGATTATTCAGGTTGAAGGAAATGAGAATTTTGAATTTTTGATTCAAATGACTGAATTTCGAGATGCTGGTAATCAACTACAAGAAGTAGTTGGTAATGATATTGTTTGTACAACCTGTGCAGTCTGTATGGCTGAAGTTTTACAGAAACATATTGAAGTAAATAATCTTGAACATTTTGCTCATGTTCAAAAAGAAAAAGTTCACTAAAAATGACATGGCTTGAGCAATTACTATTATCAACAGATGAATTAGAATCACCTAAATCATTTTGGTATTGGTCGGCTCTAGCGACCGTTTCAGCGATTGTAAAAGATAATGTCTGGTTAGATAGAGGCGGTGCGTTTAAACAATACCCGAATATTTATGTAATGCTTCTAGCTCGAAGTGGGCTTAGAAAAGGACCACCTATAAATCTCGCTAAACGATTAGTCACTAAAGTTAATAATACACGAATCATTAATGGTCGCTCTAGTGTCCAAGCAATTCTCAAAGAAATGGGAACTGCTAGTACAGCACCTGGTGGTAAAATTGATGTTAAATCTAATGCATTTATTGTGGCTTCAGAAATGTCAGCGGCATTTGTTGAAGATAAAGCCACAATGGACATTTTCACTGATTTGTATGATAGGATATATAATGAAGGTGAATGGAAGTCATTATTAAAATTAGAATCATTTGTTCTTAAGGATCCAATTATCACAATGTTATTAGGAACAAATGAACCTCATTTTAAGAATTTTTTCCAAGAAAAAGATGTTCATGGTGGATTTATTGGTAGAATGTTCGTTATTGCTGAATATAAAAAACATCGCTCAAATTCATTAATTGATGATTTAGAAAATCCACTAATTATTGAAACTTTATTACCTCACTTAAGAGAAATAGCTAAAGTTAATGGACCATTTAAATCACTTAGTAAAACGCCAGCTGGTGAAATGTATAAACGATGGTATAAGGAACTTGATGAGGTTTATGATCAAGTCGAGGACAAAACTGGGACACTAGAGAGAATTGGAGAATCGGTCATTAAGGTGGCGATGTTGCTTTCTCTCTCGCGTGGCACTGATTTAGTCATATCTCACGAGGATATGGAAAATTCTATTATTGCATGTCAACGTCTTGTTGGAAATATACGAAAACAAACAATGACGCAAGGTAGTAAGCAAACTTTCGCAGAACAGAAAAATTTGATTATTGCTGAGTTAATGGGGCGCGATACACATTCAATTAGCCAAGAGCAATTACTTAAGAAATATTGGATGCATTTTAATATCGATCAATTGACGATGATTATGCAATCATTTGAATTAGCCGGATTAATTTTAACTCAAAATGTTGGTAATAAGATTATTTATCAAATGCCCGATGCTAGATTTGAGGAATTGAAGCGATTTATGGAGGGAAAATAATGGACCAAGATGACATGAAAATGATACTTAGTATGTTTAATGAAATTAATTCTAGATTACGAACATTACAACAAGATCAATATAATAGATTAAGAATTAATCAAATTATTGATATTACAGATGATAGAGTTCACATGGCTAAACAAATTGTTCATTGTTATGATACACCCGGTGGTGTGGTGGTGCATATAAAATGACCCACGAAGAAACTAAGAAATTAATTGATGCTTATCACAAAAGAGCAGCAGAAATTTATAATTGTCATGATATTACAGTTTCGGGAGTTAAAAATGTTCAACTTATGGCTGATGGTGCATTTGTTGAAGCTATGGTGTGGGTATCTAGAGAGGAATTAAATGACGAGAAGGAGAATAATGGCTAAAGATACTGTGCATACATTGGCGACGCGTCGAGAATATTTGATCAATTATCTTAAATTAAGACTAGAAGAAGAAAATTGGCAAATGATTTTAGTTTTAATTATGGAATTAATTGAAATTGATGCTAAATTGAAAGTGATGGAATAATCATGGAATTAGAACCATTTCTTCAATATTTCTTTCAAGGTTGTAAATTTCAATTCACTAGAGATTTTATTCTAATTGATGATTTAGATGGAAGAGTTATCTATAAGATGACATTTCATCGATTCTCCGACATTCCATTTGTAATTGAAATTGTGGAAAAATATTAAAAAAAGCCGGGTTGGCGAAATGGCAAACGCAGCGGACTTAAAATCCGCCGTCTATAAGACTTGAGGGTTCGACTCCCTCACCCGGCACCAAATTTTATGACTGTAAAAGAATTAATTGAAGAACTTCAGAAATATGATCCTGAAATGGCGGTTTATATTGAAGATTCTGAATATGGTGCTGAAGAAGCTGATTCAGTAGAAATTCGTAAAGAAGTATGGACATGGCATGGTAATGATCATTTTAAACAGAATGTATTGGTGATTAAATGAAAACAAAAAAGCCGAATAAGTTCGAAGTTGAAATCAAAGAATTAAGAGATCAAATTGTTAAATTAACACGTACTTGTGAAGATTTAGATACTGATAAACAGGAACTGATTAAGAGAAATCTTAATTTAGTAATTTTAATAAATCATTCTGTTAAACAATTATCCACTCTTTTACATGATATTACTAATAGCATGCCAAAAATTAACTAATAAAATTGAGTTCAAATGAACAAAATCGAGATTCTAGAGAAGCTGATAGCTCTAGCGAATAACAATCCTAATGAACATGAAGCTAATTCGGCTGCAAGACGGGTGTGCAAATTATTAGTTGAATTAAAAGTAAATTTCAAAACGCGTGGCGCATCACAACCTAAACCACAACCACAATCAAAACAACAAGATTGGTCAGGTTTTACTGATATTTTCAATGATGATTTTATAAAGCGCGCAAGAGAAGCTAAAGCACAAGAAGATGCAAGATATGCGGAAGATCGAAGAAAAGCACAAGAATTTTATGAAAAAGAGGCAGAAGAACAAGTAAGGAGAAATAGAGAACGATATGATAGGATGAAACAAGAGCAATATGATCGTAAACGAGGTAAATCAGAACCTTGGTATGAACGTGAACGTGAACCACGCGAAGCAAAAATTCCTAAAGATGTTTATTCAGCTCGTGAATGGGATTCTGGTATTCATATACCTAATAAACATGAATATGAATTTCGTCCTGTAACAAATGAATATGTCAGAGTTGGGCAGAAAAAACCACGAAATTGCACTCAATGTGGTAGGGAATATCAAACTGCTTATATTGGAAATATATTTGTTTGTTATAATTGTCATTGGAATAATTATAACAAACAAACTAAGGAAGCAAAATGAGTATAAATCAATCATTTACATCAGGATGTCGCGTTAGAATGAAATATTTTGATGACTACGCGACTGGTGAAGTTATTCTTATAAGACGTAATGAAATCACCGGGATTCATGAAGCTAAAGTATTATTTGATGGTCCCTATGATTTAGCTTATTGGTATTATCCTCTTGTAGATTTAGAGGTAATTACGGACGAATCCTCAACTCCGTAGATTTCTTAGGATTCTTTCCATAAGTCTGGGTTCCCATACCAAAGAATGAACCTGCAGCTAATGGAAGATGCTTAGGATCATCCTTCATGATTGAAATAAGATCACCAATGAACATCGGTACAAATAAATCACCAACTTCACCAGTTTTGGCATTTTTCATTGCACTAGTGAAATCACCATTTGAAATATCCTTTAGTGATTGTAATACAGTTGGACTAAAACTATATTCTTTTCCGGTAGGATCTTTTTGTTTAAGAATTTTGTAAACTAAAGATGCTGCCGGACTAAGTTTATTCGCAATAAAATCTTCAGTTACCTGTAATCGATTTGGAACTGCAAATCCTTTGCCAAGAATATACTGTTTACCAGTTGTCGAACTCTCGCGCTCACCTGATAACATTCTACCCATATAGGTAACATATGGTAAGAATCCACCATAGTTTTCAATACGCGTATTACCAAATCGAGATTTGCCGAAATCTGCACTAATTGGCATATCCGGAAATCCATGCATACCGGGAATTGGAACTAATGACGTTCCCTTAGTATCTGATAGCCTTGTTGAAGTTTTCGCTCCCAATGCTGACATTAACCCAGTCATAGTTAATCCAGCACTAGCTGTTGCTAAGGCTGCTTTAAGAAATTCTTTTCTAACAAATGGTGATGCGTTGACATAAGTTGCCGGATTCATCATTGCGACGCGCGATGCGATTAAACGCGGACTAAAAAACATCGTATTTAATTCATGCGCAATTCTGTCCGCACCACCTGGTAATTTACCTCTCCCAGATGCTGTATTAACGAAATCAGCTATATCAAACATCACATCTTTAGGATGTAATCCGGCATCTTTCGCATCTTGAATTAATGAATCGAATGTGTCAGCACGTAGTTTATTTAAGAAGCCGACATATGCGCGTTCACTAGCCTTAATTCCAGGAATTTTCTCTGCAAATTTTGAACCATACGCTTCTTCGCGCATCTCAGGCTGATTACCAATATCAGTGAGTTTTAGACCTGCTTGTTTGCCTAATAGATAATTAGGTCTATCCTTAATTGATTGCATGGTTGCATCAAACACATCCTGTGATTTGAACATCTTAATCATAGGAATGATATTATCACGCCATGCTGCTTTATGGATAAGTGGTAATCCCTGGCGTAAGGGCGCAGACATGTCAATTGATGCCATAATAGCTTTAGGCATATTAGCAATATCCTTAACAATTTGCATATTAGGCTTAACACCTAATCCACCATGCATCTCAATTACTTGGTCAAATTTAGCTCCAAATACTTGACGAAGTAACTTTAATTCACTGAATTGTGGTACTTCTTCGCGCTTAGCTGTGAGCATCTTAAGCAAGCCCATCTTAGCGCGAATTTTCTCATATGGAAGTAATGCACCTGATTTATCAACTTCATTTAATAAATCATTAACATCCGATGTACTAAGTTTGGTTCTCTCATAATCAACTTTTGGTAATTCCCCTTTTAATTCATGAAGTTGCTTATAGAACCCAGTTAAACCACCAGTATTGACTTTTTGGGCATTCTGAATTCTTTTTGCACGTTCTACTGAGTATAAATCCTCTTGTGTGGCGCGTTTCGGTCCAGCTTCACGTAATGCTGATAATAATTTATCAATTACTTCTGGTTTTGGTTCCCGATTAGCTCTGATTGTATTTGATTTATCATTGCTTCGAATATTCCCCTTTCCTCCACTGGGAGGCTCTTGGCGCTCTCCAGTTCGGCTGAGAAAATCTTCTGTAGTTGCTTGTCGCCCTCTTGATTCTTTATAGATTGATAAAAGGTTCTGAATTTCTGCAGTGTAGTTTCCATTTGCGTCTGTAATGGCACTGTGGTATTTGTTGACTGCTTTGTTGAATCGTTCGGGTCCAAAGGTTCCATAAATATCACCTAATCTAGTAATGAATTCAATAGCATGCCCAGGATTGATATTACCATGAGCAGCTACTTCTTTAAAATAAGTATCAAGATATTGACCAAATCCTTCCATTTTATTGAAATCAGATAATGTGACAACTGGATTTTCACCACCTTTTTCAAGTCCAATATGAGCAACTTCATGCATTGAAGTAACAATACCTTCAATTGCAGCAGATTTTGGTGAAAGTGTTTCAATATTTGGAAATGGATTTTGAAGAATAGCTGATTTTCCTGTATCAGGATTTGGAATATGATATCCATGAACATCAGGATGAAGAATAAATCCAGTTCGTTCTAATCTATCACTCCAATTTTGTTCACCAGCAGCATTAATAATATCAGCAATTGTATTATCAATAACTTCACTTAATCGTCGAAGTGCATAACTTTTCTGAAATTTTGTAGTTTCAGCTGGTGTTAATCTATCACCAGGATCATACATTACTGATTGACGTGCATAACCCCTACCTACACTTTTATCTCCGCTAATTGGGGTCATCGCCGCGTAGAGTTCTCTTAATTTAGTTCTACGTTCTTCTTTTTGGGGATTAATTAAATTCTCATGAATCATTGCATCAATATGTTCTTTTAATCCTTTTTTAATACTTTCTCGTTGAGTTGGAAATGGGTATTCAGGTGATCCTTCTTCAGCAGATGGATGAATATCAACTAAAACATGGTCCGGCATATGAGGAGTATTTTTGTCAAGATGCATATACTCCTTAAATTGATACATACCATTATTAAGATAATAAACTTCAATATTATTTCTATCTTTAATTGGATTTTCAGTTCTATCTTTAGGGACTAATACTTTAACATCATTTCCTTGAATATTTCGAGATCCAATTATCTGATCATCTTTATGTGATAAAAATTGATAATCTTTTGGATGTTTGTTATCTGCACCAAAAGGATCATAACTAACAGTAGCTTCAATATTTCTACTACTTTTAATAATTTTATCTGCCATATTTAAAGAGGTATAAGCATTTTGATCCTTTTTTAATTTAGTAGTAAAAATAGTTCCGGTTTGAGTATCAGGTGGAACCACTTGATAATTAATTGGAACTCCTTTTTTAATATCTACAGGAGTTCCTTCCATAGTCATTTTAACCTTTTGACCACGCATTTCTCTAACAGTTTCAACTTTAAAATATTCCCCACCTAAAATATAAGTAGCTTTACCGATACCTTTTCCACCCGTGGCACCAGTTTCACTAACTTTACCAGATTCATGTAAATTAGTATAAACTGTCTGTAATTCATGACGAGTCATACCTTTACCATTATCACCAATGGTAATTGTACCTTTTCTGATATCAACACTAAGACCAATTCGTCCTTCTTTACCTAAAGAACGAACAGCATCAATAGCATTCTGCATACCCTCACGAATCATAATTTGATGTAGAGGCGCAGAATAACCAGTAGTTAATTCATCAATTGACCGATCAAGATTTTGACCAATAGATGCGCCTTTATTTTTCTGAACTCTAGCAGCTTGTGGTTGCTCAGTTTTTAAGGCTGGATGATTAGGATTAGCTACTAATTTACCTTGTTCATTTTTGATGAAATATGGCTCTGGAGCCGGCACATTTGTACCACCACTAAAAGTCGCAGCTTCTTTCCCGAAATTCTGATATTTCGGATTTAATACTTTTTTACCTTCTTTATTAGTAATCCAATAATCCTTAATTATTGGCTTTTTAACTTCACTTTTTTCTGTTGTAATATTAAGTGGTTTATCAAGTCCCATTTTCTGGGCTTGACGTGCAATTTCATAACGTAATTCTTCAGTAGGTTTAAATTTGGGCGCTTCATAAGCCGGTTCTTCACCAACAGCAGTAAATTCAGGTGGTAAATTTGGTTTTGGTTCAATAGGTGGTACCATTGAACCACTTGGTTTTAAAGTAGGTCTACCTTTCATTAAATGGGCTAATCCCGCGCCACCCATTGCAGCTTCAGATAATCCACCTAATTTACCAATCCAATCAGGATCAGTAGCCATTTTACCTACGCCATGTGCTACCATACCTCCAGTAGCTAATTGACCAGGTAATTGTAATGCTCTAGATAATACTGGAGCTTCGTTAGCAGCTGCACCTACAGCACCAGCACCAGTTGCCTCAAGTCCCATCATTAATGGAGATGATTGGGAACTAATAAAATCAGCTAATCCCTGAATTCCACCTGATGTAAAACCTTTTAATTGTGCTCCTAAAACTGAATCATTTAATCCCGGTTCACCTAATCTAGATGTCATTTCTCGCATTGCTGGAGAGGTAATATCCAGCATTGGTTTATTAGCCCAATCAAATAATTCTCTAACTTTTGATGGACCTGTATCTTCTTCAGCACCAGTTTGCTGTTCTGATCCTTGAATTGGATTAGTTGGAGGTGTCCAATTATCTAATGGCTGTGTTGGAGGCTGCCACGGTTGATTAGAAATTACAAGATTATTTTTCTTTTGTAATTCGGGCATTATCTCCAACCCTTTGCTTTAGCCGCAGCAATATCAGCAGCAGACCATGTGGTAGTATCGTATCTATGTCCAGTTTCAGGATCAGTTATAACCTGACCACCCATAGGCTGTGAAGTAATTCGCTTACCAACAATATTACCATTAGCATCATAATTAACTGTGGTATCAGTTTGCTTTGACATCGCTTGACGGCGCATTTCAAGTTCTGCCATTACTTTTTCATGTTGCATCTTAGCTTCGGCTAATTTCTGCTCAGCGATAGTAGCTTGTGCCTCAGTTCGCGCATTTTGAGCCTTAATTCTAGCTTCAGCTAATTTTTGCTGATTTTCAGGAGTTGGCTTTAATTTTAGTGCATCAGCAGCATTCTTCTCTTGAGCATTCCAATGATTAACTTTATCGGAATCTTGACGTTTCTTGGTTTCGAAAATATCATTTTCTTTCTGCCAAGCAACATCAATAGCCTGCTGTTTAATATCCATTCCTTGCTGTTTAATATCTCTATCAGCATTTCCGGCTAATCTCTTAGCCTCACCTAAATTAGCTCTATCTTCTTCATTAGCACCTAATCCTAATGCTTTAACCTGATTTTGCCAATCAGCTAATTGATTATCATAATCACCATATTTGACCTTATCTGATGCAATATCAGCCATTCTTGGATCATATTTAAATCCAATAGGTTGACCACCAGATATACCTTGCGCACTTGCACCAGCACCCATACCAGCAATAGCTGCAGCTACATTACGTAATGCCCCTGGTTGTGGACGTTGGGGCATACTACTTAATGCAGAGGTATATTGATCACTAATGGTATGTCGTGGCTGGAATGCTTCTAATAAGTTACTATTAGTATCAGGCGCGGGAGTATTATCTAATCCTGATAATGGCGGCATCATTGTATCAGCAGAATTAGAATAAGTATCTAATCCTGGCTGAGCCATTGGTTGTGGAAATAAATTCTTTAACCTAAGAAATGATTGGATGTCCATTATGGTTTCCCGTAATAATCAACAGGTTCAGCACCACCACTAGAACCTAATCCAGCATAGAAATTTGCCATACCGGGACCAATACCAGTTCCACCACTAGGATCAGTTGGGAATGAACCATAATTACCACCAACAGTATCATATCCCGGTAAATAATCACCAAATTGATCACTACCAGCATAACCAGGATTGGCACTACCTATTGGTGTTCCACCACCACCACCGCCTAATCCCGGAATTAATCCTAATAAACCAGAACCACCACCTCCACCTAATCCGCCTAATCCACCCATTAAACTACCAAGTAATCCCATACCAGAACCAATATTGCCTAATGCAGATTGATAATTACCGGGAATAGTTGCTTTACCAAGTTGACCATTGATAATCATTTGTGCTAATTGGTTCTGTAATCCACCAATTTGCACACCTTGACTACCAGCACCTAATACCTGATTACCAAACATATTACTTAAACCGGGTGTGGTTCCATAAAGTGATGTTTTACCACTTAATGCACCTAATTGCTGATTTCCCGCACCTGAAATAGCAGATAAATCTAATCCTCTATTTTGAGTAGTATTAGCTAAATCAGCTAATCTATTCTGTGTAGCATTGGCTTGGTCAGATAATCCAGTTGAAGATAATCCGCCTAATCCATATAATTTACCTTGCTGAACTAATTGGGCAATAGCAGCTTCAGCATTAGTTGCAGTATCACCCGCCGCATAATTCGAATCACGAGCCACTTTTGCGATTGCTGCAGCAGTATTAGGTGAATATCCCGTACCTCTAATAGCAGCTTGTCTATTAATTTCCTGAGTATTCTGGTCCGCCATACTGCGAATTGGCGCAACACTTCTTGCGCGAATCGCGGAAATATCAGCTGGAGAGAATCCACCAGTATCAGCAAAACCACCATAACCAGCAATAGCTTTATCAATGGCTGCTCTACCTTGTGGTGTTACACCACTTGTGCTGCTAGAAGAACCACTTAAAGAATCCATACCATTACCTTTTAAGTCATCTTCTAGACGACCTAAATAGTATGGATCACCCGTAGAATCATATTTCTGTTTCCAATAACCTGCGTCAGTTACACCAGAACCCGGACCTGTATCAGTTTTACCATATTTTGCTAAAAGTTGGTCTACAGGATGATCACTAGCAGGTTGTAATGCGCCAGCTAAAGTTGATGATGCTGGCCCTGCTTGTGTCGCTCCCGCATATCTTGGGCCTAAAAACGTGCTATATAAACTAGCCTGATTAGGCATTCCATTTAAAAAATTATCATAGGAAGATTGAACATCTCCATAATTTTTTAAATTTGTGGCAACAGCAGGTCCATAAAGTGACTGGAAATTCTGTTGTGTAGCCTGATTACTCGTTGCCAAATTATTCAGGTTATTTCGTTGAGTTGTACCCTGATAATCAATTTGGTTTTGAGCTTTATCTGAATCACCCTTAGCCATTTATACCTCAATAAAAAGCGCGTCACCTTTACAGGGTTTAAAACCAGCTTTAATTAAATGTCGTTTCCAGTTATCATCTTGAATAAACGCATGAAGTTGACTATAACCAAGTTTACCACAAGTAAATAACTGGGTTTGAAGCATAGTTAAAAGCGCGCGCCTTTTAATTTCAACTGGTATATCTTTGTTAGTCATTATCACTGATTCAGCAATAGCCCTAACACCACCAGCTAATACAATTTCGTCATTCTCAACAACTACAAAGAAATCCATGAATTTTGAGCAAAAATCATCAAATGAGAATTCTTCTTTATAGAATCGCTCATGGATTCGTTGTAGTTTTTCATAATCTCTAGGATCAAAAGAACGAATAATCATATTAAGCGGGAATTAATAAATAAGCAACACCAACAGTTGTAGTAATATTCATAATAGTATTACCTGTTACAGTAACATTTCCAGTATTAGTAGTTCTTACTATGACATCCTTACCCTTATAATCATTAAGAAGCGCACCCGCTACCAAAGCTGCTACAGGTTCATTTAAACTAGTTTGATTATGATTTCCAACTGATGCAAAAAATATATTAGCTGAAGTAGTTCCAATAACCGGAAATCCGGTAGTATTGAAAACTAATTCAGCACTAGATGTAGGAGTTGCTATCCCGTTATTAGGAACTCCACCATTATCATCTTGATGTGCTGAACAATAAATTTTAATTGGAGCAATTACAAAATTTGGAACTCCCGAAATTGTTCCAATTGTTGAATTTGGTGAAATAGTTAAACCACCACCACCAATAGAACCATTAACCCAAACTTGTGTAAAATTTACCCCAAAAGCAGTTAATCCCGCTGATGCAACTAATGTATCAGCAAGAATTTGAATAGTTGTTCCATCAACTTGAACTCTTAATGGACCACCTGGTGTTCCATCACCTAATATTGCTCCAGCAGGATCAACAGCAACACTAGTTAATCCCCCACCACTAAAATTGTTAATAACATCTGCTGCGTTATTAACAATTACATCTTGAGACTGTTGAACTGCTTGAATTAAATTCTTTAAAATTTGATAAAGTGCAGGATTCCATTTCTGCACAGTTGATTCATTCAAACTAGTTATTAGCTTTGCATAATCAGGTAAAGTTGGAGGCTGCTGAAACCCCATTACTGTGGATAACCTGTATAAATTTCTTTAGTATAAAGAGTAATACGGTTAAATTTAGCGAAATCATTAATTGTGCTAGTTATGATCTGTAATCTAGCTTTTTGCGACATTAAATTAGCTAATAGAAATGGTTCCGTTCCTGGTGAACTTGCTAAAGCCGTATTTGCTAATGGATTAGTAATTGTTGAATCTAATCCTAAGAGCGTAGATATAAGATTACCAGTACCAACAACGCGATACCTAATACCCCCGTAGTGATTGATATTCTCGTCATCAGCATTAGGTAAATAAGCTGAGATAATAGTAGGATCAGGAATTTTAACTGCGCTAGCACCGTTATAAGTATCATTAGTAGCAGCGCTATTAATATAGTGGACACCTACATCACATCCCAAGAAAAGAATATTGGTTTTATCCCATAGCATTAAAGTAACCATACTATGAGTAAAAGTCCACTTTTGCCACTTAATTTTTTCAGCATTTAATCCATTAGAATAATCGCCAACTAAAACTGTATTAAATTGGGGAATTACAATAATTAAATCCTGATGCAAAGGATCAGTATAAGCTGAAACTTGACCTACATTGATATTAAATGGAGTAATACTAGCCCAATAATCTTTAATTGCATAACTTAATTCAGGTGTATTCATACTTCCTGTGAATACATATACACCTTGGTCATTAAGTAAAATGAATGATTCTACGTTAGTTCCACCATAAATTCCAACAGTGGAAATACCATGTTTACCACAACCCAAACCCTGATCAACAACTGCTGATGGCCATGATGTTGGAACATCTCCATTATCATTAAATGCCATCATTTTATTGAATTTCATTACATATAGAACATCACGATATTCTTGACAATATGTAATACCCGTTCCTTCTCTGGGAACAGTTAATAATCCATTAACAGCATCAAATGCTTCAGGTTCACCAGCATAAGAAACTAAAACAATATGAATTCCACCATCATAATCCCATGCTAACATTCGATTATGATAAGTTCCTAAACCGCCTACAGCCGGAATTGAACTAAGTAAATCTAATAAATGCGAAGCATCAGTGATTAATTCTGAATCAAAGAAATTAACTGTTAAAGTTGTAGTAGTATTATCATTAATTGTCCCATTAGGAACAAAGAATAACTGATATGAAGTAGGATCGTTATTATATGTAGCAGCAGCAATTAATTTACTAGCTACAATGTGTCGTTTGGTAATTAATGTTCCTCCACCTCCACCAAATACAGGAATTGCTGCCAAGTCTACTTTTTTATTACCTGGTGCAGTAACTGTTGGTGTAACCGCACCAATTTGAGTTAAAAAACCTGAATTTGTCTCATAAACCACGCCAAAAACATGTATTCCAGCTTCAACATTACCTGCTGTAGCCGAATTTGCCGCCGTCATGTTGCCTTCTGCTAGAGTTGGTGCAGTTCCAGCAGCTTTCCGCATCATTGTAGCACCATCACCATTGTAAACATAAACAAATTCACCAGTTAAACCTGATAAATTGTTATTTACTGATGGACTAATAAATGCTTTGCCATTAATAGAGACAAATCCAAAATCTGTCATTCCGGTAATAGCATTACTTACCTGAAATACACTCCACGCGCCAATAGCTCCAATAACATGATAAATTTTGTTATCGCTTCTTAATTCTAAGAATCCATCACCAGCAGGTGCATCAAAATAAGGATAAATTCTTAAAACATTGACATTATCTGTATTAGCAGGAGATAATCCAAATCGAGTTTTAAATCCTGATTCTAAAGTTTGGTAATTAATGAATTCAGTTTGGTATTCTGGCGGACAAGTATCTATATCACCACGATTCCAGTAACCTTGAAATTCTTCTAGTTTTAAAGGTGTGTGATCGCGCACTACCAACCTCTATTTTTGTAAGCAGCCATAAATGGGCGTCGGCGCGTTGCAATAGCTTGACGACCCTTAATAGAAATTCCTAAAAAATCATCCATTGCTATAGCAGCATTACCATTTAATGATGTAGCACGAGTTGGATTTTCACCAACAAATTCAGCACAAAGAGCAGCAGTTCGATATTCAAGAAATGACTGAGCATTAATTAATGCAATTGAAGTTGCTGTAGATGTGACTTTTGGTAATCGGTTTGCGATATACTGTAATTGAAGCTGGCGCGCCGTGGTAGCACCAAGAAATCTAACCTGTTGATTCTGCCAAGTCCACCAAAGTAAAGATTCAATCTGCTCAACTAATGGTGGTAAGAATTCTCTCCGTGTCATTGGAAGATAATCTTCCGATGAACCATTTAATCTTTCATTAATTTGCTGAATTTCAATTAAATCAGATGGTAAAGCTGGTGTAGTTGTAAAATCAAGCGCGGTAACTCCAACTGCTACAATTAAAGTAGTAGGCGCGACCTCATTAGTAATTGGAACATTATTTAGTTCCATTTTCTTTTCGAGATCGCGTTGTGCCATATTATAATAAGGAAGCTGAACCGCATAAGTATACTGCGATTTAGCTGCATCATTCAATAATACAGCACTCGTATCTAAAATATCTGCAACAGTTGGAGCGGCCATATTTTTACCGTGCGAATTCTAAACCAAGTGTTTTAAATTTCTCAGGATCAAGAATGACCTTGCAATTCGGACAAACAATAATACTTGCATTATTGAGAGTTCCACAAGCCTTGCAACGAACAAGGTCCATCTGAGTGTAATTCTTCATCCAATCTTTAGTTAAACTAAGTTCAGCTGCAGCAATTCGCATATCATTGCTGATTGAAAGAGGATTACCAGAAGTTCTAGCCCAAAGAATATCAGCAGCTTCAACTAATTTTAAATACCAATTCTTTTGTTTTTCTGCTGCGCGATCTAAAATTGGCTTATGAAGTGCTTTAAGAGCTTCAGGAGTAACAATTCCAGGCATGAAGAAAATACCAGGCATATTTTCATTCATATCACATTCAACTAATCCATTGCAATAATCTCGAACAATAGATTCGCCAATAAGAATAGCTGAAACTGGAATTTCAAGTAATGGTTCCTCTAATGATAATTCACGCCACCAACTAGAAGGACCAACAACTAAATGAGCAGGGTTATCATAACTTCCAGCAGCTAAATCAAATACACCCGGTTGAAGTGTAATCTTCTTCTCATGAATAGGAACCGGATAAATCGAGAATACTGTAGCTTTATCGAGGGGATTAATGGGTGCGCGAACTGTCTTACGACGAATATCATGCCAAGGAGCATTACCAACTACACTCATGATTTTATCCTCAATGAATTAATTTAGATGACATTCCACCAGTATAACCAACGCCCTGCTTATGAGCTAACGCATCACCAACTTCTGTCTCATTTCCAAACAATTCGTCTTGCAATTTCTTAACTCTTTCATCAGCTCTTAATTCAGGGTCTTGGTTATCAGGGTCAACATATTTGGCATACATTGATTCCTGACCTCTGGCTGCTCTGACAGTGTTAATAACGAATACAATGGCTTCCCACTTATATGGTAGGAACTGACCGGTATTAGTTTCAAAAACAAATAAAGGTTCATAACTAATTGGTGTTCCTAATTCTTTCTGTTGAAATGGCGGAACTTCTACGAGATTCTCTAAAACCCACTTATTATTAATATAATGACGATATTTAGGAACTTCACGAATTTCCGGTTCTAATAAGTGAATACCACTATCAGTAACACTCATTAACCTCTTTTCCATTTGGTCATGTGACCACACTACACGATAAATAGGAAGGCCGTTCACAACGTCCTTCCCATAAACTTCTTTCAATCGTTCATTAATTACAGCGAGTGGTTCCATTAACTTCCCCAGATAATAGACTGTGGCTGAGGTGAACCTGTTGCGCTATCTGTCCAAGGTGTATCAGGTGGAACAGCTTCTACATCACGAGAATACTGCGCATTCGTTCCCGGTTTAGTTTCAACTGTGAAACCGTTAACTTTGTAAATCTTGCCATCGGGCGCGCGATACAAATCACCAACCTTTAGAACATTGCCATTTTTATCATAGGCAACGCCACCGCCAACCGTTGTATCATGTTTCTTATCAGTCATTTTCTCTCCTTAAATTGGGTGCCTGAAAGTCCCTGCGATAAATTACCACCGGGTGTAATAATTTACCAACAATCAGGCACCCAAACTTGTTAGTAGCTAGGATACCACTTATTAGTGGAAGGATCCCAGCACATTAGCAACATCTTATTCTGCACAATAGTTGTTGCAATGGCGATGTTACCTGTAGTTGCAGTAACAGGTGGTGTAGCACTGGTTCCAACAAACGCCAATAATGTTGCACCAGTTGCCGGAGGTGTAATGGTAACAGGTGGAACTGTACCACTTAGAAAGGTTAGAAATGTGCTAGGTGCAATTGTTGAAGCCGAAGCAATTGTAACAGGCCTCGGCATAACATTGCTTGCAACAGTGTCCAAAGTCGCAGAGTTTAAATCATCATGAAGTAAACCATCTGGCGACTGATAAAACTGACGTAAATAACGATTGAACATTTACATTTCTCCTAATAACTGGGATACCATTTAGCTGCTGTGGGATCAAAAATCATCACTAATACCTTATTCTGAACAACTGTAGTAGCTAAAGCAATATTACCAGTTGTTACAGTGGTAAAAGGTGATGCTGCCGTACTTAACAGATAAAGAGGTCCGTTAAAATACGGGTTGGGTGGTGTAATCGTCGCTACAGGAACAGTTCCTGTTAACCGGGTTAATAATCGCGTAGGCGCAATAGTTGCCGCTGCTGCAATTGTAGAATCACCCGGAAATACGACGTTACTAGGATCAAATCCGCCCTGAGCACCTAATGCCGGATTTAACATATTAGTATCCCGATGGGACAGCTAACGTATCAATATAGGAGCAAGCAGCAGGATTAGAAACGAAAGTCTGCATACCCACAACCATATAGAAAATATCAGCCGTCGCAACGCCTCCAGAAGCACCACGAATTTCAAAGATGCTACGTCCATCAGTCTTATAGAAACCAATGGGTAGAATTTCTCCGCGACCCCAAACTTCATCAGTCACGAAATCAATTCGCGTTTTATCCCAGTTAAACGATTCCTTGACAGGAGCACCAGCCATCTGCATCCTATCAAAATACATATCTAAACCCTGGTCTTTAGCTTCCTTATAAATAACAGAAACTAACTGACCAATGTTTTCATATGCCTGCTTCTGACAAGGATGCATCCATGCCTTGGGACTAAAGTTATTATCAAGACCAGTACGATTACCAATCTTGTTAATAGCTAAACGTGGCAATGGAAGTGATAATGGAGCAGATGCAGCATTAACACGATTTGCACGAATTTCTGGTGTAGCACTACGGCTAAATCCTAACCAAGTTCCAGTTGAAGCATTGGAATCATGATAAGGAACACCAAATAATCCGGGCAAAGAAGCGGGAGCAGAAATACCGTTGGTAACAATCTTATCACCCGCAATAACACCAGCAATCTGCGGGGTAATAGAAATTGTCTTGTTTTCAACGTCCCATTGTGTGATAACACCAGAACCACGTAATGTAGCTAACGTAGTGTCAAATACCTGAACAGTCTGGCCATATCGCATTAAGCGAACACCAAAACCATCCGTAGTACAAACAATTACGTTGCTACCACCAGCAGGAGTATCTGAAGTAACGACACCAATCGTTCCAGAACCATCCTGCATCATCTGCGCATCTAACTGACGGCGCAGTTCGTCTAACGCTGTAGCAGTTAAACGACGTGTAGAATTGACGATAGCCTTACGTTCATCGTCAGTAGCCCACTGCGATAACTTGGTGTATTCAATATTCTCTGACATGAATACAGAAGTTAAAGTAGCCTTATCGAAAGTCGGCCCACCACCACGTCCTAAATCACCACCATCAGCATTAAAATACTGAAACGAACCACCCGGACGAATTTCTAAAGGCACTCGCATCTGCCTATTAGAAATCTTTTCTACATCGCGCTTCTTAATATTCGCGTAGAACTTGTCATCACGTTCAAACAATACGCGAACCTTAGGAATTACTCTTTCAAGCTCTAAAGCCTGAACATTTGCCTCAACTAAGGCATGGTACAGTCCATCAGGGGACTGTGTAAACTGCTTCATCCAATGCATTGTGTCTCTCCAAAAGGTTATTCTGAATTAAGGAAATCTAACGTACTCATACCTTTTGGAACAGCAGTTTCTTTGCCCCTATTATTGGCGGGAGCATTGCGCCCGACTGAAACTGGTCCCTTTTTTGTTACTTCTTCACGTTCATCTGTTACACGCTTTCCCATCCCTTTTAATGCCGCATTTTTGTGCTTCAAGATAATTGGACGAAGTAAGGTCTTTGCCTGATTTAAATGTGCGCGTTTAACATTATCAAGCGCCGCCTTACTATAGTTAGTTTTAAAAACCTGCTCCCAAAGTTTATCCATAGTAGCCTTGAATCGTGTATTCTGATTCATGGCACTTTCAACTTCTTCTAAAGCTTCTTTGATAGCAGTTTTCTTAACATAATCAGTCATCACACCTTTTGGGTCCATGTGATGTGAAATAGTAGACTTGATAATGTTAGTATTTGTTACCGCTAAACCTTCTAATGCTGATTCAAACTTCTGTTGAGCAAATTGCTGTTTTTCTTTACTTAATTCAGTTTCCTCATTAGATTCCTTATGAGGACCAAAAGGTTCAGCCTTTTTAAAATCAGACTTACCAAACATGAACTGATGAAGAATAACTGCAGCTGCTTTTAAATCTTCATTTTCAGAAGAATTAGCTTCAGTTACCATTCCAACGATAGTATTCTTAATTACATTACCAAGAACATGAAAATATGCCTGCTGGTCTGCCTTACCTAACATAGGCAGATAATTATCAACTAATTTATTAAATGCCTTCGGGTCTGACGATTTAACACCAGCTAAAACTGTATCAATATTTCCATTCAGAACTTCTGAGGAAATTTTATCGTATTCTTGTGATTTAGTGACCGCTTCCTTAGCATCCTCGATTGTGGGAAGAAGTTCAGAATACTTTCTCTCACGATAATATGCCGTTTCTAACTGAGGAAACTTCTTAAAAATATCCGGGTATAATTTAAGAATTTCTTTCCGCGAAATATTTTCAATTGGTTCTAAATCATCAACTTCAGGTTCTTTATCTTCTTCGTCTTCTAATTCGATCTTCTCTTCATTTTCGTCATCTTTTTTATCAACAGGTGGTTCATCATTAGTTAATAAATCAACTTCTTTCTTCTCATCTTTATTATCAGGATCAGGAACTTCTTCTTCCTTACCCATTTCATCAATCATATCATTGATTGATAAATCTCCACCTGTTTCAAGTGTAGTATCCGGCGGTGCAAATAACTTAAATAATTTATTGATTAGCATTTCCTGCTCCCATAGGTAATTTTGCAGCCGCAGGTTTTCCTGACGGCGGTGGTTGTTGTGGCATTGCCTGTTGTTTCATTGCGTCAAGATGAGCCTTACCATGATATAAAACATTATCATAACCGGGTCGATTATCAATTTTCGTCTGTCTTCCAACTGGCCCAACTAACCAACGTCTACAAATATCCCATTCAATTCCATTATTATCTACATCAGGATCAATAGGAACTGATGGCCCTTCAATTGGCTGACCATCTGGTCCCATACCCATAGGAATAGGACCAGACTGTAATAATAATCTAATTTCTTCATATTGCTTTTGTCTATCTTCCTCACCAGGAATTTCAAAATCCTCCAGTCCAATAGCTTGCGCTAATAATGGAATATTCTCAGGAGATGAAATTGCTGCCATTACTTCTTGATTATTACTCTGAAGTAATTGCATAATTACATCTTTTTTCTGTCCCCAAGTTGCGGGTAATTCCTCTGATGATTCTAATTCGACAGAACCAATTTTTCCTTCTAATTCTGCTTTTCTAATGAAAACATTCATAAATCCACCAGTTGATGGATCTTTTTGAACGAATTTTTCATCATCCTTAATTTCTTTAATGTATGCTGGAATTGCTTTACCGAAAATTTCCTTCCACCAAACATTAAACATCTTCCATGTGGTTCCTAATCTCTGTTGTGCTTGCGCGCGTGACATTGAATATTGCGCAGCAGTTTTAGAACCACCAGGTTGTGAACCGCCGAATAAACTAGGTAATGCCCCTGAAACTAATTGACCTGCTTCTTGAATCTGTTGAGTAAATGGTAAAACCTCACCTGATAAAGTTGCAGTCTTTACAGTATAAAATGCATCTTGTAATTGTTTACCACCACCCGGTTTTGTTGGAACAAGTGCGCCGGGAGAAACTTCCATCTGACCATATGCATCAAAATTAACTGTATCAGGTGATGCAAATGTCTGAGGAATACCATGTTCAATAGTCTGTAAAATAAGACTAGTTAAATCATTAGTAATTTCCTGAACTGAAGTTAAAAGTAAACCAAGTGGATCAAAATGAATATAATCAGATAATGGATTATAAGTTAATGTCCATGCATCATCTAAACATTCATTCTCTGATTCTACATAAATATCATTAACAAAAACACATCGAACCCCGTCAGGGAATTTCTTACAAAGATAATCTCTATCTTTCTTATCCGGTAAAACTTCAAATGCACAGGGTCTTAACCAAGCATTACGAACTGTGCAAACATTAGTAGGCTGTTCACCATAGTATTGCGTTGAAGTGCGCGCCCACTTACCATACATATCATCGCCACTACCAGCAGTTTCACCTGGACCAATTTTAGGTGTGCCAGTAATTTTATCTCTTAAACATTCCCAACGCGCTAATGGATTAGAATAATGAGTCTCATAAGAGAAAATTAAATAAGGGCAATCTTCTTGCTTGCGCGCGTAATTAGGAACTTTAACGTATAATCCACCATAGCATTCTAAACACTGTCTTGACTTAGCTTTGCGCGTAGAACCAACAATTCGTTCAACAATAATTTTCTTTTCCTGAATTGTTGCTTCAACTTCCTGTTCACACTGAGGACAAAAATTTTCTGAAGCAAGTAAATCATGAATTTGAACATCAGTCTCATCGGGATCAAATTCATCAATTAACTGATTTGTTACTGCATCAGGAATTACTGTTCCACAATTAGGACAAACTTTCTCTTCAACAGATTCTTCTGAATTAGCTTTCTTAGGAACAGTATATTCACCATACTTATAATCTTCTTTAGTATAGCGAAAATTGGCTACCATTCCTTCAGTGCAGTAAATGAATAGCGCGTGAAGCCAAAGTAATGATACATTATTATGTTTACTAATTAAATCTGCAATTTTATCTCCTGCTTTTGCTGTATCCAAATCGCTAGGATTATCTGCATCATCAGGAAAACAACGAACAGATGGAATAGTAATAGATAATGCTGCAATAATGGATTCGAGATAAGCTCTGAATACATTAATAGGTTTATCATAATATCCAGAGTCATTACTATCAGTTAAAGTAGCATCATCAAAAATGCGCCAATCATGCGCAATTTCAGACCACCACAGTCGCTGAAATCCAGCCCAGTAGTATTTAAGTTTCTTCCACTGAAGAATCTGACGCTCACGAACAGCTACATCTTCGTTATTGAAATGATCTAAAACTGTTTTAAGCAGTTTTTGACATTTCTCATCGTCATCAGAATCTTTATTATATTCGCTCACTTTTTTCTCGGCAGAATCTTAAGTTTAGGCAAACGTAACTTCGGCAACTTTTTTAAAGTTGGCATTAATGAAGATTTCATGACACATTATTACCCATCATGTTTCGACGTAACATTTGCTGTGGTCCAGGATTAACACGCATACCCGGTGATGGTCTTGCCATTCCCATCATACTTTGTGGTGCAATACTTAAACTACCCGGACCCATTGGTGTAAAATCATGACCATATTGACCAAATGGTGAACCCATAGAACCGCCAGAACCAAATCCGGGGCCATTATTAGGTATAATACCAGAATCACCCCCACCAAGATAAGGTGGAGTTTGACCACCAAAACTTGGTGCAACAGAACCTGCCATTCCAGCACCGCCCTGACCTAATCTTTCCATAATACTATGCATTACGGAATATTGGTCCATCTTTGGAGCTTGCGCACCCTGTGGCGAATTAACTGGACCAGCATTATCACCTTTAGCCATTATTTTGAACCTTTCATGAATTCACTACGCTTCTTCGGTGGAGTTTTGTGAACAAATTCTTCAGCAACTTTTTTAGATGGTCCCATAGAAGTTTTCATTCCATGAACAATACCAGCCATAAAACGATATTGTTTAGCTGACTTTGCTGGCATCATCTTCTCCTAACAACTCTTTTTCAAGTTGTTCTGTAGATTTAGAAGATTCATAAATCTCAGATTTCTTTTGTTTCATAACTTGTGCTGCGCGTCTATCTTCAGCTTCTAACATTTCCTTCTTTACACGCCAGCTAACGGCGCGCGGAACATATTGCTTTTCTTCAACTACTGGTGCAACAACAGGTTCTGGATTTAAATGTTTAAGAACTGAATCAAGTAACTGACGATTATTATAGCGTTCGGCTTCTAACTCTAACTTTAAAGTTTCACAACTAGAACAGATTTTATTTTCTTGCTTTTCTAACCTACATTCATCACAATGTGGATTAAATAAATGATGTAACCACTTAATCATCGTAACCTTCTTCTATGATAGCGTGGAATAGCTGATGCATGTCTGTGTTCTGCTTCAATAGCTTGTGCGCGTCTAAATAACATATTCCAATCTTGAGTGTTATTAAAATCTTCTACAAGTTGCTGTCTAGCCTGAACTTCTTTAAACTCTGCTTCAGCTTCATCGAAGTATTTATCAACAGTATCAACTACATATCGAATATTATCGTAAGGATCATCACCTTCAAATTCAGCTACATCTTCAGGATTTGTTTTATCATAAACACAAGATTTAATAGCTTCCGGTAATAATGTTATTGCCTTGCCTTCAGGAGATACATCAAAAATCTGAAGTCTTGGAATATTTTCTTCTGTCGTAGGCACAGAGAAGCGACGCTTATAAGATTGATAACCAGCATCACCATGATTGCGTAGAATCCACATAGCGAGTTCTTCATTATATGGTTCCACTTCTTTGATCGGAACGTAGATTTTTTCCCATCGTAGATATTCATGAAGTAATGATTTGCCAGCAATTCTTGAACCTGCTGTATTCGTGGTTAATGTAACTCCACGCCCTAACGCTTCTTCTATTTGAGTTTGAATTGTATGATCTTGTCCTCTATCTTGTCCTGCTGATTTACAGACTTTGATAGACTTAACATTTTCTTTATCCAAGAATTCTTTGACATATGGTGCCCAGATATTTATCTTAGTTTTCTTCCATGCCATTTCTCGATATACATAGGCCCGTCTTGTTGGGGAAATGGCCGTAAAAGTGACATAATTCCAAGCAGCAAAACCCCAATCAATGACAATAATTCTAGGCCACCAAGCAGGAATATCAAAGCACTTAACAATGTGTAATGCGTGATCAGGTTCTCCAGGATATGTTTTATCACGAAATTCCTCAAATACCTGACCTTCGTATGAATTCCAGTCGCCGTATTTCTTTGCACGCTTTTCGGCCTCTGGCATCATTTCCAGAGACTGTGCATAGTTAGGATCGATTTTTGTATTATCAGCTAAGGTAGAGAAAATGAAAATACGTTTATTACCACCCTTACCAACAATAACTTTACCACCACGGGGAGCATGTTTAATAAATCGATTCTTAACAAATGTATGTCCAATATTACCCGGCATACCAGCACCACGAATGATTGCCGGTAATTCTGGAACACTTGTTCTAACGCGCTCAAACCCAATGTAAAGGTAAATAAATTCAGTTAATGTCTGAACTTCATCTGGTAAAAATAAATTGATCTCCATCGAATCATATCTATGAACATCGTTCTCATTCTCACAATGTCCAAAGAATACTGATCCTAATGATCTATCTCCACGCGGTCCACCTTCACCTGAACTAAATTCCCAAACTAAATCTGATTTATTATAATGACCACCGAATGCGGTATAAATTTGTCTACTACGTGGAATGATTTCTAATTTAAGTTCCGAGTAAGTCCGACGCATGAACAATGCTTTAAATCGTGGGTGTTTATAAAACTCACGCACAATTGGATACATGAACAATATTTCAGACTTACCCGGACCTGCACCACCACCGAAAAAACCTTCTTTAATAGAATCCGGCAATGCAAGAAATTGTTCTTGCGGTTTGCTAATCGGTTTCCATTCGGTGATGATCTTACTCATTGTTACGTAGTAGGCTGAGCAGCAACAGCAGCCGCTAATGCAGCACTAGCTGTTTTAAGATTATTAACTTCATCTGTAACTGGTGCAAGTTCAGCAGCAGTTGCACCATTTGCTAATGCAGCCTGAACAGCAGCATCAATACGCGCTGCAACACCATTTAATGCAACAACTGCACTTTGTTCAACACCAACCGTATCATTTACTGCCTGCGCTAAATCACCTAAAACCGGATTAGTCATTTTTCTTCTCCTGCACAAAAGAATTATCCACAGCTTTTTTAAGTTCACCTGATGCCTTGTTTAATGTTTTAGCCTCCTGTGAAATGATTTGATCCTTCGGCAGATTAATAAAATCAATAAATTCTTTTAATTCATTTAATGAACTAAATTCAAATCTCATAATATTACCTAATTTAATGCAAATTCTATAGAAGATCTAACAATACAAGTATTACCCAATCCCCAAACTGCACCATTTAAATTCGAAAAAAATCTTTCATATCCTAATCCAGCAACAGGACCTCCTACTGATAATACAGAAGCAAGTCCAGGACTTAATACTTGACAAGGAAGTGATGTTGTACTAAATCCAGTATAAGTTGATGGTAACGCAACTCTAAGTTCTACGTCAGCTACTCCACCAGTCGTGGTTCCAGAAACATTAATACTATAAATTAATGTATTTCCAAAAACTTTAAAACTTTGATCAGTTACATTAATTCCGGCAACTGTCCATGTCATTGCTCCAGAAGCAGTGAAATTTCCTGCCGCAAATGGAACTGTTATCCACGCGCCTTGATCATGCCCAATTAATTGCCAGTTTTGTCCGTCATAACAATAACTAATATAACCACCGAAAGCTACAGGAGTTTCACCCGATTGAACAATATTAGTTAATTGATTACCCGCATTAGTTAATCCACTATTATTTAAAAATCTGGCAACAAATGCACTAGTATTTTTAAAATTAAAAATATATCCTATTCTACCACCAACTATTCCTGCAATTGTAATATCAGCAGCACCATTCCATTCTATAGTTGTAATGGGAAGTAATGTACCAACATTATAATTATTTACTGCTCCTGTAGATTGATTACCTCTAAGGACAGTAGGAATAAATGGATTAAGAATCATGTAAATTCTTGAATCGCTAAATTACTACTCGCGCCTCCCGCTATTGCATTAATCTGAGCTAAGTTAAAAGTTCCTTCATCCATTTCCCATACTCCACCTGGAATTAATGTAATGCCACTTCCTAAAACTGCAGCAGCACCAATTCCAAATGAAATATTGTTAGTGGATAAATTAGTTAATACTAATCCTTTTCTATTAACATTAGCTCCAACAGCTTGTGCTGAACCTGTTCCTACACTTGCAACTGTTGGCGCACTAGCTGTTAAAGGAACTTTAGAACTAACTGTTCCACTAATTTTAACTGTCCCATCCCATTTAACTGGACCAAGTACAGCATCCTGAAAATAATTCAGGACTGCTAATACTTGACCATTAGGTAATAGGACTTCTAAACCCATTAGCCAACCAAAAGTTCACGAATCTTTAAAACAGCTTCGCCCTTATTCGTATTCTTTAATAATTCAGTGATTTGGGTATAACGTGCATCATCGGCTTCTTTTAACTTTTCCTGAAATACTTTTCCTAACATTGTTAAGAAAAGTTCTTCAGGTGTAGTTCCCTGTCGCTTTGCTAAAAATGCTAAAGCATATTCAACATCATCACCAGTCTGAACAGTTCGTGCAGCCATTTACTTTCCTCCATGAGCGGATTGATGTTTCTTTAACGCCTTCCAATAATCATCACTTAATGGAATGTCATCAACGTGGCGATCGGCTTTTAGTTCAAGTAAACGCGCCGCAGATGCTTCTAAATCTTTATTCAAATCGATGATCTCTAGTTTCTTCATAATTCACTCATATGCTGGAATGTCAAGAACTACTTCACCGATTTTAATCATTGTTTTCCATTTACCATCTTTATACATCGTGGCTAATGAACAATGTGTCGCGTGCCAAATTGGAACATTTGTATCACAGTAAACTTCAATGCCAGCATCGATAAGAGATTTCTGAAAGTAAATATCCTGGCCCCATTCCTGTTCACCTTTAAAGGTATTAACAAAATAAGGCTTTTTTAACTTATCGAACACTGACATCTTGATTAGAATACCACCCATTCCAGTAGCTTTAACTCTAATTAATCCTTGATCATAGTCTTGTAATTTATAGTATTGTAATCCTTCTTCGTTAGCATCTCCATAAACATAAGCAGGAAAAGGCCAAGTTCGATTAGGACACAATCCAGTTACTACATCTTTATCATGTGTAAGTAAGTTAATTACTGTAGCAGGAGGAAACATTGAATCATCCTCTACAATAAATACATGAGTAAAGTCACCTTCCTGAGCTAACCTAATAATACTATTTAAATTAGCTGGAACTGAACCACCCTTAATTCTTTGACGAACACTACCTTCTGGTAAAATTAATCCGTAAAAACAATCGTAAAATGAATCACAGACTGGAGTTTTACCACAAGGTGCTGCACAATAAACTTTAACATCACTCATTGTTATCGCCGATAATGATAACAATTACTTTAGCACCAGTTGGAGTAGAGGGAACTACGCCAGTTTGGAATGTTGCAGATGCAGAATTACCATTATTCGATGCGGTTAAAACTGCAGTATGATTTCCAACTACGTAATTTGCAACTGGTACAGAACATTGAGTTACGTTATTAACTGCAATACAAGTGACTGTAAGATTTAAAGGTTGCGCAGCATCTAATTTAAGAGTATAAACATATGATTGCGCGAGAGTTGGCGTTTCCTGCATATTCCATGTTGCTGTTGCAGTAACACCCTGCGCGTTACCTAAACTAGCTATAGTTAAAAACGAAAGAGCTAACAGAAATCTTTTCATTATTGTCTCACCATACAAAGAGTTGAACTAGGAGCCATTGTCGTAAAATAATCAAAAGCATCATTACAATCTTGAATCGTGCAACGACCTCTAACCCAAAGATAGGTTAATAACTCGTACATGATATAGAATCTTGGTCCGCGCGTACATGGATGAATTATGTATTTACGAGTTGGATCATCATTTACAGGTTGATCAGGTGGACGATTATAAATCTCAGAACAACGATTTAAAATCTGCCAAGTATTATCTGAGTGAAGATTAAATGGATCGTATTCACTCAGTAACGTATCATATGCGTCTAATGGTCCACCAGTTGTCCAATCTCTACCAGTTTCACCTACAGGAATTTTACCAGTTGAATGCTCTAAACCAAGATAACCATTGGGTAAAATTTCTCTAAAGTAATTACCAAAATCAATTACACGTTGTGGTTGAAGATCAGGAACTTCATTAGCAGGTGCCCAACCATAAAACACAGCATCATAACCTGGAACAAAACAAATGAATCGTGTTAAATCATGTCCTTTATAATCTTTCATAGGTTCAATGATTCTTTGAAGATTATTCATTAACCATTGAAAACCATATGTCCAACCTTGAGGATCATTATATTGACCCTGTTGAGGATTATCATTAACTGACATTCCATCACCAGCCAAGGCGAATTTAACAAACATACCTTGACGGATAATTAAATCGAGCCGTCTACAGACCTCTTCAAGATTATAAGCGAGGTCCATACCTGGTACAGGATAAGTAAAATCGCGTTCTGAATACTGCCAAGAAATGTCCATTTCCACATGAGTAAATGTCAACTCCTTCATCTGCGCGCAATATGATATAGTATCCTCATCATTTAACGCGCCACATTCAGGTCCAAATGCTGGAATCCAACCAAATTGCTTTGTAAGAATTGATACACCCTGAAACCCACTAAAGACATTACATACTTCTTCTCTAGTGGGATATTTAGGGAAAGAACTACCCGCCTTTAATGGAGGAAGAATTACAGCATTAGGATCCGTAGAACCAGTTCCAACAAAGATGTTCTGATTCTCATCATCAATAGTTAACCGTTGAAGGTAACTAAGATAACCATCAGCTACAATTTTTAAATAACCACTACCTTCAGTCCAAGGAAGTGTAGATAATGAATAACCATCAGCATTAGTTAATGGCATTACTTCACGTTGCCCATTAACTTCTAGTGTTGGTTCTACATTTGGTAGTGGTTGACCGGCTAAATCAACTACGATTACTGCTTTAGCTCCCATATTTAAATCCTTACTTCTTTTCTACGTTCTGTTCTTTCTTCAATAAGTGTTGCCAGTTTTTCCATGGATCTATTAACTTCTTCTAACTTATCCGATATCTCATGCATATCATCTCGTATACTTGCGCGCCATTTCTCTAATTCTTCGAGACGCGCCGAGTGATGACCGAGTTTAAATATCACATGCGATACGAAAATTGCTAGAGTTAATAAAATCCCTGCAACCGCCGTATTAGGCATTTACGAGATCGTGACAGTGAAATTACCACCTGAAATAGAGACAGTAAAAGTAGTAACACCATTCATATCAATATCTGCAACCTGGTTACTACCATAAAAGATTCGCATGAACGATGATGTTGGAAGAAAATCCATTCGTGTAACTGCAGCTAAAACAACTGCAGTCATCTGATCAGCGGGTCCGGTTTTAGCTGTAACTGTAGCTTGTGCTGTAGGCATTATCCTGCTCCTGCGCAAATGAAACGAAGTTTATCGGCTGCTGTCCACGCGCTTGCGCCAGTAACTGTAACTGTGGTAGATGTAGATGCAGTTTGTCTAGTTACAACTGCTGAAGTTTCATCACTCACAAAACAAATCCAAGTTCCTCCTGAGTTTGTTGCAGGCATTGTTAATACACCAGATGTTGCAACACCTCCAGTTCCTACGTTAACAGTAAATGCAAATGCACCACCGTAAACATCTGTAATTGTAGGGGAAGTACCAAAACCTGAATTAACTGTGGGGGGAAATGTTGAAATGATAGGCTGCGCATTACCTTCAAAGATAATACCAGCATTATGCTGACCAGCAGAATCTTGTAACTGTAAATAACGTCCCCAAAATCCACCTAAGTTAGTACCATCACCAACAGTTAATTTCATGTTGGGAACGGTTTGTGGAATTGCGTTAGAGAATGTAGCGACTTCTTCTTTTAATCCACTAGTTGTGGCTGGCCCTAATAAAATTTGCTGAGAACTCGTATTAGGATTTACCGTAATTCCATTCTGAAATGTCTGACGTTGTGTCCAAGTATTTGCTACAGTTACAGATGCACCACCAGAACCAGAACCACTTCCAGCAGAAGATAAACTACCAGAGAAACCAACTTGGCTTTTTAGATCATGAGATGCGCCATACGCGATTGATAAAACAACGTATGTCGCTACAATGAATTTATTTGTTTTGGTCATAACCTAAAAATCAAGATTGTTAAATATAATATCATTACTACAGATAAACTAAGGCACGTTACTGCTAACGCGATAGTAACTAACCTGAATAGTCGCATCTGTAGTCACCCTAATCATTCTGAGATTCTGAATATTAGCAAATCCCCATACTGTGAATGAAGATCCTAAAGGTTGTAAATGACCCTGTGTTGCAGTTGGCGCACCAATAGTACAATTAGTTCCAGTACAAGGCCACCATCTAATTGCGTCAGTTTCTACAGTGATATAAGCATAATCTGCGCGAGTCTGACTAGATGGAGTTCCCGTAACAACTGGAGCATATGTTGCAGAAGTTAGTGCTTTGCTAACATTACTTACGGTAAGAACCTCACCATTAAATCCTGCGCGATATTGGGTCGCGTTAAATTGTGGCTGTTGGGCTTCACCTACATTAACTAAAGCTAATCCAACTAACAACCCAATAGTTAAAATTCGCTTCATCATTTTTTGTTACCTTTACTCATAATCATCTGACCGACTTTTTGCATCGATGGAGAAATGGAACCCATTTTAAAGTTACCTGGCTTAGGTTTCTTTAATTGAAGTTTTAAATCTTTCATGGTTCAGTTCCAATTAACTTAACTTGACTCGCCGCGAATTCTTTTAAAGAAATCACATTCTCGATTTTCACATATCTATTACCATCTTCTTTGGTATAGAATGGAATAGTGTATTCAAGAATATCTTTAACTACTGATTCCTTGGTGATCTTCATTCGTTCACCGTAATGACTTCAAAATCTTCTTCCTCATTCTGGCGAGGCTTATAAACAATGACCTGATTCTGAGTTAAATTAGTAGGGACGTTTGGTTCGAGATTACGCACAATCGCAGACATATCTTTAGCGATGCCAGCAATATGCCGCACGTTCTGATCTTTAATTTTATCTGAAGTGATTTCTGCGAGTGCTAAGGATAGCTTTTGGCGGGCGATCGAAGTAACTTCACCAACTACTACATCATTTGATTTCTTTAATTCTTTATCTGGTTGATTATAACTAGCGGTGCTCGTCGCGCCATTCTTATATGCGGATACAGATGATTCACTAACACCAAATGCTGCGCTAACTTCTTTTGCAGGAGTTCCTAATAATGCTTCTTCAGCAGCAAGTTTTCTAATAGCTTCAGGAACTTCTAATCTACCAAATCCGCGCCCTCTAGTAATATCAACAACTTTACCAACTGGATCAATTGTTTGTTCAAGTTTATCAATATGCAACTCATTTAAATCAAGTGAAGTGATAATCTTGATTTCTTCATTAATGATTTGCGCACTTGGCTGGAGTTTAGATAATGATGCATTGAATGTTGCATCATCAACAATCATCATTGGCATAATATCACCATACGAAGTACATCATTGGCATAACGAAACCTGTTAAAAGTGTCTTTTTCGGAGCTTTCCCGTGAGGACATCTTACTCGATTTTGCGAAGCAAGTCAAGCACCTCCGAAAATTTCATTTAATTAAATACTTGCGAAGCAACCGAAAACTTCATTATGTAGGTATATATGTATAGTATCTAAAAAGGGGACCCATTATTTAAAAACAAAATCTAGATCGCTCAATATTCCCTGTGGGAATGGCAAAACAGTCCCTCTCTAGATTGGTATAGGGGGTGATTGTGTCACTAGTAATTGTGGTTCTAGTAATATTCGCGCGTATTAGTTGGGGTATTGACAGGTCTGATATAATCTGCGTATCGCATAACGCGATAAGGAGATTAGCTGAATGAGAGTGAAACTGATTGCATGTGGAATCTGTGAACACTGGCATATGCCTAAAGCACATGACGGCCATTGTCCCGCCTGTGGTTCTACGAAAATCTGCTATCGTCACAAACCATTCTACATTAACGAAAAGGGGCGAATTGTAATCCGCTCAGGATGGCCGTTGATTCTCAAAAGATTGATAAACGTCGCGGCCATGTCTCAGGACTAAACGCCCCAAAACGACGAAAGGCCCGAGCCTGATATATTCAGGTGTCGGGCCTTTTTTATTGCTCGATTTTGTTACTAGCTGTTCAGGAGCGAATCCACGAACTTTTCAGCAGTCTCGCGAGACTTTCCAGCCTTGATTGCAGACTTAATCATCTGCTCACGAATTGCTGGCATCGAATCAGGGTCTTGTGCAAACGGTGCGACTGCCTTCTGCCGAGCCGTAGAATTTGCTGTAGCCTTCTTTCGTGCGTTGCCAAGCTGTAGCAAGTCAGTCGGTGAAAACTCGTTTCGCAGTTCCGCTTCATTTTCCAAAATATCGTATTCGTAAGTATACGGAACTTCCACTTCGAGCGAACCATCCTTGCCATTGCTGAAGTCTTTCACAGTCGCGGTCGCCGTTGCAGTTTCCTTCTTAGCCATTTTTGTAAGTCTCCAAATCTCGCAGTCAGGTTAATCCCGACTGACAAAAAACAGTATAGCATACCTCCGGTTTCCTGTCAACAAAAATCGCCCCGACTCCCTATAATTTATTATACTCCCCTACCCCACTATCATATACATATATGGAAAATATGCCGAATCTCTCTCTCTCGTTGCTTCGCAACATTATAAAAAATTAAATGTGTCCGAAAAAACGGTCAGTATACCTCTCTACTCCCTACCGGGTAGGGAGGTAGTGGGTAATCCGTTACCCACAGGCCAGCACAGGCTAGGATAATAGTTGGATAGTTTGTTT
>Ga0134122_10000104_pt1 | contig 45963 bp, 71 predicted proteins | sample KB302_FD_96461 | JGI IMG/M metagenome (GOLD analysis project Ga0134122, IMG submission 96461) | Terrestrial soil microbial communities without Nitrogen fertilizer from Kellogg Biological Station, Michigan, USA - KB3-0-2 | ecosystem: Environmental > Terrestrial > Soil > Unclassified ... | reverse complement strand
GGTGCCCCGCCGGGCCGACGACGCCTCGGTCGTCTCGTTCCAGCCGCGCCCCGCGAGGAGATCCGCGTGATGACGCATCCGCCGAGCAACCCGCCCAGCGAACCGACGCCGGCGCCGACGCAGCCCCGACCGGGCCCGGCCGGTCCGGGACGCATCGCGCGGGCCTCGGGGCCAGCGCCGATGCCGACGCCGCAGCCGAGCCCTGGTCCGAAGCCGCCGCCGGGTCCGCCGCCGAACCCGGGATTCGCCTGAGCCACCCGCCGCCCCGGCGCCGGACAAGCGCCGAGCCACGACCAGATCCCGCCGGGGCGGTGGGCCATCAACAGAAAGGGCCCCGGGCAGCGACCCGGGACCCGACGGACAGCAGTGAAAGGACCACCGATGTCCACCACACCCAACGATCTGGGGACCGAACCTCTTCGCACGAGCATCCCGGGCCCGCGGGAAGCCGAACCCGACGCCGCCGCAGCCGAGGCGTGGGCGCTGGTCCAGCAGGCCCAGGCCGGCGACGGGGAGGCGTTCGCCGCCCTTTACGACCGGTACCTCGACACCGTGTTCCGCTTCATCTACTTCCGGGTCGGCTCCCGCCCGCTGGCCGAGGACCTCACCGCCGACGTGTTCCTCCGGGCGCTCAAGCGGATTGGCAGCTTCACCTGGCAGGGCCGCGACATCGGCGCGTGGCTGGTGACCATCGCCCGCAACCTCGTCGCCGACCACTTCAAGTCCAGCCGGTACCGCCTCGAGCGCACCGTCGCCGACGTCCTCGACACCAGCCCGGACCGGGCCGACCACAGCACCGAGGGCAACCCCGAGAACACCGCCGTCGACAACCTCACCAACACCGCGCTGCTGGCGGCCGTCCGCAAGCTCAACGAGCACCAGCAGGAGTGCATCGTGCTCCGGTTCCTGCAGGGCTACTCGGTCGCCGAGACCGCGGCGCTCATGGGGATGCAGGAGGGCGCGATCAAGGCGCTGCAGTACCGGGCGTGCCGGGCGCTGGCCCGCGACCCACGAGTGGCGGCCCACCGTGACCGCTGACCAGACCGAGACGACGAGAGGGGACCTCGTGTCCGAGACGACGATCGCACCCACCACCGACAACGCCGACTCGTATCAGCCGGACGAGGTCGTCGACGTCCAGCTGCGCGGCGTGCGGGTCGCGTACACCCATCAGGACGACTTCGTGTTCTACGTCGAAATCCCGCAGCCCGACGGCGAACCGAAGCGGTCGCAGGTCTGGTTGAACCGCCACCAGGTCGGCCTCAACATCACCCGGTCGCAGCCGGCCGACGGCATTCCGAGGCCCGGTGAGCTGTGGTCCACGCAGAGCGGCAAGCGGCTGTTCTCGTTCGGCAACGAGAACAGCACCACCTGGCTGATGGACCCGACCAGCGGCCGGGGCGAACCCTGGCGGACTTACCACACCGGCCCCGACGGCCCGATCCGGCGCATCGCGACCGTCGACGAACTGGGGGCCCTGCGATGATTCTCGAGCAGCTCCGTCGCCTCGTCCCCGGCGACGGTCACGGGCGCCAGCGCCTCCCCGGCGCCCGGCGGGCCGGCGGAAACCCAGCCCCGCCGGCCCGCACCAACACCGACACGGCCCTCCCGGCCATGTGGCACGTGCCGGCACCACGCGGTGAGACCGCCGAGCTGGCCGTCGCCGCGCGCCTCTTCTACCGGCCCCGGCCCGGCGGTGAGTACGTCGGCCGGCACCGGGCGGTGCCGACGTGGGTGCCACCCGCGCGGGCGCATGTGGACCTGGCGGCGCTGCGGCGCCACACGGTGGTGGCTGCATGATCACCCGGGCAGAGGTGTGGGGCCCGCTCGTGATCGCGGTGTTGCTGGCCGCGCTGGTGGCGCTCACCTGGTGGGAGCGGCGCACAACGAAGTGGCGAGGCCGCATCGACTCGGCTCTTGATGACCTGTTCGACGACCTCGGCCCCGAACATGTCCCGGCCCCGGTCCCGACCGTCCAAGATGGAGCGCCCGGCAGCCCGCCGCCGACCAGGACCAACGACGCGGTTCAGCCCTACCAGCTGCCCTTCGAGCAGCCGGCGGACTGGCGGCACCCTCAGCACATCTGCGGGCCGCGGTGCTGCCCGCAGCCGTATGGCGGGCCGGTCATCCTCGGCCGCCGGTGCAGGATCTGCGGCGGGCCGGACGGGCCCGAGTGCGGCAAGTGCTTCGCCGACGAGGACGCCCGCGCCGTACGGAGGGCCGACCGATGACGGAGCCGCAGCGGGCGTGGACTGGTACCGGCCACCAGCAGCACATCGATCCGTCCATGATGGTCGACCGCCTGCCCGAGTTCGACCCGCGCAGCGGCGACCACCTGTGGATGGTGTCCACCGGGTTCCGTGTCCAGCCCGAACAGTGGACCGACCGCACCCACACGCCGGTGCTGGACCACGAGAACCTGCTGACCATCACCGCCCCGTTCTGCTGGCACTGCGAACAGGGATACACACCGACGCTGGCCAAGCGCCGGTGCCCCGGGCAGCCGGTTGGTGCGCGATGACCGCGGTCGTGCTCGCGGAGCCGCTCACACCGGAGTGGCACGAGGCCCGCCGCCACGGCATCGGCGCCAGCGAGATCGCCGCCGTGCTCGGCATCAGCCCATGGGAGTCGCCGTTCTCGTTGTACTGGCGGAAGGTCAACGGCTGGCAGGTCGAGTCCAGCGACGAGATGCGCACCGGCACCATCCTCGAGCCGGCCATCGCCAACTGGGCCGCCGACCAGATCGACCCCAACGAGAACGTCATCGTCGCCGCTTACGGACTCGTCGCCCATCCCAACCGGCCATGGCAGCTCGCCACCCCGGACCGAGTCGTCGGTTGGCGCAACAACTGCGGACCGTGCGACCTCGGCCTGCCGTTTCCGTGCAGCTGCGACCAGCTGCACCCCAACTCGCCGCTGCTGGCCGTGTTGGAGTGTAAGTGGACCGGCGCGTGGCACGGCTGGGGCGACGACGGCACCGACCAGATCCCCGTCCACTACCGCGCCCAGGTCCAGTGGCAGTGCGACGTCCTCGATGTAGCCGACTGGTACCTGGCCGTGCTCGGCCCGTCCGGGTTCCGGCTCTACCGCGGCCGACGCGACGAGCGCGACCTGTCAGTCATGCGCGAGCACGGCCGCCGGTTCGTGGCACGGCTCGAGGCCGGCAACCCGCCGCCCATCGACGACCACCAGGCAACTCTCGCCGTCGTCCGCCAGCTGCACCCGGTGCTCGTCGACGAGACCGCTGAAGTAGCGCCGTCGGTCGCGGCCGGATACCTGCGCGCGGCGGCGATGAAGCGCAAGGCTGAGGCGCTCAAGGACCGGTACGAGGCGCTGCTGCGGGCCGAGATGGGCGACGCCCGCCGCGCCACTGTGGACGGTCGGCACGTCGTCACCCGCATCGTCACCGACGTGGCCGAATCCACCCGCACCGTCGCGGCGCACCGCCGCGACTACCTGCTGCCCACGAGGAGTACGAAGTGACCAGCCAGACCGTTTCCGACGCCGTCGCCACCCGCGACAACACTCCAGCCGGGATGATCGCCACCTACTCGGGCGACTTCGCGTCGGTCCTGCCCAGCCACGTCAAGCCCGAAACGTGGGTGCGGCTGGCGCAGGGCGCCCTCAAGAAGGGCAAGCGCGGCCAGTCCGGCCGGTTCGAACTCGAGGAGGCCGCCGCCAACAACCCAGGCGCGTTCCTCGCCGCCCTCCTCGACGCCGCCCGGCAGGGCCTCGAACCCGGCACCGAGCAGTACTACCTCACGCCCCGCAAGGTGAAGGGCCGCCTCGAGATCCTCGGCATCACCGGATACCAGGGCCATATCGAGCTCATGTACCGGGCCGGCGCGGTGTCGTCGATCGTCGCCGAGGTCGTGTACGGCAACGACCGGTTCGCCTACCGGCCCGGCGTCGACGACGTGCCGCAGCACGAGATCGACTGGGATTCTGACGACCGCGGCCCGCTGCGGCTGGTGTACGCGTACGCGCGGATGAAGGACGGCGCCACCTCCCGCGTCGTCGTGCTGAACCGGGCAGACATCGCCCGGATCAAGACGTCGTCGCAGGGCTCGGACTCGGACTACTCGCCGTGGCGGCTGCACGAGGCGTCGATGTGGCTCAAGTCGGCGGTGCGGCAGCTGCAGAAGTGGGTGCCGACGTCGGCCGAGTTCCGGCGGGAGGAGCTGCGGGCGCAGGCTGAGGCGGCGCGCATCACGCAGGAGCGTGACCTTCCGGCGCCGCCCGATTCGTACGTGGCTCCGGAGACGGTGGACGGTGAGGTCGTCGACGAGCAGGGCTGGCCCGCCGCGGCGCAGCCAGCCGATGCGGAGGCCGACCGTGGGTAACGCACGCCGAGGCCGGGCCCGCGCCGGCCAGGCCGCCATCGTCACCCACGCCGTGATGCACTGCGACCCGGCCACCTGCCCCGCCGGGCACACCCGGCCGCGGCTGCACCGCTACGCCCGCACCGATGTACGCATCAAGGAGCTCCTGTTTACACGGGAGGCGCAGCCGTGATCGCTGACGTCGACCCGGTCGCGACCATCGTGGTGCGCGGCCACCCCGCCCCACAAGGCAGCAAGAAGGCGTTCCTCAACAGACACACCGGCCGCATCCAACAGGTCGAAATGTCACCCCGGCTACCCGGCTGGCGCGACAACGTCCGCCAGGCCGCCGTCGGCGAGATCCTCTGCAGCTGCCGGCCCGACTGCCGCGACCTCTCGCCCGGCTTCCCCCTCGACGAGGCCCTCGTCCTGACCATGGTGTTCACCATGCCCAAGCCGGGCAGCGCACCCAAGTCGCGCAAGACATGGCCCGACAAGATGCCCGACCTGTCGAAGCTCGCACGGTCCACAGAGGACGCCCTGCAGGAGGCCGGCGTCTACAGCAACGACGCCCGCATCGTCGACTACCGACGCCTGGCCAAGGTGTTCCCGAACGAGGACCCCGACGCGCTCGGCGTGCCCGGCGTCATCGTCCGCGTCTGGCGGGCCGCCGACGTGCTCCTGTGGCACACCCCAGACCCAGCCTCGACGCCCGACGCGCCGGCGCTGTTCCCGGTCCAACTCTGAAAGGAAAGCGCCCAGTGGCAAAGGTCAACATCTCCGCCAAGTTCGGCAAGGACACGTCGCTCTACAACGGGTTGGGCGCCATGGTCGAGGACCTCCTCGACGACCCCACCACCGTCCGCACCGCGGTCGTGTCGTACGCCGTCGGATTCTCCAAGCGCGACTTCGCCAACGGCGGCGCCGAGACGCCCACCATCCGCATCATGCAGATCGAGCCGCTGGAGGGCAGCGCGGCCGAGTCGGCCAAGAAGCTGCAGCGCAAGGCGTTCCAGGCCCGCACCGGCAACCCGATGCAGGAGCCGCTGTTCCCAGCCCAGGACGCCGGCGGCGAGGCCGGCGGCGAGGCCGACGACGAGGGCGAGGACTGACCGGTGGCCAGCCAGCGCGAGCGCACCGACGCGGCACTCAACATCGTCGTCAAGTGGCGGGCCCACTTCGCCGGCTGGCAGCTCGGTACACGCCTCAAAGGCGAACCCGAAAGCGACGCCGTGCGCGACCACCGCGAGACCACCATCCTGCTGCGGGTCGAGGTGTCGGCGCTCGCGCAGCTGCTGATGGCCAAGGGCGTGTTCACGCACGACGAGTTCCTGGCCCAGTTGGAGACCGAGGCGCGCGAACTGTGCACCGCCTACGAGGCCAAGTGGCCGGGCGTACGGGCCCACGAGGACGGGCTCACGTACGACAAGCGGGCCCTGCCGTGGATGAAGGGCTGGCGGCCCTGATGGTTGTCTCACCCGACGCCCTGCGGCCACCGGCGCCCCCACCTGACGACCGACGGTGGCCGGTGCAGCGCTGCCTGTCCGCACAGTGCGGCGCGCAGCTCATCTGGGCCAAGACCCCGAAGGGCAAGAACACGCCCGTCGACGTCGAACCCAGTCCAGCCGGCACCATCCTGCTCGTCGACCGCGGCGACCGGGTCCCGGTCGCGATCGTCGTCAAGGCCGTCGAGCGTGACCAGCACGCCGGCAAGCTCCACACCACCCATTGGGCGACCTGCCCCGCTGCCCCGGCTTTCCGGAGCAGCCGGTGACCTACTACCAGGTGCGCCCGCTCGACCCGTGGATCGGGCCGCACACCAACCCGCGCATCACCTCGCCGTTCAAGGCGTCGTGGACCGACACGATCGACCTGCTGAACCGGGAGATCGAGGCGCTGCAAACGCGGGCCCAGCGCGAGTACCGCTGGGCGCTGCAGATGGACGTGATGGAAAGCCACATCCGCAAGGACGGCGGGGTCTACGAACGCGCAACGCCGTTCTCGCCGGCGATCAGGGTGTGCTTCGACTCCCGCCACGGGCCCCTCGTCTACGCGACCGACCGGTTCACACACTGGCAGGCCAACGTGCGGGCCATCGCGCTCAGCCTCGAGGCGCTACGCAAGGTCGACCGGTACGGCGTCGCCGGCCGCGGCGAGCAGTACCGCGGCTGGACCGCCATCACCTCCCGACCCGACCAGATGACCCCCGAGCGGGCGGCCGGACTGATCGCCGAATGGGCCGGCAACGGCCACACCCCCGAAGCGGTACGCCGCGACCCGCAGCTGCGGGCGTCGGCGTATCGGGCCGCGGCTCGCCGCGCCCATCCAGACGCGGGTGGTGACCCGGACACGTTCGTCCGCCTCACCGCGGCGCGTGACCTGCTCGAGAAAGAGACCTGATGTCCCCCGGTAGACGCATCGCCGTGGCCCTCGCGGCCGCCGCACTGCTCATCACCACCCAGACCGGCCCGGCCCACGCCGCACCGGCCAGCAGCTTGTCCACACCATCCACAGCACCATCCACAGGCAGCGCCGGCTGGGCCCGCACCGTCGTGGTCATCGCCACCGCAGCCGACGCAGCCGCCACCGCACAGCCCGGCGAAGGCGTCATCCGCATCACCACCCGCGTCTGCGGCAACGCCAACAACTGGCAGCAGGTGGCCGCCGCCAACGGCATCAGCGCCGACTCCAGCCCGCCCTACCTGGTGCTGCTCGGCCAGCGCCTGACCGTCTCGTGCTCCACCTCTACCGGGAGCACGACGGCCCAGCCGGCACCAGCGCCGCCCGCAACCGCGCCGGCGACCGGCTGGGCCAACCCCACACCCGGCGCCTGCATCACCTCGCCCTACGGCTGGCGGCAGAACCCGACCGGCCCCGGCGCCTACACCCACCAGGGCGTCGACCTCGGCGCCGGCTACGGCGTCGCGATCCACGCCGCGGCCGCCGGCACCGTCACCCGCGCCGGCTGGATCTGGTCCGGCTACGGCATCTCCGTCACCGTCAACCACGGCAACGTGTCCACGCACTACGCCCACCAGTCCCGCACCGCGGTCGCCGTCGGGCAACACGTCGACGCCGGGCAGGTCATCGGCTACGTCGGCGCCACCGGCGACGTCACCGGACCGCACCTGCACTTCGAGGTCGCGACGAGCTCCGGAGTGCTCGGGTCGCAGATCGACCCCGTCCCGTTCATGGCCGCCCGCGGCGTGCGACTCGGCTGCTAGGAGAACCGATGCCATCCGTTGACCCGATCGTCGCCGCGCTGAAGGCACGGCGAGTCGAGCTCGGCCTCACCCAGGCGGCGGTCGGGCACCGGATGCACGTCGCCGCCAACCGGATCTCCCACCTCGAGTCCGGCCATAACAGCCCCAGCCTTGCAACGGTGCGACTCTGGGCCGCCGTTCTCGGCTACGACATCGCCGCCGCACCCAGAGCGCAGCTCGTCGACGAGCACGAGGACACGGCGGCGCGGGAAGACCACCCGCCAGGGCACCGGGCACCCGCGCCGCCGCCCCGGGAGGCGCCATGACCGACCAGGCCGCCCTCGTTCACGACCCGCTCGCCGCCGGGCTCTACCGGCACCTCATCACCTTCGACGCCATCAACCACAACCAGTGGCTGCGGGCCTGCGCCGAACACGCCACGGTCGGCGAATGCCGCCGCTGCGGCGGGCACCTCAGCCCACGTCACCCCGACCAACGCGGCCACCGCTTCGACTACGAAGCCGCCTGCATCGGCTGCGGCCAGACCTACACCGCCCCGGGCGGCCGCGTGCTGCGCCGCTCCAGCGCCCACAACGAGATGCCCGGCGGCTGGTGGGACCAACGCATGCACGCACTCAAGAACAGCACGGGAGGCGCCTCATGACGTGGGTCCGCAAGGACGACCAAATGCCCATCAACCGCAAGGTCGCGCCGCTGTCCGACGCCGCCTACCGCCTCGACGACGAGGCGATCTGCTGGGCCAGCCGCAACGGCACCGACGGACGCATCGCCGCCGACGAACTCGACGCCGTCAGCAAGCGCGGCATCGTCAAGAACGCCGACGAGCTGGTGCGCCGCGGCCGGTGGCACCGAGCTGAGGACCCACCGTGTCCGAGCGAGACGTGCGCCGAGGCAGGCCCGGACGGGTGGGTCATCCACGACTACCTCGACTTCAACCCGTCCTCCCAGCAGGTGAAGGCCGACAAGAAGGCCAAGGCCGAACGGCAGAAACGGTGGCGCGACGCGAGACGCGGAGGTAGAGCGTCTCGCGACGCTACACGCGACGCGTTACGCGACACATCACATGACGCGTTACGCGACGGTGGTGTAGACGCGTCGCGTAACGCCCCTGGAGACGCTGCCCCCCGCGCGCGCGTTTCCCGTCCCGTCCCGTCCCGCCCCGAAGGAAGCGGGACGGGCGGGGCCCGTCCCGAACAAGCGCCCGCCGCCCGCCTCGCGGCGGCGGGGCGCGCGGACGGCGGACGCGAAGAAGATCACAACCAAGCGAACGGCCGAGCCGCGGCACCACCGCCCGACCTGTCCGGGCTACGGGCCACCCTCGCCACCGCCCGGTCGAAGGCCGCCCGGGCAACCCGCGGCCCCAACGGCGCATTCGACGAGCTCCGGGCCGCCACACCCGACGTCGCACCCCTCGCCGAGCTCCTCGGCGAGCTCACCGCCGAACCCGCGCAGGACGCGCCATGACCGCCCCGGTGCAGATCGGCGCCGTGCTGCGCATCCCCATCGACCGCGTCAGGCCCGGCGCCAACGCCCGCGGCGACCTGGGCGACGTCACCGACCTGGCCACGTCGATGCGCACCATCGGCCAACAGGACCCGCTGATCGTGGCCGACAACGGCGACGGCACATTCACCGTCTTCGACGGCCACCGCCGCCTCGCCGCCTGCGACCACGCCGGACTCGACTACGTCGACGCGGTCATCCGCAACGGCGCCGACCACGCCACCCGCATCACCCGACAGCTGGCGATGCACGCCCTGGCCCGCGCGTTCGACCCGATCGCCGAAGCGCACGCCCTGCACGAGCTCGTGTTCGTCCACAAGCGACGCCTCGAAGACGTGGCCCGGGCGGTAGGGCATGCGCCGCGGTGGGTGTCGGACCGGCTGTCGCTGCTGATGCTCGACGAACGGGAGCGGGCCGAGGTGTCGGCCGGGCGGATGCCGGTGCGGTACGCGCTGGCCACGGTGGCGCAACGCCGCGCCGAACGTGACCACCGCGAGGCCCGGCCCGAGGAGCCGGCCCAGCGCGCCTCGGCGGCGCAGCGCCCGCACTGCGCCTCGTGCAGCTGCTTCCAGGAGGCCGTATGACCGACCTTCACGACCGGATCCGCGCCGCGATCGAAGCACGCCGGGAACGAGCACAGGCAGCGGCGACGGACAGCGCCGCCGAGTGGTACCGCTACGAGCGCTACGTCGAGGCGAAACACCCGCACCCGCAGATCTTCGACGCCGACGAGGAGCCGGTGCTGTGGCTGGCCATGGACGGCACCCAGGCCGTCATGGACCACATCGCCGCCGAGAACCCGGCCACCGTCGTGCGCCACTGCGCCGAAGACCTCGACGTGCTGGAGCGGCATCAGCAGGCCACGCTCGGCGGCGCCCCGCTCGCGAGTCACGACGAGTGCCGTTGCGTCGAGCCGTGGCCGTGCGCCGAGGTGCTGTCGCTCGCGCGCCGCTACGAGATCGAGGAGAACGACCGTGGCTGACGAACGCTGGACGGACGAGACCGAAGGGCTGGTCGCCCAGTTCGGCCCGCATGCCGATCCGAGTCAGACCAGCCGAGCCCGATGCCTGAGTTGCAGGGAATGGGCGCGCGAGGTGCTCACCGCCCTCGCCGACGCCGGTCTGCTCCTGCCGCCCGGCGGCGAAACCCACATCTGCGGGCGCGAACCCGGGCCTGACGTGGTCGAGGTCTGGGACGAGGACGGCGGCCGGTGGGTCCGTCGCGACTACGGATGGGCGCATGTCGGCGATGCGGACCTGGCCGACGATGCCGCCATCGTGCCGTGGCCCGTCGTGCTGTCCTGGGGACCGCTGAACACTCGGCGTCCCGAGGAGCCGACCCGTGGCTGACGAGCGTTGCGCGCTCTGCGGCGCGACCGGCGTGCCGTTGGCGCTGTCGTCCAAGTCCGGCTTCAAGCGCAGCGTGTGCGCATCCGTCTCGGCGTGCCGGCAGCGGCGTAAGACGCAGCGCCTGGTCGCCGAGGTCGCCACCCTCACCGCCGAACGGGACCAGCTGCGAACCGAGGCCGAGCGCTATCCCGTGCCGGCGTTCGCGGACGACCTGCACGACTTCGTGGCCGACGCACTGCGGCCATACCTGCAGGAGTGCGGCGAGGAGGGCGACGAGAGTTGGCTCGTCACCGCCGAGTCTGCGGGCAGCCTGGCCGACGTCGCGCTCACTGCGCTCATCTCGGCAGCCCGCCTACCCGGCCTCGCCGACGCGCACGTGATGTTCGAGTACGACCTCGCACGCGAGCAGGTCGAGCGATTCGCAGAAAGGCAGCTCGCACTCCAGGCCGAGCGCGACGCCCTCGCTGCGCGGCTGGCACAAGTCGAGCGGGTGGTCGAGGCGGCGCGGGCGTTCGTCGCCACTGAGCGCAAATGGGACGGCAAGTGGGAGGCAAAGTTGCGCGCGCTGCTCGCCGCTGTCGACGCCCTCGACGGTACGGCTGGCAAGGAGGGCAACGATGCCTGACCGTCGCCACGAGTGCCCCGGCCACTGTGGACGCACCGTCCCGCTCCACCTGTTGGCCTGCGGCCCGTGCTGGCGGCGCCTCCCCGCCGAGCTGCAGCGGACCGTCAACCTCGCCTACCGCCGACGCGAGCTCGACCCGGTCGGCCACCGCCAGGCCGTGCAGGCCGCGCTCGGTTGGTACCGCAGCCAACTGTCCACACCGAAGGAGTTCTGATGCCCAAGCACACCCGCCTCTCGTTCTGGCGCCGCCCCGTGCCCGTCCCGCCATGGCTCATCGCCGTTGGCGCGGTCGCCACCGTCGTGCTCACCGGCAGCGTCGCAGTCGCCGCCGCCACCCCGACCTACAACGCCCAATGCGTCGTCACGGCGAAGGCCAACGGCGGCCAGGTCCTCGACTGCGACCCCATCGTGGCGCCGACGGCCAGCCCAACCGCGACCCCGTCGCCTAGTTCGAGCCCCACCGTTGTACCGACCCCGTCGGCTTCTATGTCGCCGACCGCCACGCAGCCCCCAACCCCCAGCCCGACTGTGACCCAACCGACACCATCGCCCACCGCCACGGCACCGCTGCGTGACTGCTACCACCAGCTCGCCGCCTGCGGCTACCCCAACGCCAACAACACCGGCCCCACCGGACCGCTGCAGCCCTGGGTCGGCAGCCGCACATTCACCACCGCCGGCCAGCAGATCACCGACACCGTCATCACCGGCTGCGTCGAAGTCCGCGCCGCCAACGTGACCTTCCGCAACGTGCAGATCAACGCCAACGGCTGCTTCTGGGGCGTCAACAACTTCTCCACCAACCTGCAGATCATCGACTCGGCCATCACCTGCGGCGGCACCAACGGCACCGCCGTCGGCTCAAACAGTCTCACTCTGTCTCGCGTCGAGATCACCGGCTGCGAGAACGGCTTCAACGTGTCCGGCTCCACGCTGGTCGCCGACACGTGGATCCACGCCATGAACGGCAGCCAGGGCGGCGCCCACACCGACGGCGCCCAGTTCAACCAGGGCGCGTCGGACATCACGTTCCGGCACAACACCATCGACGTCGGCCCCGGCAACGGCGCCACCTCGGCCATCATCATGTGGGACGAAGGCGATCCGCAGAACCGGCGCGTGACGATCGACAACAACCTGCTCGCCGGCGGCACCTACACCGTCTACTGTGGCCGGACCGGTGTGGTGGACAACATTCGGGTGACGAACAACCGGTTCGGGCCGTTTGAGTTCGGCTACGCCAACGCGTGCAACTCGGGCGAGACGTGGTTCGGCAACGTGCGCGACGTCGACGGCGCCACCCTCGGGGCGGCGTAATGGCCGAGCCCACACAGCCGCGGGCCCTCCCAATCGGCATCCAAGGCCACCATCTTCGGGCCGCGCTCGCCGTCCTCGGCGTCGACGACCTCAAGTCCGTACGCCAGGTCCTCATCACCAACGCCGCGGTGACGTTCACCCTCTTCCGGCGCGGCGACAAGGGCGGCATCGTGCTGGGGCCCGACAACACCCCCGTCTACGACGAGGTCGCCATCCCCGTCCATTGGGGGTCCACTCCTGTCCACGACGGGGGGCGCGGTTGACCGACCAGCCGACCTGCCCCATGCCCGGCTGCGGCCGGCTCATCCACGACCAGGGTTACGTCTGCGCCGTCTGCCCCGGCCGGCTCCGCAGCCGCCTCGAGCTCGTCGCCGCCGTCGCCGACGCCACCCAGGAAACCATCGCCCGCCTCTCCCGCACCGGCAGAGGCGGGCGGACCTCCGGCGAAGCAGCGCTGCCGTTCTCGTGGCAGGCCGCCGACGACTACTGGGCCGGCATGAACACGCTCACCACCTGGGCCCGCCACATCAGCAGCATCCGCGGCGTAGCCCTACCGGTGCCCCTCGGCCCGGTCCTCGGCCCACCCTGCACCTGGGTCGACCGCGGCTGCGAACACGGCACCTGCGCCCAGACCCGCACCCTGGGCCGCGCCCCGCAGTCGCAGCAGGCCGCCGTCGCGCTGTGGCTCGCCGCGCCGCCGCCCCGGCCCGGCACACCGTCCAACCTCGACTGGCTACGCCACCGCCGCGAAGCCCACGAAGCGTTCGACGAGCTCCACTACGGATGCACCCAACTGATCAACCTCGTCGACAGCCGCCCCGACCGCTGGTATGCCGGCCCGTGCGGCGCCGACGGCTGCGACGCCGAGCTGCACCCCGTCGCAGGCGCCACCACCATCCGCTGCTACGCCTGCGGCGCCACCCACGACGGCGAAGCCCGCAAGGCGTGGCTGCTCGACCAGGCCGACGACCAGCTCGCCCATGCAACCTGGATCGCGTCGACGCTCACCCGCCTCGGCTGCCCCGTCAAGGCGGCCACCGTGTGGAAGTGGGCCGAACGCGGAATCGTCGTACCCCACGGGCACGATGGTCAAGGCCGGCCCGTCTACCGCCTCGGCGAGGTTCGGGCCACCGTCCTCGAGGCCGAGCGGCGCGAGCACGAACGCGAACGCAAAGCCGCGCAGCGGGCCGCCAAGGAGGGCGAACATGCCGCCGCGGGCAAGGCTGCTTGACGAGAGATCAAACGCGTGTCAGGCTCGGAAGCACCCGGACAGAACTCTGTCCACACCCGAAGCCCGGACCTCCTCGAGGCCGGGCTTCCGCCGTGTCTGACCCCGAACGATGGAGCCGACCATGACCGACCCCGAGCAGACCGACGCCGTCGAGACCGACGAGGCCACCCAGGCCGACGAGCAGCCGGCCGACACCGCCGGCGACGCGGCCGGCGAGGACGACGAAGCCTGACCGAACCGACCACGGTGAAGCGGCCCTGCCTCGGCGTCAACGGCCGGGCCTGCGGCCGCCTCACCGACCGGCCCGACCACCGCTGCACCAACTGCGCCACCGAATGGCACCAGCAGCGCGACGCCCGCCGCGGCACCGCACGGCAACGCGGCTACGACACCGACCACGACGCAGTGCGGGCAGCCCTGCTACCCCACGCCTACGGCCAGCCCTGCCCCCGCTGTGGCGAACCGATGCGCCCCGACCAGGACCTGGACCTGGGGCACAGCGTCGACCTGCGCCTCGACCCCCACGCTCGAGGCGATCGCATCGAGCACGCCTCATGCAACAGGGGCGGACGACAGCCCGGGGGCCACGCCCAGGGCCCGTGACCCAGCCCGCCGGTAACGCAGAGTCACAAAAAATCCAAGATCCACGACTCCGGGACCCCCGGGCCACCCACCAGCCCTTGTGTACGGCCGAGGGCTACTCACAGTGACGACGTTGGGTGATCAAGTCGGGGGTGACGATGGCCGGGCATGGGAACACGATCCCGAAGGATCCGCAGCAGCGTCGCCGGCGTAACGCGGACCCGGTCGCGACGACGTACGTGTCCGAGGACGGGCAGCTGCGGGGCCCGGCGCTGCCGCTGAACCGGGACTGGCCGGTCGAGACGAAGGCCTGGTGGACGAGCTGGCGCGCGTCGGCGCAGTCGCAGACGTTCACCAAGAGCGACTGGGATTTCCTGCTGGACACGGCGCTGCTGCACGCGGCGCTGTGGCAGGGCAACCTGACGGCGGCGACGGAGCTGCGGCTGCGGTTGTCGAAGTTCGGCGCGACGCCGGAGGACCGGGCGCGGCTGCGGATGCACGTCCGCGGGCCTGAGGCCGACGAGCCTGCGAAGCCTGACCAGGCGCCGGGCGGCCGGGGCCGCTACGGTCACCTGCGCGCCGTCGAGCCGCCGTCGGCGTAGCCGATGCCGTGGCGTGGCGCCCAGTACGAGGGTGAGCTGCCGTCGCTGGGCTGGTCGCTGCTGGACTGGTTCGCGGACTTCCTGCCCTCGCCGCGTAACCACGACGAGCCGCTGATCTTCACCGATGAGCAGGCGCTCGGGTTCATCGAGTGGTACACGTTCGACCCGGTGACGCTTCGGTACGTGTATCGGCGTGGTGCGTCGCGCCGGGCGAAGGGCTGGGGCAAGTCGCCGCGTGAGGCGGCGAAGGCGGTCGCCGAGCTCGCCGGCGATGTGCGCCCGGACGGGTTCGACTCCTCGGGCGAGCCGGTCGGCCGGCCGTGGGGCACGAAGGGCGACCCGAATCCGTGGGTGCAGATCGCCGCGGTGTCGCAGGACCAGACCGAGAACACGTACTCGGTCATTCACGAGCTCCTCACGGCGAACGACGGGCGCGCCGCCGACGACCTGCGCATCGACGTCGGGCTGACGCGCTGCTTCCTGCGCAACCGTCCGGGCAAGCTGGAGCCGGTGACGGCGTCGGCCGGCACGCGCGAGGGGCAGCCGATCACCGACGCCCACCTCGACGAGACGCAGCTGTGGCTGCCGACCAACGGCGGCGTGCGACTCGCGCGGACGCTGCGCCGCAACGTGGCGAAGATGGGCGGCCGCTCGTACGAGACCGGCAACAGCTTCGTGCCGGGCGAGGGTTCGGTCATGGAGGGCACACACCGGGCCTTCCAGGAGGGCGAGGGCATCTACTACGACGCAGTCGAGGCGCCGCCGGTGAAACAGGACGACCCGGACGAGACGCTGCTGGCCGCGTTGGGCGTGGCGTACGGCGACTCGTGGTGGGTGGACAAGGCGCGGCTGCTGCAGGACATCCGGGACCCGGAGACGCCGTGGGACGAGTCGGAGCGGTTCTTCTTCAACCACAACGTGGGCGACCGAGCCCGGGCGGTGGAGCTCGCGCGTTGGGAGACCCGGGCTAGGCCGGACATTCTGGTGCCGGCCGGGGCGCACGTCGGGCTCGGGTTCGACGGTTCGATCTCCGATGACTGCACCTCGTTGATCGGTTGCACGCTCGTCGACGGGGTGCCGTTCCTGTTCGAGATCGAGGTGTGGCAGCGGCCGGACGACGCGCCGCGCGGCTGGCGGATGCCCCGTAAGGAGATCCGCGAGCGGGTCGCCGAGGTGTTCGGCTACTACTCGGTCGGGCTGATGTTGGCCGACCCGGCGAAGTGGCAGACGGAGCTCGAGTACATGGCCGAGGAGCACGGCGAGGACCGGGTGGTGCTCTTCGACACCAACCAGCCGACGCGGATGTGGCGGGCGTGCGACCGGTTCTCGACGGCTCTGTCCACTGAGGGCGGTCTGTGGCACGACGGGTCGTCGACGTTGACCGCGCACGTGCTGGCGATGCACAAGCGCAAGGTGCGGGTGCGCGACGAGGACGACGACGGCCGGACGAAGTACGTGTTCGTGAAGGGCCCCAACCGGGGGAAGATCGACGCCGGTATCGGGGCGGTGTTGGCGCTTGAGGCGGCGATGACGATGCCGGAGCTGCGCCGGGCGCCGCTGCCGCCGTCGTTCGCTGCGCACGAGACCAGGGACTTCTACTCGGAGTCGTCGGATCTGATGACGGTTGGCTTCTAGTCGCGGGGGGTGCGCATGACCACCACGACCAAGCCGCTCGCCCCGACGCACGAGATCGGCTACGCGCAGGCCCCGAACTACAACTGGTGGCTGTACCAGAACGAGACCACGCCCGAGTTGATGTGGCCGCAGTCGATCGGCGTGTATGACACGATGCGCCGCACCGACTCGCAGGTGACGTCGGTGCTGCGGGCCATGACGCTGCCGGTGCGGCGCACGACGTGGCGGTTGGATCCGAACGGGGCCCGCGACGAGGTGGTGCGTTTCGTCGCGGACGACCTGGGGTTGCCGATCGTGGGCCGCAACCCGGCCGCGCCGCCGCGCACGAAGGACCGCTTCTCGTGGGCCGAGCACCTGCGGCTGGCGTTGCTGATGCTGCCGTTCGGGCACATGTACTTCGAGCAGACGTACCGGGTCGACGACGACGGCGGCCGGGCGCACCTGCGCAAGCTGGGCCCGCGCATGCCGAACACGATCGAGCGCATCGACGTCGCGGCCGACGGCGGACTGGAGTCGATCAAGCAGTACTGGACGACCACGAACACGAGCCCGCAGCCGATCCCGGTCGATCGTCTCGTCGCGTACGTGCACGAGAAGGAGGGCGGGAACTGGCTGGGTCAGTCGATCCTGCGGCCGGCGTACAAGAACTGGCTGCTCAAGGACCGGCTGCTGCGGGTGCAGGCGCAGACGATCGAACGCAACGGCATGGGCATCCCGCTGTACAAGGATGCCGAGGGCGCCACACCGGACGCGCACGCGTCCGGGCTGGCGATGGCGAAGGCGTGGCGTTCGGGTGAGGCGGCCGGGTCGGCGATTCCGTTCGGTGCCGACCTGACGCTGGTGGGGGTGTCCGGCACGCTGCCCGACGCGGAACCGGCGGTGCGCTACCACGACGAGCAGATCGGCCGTGCGGTCCTGGCGCACTTCCTCAACCTCGGGACGCAGACCGGCAGCTGGGCGTTGGGCACGACGTTCGCCGACTTCTTCACGATGTCGCTGCAGACGCTTGCGGAGCAGGTTGCCGACGTCGCGACGCAGCACGTGGTCGAGGACCTGGTCGACGTGAACTGGGGCACGGACGAACCGGCACCGAAGATCGTGTTCGATGAGATCGGGTCGCGTCAAGCGGCGACGGCGGCGGCGATCAAGTCCCTTGTGGACGCCGGGATCCTGCAGCCGGACGAGGTGTTGGAGGAGTCGACCCGCCAGCAGTACGGGCTGCCGCCGAAGGACCCGGACAGCACGCGTAGCGGCGACGCAGGCGCGGCCGGGCAGATGGCGCCGCCGCCGGATACCCCTTGGGTTGCGGCGGCCGGTGGTGTCGACCCAAAAGGTCCGGCCGCGGCCGGTACTTCCGACGCTGACGGCTACGGCGAGGAGATCGAGCGGATTCAGGTCACGGCCAGCTGCGCGGTCATCGCCCACCGCGGCGGGGCCGTCACCATCCGGGGCAGCTCCGGCGAGGTCCTGGCCGCACCTGATGCCGACGAGGCCTGGGCGTGGGCCGACATGGTCGAGGCCGCCGTTGACGAGGGCGAGGAGTCCTCCGAGGACGGTCTGGTCGTGCTGGAGGAGCCGACCGGTGACGTGTCGGCGCGGTGGGCTGACGGCGAGGGGATCACGCTCGACCCGGACGAGGCGGACGTCTTCGTTGAGGCGCTGCGGGACATGGCCGAGTTCGCCGCGGAGTCGGGCGAGCCGGTGGCGGCGGCGAACTGGAACCCCTCGCTGCACCCGCGCGGTTCCCACGGCCGGTTCCGGACCGTCATCGGCCGGTTCATGTCTGCCCTGCACGTTGGGTCCGGCAAGTCGGCGCCGGCCGGGGCGCTGGCCCAGTTCACGCCGGCGCAGCTGCGGTCGGCCGCGCGGTCGTTGGGCCTGCATGTGCCGCCGCGCACGCCACACTCCCGCCTCGAGCAGATGCTCGACAACCATGTCGCGCAGATCACCGCGCAGCAGATTCCCGGCTCCGGCCGCGGTTCGATCCAGGTGCGTTTCAACGGCGCGGACGTCGGCCAGCTGTACGAAACGCGGCCGGGGTCAGGGTTCTGGCGGGTAATCGGACCGACCGGCGCCGGGTACTCGGTGCCGAATCGTGGCCAGGGCTTCCCGAGCGGCGGCGACGCGATGGCCGCGCTGGTGTCCGCGCACCTGCAGCACAACGCGCCCTCGGCGGGTCCGGCGGGCGCCGCTCCTACCGCCCGGAAGTTGACGACGAACCTGACCGGCGGGGTGCCCGACGTCTGGCAGACGCCAACCACGCCGCAGCAGGGCACGTGGGGTCCGTCGCGGCAGTCGCTGAAGTTGCGGATCGGCACGACCGACATCGGCGCGATCCACCAGTGGTCGGGCGGCTACTGGACCGCCGAGGACGCTGCCGGCACCCACGTCGCCGTGCAGGGCAACAGCCAGCACAAGGCGAACGCGGTGCAGGCGCTCGTCAACCGCCACCAGCGCCGCGTCGCCCTGAGCACCAGCGTGCCCGGAGTGACGCTCTCGCTCATCAACTCCGCCGCCTCCAACACGAATGATCTCAACGTAGATCTCGGCACCAACTACGTCGGCCACGTCCACAGCACCGGCGTGAGCGGTCAGTGGATGGCCGTGCCGCCCGTTAGCGCGGGCTACGCGCTGCAGGGTGGCACCGGTCCGAGCGGGAATTTCTACCCGAACAAGGACGACGCGGTGCGGGCGCTCGTCGACGCACACAACCTCAACCAGCTCGCCCAGGCGCACGGCACCGGCCAGGCGCCGACGCCTCCACCGCCGCCGCCGTTCCCGCCCGGCGGGTCGCTGCGGTCGTTGGCAGCCGGAGGCGACGCAGTCGACTTCAACGGCACGCAGATCGGTGAGGTCCACAACTCAGGCCTCGGCTGGCTCGCGTACGACGCGAACCGGAACCCGGTCGGTACGCCGCCCTACGCGACCCGCGACGACGCGGCCCGCGCGGTGTTCATCTACCACGGCGTCCCGCTGCCGACCGCGGCGGTCGCGGGCGTCGCGCCGGGCCTGCCGAACGGCATCACCATCGCGCCGTTCAGGTCCAACGGCGCCGGCATCCAGTCGTCCGCCCACGCGTTCTACGGCGGGCAGTACATCGGCGGCGTTCACGAAATGGCGACCGGCGACTGGATGGCATTCCAGAGCCCCGGCAGCTACTCGTGGCCGTTCACCCGCCAGCACTACGCCACCCAGGCCGACGCCCTCGATGCGCTGCGCACCGAATTCACGACTACGGGTTGGCCGGCGCCAACCGCCAGCCCCATGGCTCCGTCGTGGGGGCGGCAGCCGACGGTTCCGGAGCGCGTGCAGCACGCGGTCAACCTGCACATCGCCGAGGGCGGCGGCGCCCACGACCCGAACGACCCGCTGTCGGGGTTCAGCCGCGCGCAGCTGATGACCGCGGCGCGGAAGAACAACATGGCCATCCCGCCGCGGATGACCACCCGCAACCTTTCATCGGCCCTCATACTCACCCTGGCCCCGCCGCCGCCACCCCCACCGCCGGCGCCGCGGCCGCGCACCGTACACGTCGACCCGGCCGTGAAGGCCGCCCAGGACGTGATCTACGGCCTCGACCCGAAGGGCAAGACCGCCAGCCAGCAGCTGAAGGTGTACGGCGACCTTCGCCGCAGCCACTTCGACAGCCTCGACCTGGCCGAGCAGCAGGTCATGCTCGGCGACCTGTCGTACATCGCGACCACGTCGAAGGGCCCGAACAAGGCCAAGGCCGAGCAGATCATCAACCGGTTCACGCCGGCAGGCACGGCGCCAGGCACCCTCCCGCCGCAGGCGATCGTCCCGCCGCCCGGCGCCGTCTCCGCACAGACCCGCGTCGCCGACCCACTCGGCACACCGAACCTGCTCACAATGCTGCCCGCTGGCCGACGCGGGGCGAGCGGAGACGGCTGGACCCGCACCTCGGCCGGCGGTTCAGGGCCATGGGGCCAGTACGGCGCGGCCGGGCTGATGCTCCGCCACGTCGACCCGGCCACCGGCGACGAGCGGTTCCTGATGGTGCAGCGCGGCCCGGGCATCTCCGACCCGGGCAAGTGGCAGTTCCCCGGCGGGGCCAAGGAGGAGAAGGAGAGCTTCTACCAGGGCGCCGCACGTGAGGTCATCGAGGAGCTGGGGTTCCAGGCCGCCGACCTCGACCAGGCGCGGGTGCATGGCACCCACACCCACGAGGACGCGAGGGTGCAGGTACCCGGCCTGCACGGCGGCCAGGTCCCATGGGCGTACATCAGCGTCGCCGCCACCGTGCCGAAGCAGATCAAGCCGGACCTCTCCAGCCACCACGCCCGCATGGAGACCGCGGACGCGAAATGGATGACCCGCGCCGAAATCGACCAGCTCGACCAGCAGGGCAAGCTGCTCAGCCCGCTCGCCGGCGGGAAGCTGCAGCAGAACGTCATGACGCTGTTCCCGACGCAGGCCACCCGGCCCGGGGCGACCACGAAGCGGCCTGCGCGGCTGACGGGCACGCCGACCGTGCACGCGGCACCCGTGCGGCACAAGCCGTCCACTGGCAGGAACCTCATGCCCGACGCACAGACCCGGTCCCGCCTGCTGCACGACGTTCAGGGCCAACGGCGGGCGTACGCCGGCAAGGCGGCCGACGACCGGCTGGCCGCGATCGGCGCGATGCAGGGCTTCGACGACGTGCCGACCGTGGCAACCAAGCAGGAAATCGACGACCTCCTCGCCACCGGCGACTACATCGAGGTCTTCCGCGGCGTCCGCGGCGTCGGCGCGCAGCGGATCTCGGGGCCGAACCGGTCCGGCTCGTCGGTCAGCCAGTCGAAGACGGCGGCCCAGATCAACGAGGAGATGCGCAGCGGGGCGGCGTACTACGGGACGGGTATGTTCGGCAACGGCTACTACTTCGCCAGCAACAAGCAGGTTGTGAAGGACGATTACTCCGACGGCACACGCGGCAGCGTCGCCCGGGCACTGATCCCGAAGACGGCCGTGACCCGCAAGCACACAGACGTCGCCGGCGACGCCCACTCGATCGCAAGCGCCTACTCGAGCTCCGGCGAGGAAGCCACGCTGTACGACGAGGGCCGGTACGCGGCCGCGATCGGACTGGACGCCATCGAGATCCCGTACGGCACGAGGGGCAGCAGCCACATCAACCCGAACAGGGGCGACGTGTCGTTCACAGTGCTCAACCGGTCTATCCTCATCATTGAGGAGGCCTGATGCTTGCAGCGGAAACCGCCGAAGTGATCCACCGGGTCGAGCGGCTGCTCGGCACCCGCGACGTGCACCCCAACGACCGCAAGACGATCCGCGAGGCGATGGTCGAGAACGTCACCTGGGACAGCCTGTCCCCGGACGTGCAGCAGCTGATCATCGAGAACGAGCAGCTGCCGGCGCAGTCGTGGGCCGACCCGGCCGACGTGCCCGACGACCTCTGACCGCACCGCTCACTGCCCAGAAAGGCCCGCCGTCGGCGGGCCTTCGTCATGTCCGGGGGTGATCGCGTGTCGAGTCCGGTCGCCGCCCGAGCCACCGAGTACGACGACTCCCAGCACCCCCACGCCCCGGCCGGCAGCCCTGCCGGCGGTCAATTCACCAGCACCGGCGGCGGAGGCGGCGGCACGAGCGGTTCCGTACCTCGCGGGAAGCTCACCTACTCGGGCAAGCGCCAGGGCACCCAACGCTCCAGCGGCGGAGGGTCCAAGGCGGCCGCGCCGCCGGCGAGCACGACCACGCTGAAGATGGGCCGCAACAACGACCCGGCGGCCGTCAAGCAGCTGCAGGCGCTCATCGCCGAGCTGGGCCTGGCGAACGTCGCGGTCGACGGTGTGTTCGGGCCGCACACCGACGCCGCGGTGAAGGCGATCCAGGCCAAGCTCGGCATGAAGCCGACCGGCTCGGTCAGCCCGGCGCTGATGCGGCGGCTGAAGGACGCGCACACGCTGTCGCCGTGCGTGGACCGTTCGGCGTCGCAGGTGACCGCCGCCTATGACTCGTCCGGGTCCGAGGAGGAGCACACCGGCGCGATGGTGGCGCTGGTGCCCGCCGACGACGACGCGGAGCGCCTGGCCGTCGACGCCGGCGAGCCCGTCGACGAGCTGCACTGCACGCTGCTGTACCTCGGTGAGGCGGCCGACTACGACGACGATGCCCGCGACGCGGTCACCGCGGCCGTGGCCGACGTCGCGGCCGGGTTCGCGCCGTTCGACGCGGACGGGTTCGCGATCTCGCTGTTCAACCCTGAGTCCGACGAGCGCGACCCGTGCATCGTGCTCGGCCTTTCCGGCGCCGAGCTGGCCGACGTGCACGACGCCGTCGCCGGCGAGGTCGAGGCGTCGCCGGAGCAGCACGAGCCGTGGATCCCGCACATCACCCTGGTCTACGACGCGGAACCGGAGATGGTGGCGGAGCTGACCGACCGGACCGGGCCGGTGCGTTTCGACCGGATCCGGGTTGCGTTCGGCGACGAGGTCATCGACTACCCGCTCGCCGGCGGTGCGCCGGTGGCGGCCGGGCACCCGTACCCGGGCCAGCGGTACAAGCACGGTTGGGTGCCGCTGCGCGGTCCCGGCCCCGGGCTGGGCGGCCGTAGCCGTGGCGGCGGCGGGCGCCGGCCGGAGGACCTGCACGACGAGGCGACCATCCGGGCAACGTTCAACCTCGACGACGAGCGCACCGGCCTGCGGGCCCGCGTGAAGAGCATCAGCCGCAACCGCAGCGGCACGTACGTGTCGGCGCACATCCTCGACGGCGACGGCAACGTGGTCGGCGTCGTCGACCACAACATCCGCCCGGCGGCCGCCCGCATCGTCGACCTGGCCGCGATCGTGCTCGAGCCGGAGCACCAGAAGCACGGCTTCGCCCGCCGCTACCTGGGGCAGCTCGAGGACGCGTTCCGCCAGCACGGCATCGAACAGATCCGACTGCGCACCACCGAGGTCGGAGGCTACGCCTGGGCCAAGGCCGGCTTCAGCTTCGGCGACTTCCACAGCCGCCGAGACGTCGCCGAGCGGGCGCTGGAGATCGGCCGCCGGTTCAGCCCCGAGGTGCAGGACCAGATCCGCCGGGTGGCCAACAACCTCAACGCCGAACCGATCGACTTCGCCATGATCGGCTGGGTGCCGGGGGCATCGACCTGGCCGGGGAAGCAAATTATGCTCGGCAGCATGTGGTCCGGAGAGAAGCAGCTGTGAAGCGGGCCGAGGCGATGCGCCGCATCGCCGACCTGCACTCGGAGTGGGCGCTCAAGCACGCCGACTCGGTGACGGTTCCGCCCCTGGACCAGGATCCGTACGCCGGCATGGCCGATCGCGGCCTGCACGCCGTCGACCTGTATGCGCCCGCGGAGGCGGAGGACGAGCTCAACGCCGCGATCGTCGCGATCCTCGCCGAGATCGACGACGACGAGCCAGCGCCCGTTGCCGCCGCGGCCGGCCACGACGTCACCCCGGGCCACGACGAGCTGCACCACTACTGGACCCGGGGCGAGGGCCTGGCGCGCTGGGCCGATTCGCCCACGCCCTGGACCACGCTGGTGGCGCTGCTGTCGAAGATCCCGGAAGTTGGCCCGGTCAAGGCCAAGACGTTCGCCAGCCGGTGGTTCATTGAGGTCTTCGGGTTCGCGGCAGGCAGCGACCTGAACCGGGTCACGCACGGCAAGCCGCCGCGCGGCGACGTCGTCGGCCCCGGCTGACCTCGCCTCGAGGGGGGTGACTCGATGGCGAAGAAGAGCACCCCACGGCCGGCCAAGAAGGCCACACCGGTGAAGCGGCCTACGAAGAAGGCCGCGCCGAAGAAGTCGACCTACTGATCTGATCCCCGGGCGCTAGCCCGCATACCGAAAGGTGGTGCGGGCGATGACGCATGCCGTGACCGGCGCGCAGATGTCCTCAGCCGCCATCAACGACCTGCCCGACAGCGCGTTCGCCTACATCGAACCGGGCGGCACGAAGGACGAACAGGGCAGGACCGTCCCCCGGTCGCTGCGGCACTTCCCGATCCACGACGAGCCCCACGTCCGCAACGCGCTCGCCCGGGCACCGCAGTCGCCGTTCGGCGACAAAGCGATGCCGAAGATCCGGGCGGCGGCCCGGCGCCTCGGCATCCGCGTCGCCGACCAGGTGACCGCCGCCGCCGAGCTGCGCGACGTGGAGCTCGCCCGGCCGGGCACGTGGAAGCTCGCATCCGGGCCGCTCACGGTGACGCCGCGGATGCTCGACGACGCCGCCCGCTTCGCCAACCGCGACGGCGCCCGCCCGGCCTACCTGAAGATCGGCCACACCGACAAGCGGTTCGCGCCGGGCGACGGTGAACCGGCGCTGGGCTGGGTCCACAACGTGCGGGTCGAGCAGGATGACCAGGACCACGTCCTCAAGGGCGACCTGGCCGGCATGCCCGAATGGCTGGCCGCGGCCATGCCGCACCACTGGCCCGACCGATCCATCGAAGGCTGGGCCGACTACGAGCACGACGGCGAAAAGTACGGCCTGGTCGTCGAGGCCCTGGCGCTGCTCGGCATCACCCCGCCCGGCATGTCGTCCATCAGGAGCCTGCGCGACCTGCCGGGCGCCCTCGGTGTGGCCGCGTCCGGCCCGCTGGAGCCGTCCGGCACCCGCATTGTCGCCAGCTTCGGCGACACCACAGTCCCCGCCGCGGAGGCGGTCGCACCATCACCCAACCAAGGAGTCCGTATGTCCAATCTGGACAAGGCCAAGATCCGAGAGGCGCTGGGCCTGGACCCGGACGCCTCCGACGACGAGGTGAGGACGGCGTTCGACGCCGAAATCGCACCTCCCGAGGGCGCGCCCGCGCCGGTTGCCGCCGGCGCGGCCCCGGGCACGGTCGTGCTGGCGAGCTCGACGTACGAGCAGCTGCAGCGCGACATCAAGGTTCTCACCGACCACGTCGCGAAGACCAAGCGCGACGAGCGCGACGAGGTCATCGCGAAGGCCGTGCAGGCCGGCAAGTTCACGCCCGCGCAGAAGCTGCACTTCTCGCGGCTGTGGGACGCCGACCCGGACGGGACGCGCAACCTCATCGACACCCTGACGCCCAACTCCGCGCTCGCGGTGGTGGCGTCCGGCTACGCCGGCGAGGGCGTCGAGGCCGACCCCGAATACTCGGCACTCTACGGCGCGCCCGACGCGCGGAAGGCGGGCTGACCCGTGGCTGACTACTCACCCGTCTACTCCGGCGGAGCGGTCCCGTTCACGTCGACCACCTCGGGCGCCGTCACCGGCGGGACCCTCGCCGCGGTCTCGGGCGCCGGCACCGTCGCCACCGCCGGCGCGGCGTCCACGGTCGTGTGCGGCGTGTTCGCCCACGACGCGGCCTCCGGCGCGAAGGTGACGATCTGGCCGCTCGACGGCGTGATCCACGAGATCGTCACGGCGAACAACGTGACAGCCGCCGGCGGCGTGCAGGCCGCGGCGTCGGGTCAGATCGACCCGGTCGCCACGTCGATCGCCGCCGGTTCGGCCGCCGGCACCCTGATCGGCACCGCACTCACCACGGCGACGGCACCCGCCAAGGTCCGTTTCCAGGGCCGGCACTAACACCCCGAGAGGAGATAGCACATGCCTGGTACCTACCCGGCTGCGGCGCCCGTCCTCACGGGTGACTCGCTGGCCATCAGCCGGTTCCTGCAGAGCCCCACGTCCCTGCAGCGGCGGCTGCGCGACTTCAAGGACCTGCGGTTCGTTTCGGACCAGATCCTGACCCAGCGGTTCCGCTCCAGCGGCGGCGCGGTGCTCTACGAGATGACCGAGCCGTTCGTGACCGACCGCACCGTGGAAGCGGTGTCGGCCGGTTCGGAGTACCCGTTCGCCAACCTGCCCACCGGCACCGCCGCCCTGGCCGCGGTGAGCAAGTGGGGCCAGAAGGCGCGGCTGACCGACGAGGAGATCGCCCGCAACGTGTACGCGGGGGCGGCGGTCGACCGGACCCTGCAGAAGGTCATCAACTCGATCATCTCGCAGGTCGACTCCGTGACCATGTCGGCGGTCGGGTCGGCGCTGGCCGACACGGCGACGCTGGGCAAGTGGGACGCGGGCTCCCCGAAGATCCTCAACGACATCCTCAACGCGCGCCGGATCATCCTGGCCCGCAACCTGGGCTACAAGCCGGACACCATCGTGGTGTCCGACCTGGGCTACATGTCGATGATGACCGACACGGTGATCTCGACCCTGTGGCGGCGTGAGACCACCGACAACCCGGTCTACACCGGGCAGGTGGAGCAGATCGCCGGCATGGCGGTCATCGTCACGCCGAACCTCCCCGTGCCGACGTCGTGCTTCGTGCTCGACTCGAAGGCGCTGGGCGGCATGGCCGACGAGATGGAGGTCGCGCCGGGCTACTCGGTGGCCGACCTGGCGGTGCAGGTCAAGTCGATCCGTCTCGACGCGAACGACGCCTGGGACCTGCAGGCCCGCCGCAAGACCGTGCCCGTCGTTCAGGAGCCCGGTGCGGGCCAGGAGATCACAGGGGTGACGTCGTGAGCGACATCTACCGGGTCACAGCGCCCTACGTCACGCTCAAGTCGAAGTCCGAACTCGGCGGCGACGTGGTGCTCGGCTACTACGAGGGCGCGATCGTGCCCGAGACCGTCGACGCCGAGGACCTGGCCCGCCACATCCGCAAGGGCATGGTGGAAAAGGTCGAGGGCGCCGAACTCAAGGCCGTGCAGAAGCAGCAGGCCGACCAGGCGAAGGCCGAGGCGGCCGAGGACAAGGCCGACGACAAGGAGGGCCAGGAGGCCATCAAGGCGGCCGAGGCCGAGAAGGCTGCGGCGGACAAGGCCGCAGCCGAGGAGGAGGCGGCGGCCAAGAAGTCCGGCACTCCGCTGATCAAGGCGGCCGACTCCTCGCCCGGCGCGAAGACCGCCAAGAACGGCTGAGGCGTAGTCCGTGGCTGATCTGTTCGACCTCGCCGACCTGCCCTCGTACCTGCAGGTGCCGAGCGTCGACACGGAGACCGCAACCCGGGTCCGGCGGTACGCGTCAGGATGGTTGCTCAACGCGACCCGCCTGTCGCCGTGGCCGCCGGCCCCGGTGCCGGACGACATCTGGGCCTGGGCGATCGAACTCGCCGCGATCGCCTTCCGCAACCCGGCCGGCGCGGCGTCGGAGTCCATCGACGACTACAACGTCTCCTACGACGCCGAGCGGCGCCAGCAGATCCTCGACTCCGCCCGCGCGGCCTATTCCGGGGCCGGCGCTCCGTCGTACAGCTTCCCGGCCCCCGACTGGCACTGGGACACCGTGCCGGTAGCAGATCCGCTGACCGGCTGAAAGCAGGACCCATGAGCACCCTCACCAGCGTCGGCACCCTCGTCAACGGCACCGCCAACCTGTGCACCGCGCAGACCGGCAACGGCGTGACGACCAACATCATCGACCGCGGTCTGACGCTGGGCATGACCGGGCCGGCGCTGCTGCGCATCACCACAACGGTCGGCGCGACCCCAACATGCACCTACCTCATCGAGGGCTCAGCCGACGGGGTCAACTGGTTCGCGGCACCGTACGCCCTTCCGGCCACGCCGGAGACAGTGGCCATCGCCACGTTCGCGATCACGACCGCGACCACGACGCTGGTGATCCTGCGGCCGAACCACCCGTGGCGGTTCCTGCGGGTGACCATGTCGGCCAACACGAACGTCACCTCCACCATCGACCTCTTCACGTTCTGAGGTACCGGTGGACACGCTGCGGCCCGACACCGGCTCCACCGCCAACCCGGGCAGCGTGGTCGCCGCCGCACGTGCCGCAACCGTGCTCGCCGCGGGCCGGGCGGCCGCCGGGCGAGGCCTGAACGACGCCTGCACGATCACACGCAAGACCGGCGAGACGACCAACCCAGCCAACGGGGTCGTGACGCCCATGTACACGCAGCTGTTTGCTGGGGCGTGCCGCGTCCAGGCCGCCTCGGCGAACTGGGCCGGCCCGACCACCGTGGCTGAGGCGGCGCTGCGGTTGGCGTCGTTCGAGCTGCAGCTGCCGGTCGCCGGTTCGGAAGGACTGCGCATCGACGACCGGGTCACGATCACGGCCTGCCGCAACGACGCCGACCTGGTCGGCCGCGTCTTCACCATCACGGGCGCGTCGCGCAAGTCCGACGCCACCACACGGAAACTGCCGCTGCTGGAGGTGCTGTCGTAATGGGCCTCCACAGGCAGGGCATGGACAGTTGGCGGCGCGACCTGCGGACGCTGCCCGAGCGTGCCGAGAAGGCGATCAAGCCAGTCATGTCCCGAGCCGGGGTCCAGATCAAGCTCGATTGGAAGCGGCGCTGGACTGAGGCCGGGTCGCCGACGGTGGGTCACATTCCGCACCTGATCCGTAGCCTCGGCTACGACCTGTCGCAGAAGGGCACGCTGTTCGCCGTCACGGTCGGCGTCGCGTCGAACCGGCCGCAGTCCCGGTTGGCGAGTTTCATCGAGTACGGCACCCTCACCTCCGCGCCGCATCCGGCCGGGCAGGAGTCGCTCGACGCCGAGGTGCCGAAGTTCCTCGCCGCGATGTCGAAGGTCGCGCAGGACCTGCTCGAGGAATCGTCTTGACCGACACCCTCGACGAGACCCACGCCCAGGTCGGCCTCGCCGCCCTGGCCGCGAACCCGGACCTGACCAGCGCCCGGGTCTTCGACGGCAAGGTCCCCGACCCCACACCCACGCCGCCCTACGTGCTCGTCTACACCCGCGTGGCGTGGCCGCGTGACGGCGTCGGCACGGCCCTGTCGGCGCAGCAGGTGACCATCACCACCACCTACACGTGCCACTGCGTCGGGCTCAACGCCGCCGCCGCGCGGGCCGTGCAGATGCAGGTCCGCACATCGCTCCTCAACCTCAAGCCGGTCATCGCCGGGCGGATCTGCTCACCGATCAAGCAGGACGACGCGACGGACCCCGACCGCGACGAGTCCACCGGCAAGTTGGTCATGGACGCGGTGTCGGTCTTCTCCTACAGCTCGACCGGCTGAGTCACACCAACCATCCACATAGGAGGCGCGTCGGATGACGCTTCAAGTTTCGCAGTCGATCTCGGCGCCCGCCAGCGGCGTCCTGACCACGCCGACCCCGCTCACGCCCGCCGCCACCGACACCTTCGCCGAGAGCAGCTTCGGCCCGACCGGGCTGATCCTGGCCGTCATCACCACCGGCACCCTGACCAACCTCACGGTCCTGGACCCGGGCGTGACCCCGCTGGGCGACGCCGGGACCGTTCCGTCGCTGGCGGGAACCGCGACCGGGACCCGCTACCTGTTCGTCCCGCGGGCCGCGATCAACCCAGCAACGAACCTGGCCTCCATCACCTTCTCCGGTGCGCTGACCGGCGTGACCTACAACGCGTTCCGCGCATGACCGGCTTCGCCGTGGTCCGGCACCCCCAGACCGGCGGGATCGGCACCGTCCCCGCCGACGCCATGGAACTTCACCTGGCCAACGGCTGGGTGCGGGTCAGCGAGTACCGCGCCGAACCGTCCGAGTTCCACCTTCCCGACTTCGCCGGCGCGCCCGACCTGGACGCGCCCGCCCCCGAGCCCGAGCAGGAGCCCAAGAAGGCCCCGGCCAAGACGACCAAGGAGAGCAGCGAATGAGCGTCGTCATCATCGACGGCCGGGTCCGCGTCACGTTCGCCACCTCGATCGGCAACGTCGCGGCTCCGACCGTGGCGGAGCTGAACGCCGGCACCGCCCTGGAAACGTTCATCACCCCGGACGGGCTCGACATCGCCGTCGGCACGAACAAGGTGGACACGTCGAACCTGGCGTCGACGTTCACCACCAACCGGGCCGGCCGCAAGACCCCGGAGATCAGCGTCACGTTCCACCACGACTCGCCGACCGACACCCCCTGGAACCTGCTGCCCTACCGGACCGTCGGCTTCCTCATCGTGCGCCGCGGCGTCGACCGCACCACGGCGTGGACGATCGGCGACAAGGTCGGCGTCTACCCGATCGAGGCCGGGGAAGGCAACGAAACCAAGCCGGCGCCGGACTCGACGTGGGACTTCATGGTTCCGCTGTTCGTCACCGCCGACCCCAACCAGCGGGCCGTGGTGGCGTAGTGGCCGCCGCCAAGTCCCGCACCGCCACCGGCCGGCACTTCGACGACGTCAAGAAGCTCGCCTCCCGCCCCACCCGGATCGTGTCGCTGTGTCTGGCCGGGGAGCTGGTCGAGCAGATCGACGACCTCGAGCGGCAGCTGGCGCAGGCGCAAGCCCCCACCAGCCTCGGCGACGCGTCACCGAAGCGGACCATCGCCGAGGCCATCCTGGCCCTGCAGGACCAGATGCGTGAGGCGATGGTCGACTTCCACCTCCGGGCCCTGCCGGCGCGGGAGTGGTCGGTGTTCTTCGCCGACCGACCCGAGCGCAAGGAGAACGAGTCGGCCGAGGACTGGGAACCTCGCCACTTCGCGTGGTGGTCCGAGATGGTGTCGCGGACCTGCGTCGACCCGGCGATGACTGCGGAACAGGTAGGCGAGCTGGTCGACCTACTGCACCACCGGGCCTGGGCGCAGCTGTCCACGCACGCGTACCTGCTGAACATGGGCGAGGTCGACGTCCCAAACTCCGTGGCCGCCTCCGAACTGACCCGGGACTCCGAGCAGACGTAGAGGCGGCTACCGAGGCCGGGGTGCCCTACAGCGAGTTCCTCGGCGCCCAGGTCCTCACCGAGACGACGTACGAGTACGAGAACGGGCTGCTGGTCCGCAGCGTGACGGTGGCCGAGCCGCGGTGGACCGACTTCGACCGCGGGCTGCTCTTGGCGCTGCTGGCCGAGCGGCGCGAGACGTGTTCGCAGCGCGGCCATCCGATGTCACAGTGCCGGGACAAGAAGACGGCCGGGTCGTGGCAGGTCATCGAGGACGTGTGCCAGCCGACGCGGGTCGCCCAGGCCGTGGCGAAGGACGTCGCCCGGGCAGGCCGTAACGGCGTGGTGTTGAGCACCCGACTGACGTGACGGGAGAACAGCCATGGCTCGTCGCGTCGCTGCGGAGCTCACCCTTGACGCCGCGCAGTACCTCGCTGAGGCGAAGGTCGTGGAGAAGACGACCGCCGCCGTCGACGCCGAGATGGACCAGCTGGACCGGTCCGTCGACAAGGTAGACCGGGACATGGCAGAGCTGGCCACGTCGTCGGCGGTGGCCGCCAAGCAGGTCGACAATCTCGGCGACCAGGCCCGCGGCTCGGCGGCCTCGCTCACCGCCCTGGATGCCCGAATCAAGGCCATGCGGCTGTCTGTACGCAACCTGGGTGAGGAGTGGGCCCGGTCGGGTTCCAAGGCGGACCAGGTCGCGTTCCACGCCGAGCAGCGCGCTCTGGCGGCGCTCGAGCGGCTCCGTAAGACGCTCGTACCCGACGCCGGCGGGTCGAACATCTACCGCAGCGTGAACGCCCTGGGCCCCGCCGGTGGCGGCGCCGGCGGGGGCCTTGGCCGTTTGAGCGCCACGAATCCGTACGTGATCGCCGGGATCCTCACCGCCGTGACGGCGGCCGGGCCTGCGATCGGTGCGGCGGTCGGCGGCATCGTGGCGGGCGCGATCGGCACCGTCGGCGTGGCCGGCGGGCTGGCCATGGCGGCGAAGGACCCGCGGGTCATCGGGGCGGCGCAGGACTTCGGCGATGTGATCTCGGCGGAGTTCTTCCGTGGCGGCGACCGGTTCGTCGGGCCGGCGATCGAGGGTCTGCACATCATCGAGCAGGCGTTCATGGACATGAAGCTGCCGGAGGCGTTCGCGAAAATGGCGCCGTCGGTGGGGATCATCGCCGAGGGCCTGGGCGACCTGGGCCGCAACATCATGCCTGGGCTCAATGCCGCGTTCGACCGGATGGGGCCGTTCGCGAACGCGGCCGCCGACGGCTTCGCCGAGCTCGGTGACGAGCTCGGCCAGTTCATGGACGATGTGACCGCCTCGCCGGGCGCGGTGCTCGGACTGCGGGCTACGTTCACGCTCATCGGTGGGACGGTCGTGTTCCTCGGCAAGGAGATCAAGTTCCTGTCGGATGCGTTCGCCGGGCTGCTCGTGATCGCCGCGAACGCCGGCAACTCGGGGTTCATCAAGTTCCTCACGGCTGGCATGTCCGCAGAGCCCGCGCAGGCAATGCAGCGCTGGGTGGACGAACTGTTCCGGGCGCGCGACGGCGCGACCGAAGCCTCGTACGGGGTGGGAGTGTTCGGCGAGGCCGTCGACCGCGCCACCGAGGAGACGAACATCCTCAACGCCGCACTCGGCGAGTCGTACAACGCGTTCCTCGACTTCGTCGGCGCCGAGATCTCAGCCGAGCAGGCCATCGACGACCTGGCGGACGCGTTCGCCAAGCACGGCACGACCCTCGATGTGGACACGCAGGCCGGCCGGGACAACCTGACCATCCTGAAGGACATCGCCGAGTCGGCGCTCGACGCGACGGAGAAGAAGCTCGCCGAAACTCACTCGGTCGACGAGGCCAACGCCGTCTACGACACGTACCGGCAGAAGCTGTACGACACGGCCATCCAGGCCGGGTTCACCGCTGAGAAGGCGCAGGAGCTCGTCGACAAGTGGCTCGCGCTGGGCCAGCTGCAGGACATCGAAAAGTTCGTCACGATCACGATCGAAGGCCGCGGCTCACAGGGCGTCGCCTACCTGTCCGGTGACGTCAGCCCGTTCCTGAAGGGCCTCGCCGAAGGCGGTACCTCGCCGGCCAACGAGCCGTTCTGGGTGGGCGAGCGTGGGCCCGAGCTGATGTTCTCCTCGCGGGAGCACTTCGTCGCCACCGCCGCCCAGATGAGGGAGGCGGCCGGCGACGGCGGTCCCCTCATCGTCGAGAACCACATTGAGGTCGGCGGCGAGGTCGTGCGCGTCGTGCGCACCGAGATCTCGACGCAGAACCGCGACGTCCGCCGCCGCGTCTACGCCGGCTCCACCACACGATGACCGACCGAAGAGGGGACCGTCCATGAAGACCGGCTATTCGTGCAGCACCGAGGCGGCGGTGGCCCTCGTCGCGGCCACCCCGAAGTCGATCCTCGGCGTGCTCGGCAACGCCGCGTTCGGCGTCGACTTCATCGGCTTCGACTGCGGCTTCGACGGCGTCACCGCAGCGAACGTGCCGGTGCTGCTCGAGCTGTGCTACGCCACGTTCGCGACCAACCCGCCCGGCACGAACTCGACCAGCGTCACCGTCGACACGACCTACGGACGCGCGGTCACACCGGGAATGACCGCGGCGCGGGCCTGGTCGGCCGAGCCGACCGTGCTCACCCCGATCAAGGAGTTCCTCCTCACCCCCAACGGTGGCGCGATCTTCTACAACTTCCCGCGCGACCGCACCCCGGACTCGGCGGTGTCGAACGGGTTCGTCCTGCGCGGCAACGCGCCCAACAACGTGAACGTCCGCGCCACGTTCAACTTCGAGCGGGGCTGACCCGCCGTGCCCATCCAGGTCGACCCGGAGATCGCCACGATCCCTGGGTCGGCCGGTGGCGACGTCCAGATGTTCGGCAACGCCTGGCCGCGTGTCTTCGTCTTCGACGGTGACCTGCTCACCTACGACCTGTGGCCTTCCGGCGGCGCGCTGCGGGGCGACATTGTCCTCACCCTCACCTACGACGCCACCCTGTCCCGGGTCCGGGCGGTCGGCACCGCGTTGACCGGGTTCATCACCGTCAGTTTCGAACGGTCCACCGACCTCGTTTCCTGGACCACCATCCGCGGCGGCGCGAGCGTCACCGTCGCCGGCGACACCGCCCGCGTCGACGACTACGAGTTCGCCCCGAACGTCGTCAACTACTACCGGATGCGCACCCGCGCACCGTTCACCGAGACCGTTATCGCCACGATCACCCCGGTCCTCACGGCGGTATGGCTCAAGTCCGTCGCCCGGCCGTTCCTCAACCTCACCGTTTCGCTGCTCGGGCAAACCTTCTCCTACGAGCGGCCCGAACGCACCGGCACGTTCGCCGTGGTTGGCCGGTCCCTGCCGATCGCGGTCACCGACGTGCGCGGCTCCCGCCAGTACCCGATCTTCGTCCGCACCGACACCGACGGCGCATCAACCAACCTCGACCTTCTCCTCGCCTCCGGCGACGTGCTGTTCCTACACGCTCCGCCCGGCATGGTCGTCCCCGCCGGCGGTGTCCACGTCGCCGCCGGCCGGGTCGCATCCGAGTACCCGATGCCGCCCGACCAAATGCGGTTCACCAGAATCGACCTAACCGAGGTGGCCGCGCCGGGACCAGACGTCGTCGGAGCCACCTCCACCTGGCAGACCGTGCTCAACACCTACGCCACGTGGGCGGACGTCATGGCCGCCAACGCTACGTGGGCCAATCTGCTCGAACTCGTGGGCAGCCCTTCGGAAGTCGTGGTGCCCTGACGTGAGGCCCGTCTCGGCCGCGTATCTACGCACCGTCCGCGGGTCGCACACCATGACGGCCCGGGCCCGGGTGTGCACGACGTTCCAGACCGGCACCCAACCCACCGGAACGATCATCCCCCTCTTCTCCGGGGACGTGTTCTTCGACGCCCACGCCGACGTCCGGGCCACCCTCGACATGACCACGGACGGGCACAGCATGTGGCCGACGCGGGCGAACAGTCTGCTGGCCCCGTACGGCAACGAGATCTTCGTGGAGCGGGGAATCCAGTACGGCAACGGCACCACCGAGTGGGTGTCGCTGGGCTACTACCGCATCGAATCGCCGGAGCAGCAGTCCACGCCGCCGGACGGGCCCATTCACATCCTCGGTCGCGACCGCATGGCCGGCATCGTCGACGCACGGCTGCTCGCCCCGGTGCAGTTCGGCGCCAGCGCCACCTACGGCAGTGTCGTCTCGCAGCTCGTCCTCGGCGTGTACCCGACCGCCACCATCCAATGGGATTCCGGCGACACGAGCCAGGTTGGCCGGGCGCTCGTTGCCGAGGAGGACCGGTTCGGATTCCTCGACGACCTCGTCACCGCCAAGGGCAAGATCTGGTACTGGGACTACCGCGGGGTGCTGGTCATCCGCGACCAGCCCGACTCGACGGCGGCGCCGGTGTTCGACGTCGATTCCGGGGCAGGCGGCGTGCTGGTCGACCTGGCCCGCCGCCTGACGCGGGAGCGGGTCTACAACGCGGTCGTCGCAACCGGCGAAGCCGCCGACACGAACACGCCGGTGCGTGCTGTCGCGGTCGACAACAACCCGAACTCGCCGACGTACTTCTACGGCCGGTTCGGTCCGGTGCCGCGGTTCTTCGCCTCGCCGCTTCTGCTGTCGACATCGTCGGCCACCACTGCCGCGCAGACGATGCTGCGTAAGCAACTGGGCCTGCCCTACACGATCGACTTCACGGCCGTCCCGAACGCGGCGCTGGAGCCGTGGGACACGATCCGCATCCGATACAGCAGCCGCTACGGCTCCGAGAAGCACATCATCGACCAACTCCGCATCCCGCTCGTCTCCGGTGACCCCATGACCGGCACAACCCGGGAACAGACAGTCGTCCTCATTGGAGCGTTATGAACGATGACCTGGCTCCCCTGTTCGCGGAGCCGCCCGAGCAACCAAGCCAGGATTGGCGCTTCCGGCAGGGCGTCATTGTCGCGTTCAACCAGATCACGTTGCAGAACACGGTCCTGGTCGGCGGCACCCTCATGACCGACCTACCCCTACTGGGTGTCGGTGAGGCGACGCTGCTGGTCCCGGGTGCGGTAGTGGGCATCGCCTCGGTCGGCGACTCAACCAAAACCATGTTCATCGCCGGCCGGGTCGTCACCCCGAACACAGCCGACGCGGCCAGCGCGACGGCGCTGCTCAACAGCCAGATCTACACCGACTTCGTCGTCACGGGCGAGACCTGTTCGAGTGCGACCTACGGCGACCTGGCCACGGTCGGGCCGCGCGTCACCGTTCCCGTGGGAGCGTCCGGCCGGATCCTCGTCGTAGCGACTGCGCAGATTCAGTGGACGGGCGCGACGCTGCCGAACACGCAGGGAGACGGCCGGTTCGACGTCGAGTTCACCGGCGCGAACACCCGCACGCCCGACGAGGCCGTGGACCCGCTGGTAGGCATTCTGGACCTGGTGGTCGCCACAACCGCCGGGAACAACGGCACTTTCATGGCCGTATCGACGACAACGCAGGCCGTGTTTGGTTCGCTGAATCCCGGTAACACCACGATCACGATGAAGTACCGCCGGAGCGCCGCCGCCTCCCAGGACACCCAGTTCTTCCGCCGCGTCCTGACCGTCTTCAAGCTATAGAAGGGATCCGGGGTGGCAACAACACCGACCTACGGCTGGCCGTACCAGGGCCTGTTCGACCCGCCAGACGGGCCGAACCTCGGCGCGAACCTGGCCGTTGCCGTCGAGGGCACCGTGTCCGGTGTGGACGGCCGAGTCGCCGCGCTCGAGGCGGTCGGTGTGTACCGCGACAGCATCGTCACCGTCGGGACCGTCGGATCGGTCACGTTCAGCGGCATCCCGTCGACGCTACGGTTGGTCCGGATCGACTACACGGCCCGCGGGGACACCGCCGCCCACACCGTCGACGTCTACTGCCGCATCAACGGCGACGCCGGCGCCAACTACAACCACGCCCTCCTGTTCAGTGTCAACGCCGGCGCCCCGAGTGCAGGCAACGGAATAGCCGGTACGTCCGGACAGGTCGGCACCTGCATGGCCGCCAGCGCAACGGCCGGGAAGTACGGGGGCGGCCGCGTCGCCTTCCCTGGCTGGAACTCCCCCCATTCCGCCTGCCTCATCGGCCAGGGCGACGCCGGCGCCGTCTCGGCGATTGCCAACAGCGTCGTGGTGATGGCGCAGTTCCAGTACCTCGCCGCCGGCCCATACACGTCCATCACCCTCATGCCGCAGGCCGGTAACTTCATCATCGGCTCCGGGTTCTACCTCGAAGGACTGCGCTGAAGCAGGAAAGGAGCAGGGCATGGCCGTTGGCTACGTGGCGGTGAAGTCGAACATCGACACCCGCGCCGGCAGTATCGTCGTCGACCTTCGCGACAAGCTCGCCGAGATCCGCAACTTCAAGTACTGGCTCGACGCCATCACCGACCCGGAGCTCACAACACTCGGCTACGACGGGACCGACATCGCCAGGCTGCGCGGCGCCTTCAGCGACCTGGACAAGCTGGCCCGCATCTACCTCGGCACCGACGTGCAGGCTACCCCGTTGGACTTCCGCCAGTTCGCCAAGTTCCTCACCGGCGTCCTGTAAGGCTTCGCGGTGACCACCGAAGGCGTCGACTACGCCTGGTCGCGACCGGACCCGGCCGGGCTGTACGCGGCGGGCTACCGTTTCGCGAGCCGCTACCTGTCGTACGACCGGACCGGCAAAAACCTGACCCTGGCCGAGGCGGAGGAGTTGGCGGCGGCCGGCCTCGCGGTCGTGGCGAACTGGGAGTGGCGGGCCGGCGACGCGAAGCTCGGCTTCGCCGCCGGCGCCGAGTACGCCCAGGAGGCCGTCCGGCAGGCCGCAGCGTGCGGCATGCCCGCCGGCCGACCCATCTACTTCTCCGTCGACTACGACCCGGCCGGCGCGTACGGCCCAGTCGAGGCGTACTTCCAGGGCATCGGCTCGGTCCTGCCAATCGGGCAGATCGGCGCCTACGGCGGGTACGGCACCATCGCCCACCTCCTCTCCGCGGGGTTGATCCGGTGGGCGTGGCAGACCTACGCCTGGTCCGGCGGCCGCTGGCATCCGGGCGCGCACGTGCAGCAGTACCACAACGGCGTCATCGTCGCCGGCGGCGACCTCGACCTGAACCGGGCGATGGTCGACGACTTCGGCCAATGGAAACCAGGAGAGGAGCCAGACATGGCCGATTACGGATCCCTCGGTCCACCGCCGAACGAGCCCGAGTACGCCCACGCCCACCCGGACGTGATGCTGGCCGACATCCACGCCGCGCTGGTGACCCGTAAAACCGGGTGGGGCGGCGAGGACTCGGCCAGCCCATGGGCGCTGTTCCAGGACCTGGCCGCGCTCAACGCCAAGCTGGACCAGGTCCTCGCCGCGCTCGAGGGCGGAGTCGAGGTGGCGGCCAAGGTCGGCCTCACCGACGAGGCCATCGCCGCAGTAGCCGACGCCACCGCCGACGAGCTCGCCGCCGACCCCGAACGCGACGGCCGCGACACCTGATGCTGCCCCTGTCGGTGAGGCGGTGGACCCGCGCCGTCGGCTACAGCCTGATGGCCGCCGCCGGCTTCGCCGCCATGGTGTGGCCGGCGCCGTCCGTACGGGCCGCCACCAGCCCGCTCGCGCCGCTGGCCTACTTCTGGGCCGGCATGCTCGCGCTCGGCGGTCTGGCGTCAGCCTGGGGCGCGGCGATGGACCGGTGGCTCGGCGAGTACGCCGGCCTGTGGCCACTGATCGCCACCTGGGCCGTCTACGCCCTCGCCGCGGCCGCGACGGGCCGGCTCACGTCGATCGCCGCCTCCTGCGCGCTCGGCGCGATCGCGTTCCTGCTCCTCGCCCGGTGGCGCGACGTTGCCCTGATCCGGCGGGAGGCGGCCCGGTACCACGCCGAGCATCATGGGGGGTAGCGGGTGGACGGGTGGCTGACCACCGTCATCGGGCTGCTGCTCGGCGGCGGCGGCGTCGCGTTCCTCACCACCGTCATCCGCGGCTGGTCGACCATCCGCTCCGGTGCGCACGCCCGGGAGCGTGAAGCCATCGACGACCTGGGCCGGATGCGCGACGACCTGGACGAGCGGCTGCGGTGGGCCGAGCGCGACCGGGACTACTGGCGGCAGGTCGCCGCCCGCTACTCCGGCCAGCTGGCCCGCGCCGGCATCGACCCGGTGCCGCCCGACCCGGTTGCGCCGTCGGAGCGTTCCTGACCCACGCACCCGGGCGGCCTGGCCGGGTCGGCCCGGCACCCGTTCACCCGGCACCGGTACATATGGTGCACCTCGTCGACGCAGTCGCACCGGTGCAGCGACACCGTTCCGGGCGCGAGCTCGTGCCCGGCACCATCCGTCAGAGGCACCCAGTCCGGCCACCACGCCGGACGTACCGGCCGCTCCTCTTCCGCCATCACCACACCGTAGGAGATACCTCCATGCCCAGCCGCCAGTGGTTCGGCCGCGAGCCGGCCATCGTCATCCAGACCATCTCGGCCCTGCTCGCCGTCGCGATCGGCTTCGGCCTGCCCGGCCTCAACGACGGCACCGCCGCCGGCATCACCGCGCTGCTCACCGCCGCCGCCGGCGTCTACACTGCCTGGGCCGTGCGGCCGGTGTCGCCGGCCATCTTCACCGGCGTCATCACCACCGGCGCCGCGCTGGCGGCCGCGTTCGGGTTCGACCTGCCGCAGACGCAGGTGTCGCTCGTGGTGGCCGGTGTGACCGCGGTGATGACGCTGCTGACCCGCTCGCAGGTGACGCCGGACCACGACCCGGATCCGGCGCTCACCCGCTAGTTCGCGCCAGCCCCAAACACAGACGCCCCGGCTTCCCTCCACAATGGAGGGGGCCGGGGCGCTTCTTGCTGCATGCGAACGTCCATGATCGAACCGGCCATCCGACCTGCGGAATGGCCGCTGTAAGCAAACCTAAACGGCCACCATGGAATCCACAGTGGACCGGAAGCGGACACGAAGAAAGGGCGCCCGGCCATCCCGCTGAGAATGGCCGAACGCCCTTCCTGGTCCACCGTACCGAGCGGTCAGCGGGTCCGCTGGGCCACTCGGTTACTTACCGCGCCGGAGCCGACGCTCGTGACGCTCGGAGTACCCCTGCTCTGATGTCGGCGCCGGGGACACCGGCACCGGCAGCGAGGCGGCCGCCTCGTCGACGGCTTGCTGTGCCTGCTGCTCGACCTGCTGGACTGGGGTTGTGCGGGCTTCCTTCAGCAGTCGGCCCTTGCTCGAGAGGATCTCGACGACCAACAGCAGGGCCAGCGCCGGCCAAGCGGCGACACCCCTACCGAGAAGCGTCGGGTGAGCGCTCATCACGTTCGCCCCGATGCTGGCCGCGATACCAGCCGCGAACCCAACCTTCGTCTTCCACGAGGGCTTGCGGCCCTCCTGTCGCGCGTCGACCATGGCAATCGACGCGACCACCAGCAACCCGTCCACCGAGAACGGAAGTACGTGCGCGAGTTCATCACGCTCGCCGGCCAGCTTGGCTACGGCGACCTGGTGCCAGTAACTGGCGTACCCGGCGATGCCGGCGACGACACCGGCCGAGACGTTGCGCGCGATGCGCGTCCAGTTCCATGACATTGTGGGTCTCCCTCCCACTGGCCCCTCCGGTTGAGGGGCGGGAGTGCAGGCGCGCCACTGAAGGCGACGGGGAGATGTCTCTGCCTGCTGCCCGGCCGCGCGCTCTTGCGCTGCGTTCCCGGGCTGGTCTTCCCGACTGTGTGCGTCGGATCAAATTTTCAAGCTACCGTTTCTCGCTTACTTGTACATGGTAACACGATGGCTTGACCATGTCAATGTACATGGTTACGCTCGCGGCATGGCCCGACCGCCGTTCTACCCAGACACCGAACAACGCCGCACCATCCGCGAGCTCGAGCGCGTCGCCGAGCGGCTCACATCGGCGAACCTGCAACTCACCGCGCTGATCGCCAAGGCGAACGAGCAGAAGGTGCCGATCGAGCACATCGCCCGGGCCGCGTCGGTCACCACCAAGACGGTGTACCGGCGCCTCGGCCACCCAATGCGGTGAGGGTCAGTAGCGGTTCACGTCGGTCACCCGGCACGAGAAGTGGCCGTTGGACTGGACGAGGGCGATCGCCCTCTCGTGGGTCGACTGGCCCGGGTGCAGGTCATTGATGACGATGTGGCCGTCGCCGAGGCGCTCGTTGCCGGAGACGAACTCCACGGTGATGAAGTAGGTCTTGTCCGACTTCGACTTGTTCTCCACCCGCAGCTCGGCCACCATGTTGCCCGCCGCGGTCGCCCCGCACGACGCGATGCTGATCTCGTCGGCGGCTGCGGCGTTGCCGCCCAGGCCGCCCGCGAGGACTCCCCCCAGGCAGACGACGAGGACCAGGCCCAAGACGGCGACGCTGCCGAAGATGATGGCGATGATCGCCCCGTTCGACAGGCCCTTCTTGCGCGGTGCGGGGGCGGCCGGCAGGTACTGCGCGGCCGGTTCGGGGCCTGGGGCCTGCGGGCCGGGAATGATCGGCGGCACGGTCATGACGGCAGGGTTGCAGATCGAGGCATCGGCCCGCTTCGGATGATCGGCCACGGGAGACTCATCGCAATGGAACGGTGGTCGGCCGTACCCCGAGCGCGCGCAGCAGGTCGGCCGCGGCGATCGAGGCCGTGAACAGCTGGTTGGGGCTGACGTCAGTCTGAACTCCGGCCCGCTGCATGGCGGCTCGCACGTCGAGGACCACGGACGCCGGGGAGTACTCGGGTCGGGTGTCCCGGGCCTCGGGCACCGGGTACTTGTTGGGATCTAGAGTGCTCATGGGTCGCCTCCCTAGTGGGCGATCAAGGCCCTCGGTTGGCGCTTCCTCGCCGGCCGGGGGCCGCCTTCGTCGTTGGGGCCGGCCGCGGTCCCACAGCCCCGGTGGGACGCGACCCGCGACCGGCCGGCGACCCGCATGCCTGCGTTTGCGTGGACAGAGCGCCCGGGCCACCCCAACCAACCTACTGACGTAGGTTCGCCGTGGCTCCAAGCTACTGACGTAGGTTGCTAGGGTCAAGCCGTGGCCGCGAGCCAACTTGCTGACGCAGGTGAATCCGTGATCTCCTGTCCGCGCGTGGACAGAGAGAGATCACACATGCCTACCTACAGGGAGATCGCCAACGCCATCGCCGACAGGATCGCCGCCGGCGAGTGGAAGCCAGGCGACCGGCTGCCGTCGACCAAGGCCGTCGGCGACGAGTACGACGTATCCGAGGCGACCGCCTACCGGGCGTTGAGCCTGCTCGTCGACCGCGGCATTCTCGTCGGACGCGCCGGAAAGGCGCGTTACGTTTCCGGCGGCCCCAACGATGCATGAATGCGACAGCGTCGGCTCGCCATCCTACTGACGTAGGTTCAGCCGAACGGCTGATCGAACGTGGTCCGTGTGTGCGCAACTGACTACCGGACGTCGCCGATCTATGTTCTCGGGCTGCGCTGCTGACCTCACTGCGAGTAGACAGAGACCTCACGCCGTGGATGCAGCCACGACGCCCAGGTCCCGGAGGTGAATCAACCGCATGTTCAAGCGCATCCGCACACCGCTGGCGATTCTGGCCATAAGCCTGCTGCTCGCGGTCGCGCTCTTCGCTACCAACGTCTCCGCCGCCATCGAGCACGGCAACAACGACCAGCTCCTCGGCGATCTCCGTATCCTGTTCGCCACCGCCGTGATCCTTGCCGCGATCTGGATTGCGGTGGTCATCGCGCTGGAGACCAACCGGCCGCTGCGCGCCGACGTGACGGCGCTGCGGGACATGGTCGGCAAGCTCGTGGCCCGGCTCGACGAACTGGACGAAGAGCGCACTCAGGCGTTACCGAGGCCGCGGCTGAGCGTGGCCGGCACTGTGGTCGCCACGGCGGTGGTACGGCAGCCGCCGGCGGAGCTGCCACCGGACAACGTGAGGGCGTTTGAGCTCGGTCGCAAGGTCGAGCGGGACACCCGCCGCGAGTAGCGCTGCTCCCCTCCTGCTCCCCACGCGGTCGGCAGCCCCGAGACCCCGGGCCGCTGACCTGCGTATTTGGAGATCGAAGGGTGGGGTGACTGAAGGGACTCGAAACCTCTCTCAGTCCCAGGTGGACGGTCCGGCATGCGGGCTGACCTGCAGGTTCGGCCTGGTTGAGTCCGAGCGGAGCAGGCTGGATCAGGTCCGTTGCTCCCCTCCTGCTCCCCGCTGTGGAAGGCGGGCGGCCGGCGGACCCTTCGGGCACCCGACCGTGCGGCACGCCCACCGACCCGGCGTGACGCTCCGCTCTCCCGTTTCGGCGAGGCTCCAGGAAGTCGTCACGTCCAACCACTCCTGATCCACCCGGGCGCCGCAATCTGGGCAGGCCGGCGGCTCATACCGGCCCTTCTCGCTCTCGCGGTAGATCTGCATCAGTCCATCCTCCTGGTCTGTGGTCAGGCGACGAGCGCTAGCTCGTCGACGAGCTCCTCCGCCACCTCCGCGGCCAGGTCCTCGAGGTCGATCCCGGCCAGCGCCTCGTCGACCGCGGCCAGGATGCCCTCGTCGACCTCCTCGCGCAGATGCCCGTACAGCGTGTCGGTCACCGCGATGGACGAGTGGCCCAGCCGTCGGCTGATCGCCTACAGCGGACGCCCGGCCGAGATCAGCATGGCGGCATGGGTGTGGCGCAGGTCGTGTACACGCAGCCCCTCGAGCCCCGCCTCGACGCATGCCTTCAGCCACACCCGGCGGAAGTTGCGGGTGCGCACCAGCAGGCCGGTCGGCGTGGTGAACACGACCTCGTCGCGGCTCTTCCCGGCGACCAGCCCGGTCAGCGCGAGCGCGATCTGGCGGGTGAAGCTCACCGTGCGGCGCGACTTCGCCGTCTTCGGCGCCGACCACACCAGCTCGGCCGTACCGGACCGCTCCTGCAGCTGCTCAACCACCCGCAGCAGGGGCCGCTTCGCCAGCGGGTCGACGCTCTTCACGCGCAGCCCGATGGCCTCGCCCCAGCGCAGGCCGGTCGCGACCAGCAGCAGGATGAGCGGCCGCCAGTGCGAGGGCATCGCGGCGACCAGGCGGCCGATCTCCGGGTCGGTGAGGAAGCGCATCTCCCGGTCGACCCGCTCCGGCAGCGACTTCTTGGACACGGCGCACGGATTGGACCGGATCCGCTTCGCGGCCACCGCCGCGTCGAGGATGGTGTGCAGCACGCCGTGGCAGTTCCGTACGGTCTTCGGCCCGAGCGGCCGGCGCTTCCACACCGTCTTCTGCTCGGTCGACCGGGCTTCGTCGCGCACGCCGACGCCGAGGTAGGCCACCCACTTCGCGACGATCATCGGGTTCTGCTCGAGCTCGTCGAGGGTGTAGCCGCCGAGCAGGTCGTCGACGTGGTTGCGGACCCGGCCGCCCTCGGAGTGGCGCGAGTTGGGTCGCAGCGACTTCTCGTGGATCGGCCACCACTCGGCGATGAACTCGCCGAGCGTGGCCTTGCCTCCGCCGGGCATGAGCATGTCGCCGCGCAGCTGGTCCGACCGCAGCAGGGTCATCCGGTCGACGGCGCCCTGCTTGGTGGGGAAGCCGCCGGCGAGGGTGGTGATGCGGCCGCCGACCCGGTCACGGACGCGGTACGTACCGCGGTGCTTCTCGACCCACATCAGCCAGCCCGCCGGCGGCCACGGGTGGCGAGCTCGAGCATGCGCTGGGCTTCGGCCAGGCGCTGACGCTCGTGCTCAGCGCGCTGGGCGAGCAGGTGCTCGATCAGCTCCCGCTTGAGGCTGGGCGGGGCCTCGGACTCGCGGATCAGCTTGATCGCGGCGTCGTCCTCGACCAGCAGCCGCTCCGCGATCGGCTCCGCCGGCAGGTCCTCGGCGGTGTAGTAGCCCAACCGCACCAGCAGGTCGCCGACTGGCAGCCCAAGGTGGCGGGCCACGCCGCGAACGCTTTCCTCCGACACTGCGGAGGAGCGGTCGAGCCAGCGGGTGATCGTGCGTCGGTCGACGCCGAGGATGGCGGCGAATCGGGCCTTGTTGCCCCCGGTCTCCTGCTCGATCAGCTCGGACAGCACGGCAGCCCAGGCGTCCCTGTCGATCGCGGCTGGTCTTGGCGGCACGTCCAGAGGATATAGGACATGCACGCCCCGCCCTAGCTTGGCGACCGGGCGCTGTGTCAACACCGCTGGTGGCGGTTTGCGCAGGCTGCGCCGCACTTGGCGTCGACGCCGCTGAATGATTCCCACCGACATACGGGCCACTGTAGCGGGGCGTGCATGCCCCGGCAAGACGTTGCACCGAAGTTCGGCGGTTCGGCTGGCCAGACAACTTCCCGTGCCACCGTTGACATGGGCGACGACGCCCCGGCATAGTGGGGCGCATGCCACGTGACGTAGACGCCCCACCTTCGCGTGACGTCGTCGCCACCATCCGGGTGCGCCGGGACCGCTTCGACCTGATGACCCGCATCGTCGGCGCGACGACGCCGGACGCCCGAGCCGAACTGATCGGCGTTCACCGCCGGACCCTCAACCGGGCGCTGAAGGGTCGGCCCGGTGACAAGTTCATGGCCCAGACCGTCGCCGCGTTGCGTCGGCACAGCGAAGCCCTCGGCGCGTGCGGCTTGGCGCCGACGCTCGACGAGCTGTTCGAGGTCGTGGCTGCATGACGGCACCGGACCGCCTCTACGACAAGCAGGAGCTCGCCGACTGGCTCGGCGTGCCGGTTGGCTGGGTCCGCGACGCCATCGCCCGCCGCGTCATCCCCATCACCTGGGTAGGCCGGCACGCCCGGTTCTCGCCCGAGGACCGGGCCGAGATCGTTGCTGCGGGCCACGAGAACCCGACCCCCGCCACTGGCGGCCGGGCGGTTCGGGCTGCCCGCACACCGGTGCCCCGCCGGGCCGACGACGCCTCGGTCGTCTCGTTCCAGCCGCGCCCCGCGAGGAGATCCGCGTGATGACGCATCCGCCGAGCAACCCGCCCAGCGAACCGACGCCGGCGCCGACGCAG
>Ga0134122_10000103_pt1 | contig 45964 bp, 46 predicted proteins | sample KB302_FD_96461 | JGI IMG/M metagenome (GOLD analysis project Ga0134122, IMG submission 96461) | Terrestrial soil microbial communities without Nitrogen fertilizer from Kellogg Biological Station, Michigan, USA - KB3-0-2 | ecosystem: Environmental > Terrestrial > Soil > Unclassified ... | reverse complement strand
GGCCGGCTCGGGCTCGACTCGCGCCTTGCCGTACAAGAGCGCTCCTTGGAAAAACTCCTCCGGGATTGGCACCTCGAGGCTAGGGCTGTCGTTGGACATCATCACCAACTCGCCATCGCCGGCGGGGCAGGGCTCCGCTGAGCAGACCGGCTCCGTCGGCGGACAGCATTCCGGGTCCCACTCACACTTCTCCCCGGGGATCGGCGGATGACCCGTGCATTTCTGGCCGTTGAGCAAGACGAAATTTACGGGGATGAATTCCGGAATCTTGTGACCCTTCACGTCACGGGGCGGCGCCTGCATGGTGCAGTCCCCTGCCCTTGAGTGCGTCGGCACGTGGACCGGCGGACAGGCAGCAACGAGCGCTCCTGCCACAGTGACTCCCATGCACTTGGCGACGGACGACAGCGCCTTCTTCGCCGGAGCTAATGGCTTGGCTTCTTCGAGCACTGGGGCTTCCGGAGATGGTGAGGGTGAGAGGGGTGACATTGGAGAGGAACTCTGTTCCACGGGCGGCGCCGATGGGGGCCGCGGGCGCAGGAGGTAACCGGCAGCGAGCACGAGGGCGACAGTGCCGGCACCGAGGATGAGGGCGGCGACGACGAGGCGACGAGAGCGAGGCCGTGCTGAAGCGTCCTGGTCGTGGCTAGACGATGGCAACTCCGCGGGCGGAGGTGTGTCCTCCTCACCTTCGGGCGCCACCAACTCCGCCACCTCGCGCGCCAGCGCGCCGGAGTCCAGCATGTACCGCTTCTCGATGAAGGCCCACTGGCGCAGGGCTGCGGCCACTTCCTTGCCGGTGCTGTAGCGCTCGTCCCTGTCTCGGGCGAGCAACTTGTGGCAGATGGTCTTCAGCCCTTCCTCTACGCCTTGGAGAGCCTTCTCGACATCCTCCGGGGTGACGGACTGAATGGCTCCAGGGATGAAGGCGTCATGGTTATCTTCGAACAGGCGCTTGCCGGTAAGGCACTCCACCAGGATACAACCCAGAGCGAACAAGTCGGCGCGCCCGTCGAGCGGCCCATGGCTGGCCTGCTCCGGGGAGAGGTACAGCAACTTCCCCTTGAAGCCGTCCCAGGAAGAGCGCGTCTTCTCCCGCCAGTCCGCGTCGTGCTTGGCCACCCCGAAGTCCATTAGCTTCACCACGCCGGATGAGGTGACGCGGATATTGGATGGGGAGACGTCCCGGTGGACGATGTGAAGCGGCTTCCCGGATTCGTCCGTGGCGCGATGCACGTAGTCCAGAGCGTCCGCCACCTGGGCGAGGATGTTGCACACGGCCGCATCCGATAGCCGCGTCCCCAGGCCTTCAGCCACCTTGAGCAGGATGCGTAAGTCGTGCCCCTCCAGATATTCCATCAGCACGTACAGCGTGCCGTTCGCTTCGGTGATGCCTCGCACCGAGACGACGTTGGGGTGATTCAGATGCCAGTGCAGGCGAGCTTCATCAGCAAAAACTTTAGTGTCCGCCCCGAAATAGGCCGCCACGTCCCGGCGCACTACCTTGACGGCAGCGAGGTCCGCGGTGCTCCACTGGAGAGGACTGGCATCAACCACTCGCCTCGCCAGGTACACCTCGCCCATTCCACCCATGCCCAGCAACTTCTCCAGCACGTAGTGGGCTTCGTCGAAGTCCACCCCCTGCCCTAGGAGGTCGCCCACTTGGGGCATGGTCGGCGCCTTCGTCGGGGCCTGAGAGTCGAGCTCGGCCGCGGGCTCCGTGACGGGTGGCATCAGTGGAGGGCTCAGCGACGAAGAGGACGTCGAAGCGCTCACGGAGAATCTCCAGGCCCCAGCTTCAACTTGTGATGCTTCTCGCAGACCGTCCCGTCCGCTTCCAGCAGCAGCAACTCGAAGTCCGTCGTTTCAGGCGGTGACCATGTCGCTAGCACCTGCCAGTTGACGCCCTTCTCCGACGGCGCCGGCTCCAGGAGGAGCACCTCCACATCCATTCCCTCCCCCATGAGCCGCGCCGAGGCCACGACGCATCCGGGCGCCGTCCTCGGCACGCGGATGTAGTTGACCATCCCCACGGCGCAGACGAGGGCGCGAGGGCCGCGCGTCTCGACCTGCTGGACCCGATTCGTTCGCACCAGTTGTGACTGAAGCGAAGCGCAGGTGCCATCCTTGAAGACTGCGCCGGCCGTGCTGCTGAGCGTCTCCCTGAACGCGGCCTTGGACACCGCGGTCCCAGCGTCGCGCAGCAGCGGGCGCTGGAGGATGCGGAGGACATGATCAACCTTCCCCGGCTGGAACGTGAGACGGAGCGGCACCCCGCCATCCACCAGCACCACCTGAAGCGGAACCATGGGGCCGCTCGCCAGGGCCTTCGACGGAGTCAAGACGAGCGCGTTCTCCAGGTACGGATGGAGACGGACGTCACCACCGGGCAGCTTCAGCGCAACCCCTGCATCCGTTCGTTGGAGGGGGGCATCGAAGACGAGTTGCACGCCGATGTTGGCTGCCCCGTACACCACTACCGGCAACTCCCCGGGCTCACCGGTCACCACCACCTCTCGCTCGACTTCGAGCTTCTCCTCTGGCACCGGTTGGGCAGCCGCAGTCATCGACACCGCCAGGGCGCTGGCGGCCGCGTACCACAAGGACGGGCGGAGTCGCTCCATCACAGCGGCGGCATGCTAACCATCCGCGGCTCTCCCAACCAGCGGAATCTCGGGCATGGCCCGCTTTTGCGGAGTTCCACACGCGAGGCGTGTCGACTCGCAGTTACACGCACCCGCCGATTTCCGGGAAACGCTCGTAGGCCCGCTTCAGGGATGACCCCCTTCCAGGCGCTCCAGTGGTGACACCGGAACAGTCGCGACCCCCTCCGAGAGGCCTCGCAACTCAGGGGTGGGCCCTTGAAGCTTGAAGCAGGCACTACGCGTTGGCGGAGGGGTAGTCGAGGAGGATACCGCCTTGGTGGAGGGCTGGGAGGTGCGGGGTGTAGGCTCCACTCCGGTCGAGGTCCCACGTGCCTCCGAGCTCGAGGATGGCGTCGCGGAGGGTCTCGATAAAGCGGTTGAGACGAGGCGTGTGTCGCGACGCCAGCGCGGAGTTGTCCATCAAGCCATCGCGGGCGCGAGCGGGGTGACGAACCTTGGGGTCGCGACCGGCGTCATCGCCCACGTCAAGCCCTGTGACCCGCGGGAACCAGATGTCCGTGTACAGAGCAAGCGAGATATTGAGCTCGCGGGTGGGGGGACGGCCGGGACTCAGAGGTTGGTCCGGCTCATTGAGCGCACCGCCGTTCAGCACGATGGGCAGCGTCGACCTGATGCCATGGGGATCGCCACCCCTGGCAACGACTACCGCCTTTTCAAGGTCCCCCACATCCTCGATGTCCTCTTCGATGATTCGGTCATCTTTGTAATACGCGAGAGTAGCCGGAAGCCTGAGCCATCCGCCCCCAAGCCTCTCTGGAATGTGACCGAAACCCGGAAAGAGATTGAGCCGGCCCTCGCGCTCGAACCGTGCTCGGGCCAGATCGAACCATGTCAAGTCCTGCTGAGCTCCGGGTAGAGCAGGAACCCCGAGGACCCGCATGACCTGCTCCCGCTCGGCGGTGTCGAGGATGTGGCGCGCGAACTCGAACACGCGCTCCACCCCCAGCTTGCCCGGAGGCAGAAGCGCGCCCCCCCAATACGCGATGGGATCGCGATAGGTCACCCAGTAATTCCTGTCGGTCACCAGCGATGACATGGCTCAGTGAAGGGGGAACGGAGGATCGAACTCGAAGGGCCGACCGTTCGGGCTCTTGTCGGTCGTGATGAGAATGCGGTCGACTCCTTCAAGGGGTTCACGGTCTGGGAAGGCGGCCCGCACCGCGCTTCGGTCGCCGCCCTTGAGTGGATGGCTCGAATTCGGATCAAAGCGCACGTCGATGACTCTCTTGAAGTTCTCAGGCGGAATTTCACCACCCTTGCCGCGCAACTGCCCTGCCGCGTCCCCCAGGACGTCCTTGAGCTGTCGCTCTGCACCGAAGATGCGCTTGTGCTGGATGGCTTCGCGCGTCGTGTAGTCCACCACGTCCGCGCCGCCTCCCTCCAACGCCACCTCGTCCCCTCTCTGCAACCGAGCCACGGCGTCCTCCAGGGCCTGCGCCTTCCCTTCATTCCCTTCGAGTTTCCACTTGCGGAGGAAACTCGGCAGGTTCTCCGGGTTCTTGTAGCCCGGACTCTCGACGAGCGCCTTGACTCTCTCCACCACGCCGCGCTGGACCGCGAACTGCGCCGCCTGCCGCGCTTGCGGTTCCGAGAGCCGCCTGCGCATCAGCGCAGCGGCGATCTCGGACTCGGCGGAGGCGGCTGGCGCCGCGACGGTGCCGCTACCTCGCCCACCCGTCGTCCGCGTCCCGGTTGACGACGATGACGGCGGGGCGGCGCGGAGCGGCTTGGTGCCGCCGCCCTCACCCGCGCTGGCGACTGGCCCGGGCCGAGACTGGCCCTCCCCCACCGGAACAAGCTTCCCGTCCGTCCCGGTGGCGCGGATTTGGAGCGGCTCCATCTGGAGCGCCGGTGGCCGCGCCCTCGCCCGCTCGATGGGGATGACGTCCGCGCCGCGTTCCACCACCTGGAGCGCCTCTTCGGTCTTCCGGCCGAGCAATTCCAGCGTCGCTTGATCCTCGGCACTCAGCACGGCCCTCAACGCCTTCATCTCGCGGTAGGCGTTCCGCAACCCCACCAGCACCTTCGGGGCAGCGGTGGCGAGCCTTCCCACGGCGTAGAAGGCCACCAGCGTCGAGAGCCCATCCGAGTACCGGAGGAAGCGCGCGCCCTTTTCGCCGTACCGTTCCAGAATCCACGCCCGGTGCTCGTCCACCACCGACGTCACGGCGCCGAGCGCGACCGCCGCCCGGTCACACCACATGGCCGCCGTGGCCAGCCGCCCTCCCGCGACGCCCACCGCCCCGCCCGCGCCGAGGGTGAGGCCGAAGGCGAACGCCTCGCCACACTTGAACAGCGTGCGTCGGGCGTCCTGGTGCGCCACCTCCAGCAGGTACAGCGCTGGGGCGAACCGAATCGCTCCTCCCTCGTCGAGGAGCTTCACCCCCACCACCTCGTCGTAGCTCACATGGAAGCGCGTCCCGTTCAGGGACAGCGTGTTCGCCTCCGGGTGGTCGTACACCTTCGAGTTGAGGGTGACGTCCAGCCCGTCCCCCGCCAGATCCACTGTCATGGAGATTGGTCTCGCCACCGTGGCTCCAAACCCACGAAGCGGAACCACCTTCGTCCCCTTGTCCTCTACGGCTCGGGCGAGTTGCTCCGGGCCGATGCGCTGGGCGTATGCCGTCAGCATGCGCCGGGCCTGTTCTCGCTCATCGTCCCAGACGCTTCCGTCCGTCAGCGCGCTATACAACCGCGCCACCGCCCTCCGCCCGCGCTCTGACTGGAGGGCGCGGGCCAACTCCTCGTCGGCCGTCGCTTGGAGCACCTCCCGCGCGGTGTCGTCGGCCTGACCGGGCGGCGCCTCTTCCAGCGCTCGCTCTACCTGTTCGTACTCACCTCGCGCGAGCGCGCGGACATCCACCTCCCGGAGCGCCACCTTCATCCCCGGTGGCACCTCCACCGGGATCAGTGTCGCCTGGCCCTGGTGCCGAAGCGTCACCTCGGCCGCGCCGCCGCGGACCGCCACGTCCACCACGTTCCCGTGCGAGGCCTCCGCCAACGTCACCCGCGCGACGGGTACCTCCCGCGCGTACACCAGCCATGACCTCGACGGCTCCTGGTGTGCCAAGCACCCGGAGAGCCCGAGCAGCACCATCGCCAGCGAGAGAGCGCGGCCGTGGGCCAGCGCGAACACCGGGCACCGCCCGAGAAGACCGCGCTGGACGTCGAGCATGGACGTACCCTCGGAGACCCGGAGGGCACTGGGGGCAGAGTTGGGCCTCGTTCACCTCCGCTCGCCGGGCATGGTCGCCCGCCCGCGCTGCGTCGCGCCCCGCCATTGCGGACGAGGGGGCACGTTCCCAACCGAGTGCGGCAGCCCGACGCGGAGCAAGCGCTGGGCGCCGCCCCGGCCGCGCGCGAGCACCGCCGGCGGGCGGTGGCAGGATCTCCGGAACGAGCTGCTGAATCCCGAGCACCACCGGCTTGCGGTGGAGCGTCTCTTCCTAGAGCTGACTCGGCCCCAAGGTCGCGGCTGAGTCGCTAGACGTCGGACGTAGAGTCGCGGGCGGCGCCGGGCCGGGTCGGCTGTTGATCGCTGAGTCCAGCCGGCCTCCTGGGCGCTCGTCTCCGACGAGAGCGCCCCTCCGGCCTCTCCAACCACGGGAGAACTTCCTGATGATCCTGCACCTCGCAACTGCCGCCGACAATAAGCGATGTTTATATAGACACCTAAATGGTGTTGACTTCTAGCGCTCACGCAGGCAATGTTCCTGGCGTCGCGGTTGGCGACCATCGGGGGGACTCAATGAACTTGGAGCATCAGACCGAGCTGGCGATGTCCAGCCAGCCCAGCATTCGAGCGCGGCCGGCGCCGCAGCGCCCGAACCCAGAAACCAGCGAGCATGCACTTCGCAACGTGACCTGGGTCGCGGAGTTCCTCGGCGTCTCGAAGTCCTGGGTCTATCAGGCCACGGCGAATGGGGTGCTGCCCTGCATCCGGCTGGGCTCGGCGCTCCGGTTCGAGAAAGCGGCGATCGAGCGCTGGATCAGGGGTGAGCAGGGAAAGTCCGTGAAGCTTCCGAGTTGCCGGTAGCAGGTAGAAGGAGATCGTCACGATGGCAAGCGTCTTCCGCAAGAAGGGTACCTGGTACGTCCGGTTCAAGGATTGGACCGGCGCCTTCAAGAAGCAGGTCACGCGGGCGCTCACCAAGACTGAGGCCCAGAGGCTCGCAGATGACCTGGAAAGAAGAGCTGAGCGCCAGCGGCTCGGCATGGAAGAACTCCCATCCGAGTCGAAGACCAAGCTCACCGAGCTGTGCGAGTGGTGGCTGAAGAACCGCTGCAACCCGAGGCGGGAACATCTCGAGCGCGCCCGTCTGAAGCGGTACGTGCTCAACGGGCCGCTCGGCAAGCTGCAAGTCCGCCAGGTGACGCCTGAGGTCGTGGAGGACACGCTCCGGCAGATGGAGCGGGACGAGCTGAGCCCGAGCACCATCAACGGGCTCCGGTCCCTCCTCCGGACCATCTACACCACCGCTCGCAAGGCACCGGAGCCGTACCGCTTCCGCGGGATGAACCCGATCCTGGACGTGCAGTCATGGGCCGTCCCCAAGAAGGTCCAGGAGACGCTCCGCGCCGAGGAGGTGAACGTCCTCCTCCCGTACGTCCCCGACTACTGGCTCGGCGTCTTCGTGACGGCGCTCTACACGGGGATGCGCAAGGGGGAGATCTTCGGCCTCCGCAAGCGGGACGTGGACCTCAACGCCAACCTGATCGTCGTCTCGCGCTCGTACGACCAGGAGACCACCAAGGGCAAGCACGCGGACGCCATCCCCATCGCGCCGCCGCTCAAGCCGTTCCTGGAGGCGGCCATGGCCGCGTCGCCCTCCGAGCTGGTCTTCCCCGACCCCGAAGGGAAGATGCGGCTGAAGGAAGCGGATCCAGAGAAGGTGCTCCGCCGGGCGATGGGCCGCGCTGGGCTCGTCGAGGGCTACGAATTCGTCTGCCGGCGCTGCAAGGCCCGCCGGCAAGAGCCGCACACCTGGCGCTTCCCAGACTGCGAGGAGCGGTTCTGCCCGACCTGCGAGATGCGCCTCTGGCCCAAGGCGATCCCCCGCCAGATGAAATTCCATTCGCTGAGGCACACGGTCGCCACGCTCCTGCTCCGCGCGAAGGTCCCCATGCAGCACGTCCAGCGGATCCTCCGCCACACGGACATCAAGCTGACGGTCGATACCTACGGCCACCTCGTGGTCGAGGACCTGCACGACTCGGTCGGGACGCTCCCGCAGTTGGAGATACTTCCTTCCACCGCTTCGCACGCGGCACCACCGGCAACCCCGCGTTTTGTCCCCCTAATGTCCCCCGCTTTCGGCGCCGGGAAAGACGAAACCCCCGGAGCCTTGGATTTCTCCAAGGACTCCGGGGGCTTCTATTGGTCGGGGAGACAGGATTTGAACCTGCGACCCCTTGGTCCCGAACCAAGTGCTCTACCAGGCTGAGCCACTCCCCGATGCGCGGGTCCGACCTCGGACCGATCTACCCAAGCCCCCCCACACAGTCAAACCTCCGGTCGTCTGACATCCGAACTTTTCTATCCTGACGAGGACTTGGCAGTCCGCTCGCCCTCACGCCCCGGGGAACTTCGGCTCCCGCTTCTCCAGGAACGCGCCGATTCCCTCCCGCCCCTCCGGCGAATCCGCCGCTGCGCTGATCGCGTGCCGCTCCGCCTCCAGCTGCCCATCCAGCCCCTGCTCGAACGACCCATTCAGCAACTTCTTCGCCCTCGCGAACGCCCCCACCGCCCTCCCCGCCGCCCGCGCCGCCAGCGCCTTCGCCGTCGGCACCACCTGCTCCTCCGCCACCACCTGGCTCACCAACCCCATCCGCGCCGCCTTCTCCGCGCTCACCGGCTCATCCAGCATCGCCAGCTCCAGCGACCTCGCCAGCCCCACCAGCCGGGGCAGCGTGAACGAGCTCCCGCCGTCGAACACCAGCCCCGCCGTCGTGTACGCCTGGTGCATCGTCGCCGACGACGCCATCACCCGCAGGTCGCACGCCAGCGCCAGCGAGAACCCTCCCCCCGCCGCCACCCCGTTCACCGCGGCGATCACCGGCTTCTCCATCCACCGCACCTCCTGCACGCAGAGGTGGAACGTCGAGGCCAGCGTGTAGAACGCGTCCCCGGGCCGCGGCACCTTCGCCTCCTCCAGCGCCTTCAGGTCCCCGCCCGCGCAGAACGCCCGCCCCGCGCCCGTGAGGATCACCGCGCGCACCCCGGCGTCCCGCGCCGCCGCCCGCAACTCCCGCAGCAGCGCATCCAGGAGCGAGAAGTCCAGCGCGTTCAACCGGCTCGGGCGGTTCAGCGTCAGCGTGAGGACCGCGCCTTCGCGCGCGGAGAGGACTGTCGGTTCGGTGGTCATGGCGAGCCCAGCCTAGAGCCCACCCCACACCCGCGCGAGCGCCCATGCAGCGGCCTGAGCTCACGCTCCCGGAGAAAGCTCGGTGATCGCCCGCACCGCCTCGCCCAACCCATCCTCCGCGCGGATCTGCTCCCCCATCGCGCGCGCCGCGTCCCTCACCACCTCCCGGTCCGCGTCGCCGATCAGCGCCGACAGCCGCTCCACCGAGAGCTGGTGGTGGTGCAGCGGCGCCGGCCCCAGCCCCCGCCGCTTCACCAGCGAGCCCCACGTGGGCTGGTCTCCCATGTGCCAGACGATCGCCTGCGGCACGCCCGCCCTCGCCGCGGCCGCGGTGGTGCCCGCCCCGCCGTGGTGCACCACCAGCGACACCCGCGCGAACAGCCAGTCATGCGGCACGTGGTCGGCCACGAAGATGGTGGGCGGCAGCTCGCCCTTCCCCAACTCCCCCCACCCCGACAGCAGCACCGCCCGCCGGCCCAGCTGCTGGACCGCCCCAGCGATGACCTCCGTCTGCATCCGCGCGTCCACCCCGGCCATCGACCCGAAGCCGATGGCGATGGGCGGCTCCCCCGACTCCACGAACGCCTGCAGCGCGGGCGGGGGCCGGTAGTCCGGGAGGTCCAGGTACCAGTACCCGGTCTGCCGCCGGTTCTCCGGCCACGTCGGGTCCGGCGGCACCATGGTGGGGCTGACCGCGAGGAAGTTCAGCAGCGGCGACTCCGCCGCCTCCAGGATGATCTTCTTCTTCGGCGTCTCCAGCCCCGCCTTGACGAGCACCGGCCGGAACGCCTTGTCGGTGATCAGCGGGAACAGCTGCCGCATCACCGCCCCCAGCGCGAGGTTGAGCGGCGTCCCCAGCGAATTCCCGTTCGCCAGCGCGCGCCGGTTGTTCCAGATCCCCGGCGCCAGCGCCACGCTCACCCGCCGCTTCTTGTGCACCTGCGCCGCCGCGAACCCCGCGACGTCGATGGCGTGGTGGATGACGAGGTCCACGTCCGCGGTGGCCTCCATCACCGGCTGCAGCCGGCCCTCCAGCTCCCGCGCCGCCACCTCGAACACCAGCGCGCCGCTCTTGAGCGGGTTCGGCTCCTGCATCACCTTCTCCAGCCCGGCGCGGAACGAGACGTCGTCGCGCATGGTCCCGGTGCTGGCGAGCGGGATGCCGGCCTGCTCCGCCCGGTCCCGGAACATCTCCGCCGCGCACAGGAACGCGTCGTGCCCGGCCGCCCGCAGGGCCCGTGTCAGCGCCGTGAACGGCCGGATGTCCCCCTCCGACCCGAATGACGTGACCGCGATCCTCAGGTCGCCACCTCGTCGTAACCGCGCCCCACGAACTGGATGAGGCAGAAGCCGTGGCCGAACGGATCCGAGAGCACCGCCAGCTTCCCCCAGGTGTGCTCGGCGGGAGCGCCCTCCAGCCGAGCGCCGGCGCCGGTGGCCCTGGCGACCGCCGCGTCGAGGTCGTCCACCGCGAAGTCCAGGTGCACCGGCGTCCAGTGCCGCCGGAAGTCGCGCGGCGACGGCGCGTCCAGGAACGGCGCGCTGCCGTCCTGCTTCACCAGCAGGTAGACCGGCGCCTCCCACCCCAGGAGCTCCACCGCCGCCCTCCCGAAGCGCCGCCCCACCCGCATCCCCAGCGCCTCGGTGTAGAACCGGATGCCCTCGTCGAGGTCGGCCACGTCGATGTTCACCAGCATCCGGCTCATCACCGCTCACTGTATCCTCGCCGCCCTCGCGCTGGCGGCGTGCGCCGACTCACCCGGAGGAGGAGGCCCCTGCCCCTCGCCCGGGAGCACGGGCAGCCTGGCGTTCAGCTTCCCCTCCGGGAGCTTCACCGCCTCCTGCTTCTCCGCCGCCAGCGACGGCGGCTCCGTCACGTTCACGTCCCTGTCCCCACCCGCCGGCCAGACCGCGGCCGTCCTCCAGCTCACGCTCGAGGCCCGCGACCGGGTGCGGCAGGTCTGCCCGTGGTACCCGGGCGCGTCGGCCACGCTCGACTCTTCCTGTGTGGACATCACGGTGCAGGCGCGCAACGGCGACGCCGTGCTCGCCACCGCCGCGGCCGGCCTCTCTGCTCCGGGCGCTCCCGCCCCGGCCGGCGCGGTCACCGCCAGCGACTGGGGCACCGGGCCGGGTCAGCTCGTCTCCGTCTTCTTCTCGACGGGATCGGCGGCGGTCGTCACCGGCGCGCCGGACGGGGGCGCGCTGGTCCCCATCTCCGGCAGCGCGACGACGCTCATCGGCGAGTGAGCGCGCGCGCGCCGCGCTCATCCTGACGTGATGCGCGCCTCACCGGACGGCGATCGCCGCCGCCACCTCCTCGGCGATCTCCATCGCGACCTCGCCTCGCCGCGCCTCCTCCACCTTCAGCGCGACGCGGATCTGGATCCGCCCGGTGGACGGGACCACCGCCACCCGGTGCCCTTCCGGGTGGAACGCCTCCAGCACCTGGGGGACCCGCTTGACCTCCGAGTACCCGCGCGCGACCAGCGCGGGGACGATGGACGCGGCCTCCGCCGGCGGCGCGCGCAGCGTGCACCGCCAGTTGAGCCGCTCGAAGCAGCCGTTCTCCAGCTCGATCCGCGCCCGCTCCCCCTCGAGGACCACGCCCTCCGGGGGGATCGGCTCGGGAACCGCGCCCAGGTCCCGCTGAGGCGGCGGCCCTCGGCCGCTGCCCCCGGGCTCAGGCACGCGCGCCCTCGACCCGGGTCACCACCACCTCCGAGATGGGGTGACCGCAGGCGGTGCTCTTCACCTGCTCCACCTTCCACGGCAGCGGGCCGCCCCGGAAGAGCGCGTTGTAGAAGTCCTGGGTGAGCATCGGTTTGGCCTTCCAGTCCACCCGGTGGGCGAGCTGGGCGATCGCCAGGCACGCGCCCTGGAGGAAGTACTCGTTGGGCCGCGCCGCCTTCCCGTACCTGGACCGGTAGAACACGCTCTCGTAGCTGGCCGGCGCGCGCACCACCAACCGCTTGCCGGGCTCGAACTCCGAGATGGTCCACCGCCCGAACCCCAGCGCCCGCGCGATCGCCATGCACCCGGTGATGATGGGCAAAGGCTCACCCGTGAGCGGCCCCACCATCCCCTCCCACTCCGGCGAGAGCAGGATGCCGCCGAACGTGTTGAACACGCAGACGTGGCCGGACTCGCGCAGCAGGTCCTCCAGCACGCCCACCGACTGCGGCGCCTTCTTCTCCACCTGCTGCACCGCCTCGTACGAGATGCGGTTGTAGTACCCGGCCAGGTGCAGGGTGACGAACACGCCGAACGCCTGCACCAGCCCGCGCTCGTCGCCCGCCACCGGCGCGGTGAAGTCGCGCAGGCCCTGGGTGATGGGCTGGATGACCTCCTCGTACAGCCCGTTGAACGACGGCGAGAGCTGCTTCTGCACCTCGGGCTCGCCCACCGGCGGCAGCCGCAGCCCGCGGTCGCCCGGCTTGAGCTGGAAGGTGCAGCCGGGCGCCTTCATCGCCACGCACTCCGACTCGTGCGCGCCCATCGACTCCGGGGTGAGGCCCAGCGCCACCTCCGACGCGGCGGCCGCGAAGCCGGCGCCGAACGCGTCCGCCGGCTGCTTGCGCTTCACGATCTGCCCGTACTTCTGCGACCACGAGTACCCGTAGTGGAGGTAGCTGCCCTTCACCTCGCCGCCCTTGGCGTCCGCGGTGATCTGCAGCCGGCCGTGGCCCATCCCGGCGAACAGCTTGGCGGCCAGCTCCAGCTTCTCGGCGGGCGTGGTGAGGCCGTTGAGCTCCGCCGCCCCGGTCAACAGCGGGGAGGCGAACTCGCGGCCGGCGAGGAAGCGCAGGCGGCTCCCGGCCTCGAAGCCCAGCGCGTCGTCGATGGTCTGGTCGAGGAACAGGTTGAAGTGGTGGCAGTGGTACACGGCCGGCGACGGGCCGAAGTACATGAGGTCGTGCTCGGGGAGATACCGGCGGAGGGAGCTCATCGTTCAGTTCCTCGAGCTACAGCGAGAGGGACTCCAGACCCAGGATGTCGCAAACGGAGGCTTCCAGCAGGGCCACCTGTGTGGTCTCCAACTGTTCCGGCTTGCGCAGCGTCCCCAGCGGGATGCCGGTGCGGAGCGCCACGCGGTGGAGCGCGGCGTGGGGATCGGGCGCGTACTTCTCCAGGAACTCGGTGATCTTCACCGCGCGCGGCCGCTGCTGCGCCTCCAGCGTGGGCAGCAGCTGGTCCAGCCGCTCCATCACGCGCTTGGCGTGGAGCCGGACCATGCCCAGGGGCACGTCGCGCTGGAAGGCCAGGGTCACCACGAAGTCGCCGCGCAGCTCGCGGACGATCATCAGCACGTCCGCGGACTCGATGGTGACCTGCATCTCCGCGGACCAGGACTTGAGCGCGCGCAGGCCCTCGCGGTTGGCGCGCACCAGGTCGCCGAAGTACGAGGCCGCGTCCTCCGCCGCCCAGCTCTCCTCCGGGCGGACCCAGGAGTCGTAGAGGAGGCAGTCCGGCATCGCGGTGACGAACACCGCGCGCAGGGACGGGACGTCGTTGACGGTGTCCTTCACCGTTCCTTGAGCCATCAGACCGCTCCTTTCGTGTCGACGGCGAGCTGCACCAGCCGCCGGAGCTTCCGGGTGCTCGCCCGATCCAGCGGCGACTGCAGCACCATCCCCATCGCCAGGCGGCCCGCCGAGGTGGCGGTCCACACCAGCTGCAAGACCTGCTGCTCCTCCAGCTCCACCACCGCGCCGCCCCCGTCCTTCGGGGCCGGCACGAAGGCGGCGATCTTGTCGTGCACCCCGCCCAGGGGCGCGGTCACCGCCGCCATCGCGTCGCTCGACCGCAGCGAGGCCACGGTCAGCCCGTCCGGGTCGGCGATGAACGCCGAGGTGGCCTGCAGCTGCCGGGCGGCGAACTCGAGCAACCGGTTCAGCCGGGCGTCCAGCTCGGAGGGCGCGCCGCCGAAGATCTGCGCCGCCAGGACCTCGTCCGGGATGGAGGGCACGGCCGGGCGCTGCGGCGCCGAGAGCGCGGCGGCGGCGGCGGCGATCGCGGGCGTCACCGCGGGAGGCGGCGGGCCGGGGACGCGCGGCGGGAGCGGCGGCCCGTTGGGCGCGCGGGTCACCGGGGCGGCGGCGGTCGCCGCCATGGACGGCGGAGGCGGCGGCACGGGCGGGGCCTGCGGCGACCTGGGCGGAGGCTGCGGCGAAGAGGGCGCGGCGCCGAAGCGGATCCGCCCGGACGCCGGGGCCGGCAGCGGGGGGCGCTGTTCGCCGGCCTCCACTCCCGACGCCGTCCAGAGCCCCTGCAATCTCCCCGGATCAGGCAAAGAGGGCAATCGGTCCATCCTCTTTGCCGTCCACCTCGAGCTCGAGGTGCGGCTCCAGCTCCTGCGAAAGCTGATCGAAGACCGCCGCCACCGGGGGCGCGCGGCGGCTGAGCAGGCCCAGCGGCACGCCCGCGGTGCTCGCCTGGAGGAAGGTCCGGTCGCGCGGCACGCTGGTCTGGAACACCGCCTTGGTGGGGAACTCCGCCCACACCTGGGTGGCCACCGCCAGCGAGTCCGGGTTGCGCAGCTCCAGCATGGTGAGCACCACGCCGGCCAGCTTCACCTTGCTGCCCTCCGCCCGCACCGCCGAGATGACCTCCAACAGCTGCGCGGCGGAGCGGAGCGCCACCGGCTCCGCCTGCAGCGGCGCCAGCGCCAGGTCCGCCACCCGGAGCGCGCCCATGGTGACGCCGCCGAAGCCGGCCGGGGTGTCCACCAGCATCACCGTGTACCTGGGCTGCGCGTCCGTCACCAGCCGCTTCAGCTCCGCGCCGTCCGCCATCCGGCAGGCGAAGGGGTGCGAGTCCTGGAAGGCGATGTTCCCCACCGGGAGGATGTCCAACTCCGGGATGCGGGTCTTGATGACGACCTGGTCCAGCGGTGAGCGGTCCGCCACGTACCCCGCCAGCCCGACGTCGGTGGAGGGCCGCTGCAGCGACAGCCCCACCGCGCCCTGCGGGTCGGTGTCCACCAGGAGCGTCTTGTGGCCCCGCTTGGCGAGCGCGTACGCCAGGTTGAGCGCCAGCGTGGTCTTGCCGACACCCCCCTTTTGACTCACCACACCTACGACCTTCATGAACCCTTCCTTCGCTTGCGCAGCTGTTCCAGGTTGTGGAGCGCGCGGCGATCGTCAGGACGCTTCAGCAGGTACTCCTCGAAGAGGGTCATCGCCTCGTCGTAGCTCCGCCGCACGTAGGCGCGCGTGGCGCGCTCGAAGAGGGCGTCATAGTCCACGCCAGGCTTGGAGGAAACTTGCGGGCCGGCCGCGGGGGGCGGCGGGACGGGCGTGGGTATGACCGCCACCGGGGCGGCCTGCGGCGCGGGAGCGGCGGGCGCCATGGTCGCCGGCATGGCCCCGGCAGCCACCAGCGCGGCCAGCTGGAACATCGGCTGCGTCTGCTCCTTCGGGTCGCGGCCCAGGTAGTCGGCGTCGATGTCGCCCGTGTCGTCCCAGGGCTGCTGGCCGCCGGTGGTGTCGATCGGCACGATCTGCGCCGGCGTGGAGAAGTTGCCCAGCGCCTCCGCCACCATCGGCGGCGTGACCTCCTGGAACCGGATCGGCGCGCGCTTGGCGGCCGGCGCCGGAGGCGGAGCAGGTGGCGGCGTCACCAGCTCGCCCACGGGCTCGAAGCGCAGCTCCTCGGGCTCGGGCTCCGGCATGGGAGGCGGCGGGGCCGGCGCGCGGGCGTGCTGCGCCGGCGGGCGGCCGCGGTTGGCGACCACGGGGGTGGGGATGGGCGTGGACTCCTTGCCGGAGCGCGCCACGATGCCCTTCTCCAGGAACGTGGCCAGGGCGCGGTAGGTGGCGAACCTCCCGTGCGGCGACGCGTCCACGACGTCGCCGAAGGTGGCGATGCCGTCCACCAGCGCGAGCACCCCGCGCTCCTCGAAGGAGAGGGACAGCGAGGAGAGCGCGGCGTCCGGGATGGTGCACCGCACCACGATGTCCAGGCTGCCCACCGCCTCCGCGTACTTGAGGGTGAGCTTGTCCTTCAGCAGCCGGACGCTGCGGGAGATGGTGGGGTCATCCGGCGCCTGCTGGCGGGCCCGCAGCAGCATGTCCAGCGCTTCCTCGTACCGCCGCTCCTTCAGCAGCCGCGTGAGCTTGTTGCGGTCCAGCGAGGGGCGGCTGGCGCCGTTGCCCGGTGTTCCATTCTTGGGAGGCAACGGCTCTTCCTCCTCCTCCTGGGCGAGGCGGCTGTCCACCACGTGCAGACCCGAAACGCGCTTCATACGTGCACCTGCGACCAGCGACCGGCGCTCGAAAAATCGTCGTTTCAGCCCGGACGGGGGAAAATCACCATACAGCGATCCCCTCGGGGTGATCCACTTGGGACAGTTGACAACCGCACTCCGGATATTCCGGGAGCGTCGGGTGTCGGACAAACTTCCGGATCAGGGCCGCCCGAGGGCGCGGAGGAGCTGCGCGCGGGACGCCGCCAGCCGCTGGTCGGCCTGCACCTGCTGGGCGAGCGCGGACGTGAGCGCGACCTGCGCGTCGCCCAGCTCGATGATGCTGCCCACGCCCGCCTGGTAGCGCCCCTCCGCGAGCTTGAGCCGCTCGCGCGCGTTGACCACCGCGTCCGCGGAGGCGGTGAGCGCGGCCTTGGAGGCGCGGACCGCCAGCCGGGCCTGCTCCACGTCCAGCCGGACCGACTGGCGGAGCTGGTCCAGCTGGGCGCGGAGCGAATCCAGCTGGGCGCTCGCCTCGCGCACCGCCGCGCTGGTGCGGCCCCCCTCGAAGAAGGACCACGTCAGGTTGGGGCCCACGCTCCAGTTGAGGTCCAGGGCGTTGAGCTGGGACCCGCCCGTGCCGGCGCTGGCGCCGACGCCGAGCGTGGGCCAGTACCCGCCCGACGTGGCGGACACGGTGAGCTCCTGGGCGCGGATCTGCTGCTCCAGCGCGGCCACCTCGGGGCGGGCGGGGAGCGCGGTCTTCAGCAGCTCGTCGGTGGTGCCGTCCTCGCCCTCCACCGCGGGGGCCTGCTCGTCCGCCACCTCGTAGTCGATGGAGCCCTCCACGCCCATCGCCTGGTTGAGCTGGGCGCGCGCCAGATCGTACGCGTTCTCCGCGTTGACCAGCAGCACGCGGGCGTTGGCCAGGTCGGTCTTCGCCTGGGCGAGGTCGATCTCCGGGCGGGTGCCCACGCGGACGAAGCCCTGGATCTGCTGGAGGTGGCGGTCCTGGTTGCTCAGCGTGTCGCGCGCCACGCCCACCAGCGCCTTGTTGGCGTGGGCGGTGGAGAAGATGTTGCGGACGTTGAAGGCGGCCCCCAGCTTCGCCGAGTCCTCGCTGCGCGCCGCCGAATCGGCGCCGGCGCCGGCCGCCTGCCACCGGTTCCACGTCTGGCCGAAGTCCCAGACCAGCTGGTTGGCGGAGACCGTCGCGCTGTAGGAGCTGCCCGGCCCGGCCGCCGCGCCCCCGAAGCTGCTGGTGCCGTAGTCGTAGCCGGCGCTCAGCCGGAGCTGGGGGAGGAGCCCGGCGCGCGCCTGGTCCGCGCGGGCCTGCGCGGCGGTCGTGGAGGCGGCCGCCTGGCGCAGCTGCGGCTGGCGCTCCGCCGCCGTCTTCAGCGCCTGGTCCAGGGTGAGGACCCGGGGCGCGGGGTCCGCCGCCAGCGCCGCCATCACCAGCACGAGACCGATGCCGCTCATTCGAACCTCAGCGCTTCGATGGGGTCCAGCCGGGACGCCTTCAGCGCCGGGTAGAGCCCGAAGACCACGCCCACCAGCCCGCTGAACGCGACCGAGACGACCACGATGTCCATCCGGATCAGCACCGGCCACCCCAGCGAGTCCGCCAGCCACCGCGCCACCCCGATGCCGATGCCGACGCCGATCAGCCCGCCGGCGGCGGAGAGCGACAGCGCCTCCACCAGGAACTGGAGCGCCACGTGGCGGGGCTTGGCGCCCACCGCCATCCGCAGGCCGATCTCGCGGGTCCGCTCGGTCACGCTGACCAGCATGATGTTCATGATGCCGATGCCGCCCACCGCCAGGGACACCGCGGCGATGGCGGCGAGCAGGCTGGTGAACGTCTTGGTGCTCTCCTCCTGCGAGGAGGCCAGCTCGGTGAGGTTGCGGATGGAGAAGTCGTCGTCCGCGCCGGGCGGGGTGTGGTGCCGGTCGCGCAGCAGGTCGGTGATCTGCCGCTGCGCGCGCGCGGTCTGGCCGGGCTGGGCGCCCACCATCAGCGATCCGCCGACGAACTTCTGCAGGCCGCCCTGGATCTTCGCCTGGAAGGTGGTCTGGGGGACGAACACGCCGTCGTCGTAGTCCTGCCCGGTGGGGGACTGGCCCTTCTTGGCCAGCACGCCCACCACCACGAAGGGGATGTTCTTCACCCGCACCGAGCGCCCGGTGGGGTCGATGCCCGGACCGAACAGCTTGTCCGACACCGTGGCGCCCAGGACGATCACCTTGTTGGCGCCCTCCACGTCCGACTCGGAGAAGAGCGAGCCCTGCGCGGTGGGCCACGAGCGGATGGAGAAGTAGGCCGGCGAGGTGCCGGTGACGCTGGTGGTCCAGTTCATGTCCTCCGCCAGCACCTGGGCGTTGCTGCGCAGGGTGGCCGCCGCCGCGCGCACCGACGACAGCTCGGTCTGCATGGCGCGCACGTCGTCCCAGGTGAGCGTGGGCATGGAGCCGAACCCGCCGAACGACCCGCCGCGGCTGGTGGAGCCGGGGAGGACGATGAGCAGGTCCGACCCCATGGAGGCGAAGGCGTCCTGCACCCGCTGCTTGGCGCCCTCGCCCAGCGCCACCATGGCGATGACCGCGCCCACGCCGATGATGACGCCCAGCACGGTGAGGAAGGAGCGCATCTTGTTGCGCAACAGCGCGCGCCCGGCGACGCGGCTGGTCTGAAGCCAGTTCATGGGGAAGCCTCCTGCGCGGCCGGGGGCGGCACCGCGGCCACCGGCGTCTGGCGCTGGTCGGAGAGGACCTTTCCGTCCCGCATCGTCACCACCCGCGCCGCGTAGGTGGCGATGTCCGTCTCGTGGGTGACCAGCACGATGGTCATCCCCGAGCGGCCCAGCTCCTGGAAGAGTGCCATGATCTCCAGCGAGGTGCGGGAGTCGAGGTTGCCGGTGGGCTCGTCCGCGAGGATGAGCTTGGGCGAATTCACCAGCGCGCGGGCGATGGCGACCCGCTGCTGCTGCCCGCCGGAGAGCTGGTTGGGGTGGTGGTCCAGCCGCTCGCCCAGCCCCACCTTCACCAACGCGTCCCTGGCGCGCCGGTAGCGCTCCTTGGAGGTGTAGCCGCCGTACACCATGGGCAGCTCCGCGTTCTCCAGGGCGCTGGTGCGCGAGAGCAGGTTGAAGCTCTGGAAGACGAAGCCCAGGGTCTTGTTGCGGACCTCGGCGAGCTGGTTGCGGTCGAGCCGCGAGACCTCCCGCCCCGCCAGCCGGTACGCCCCGGTGGTGGGCCGGTCCAGGCAGCCCAGGATGTTCATCAGCGTGGACTTGCCGGAGCCGGACGAGCCCATGACGGCCACGAACTCGCCCTCGTCGACGGAGAGCGACACCCCGCGCAGGGCGTGCACGTCCACGTCGCCCATCCGGTACGTCTTGGTCACCTGCTCCAGCTCGAGGAGGGCCATGGCGTCACCCTCTAGAAGACGCGGCCGAAGCCGCCGCCGCGTCCGCCGCTCCCCGGAGGACCGCCCTGCTGGGGTGGAGGTTGGGCGCCGCCGGTGGCGTCGGTGACGACCGTGTCGCCCTCGTGGAGGTCGCCCTCCACCACCTCGGTGAAGGAGCCGTCGGTCAGGCCGACGCGGATGGAGACCGGGGCGGGCTCGCCGCCGCGCATCGCCCAGAGGGTCCGCCGGTCCGCGGCGTCGAGGCCGCGCGGGAAGCCGCCACCGCCGGTGCCGGACGCCATGGGACCCCCGCCGCCGTTCGCCGTCCCGCCGGAGGGATTCTGACCGGAGGCACTCGGGCCGCCGCTGGAGGCGCTCTCCCCGCCGCCCTCGCGCTGGCGCCGCCCCCACCCGCCATCGCCCGGGCCGCCGCTGCCTCCGTCCCGCCTCCCTCGGCTCCCACCACTCGAACCGCCGCCCTCCCGCAGCTTGGCGTACAGCTCCTGCGGCGGGCGGAAGCGCACCGCGGCGTTGGGGAGGCGGAGGACGTCGTCGTGCTCGGCGGAGACGAAGGTGACGTTGGCGGTCATCCCCGGCCGCAGCTTCTGGTCGGGGTTGGCCACGTCGATGACCGCGTCGTACGTCACCACGTTCTGCACCGTCTGCGGCGCGTTGCGGATCTGCCGCACGGTCCCGGTGAACCGCTCGGTGGGGAAGGCATCCACCAGGAAGGTCGCGGTCATCCCCGGCTGGAGCTTGCCCACGTCCGCCTCCGCCACCGAGGTGTCCACCTGCATCTTCGACAGGTCCTCGGCGATGACGAACAGGGTGGGCGCCTGGAGCGCGGCGGCCACCGTCTGCCCCACGTCCACCGAGCGCGAGATGATCGTCCCGTTGATGGGCGAGACGATGTTGGTGAACTCCAGGTTCACCTTCGCCTGGTTGAGCGCCGCCTTCGCCTGGGCCAGGTGGCCTTCGGACACGCTCACGCCCGCCTTGGCGGCGTTGGCGTTGGCGAGCGCGGTCTCCAGGTCCGCCTCCGCCACCAGCTTCTGCTCCGCCAGGGTCTTGGTGCGCTCGTACTGGCGCTGCGCGTCCCCCGCCTGCACGGTGGCCTTGGTGAGCTCGCCCTGCGCGGCCATCGCGTTGGCCTTGGCCTGCTCCAGCGCGGCCTCGAAGAGCTGGGGGTCGATCTTGGCGATGACGTCGCCCTTCTTCACGGGCGAGTTGTAGTCGACGAGGAGCTGGGCGATGCGGCCGGACACCTGGCTCCCCACCTGGACGGTGACCAGCGCGGAGAGCGTCCCGGTGGCGGTGACTCGGGCGACGATGCGGCCGCGGTCCACCTGGGCCGTCTCGAACTTCAGCTCCGCCGTCTTCTTGCCACACCCGGCGGCGGCCAGGAGCACCGCCGCGAGGACCGTGCGCCCCCAGGTGGATGTCATGTCACTCCGATTCATAGTGGAGAACCCCTGGAGATGGGGGAAGGTTAAACGTTGGGACGCGAATGACTGCCCACTTCTTCAAAGACGCGGGCGACGCCCGCCGGTGGTTCGAGAAGCACGGCGCTCGGGAGAGCGAGCTGCTGGTCGGCTTCTGGAAGGTCTCTGCGGGGAAGCCGGGGGCCCGTTATCAAGAGGTGCTGGACGCGGCGCTCTGCGTGGGGTGGATCGACGGCCTCCGCAAGAACCGCGACGCGGAGAGCTGGACCATCCGCTTCTCGCCGCGCAAGCCGGGGAGCATCTGGAGCGGGGTGAACATCAAGCGCGCGGGCGAGCTGATCGCCGGGGGCCGGATGAAGCCCGCGGGCCTGAAGGCCTTCGAGGCGCGCGACGAGAGGAAGTCCCGCTCCGTGTACGAGGCGTACAAGACCACGCCGCTGGGGAAGGCGGAGGAGCACCAGCTCCGGGCGAACGGGAAGGCGTGGGCGTACTGGGAGGCGGTGCGCCCGTCGTACCGCAAGTCCGCCAGCCACTGGGTGATGACCGCCAAGAAGGAGGAGACGCGGCGGCGGCGCCTGGAGCAGCTCGTCGCCTGCTGCGAGAAGGAGGAGTGGCTGCCCCAGTACCGCTGGGCGAAGAAGTGACTCACCCCTTCGCCTGGTCCAGCGCCGCGCGCACCGCCCGCAGGAGCGCCTCCCCGGTGAACGGCTTCTGCAGGTACGCCGCGCCGGACTGGAACAAGCCCTGGTGGACGAGCGCGCCGCCGGTGTACCCGGAGAGGTAGAGCACCGGCAGTCCGGGCCGCTCCTTCACCAGGGCGTCCGCCAGCGCCGCGCCGGTCATCTGCGGCATCACCACGTCCGTCACCAGCAGGTCCACCGCTGCGGCGTGCCCGCGCGCGACCGCCAGCGCCTCCTCCGGCGTGGCCGCCTCCAGCACGGTGTAGCCGGACCCGCCGAGCGCGCGCACCACCGCGGCGCGCACCGCCTGCTCGTCCTCGGCCACCAGCAGCGTCTCCGTGCCGGTGAGCGCGCGCGCCGCCAGCGCCGGGCCCTCCCTCGCCCCTCCCGCGGCCGCGCGCGGGATGTAGATCCGGAAGGTCGTCCCGCGGCCCTCGGCGCTGTACAGCTGCAGGTCGCCCTTCGCCTGCCGGACGATCTGGTGGACGGTGGACAGCCCCAGGCCGGTGCCTTCGCCCTTGGTGGTGAAGAAGGGCTCGAAGATGCGGGCCTGCGTCCCGGGGCTCATCCCCGCGCCGGTGTCGGTGACGGCCAACATCACGTATGGCCCGGGCGGGGCCTGCAGGATCCCCACCGGCTGGTCCACGTCCACGTCCTGCGTCTCCACCGTCAGCTTGCCGCCCTCCGGCATGGCCTCGCGCGCGTTGACCACCAGGTTGAGCAGCACCTGCTCCAGGTTCCCGCGGTCGGCGAACACCCGCGGCGTGAGGGCGTTGGCGAGGACCCGGAGGTCCACGTCCTCGCCGATCAGCCGGTGGAGCATCTTCTCCATCCCGCCGATCACCTCGTTCAGGTCCAACAGCTGGGGCTGGAAGACGTGGCGGCGGCTGAGGGCGAGGAGCTGGCGGGTGAGGGCGGAGGCGCGCTCGGCGGCCTTGAGCACCTCCTCCAGGTCGGAGGCGCTGGGGTGCTCCGGGCCCAGGTCCTCCTGCACGAAGCGCCCGAAGTTCAGCATCACCGTGAGCAGGTTGTTGAAGTCGTGCGCCACGCCGCCGGCGAGCTGCCCCACCGCCTCCATCTTCTGCGACTGGCGGAACTGGGACTCCAGGTCGCGCCGCTCGGAGACGTCCTGCCAGATCCCCAGCCGCGTCCCGTCCGGCTGGCGCCGCGACTCGTCCCGGATCCAGATGACGGCGCCGGACCGCCGGCGCATCCGGTACTCCAGCGTGAGCGGCTCGCCGCTGGTGGCGGCCTGCGCCCACTGCTCCAGCGCGCGCTCGGCGTCCACGGGCTCCATCCGCCGCTCCCACAGCCCGGGGTCCGCCGTCCACTCCTCCGGGGAGAAGCCGAGCAGCGGCCGGATCTGCGGGCTCACGTACGCCATCCGCAGCGGCAGGGAGGAGGGCGCCACGTAGGTGACCGCGGGGATGTGCTCCACCAGGGCGCGGAACCGCACCTCGGCCTGGGCGAGCTCGTGGCCGCGCTGCTCGACCTTCGCCTCCAGGATGTTGGTCAGCCGCCGCAGCTCCGCGTTGGCCTCGCGGTACCCGCGCAGCGCCATCTCGTACGGGGCCAGCACCTCGACCATCAGCGACAGCGCCGCCTGGAGCCGATCCGCGCTCAGCCCACCGGCCGCCTCCTTCTGTACCGCGGCCCGCAACAGCCCGGCCAGCTCCACCACCCCCACGGTGCTCCCCAGCGCCGCCCGCCCCACCGCGTAGGCGAACTCCTGGGTGTGCGCGGCGTCGCCGGCGAGCGCGGCGCGCACCACCGCCTCCAGGTCGGTCAGCAGGGTGGTGGCGGAGATGCGCGCGCTCACGGGCCGCTCCCCATCCAGCGGGCCACCAGCACCAGCGCGTCGTCGGTCTCCTTCGCGTGGCGGTCCAGCAGGTGCGGCGCCAGGAGGTCCGGCGGGCGCGCGTCGCACGACCGGGCGGCGTCGTCGCCCACGCCGTCGGTGGCCAGCACCAGCGTGTCGCCGCGCCGCAGCGCCAGCCCTCCAGGGCGGATGGGCGGCATGGCCCCGCCCACCACGCCGCCCCGCATCAGGAGGCGCTCGTGGCCGGAGTCCTGGGGCAGCCCGAGCGAGGCGCGGACCACCAAGCCCTCCACGTTGCCCACGCCCGCCCACGACAGGTTCCCGTCCGGCTCCACCAGCGCGGCGCTCATCGCCACCCCGCGCTCCTTCCGCTGCGAGGCGTGGCACGCCTGGAACAGCGCCTCCAGGTCTCCCTTCGTCGCGGAGAGCGCGGCGCAGGCGGCCCGGGCCGCGGCGGCGGCCTCCGGCCCGTGGCCCAGCCCGTCCACCACCGCCACCAGCACGTCGCCGCCGCGGTCCAGCACCAGCGCGGCGTCGCCGCTCTCCACCTGCCCGGGCAAGGGCCGCCCCGCCACGGCCCACGCCAGCGCGCCGGCGCGGGCGTTCACGGGACCCACTTCCGCATCACCACCGTGGTGCCGACGCCCAGCTTCGACGTGATGGAGAAGTCGTCCATCAGGCGCTTGGCGCCCGGCAGCCCCAGCCCCAACCCGCCGCCGGTGGAGTAGCCGTCGCGCATGGCCAGCTCCAGGTCCTTGATCCCCGGGCCGTGGTCCTCCGCCTGGATCTCCAGGCCGGGGCGCGGCGCCTGGAGGACGCGGAAGTGCATCGTCCCGCCGCGCGCGTACTCCAGCATGTTGCGGGCGATCTCCGAGATGGCGGTGGCGATCAGCACCGTGTCGCCGTCGGTGAAGCCCAGCCGCCCCGCGAGCGCCTTGCCGGTCTGGCGGGCGGTGAGGATGTCCGCCTCCATCCGGACGCTGACGTCCTCCTCACCGACCATCGCCGCTCCGGGACGCGCGCCTGCGCAGGTAGGCCAGCCCGTCGTCCACGTCCAGCGCGGTGCCGCTGCTGCGGAGCTTGAGGCCCAGCTGCGCCATGGCGAACGCCACCCCGGGCTGCAGCCCCACCACCACCGTCCGCGCGCCGCGGAGCCGGAGCATCTTCGACAGCCCGTCGAGCAGCCGGGTGGCGTAGGAGTCGAGGACGTCCATCTCGCCCACGTCCACCAGCACGCCGCGGGCGCGGTGCTCACCCACCATCTTGAGCACCCGGTCGCGCAGCTCGCGCCAGCCGGAGTCGGTGAGCGAGGTCGGCAGCGACGCCAGCAGGAACTGCTCCAGCTTGAGGACGCGGGCGGTCACGGCCGCTCCTCCGCGTCCCCTCCGCCCGCCTCGGCCGGGGGCTCCGGCAGCGCGCCGGACGCCAGCCAGCGGTCGCCGTCCTCCAGCGCGGTCTGCAGGTCCACCACCGTGTGTACCCCGGGCAGGTCCGTCCCCAGCGCCACCAGCGCCTGGGCGATCTCCGGGGAGACGCCGGAGAGGACGACCCTGGCGCCCATCAGCCGCGCCGCCTCGCAGGCCTGCGCCAGATGGTTGGCCACCTTGCTGTCCACCACCGGCACCCCGGTGATGTCCATCACCACCAGCCGCGCCCGGCGCTGGCGGATCGCCCCCAGCAGCGACTGGGTGAGGTGGCGGGCGCGCCGCGTGTCCACCAGCCCGATGACGGGGATGATCAGCTGGCGGTCGCGGACCTGGAGCACCGGCGTGGACAGCTCGCGGATCGCCGCCTGCTGCTGCTGGATGGTGTGCTCCTTGGTCTCCAGGTACGCCTCGCTGATCTCCCGCATGCTGAGGTCCAGCCAGCGGTCCATGGCGCGCGTCAGCCGCAGGAGCATCGCGGCCGGCAGGTCCGTGCCGGCGAGCTCCGCGTGGACCGACTGGCGGAAGATGGACAGCACGTGGAACCAGGTCTCGAAGCTGAGCCCGGCCTTGGCGTAGGTGGTGCCCTGGGCCCGCGACCGCTCCAGGTATGCTGCCCACTGCCCGTCCACCAGCGCGGCGCGCTGCGACTCCAGGCTGGCGGCCTCGTCGGCCTTCCGCTTCTCCGGAGGGACCGCCGCCATCGCCGCCGCCAGCTCCGGGATCTGGCTCAGTGCCTCCAGCGACGACCTGGCGAGCGACTCCCGCCTCGCCGAGTAGAATTCCCAGAAGTCCCGGAACTCGGCTTGCTGCTCGGCGGTGAACCGTGGGGGTGCGGCAGTCTCCGTGGCCATGGCGTGTGCGATGGAAGCACAGGGGCTGGGAGACTCGCCACGCCATTCCCCGGTTTCCAGGGTTCACCACATTGGCGGCGCTGGTCGCACCGAAACCGGCCACGTGGCTGAACCGTAGTGGAATTGGCGACGCCCCAGCAGGTGATCGGGAATAAGGTGCGCGCCGCTCGCGGGTCCCCGCGGGCAGACCGTCACCGTCCGGTGACGCCACACACGGAGCAAGACACAGATGAAGAACTGGAAGAGCGCGGTGATGGCTTCTGCAGTCGCGGCGATGTTCGTTGCCCAGGCGGCTCACGCCGGCGACAAGGCCGCACCTGCGAAGGCCGCGGCCAAGGGCGTGAAGTGTGCCGGCATCAACTCCTGCAAGGGCAAGAGCGCTTGCAAGGGCGCGGACAACGACTGCAAGGGCAAGAACGGCTGCAAGGGCAAGGGCTGGACGATGGCCAAGTCCGAGAAGGCCTGCACCGACAAGAAGGGCACCGTCGTGACCGAGGCCGCGCCCGAGGGCGAGGCCAAGCCCGAGACCAAGTAGCGCCTCTCCCGCCGGGCCCCTCGGCTCTTGAACGAGTCGAGGGGCCCGTGCATTTTCCGGCGACCCCATGAGCTTCACGCGCGTCGACCTCGGGCACGGCATCGGGCTGCGCTCGCGCCACTACCCCCAGTACCTGGAGGGCGGCGTGCGCACCGCGTGGGTGGAGGCGATCAGCGAGAACTTCATGGCGATGGGCGGCCGTCCCCTGGCGGTGCTGGAGCGGGCGCGCGCCGAGCACCCGGTGGCGCTGCACGGGGTGTCGCTCTCCATCGGCTCCACCGACCCGCTGGACCCGAGGTACCTGAAGGACCTGCGCGCGCTGGCCGGGCGCATCCAGCCGGCCATCGTCTCCGATCACCTGTGCTGGGGCAGTCACCGCGGCCGCTACATCCACGACCTGCTGCCCATGCCGTACACGGAGGAGGCGGTGGCGCACGTGGCCTCGCGCGTGGCGCAGGTGCAGGAGGCTCTGGGGCGGCAGATCCTCCTGGAGAACGTGTCCAGCTACCTCACCTACGCGGCGGACGCGCTGACCGAGTGGGACTTCCTGTCGGAGATCGCGCGCCGCGCGGACTGCGGGATCCTCCTCGACGTGAACAACATCTACGTGAGCGCGAAGAACCACGGGTTCGACCCCATGAAGTACCTGGAGGGCGTGCCGGTGGATCGGGTGGGCCAGTTCCACCTCGCCGGCCACAGCGACCGCGGCGCGTACCTGTTCGACACCCACGACGGGCCGGTCTGCGCGGACGTGTGGAAGCTCTACGAGGCCGCGGTGAAGCGGTTCGGCGCGGTGGCGTGTTTGATCGAGTGGGACGAGGGCGTGCCGGAGCTGGACGTGCTGCTGGACGAGAGCCGGCGCGCGGCGGAGCACGAGGCGAAGGCGAAGGGGACGCCGCAACGGGCGAAGACGAGGCGCGCGTCGTGAGCAGCCCCGCGACGTTGCGCGAGATCCAGCGGGACGTCTTCCGCGCCCTGGAGAAGGGCACCCCGAGCGACAAAACCGCTGCGCGACACGTGCGCGGCGCCAGGCCACTGGGGCCCGGAGCGCGGCTGCGCATCTACAGCGACCAGTACCCGCTGCGCCTGCACGACGCGCTCTACGAGGACCACCCGAACCTGGTGAAGCTCCTGGGCGACCGGAAGTTCTTCGCCATGGCCGCCGCGTACGGCCGGGCCAAAGGGTCGCATCACTATTCGCTGGGCGCGTTCGGCGCCGGGCTGTCGCGCTGGCTGGCCGGAAAGCCGCGCGGCCTCACCCGCCCGGACCTCTCGGACCTCGCCGCCTTCGAGTGGGCGCTCACCCAGTCCTTCCTCGCCGAGGACGCCGGCGCGCCGGTGACGTTCGAGGCGATCGCCGCGCTTGGCCCGGAGCGCTTCGGGGCGGCCACCCTGCGCCTCGCGCCTTCCGTCCGCCTGGTGCCGCTGCGGCACGACGCGGTCTCGCTGGTCGAGGCGCTGGAGGCGGGGAAGCCGGCGCCGAAGCCCGCCCCGCACAAGAGCGTCCGGCTGGTGTGGCGGAACGGGATGGAGGTCTTCCACCTCGCGGCCTCCCCGCGCGACGTCCGGGCGCTGAAGCGGGTGCGACAGGGGCGGCCGCTGGCGGAGGTGTGCGCCGCCTACGGCACCAGCCCGGAGGCGGCGTTCGACGCCCTCGCGCTGTGGGCGCGGGAACAGATGCTGCGCGATCTGCAGCCGCTTCCGTGACCTGGCGCGCCGTCGCGCGTAGAGAGAGGGATCGGAGGAGGGGATTTCGACATGGCGACCCTGAGAGATCGCGCGCTGCTGGTGCATCGCTTCGTGGTGGACACGGTGCGACACCTGGACTGGCTCCCGTCGCTGCTGGCGCGGGTGACGCTGGGGGTGGTCTTCATCCAGAGCGGCTGGGGGAAGCTGCACAACCTGCCGAAGGTGATCGCCTTCTTCACCGAGCTGGGCCTGCCTCGACCCGACCTGCAGGCGCCCTTCGTGGCGGGGACGGAATTCGTCTGCGGCTGGCTGGTGCTGCTGGGGTTGTTCGCGCGGATCGCCTCGGTGCCGCTGGTGGTGACCATGCTGGTGGCCACCGTCACCGCCAAGGCGGACGAGCTGAAGCACTACGGCGACCTGTTCGGCTTCACCGAGTGGACGTACCTGGCGCTGGCGGTGGTGGTCATCGTCCAGGGCGCGGGCGCGACCTCGCTGGACGCGCTGCTGGCGCGGGTGCTGGGCCTCTCGGCCAGCTCGCCCGCGGAGGAGAAGCGCTACACCGTGCTGTTCGGGCGCGGGCTCGCCGCCGGCTTCGCCGCCGCCATGGTCATCGTCACCGCGTGGTGGTTCGGCGCCAGCCACAACCCGTGCGACCAGGTGAAGGACGCGCGCTTCGCGGAGATCGTGAAGACGTCGAACGGCGAGGACGAGGACGCCGCGGACGAGGCCAAGGGCACCTGCAAGAAGATCCTCGGGTGGCAGAAGGAGGGGAAGGACCCGGCCGCGGAGCTCAAGAAGGAGGAGTCCTCCGGGGATGAGGGGGGCGAGGGCGGCGAGGACCAGAAGCCCGAGTAGCCCTCATATCGTGATGATCTCCTCCCAGGCCTCGGGCGCCGTCCCGTGGACGATGGCGCCGCCGAGCCTTCCAGTAGTGAAAACCGCGCTGGCTTCGGGGCCCAGTCTCCTGGCCAGCGCCATCCGTGGCAGGCGCTGAGCGCGAACAAAAGCATCGGGATGGCGATGAGCTTGCCCATGGAGCTTGGTATCACGAGGTCCCTCGACAGGAGGAATCCACATGCAGAAGTGCCTCTCGCGCGCGCTGATCGCCGCGTCCGTCCTCGCCGCCGCCACCGCGGCCGCCGAGGTGAAGACCAAGGAAGTCACCTATACGCAGGGCAAGACCACCCTCCAGGGCTTCTTCGCCTGGGACGACGCGGTGAAGGGGAAGCGGCCCGGCGTGCTGGTCATCCACGAGTGGTGGGGCCACAACCAGCACGCGCGGAACCAGGCCATCCGGCTGGCGCAGGCGGGCTACGTGGGCTTCGCGCTGGACATGTACGGCCAGGGCAAGGTGGCCGAGCACCCCAAGGACGCCACGGCCATGTCCGGCGAGCTGATGAAAGACCCGGCGACGGTCAAGGCCCGCTTCGACGCCGCGCTGGCGGAGCTGAAGAAGGACCCGCACGTGGACCCGGCGAAGATCGGCGTGGTCGGCTACTGCATGGGCGGCAGCATCGCGCTGCAGATGGCGCGCGAGGGCGAGCACCTGCAGGCCGTCGCCACCTTTCACGCCGGCCTCTCCGCCCCGGCGACGCCCGCCGCCAAGGGCGCCGTCAAGCCGCGCATCCTGGTGAACACCGGTGGCGCCGACTCGTTCGTGCCGCCGGCCGCGGTGGACGCGTTCAAGAAGGAGATGGCGGACGCGGGCGCGAAGGTGGAGGTGATCTCGTATCCAGGGGCCAAGCACGGCTTCACCAACCCGGACGCCGGCAAGCACGGGATGGATGCGCTCGCCTACGACGCCGCCGCGGACAAGGCGTCCTGGGAGGCGTCGATGAAGATGTTCAAGGAGGCGTTCGGGTCGTAACGGCCTTGCGCAGCGCGGCCTCGGGGGCGGCGTCGTCGAATTCGGCGCCGTCGTCCCCGCTCCGCACGCCGAGCGACTTCCACATCGCCTCCAGGTTGGTGCGCGTCCGCCGGGTGCCCAGCGCGCGGTAGAGCGGTTCGGCGGCGGCGAACCCGGCGCCCTTGTCCAGCGCCGCGAGCACCTTCTCCACCGGCCAGCTGTCGGAGATGTTGCCGCCCTGCGCGTTCAGCGCGCGCAGGGCCTCCCGCAGCGAGCGTTCGCCCTTGGTGTGGCGGCGGATCTCCAGGTCCAGCTTCAGCCAGAAGAGCGCGCCGCCCCAGTAGGTCGGCCCCCAGCGGGGCGCGTCGTCCAGCCCGTCCTCTCCGGCGCGCAGCTCGGCCTTGGGCAGGTTCTCCACCAGGTCGCCCCACACCTCCTCCGGCGGGAGGGCGCCGGCGCGGGCGCGCACGATCGGCTCCAGGTACGTGGCCAGTCCTTCTTCCATCCAGTGGTGGCGGTAGGCGAGCGAGGGGAGCGAGGTGTGGACCAGCTCGTGGACCAGCACCCAGCTCTTGCGCAGGTCCTCGGCGTCGGCGTCCGACGGGATGCCGAGCAGCGTGGTGGCGCCGCCGCCGCCCAGCGTCTTGCCGAAGCCGCGGTCGCCCGGGACGAGGAGGATGAGCGCGCTGGGGACGGGGAGCTTGCCGAAGTAATCGCAGACTTGGCGCGCGCCGGTGGTCGCCCACTCCAGCAGCTCCTCGTCGGAGACGCCGCGGCGGCCGGGCGCGATGGCGATCTGGATCTCCGCGGCGCAGGCGGACCGGGTGGTCACCTTGATCGGTCCCAGCGCGCTGTAGGGCGCCATGGAGATCCGGTCCGCCGGTCCCTCCCAGGTGTCGAGGTCGCCGGTGGACGGAAGCCCGGTGGCGAAGCGCACGCCCTCGCGCGACCGGACGCGGAGGCGGTAGCGCGCGTCGGGAGGCTGATCGCCGGGGGGACGGAGGAGCCACGCGCCGGGGGAGGATTCGATGATCGCGCCGTACTCGGCCACCTCGTCCGGATTATCCAGGCGAGAGGCTGCGGCGCGGAGCTGGAACTTGTAGCGGACGCGGCAGCCTTTCGCGCAGCCGGGGAGCTCCCACGTTCCTCCATTCCCCTTCAGCGGGGTGGTCTTCTCGCCGTCCACCCGCTGCACGTCGTGGACGAAGGGCGTGGACGGGTCGTCAGTCTCCAGGCGGGAGGCGGAGGTGAACGAGGCCTCCACCGAGAGCTCCGAGAGGTCGTTGCTGGGGGAGACGTCGTAGGACCACATCGGGGGCGCGGCGGCGAGCAGCGCGAGGGCGAGCAGCGTCGACATGCCAGGGTCTTAACCGGCGTCCGCGTGGCAGACATGGCTTGTTTCGCGGATGCTCCGGGCGTGCCGCGACTGGCCCTCTGCGTGGTGGTCTGTGCCCTGGCCGGCTGCCCGGTCGGGTGTCCGAAGGGGAATCCCCAGACGCTCTATGTGGGCCCACTCGAGGAGATCCACCTGGAGAAGACGGGGCCGTACACCTTCCGCGCCATTCCGCCGCTTCGCCATAAGTGGCCGGGGAATGAAGGCGTCTACTTCTTGTACGTCGACGACGACATCTGGGTTCCCGGCTGCATCGACTACGACCCCGCCACGGCGACGTTCACCATCGCCAAGAAGTGCTACCCCGAAGGGGTGCAGTCATTTCGAGTCACCTTCAACCCATGGGTACGGACGGTGAACGAGTGAGCCTGCGCCCAAGCCTCGCGGCACTGGTCGCCGCGCTCCTTCTGGCCGCGTGCGACGAATCGTTCGAGAGCGCGCCCCGGGTCACGCCGGCCAATGAGAGCCTCTGGTTGCTGGTCGGACTTCAGCTCAAGCTCGACGGGATCCGGCCGTACCTGAGCCAGGCGTCCAGCAAGAGCGCCAGCCCGATGCGGGTCGACCAGTTGACCAACGAGGTGCTCTCGACCTGCGAGTTGCTGACCTCGCCAGCCCTCACGGACGACGAGCTCCGCGCCGCTCGCTACCGGGTGGATCTGGCGGCCGTGGCGTGGGGGTTGCTCCAGGCGGACGCTCTCGCCTCCGCGGGCGGCATTGGTGGCACGGCGCACGCCACGACGCTGGGGGGGATGGGGTGGATCAACGGGGCGTTCGAGAACATCCGTGGGGATCCGCTGTGGCCCGTGAAGGATCCGCGGGACGCGGAGCGGCACATGCTCATGGCGGTGAGCCACCGGGACAACCTGCGGAAGTCGATTCCCGCCTCCGCCTTCATGACCGCCGGCGCCCACGCCGCCATCCTGACGAGCGGGGAGATCGCGACCGTCAAGCTCGCGGGGGTGGGGGCCGGGGCGCTCGCGCGGGTGCTGGCGTTCCTGGGAGGGACCGGAGAGGGGTCCGCCGTCATCACCGCGGGGTTTGCCGGTGGCGTCGGGGCGGTCCAGATCGTGGCCGATGGTCGGTCGATGGTGCTGACGGTGGAGGAGGTGCTCGCGCTGGCGAGTGCCGGGGCCATCACGGCGAACGCGCTGGCCGTGTTCATGGCGGCGGAGGACCTTCACCACATCTGCACGGACAAGAACTACGTCTCGGACAAGCAGGGCGGGCCGTGGACCCCGCGATTCGAGGAGCTCTTCAAGAGGGCGGGGATGAGCTTGCAGGATCCGGAGAACCTGGTGCGGGTCAAGGCGCATCAAGGCCCGCATCCACGGGCTTACCACGAGGAGGTCATGAAACAGATCCGTCTTGCCATCAAGGGCCATACCGAAGGAACTCCGAGCTATCGAGAAGCACTCAAACGCGCGCTCGCCGACCTGGCGCGGGAGATCCAGACGCCTGGCACAGTGCTCAATCAGCTCGTCACGGGAGCAAGCACCGAATGACGGTATCGTCACCCAAGTACTTCAACCTCTTCGACGACATGAGCACGGATCAGCGGTGGTACCTCGCTGGCCCGTACGGTCCCGAGGGGCAGTGGCTCAACGAGGCGCTCACGATCGGCCGCACGTACGAAGGTCCAACTCCCCTCACGTGCCGCGTCCACCACTCGGGACCGCAGCTGGAGCTGACGGTTACCGAGGACATCGTCCCCGTCGTGAATGAACGCGTCGCCGAGATCTTTGCCCGGTATGCAGGCAAAGATGCCCAGCTCATTCCGGCGCGCGCCTCTGAGTCCGACGCGAATCTCTGGGCAGTCAACGTGCTGCCGATCTGCGACTGCATCGACGAGGCCCGATCCGCTGGGATCCGCCGCTATACCCCTGAGGACGGAGAGCCCGATCGCGTTGGACAGTACAAGGCTGTCTATGGGTACCGAATCGATCCCGCTCGCGCGGGAGCCCACACCATCCTCCGCCCCAAAGGCTATGAAGTCGTGGTCGTCGTCAATGAAGACTTGGCCCTCGCCCTCCAGCACGCCAACGTCCGCTGCGAGCTGAAGCTGGTCTCCTGATCCGATCTCGTGACCTCCCAACCGCCCCACCGGCACTGGACGGGGCGGCCCGTCCTGAGGATCGATCTCCCTGGAGCCCCCCATGCCGCATACCCCCACCGTCCTGATCGCGGACGACGAGCCTCTGTTCGTCTCCACCCTGGCCCGCCAGGTCCGCCGCGCCGGCCTCTCCTTCATCTCCGACACCACCTCGGAGCAGGTCCTGGAGCTGGCCCGCACCCGCAAGCCGGACCTGATCGTCCTCGACGTCCACCAGCACATCGACGGCCGGGACCTGCTCACCAGGTTGAAGAGCGACCCGGCCACCAGGCACATCAAGGTGGTGATGCTCACCGCCGTCGACGACGAGTACCTCCGCGCCGACTGCCTGGAACTGGGCGCGGACGAGTTCGAGATCAAGCCGTTCGACTTCGCCACCATCCAGAAGATCGCCCGGCTGGCGAGCGCCGCTGCCGCCGCCAGCGACGCCGACCCGGCGGCCTAACCGCCGCGGATCTCCGCGATCGCCTTCCGGTAGTCCGGCGCGCGGAACACCGCGTTCCCCGCCACCAGCACGTCCGCCCCCGCGGCCACCACCTGCTGCGCGGTCTGCGCGTTCACCCCCCCATCCACCTCCACCCTCGCCTTCGACCCCCGCGCGTCCAGCATCGCCCGCAGCCGCCGCACCTTGTCCACCGACGCGGGGATGAACGACTGCCCGCCCCATCCGGGGTTCACGCTCATCACCAGCACCATCCCCACCTCCCCCAGCACCTCTTCGACCGCGGAGAGCGGCGTGCCTGGGTTGAGCGTCACCGACGGCGTGGCCCCCAGCTCGCGGATCTGCCCCAGCGTGCGGTGCAGGTGCGGGCACGTCTCCACGTGCACCGTCACCGAATTCGCCCCCGCCTTCACGAAGTCCGCGATGTGCCTCTCCGGCTCGACGATCATCAGGTGGACGTCCAGCGGCAACTTCGTCGCCTTCCGCACCGCCTCCACCACCAGCGGCCCCAGGGTGATGGGCGGCACGAACCGCCCATCCATCACGTCCACGTGGATCCAGTCCGCCCCCGCCGCCTCCACCGCCCTCACCTCCTCCGCGAGCCTCCCGAAGTCGGCGGAGAGGATGGACGGGGCGATGAGCGGGCGGGCCTCGGTCATGGGGCGCCGCTTGTATCCGTTTGGGCCGGCGGCGTCAGCTCGCGATACATCGCCCGCAAATTACCGCGGCGGTCCTTCTGGAGCGGCAGCACCTCCAGCCGCGGGAACGACTTCAGCGCCGCCTCCCCCGCGTCCACCGCCGCGTCCTCGGAGAGCCCCCGCCCGGCCGCCTCGCGTAGCGCCGCCTCCATCGCCGCCAGGTAGTCGCGCACCGCCACCACGTCGGCCCGCTTCCCCATCTGCCCGTACCCCGGCAGCACCGCCTCGAACTCGTAGCCGAGCATCGCGTCCAGCGCCCGCCGCAGCCCGAGCAGCCGGCCGCCCGCCGCCTCGTCCACCGTGGGCTCGAACCCGGTGGAGAACAGGTCCCCGGTCATCACCAGGTTGAGGCCGGGGAGGAACGCCGCCAGGTCGCCGTCCGTGTGGCCGACGCCCAGGTGGCGGATCCACACCTCCTCCTCCCCCAGCACCAGCCGCACCTCGGAGGTGACGTGGATCCACCCGTAGACGTCCGGCCGGCGCTGCTTCTTGAGCGCCGCGGTGATGCGCTCGTGCGTCCGCGGGTGGGCCAGGACCGCGCCCGCGTCCGGGTAGTCGATCAGCCCGTCCCAGTGGTCCGGGTGCGAGTGGGTGAGCAGGACGCGCTGCACCTTCTTGTCCAGTCCCTCCTCGACCGTCCGCTTCAGCCGCAGCGCCTCGTCGCCCCACTTGAGGTCCGCGACGAACGCCTCGGTCTTGTGGACCACCACCAGGCTGTTCCCGCCGCCGCCCAGGTAGGCCCAGACCTGGGGGGACAGCTGGTGGGGTTCGATGTGGAGGAACACCCGCACGGAGCACCCCAGGAGGAGGACCCCAAGGAGCGCCGCCGCCCGTGGTAAAACCCGCCTCGTGACTCCCCCGCCGACCCTCGCCGCCATCGGGCCACAGGACCTGTCCGGCCGCGTCCAGAAGCTGCAGTCCATCCTGGACGTGGCCAAGCAGATGGCCGCCGAGCGCAACATGGACAACCTGCTCCCGCTCATCGCCCAGCACGCGTCGCGGGTGGCCTCCGCGGACCGCTGCTCCATCTTCATCCTGGACCGCGAGCGCAACGAGCTGTGGAGCAAGGTGGCCCAGGGCACCACGCGCGAGATCCGGCTCCCGGTGGGCAGCGGCATCGCCGGCACCGTGGCCCAGTCCGGGACGGTCATCAACATCGAAGACGCGTACCAGGACGAGCGGTTCAACCGCTCCTTCGACACCGAGAGCGGCTACCGGACCCGCACCATCCTGGCCGTCCCCATGCGGGACGCCAACGGCGAGGTCACCGGCGTCATCCAGGCCCTCAACAAGGACGTGGGGACGTTCACCGCCGAGGACGAGGAGCTGCTGCTGGCCCTGGGCGGACAGGCGGCCTCCGCGGTGGAGAACGCGCTCCTCCACAAGGAGATCAAGGACCTGTTCGAAGGCTTCGTGCAGGCGTCGGTGGTGGCCATCGAGCAGCGGGACCCCACCACCGCCGGCCACTCCGGCCGCGTGGCCTCGCTCACCCTCGAGCTGGCCAGGGCCACCCAGCGCCTCTCCACCGGCCCCTACGCCGGCACCCGCTTCACTCCCGACCAGGAGCAGGAGATCCGCTACGCCTCGCTCCTGCACGACTTCGGCAAGGTCGGCGTGCGCGAGCCGGTGCTGGTGAAGGCGGACAAGCTCTACCCGCACGAGCTGGACGCGCTGCGGGCCCGCTTCCAGCTGGCGCGCAAGGACCGCGAGCTGCAGAGCCTGCGGCGGCGCCTGGAGGTGGCGAGGGCGCGCGGGGCGAGCGCGCTGGCGGAGCTGGAGCGCGAGGAGGAACCGGCGCTGCTGGCCTCGCTCAAGGAGCTGGACGAGGTGATGGAGTTCATCCTCGCCTGCAACCGTCCCACGGTCCTGGCCCAGGGCGGCTTCGAGCGCCTCTCCGGCCTGTCGAAGCTGGGGTTCAGCGACGCGTACGGGAACGCGCAGCCGCTGCTCACCGAGAAGGAAGTGAAGGTGCTCTCCATCCCCCGCGGCTCGCTCTCTCAGGAGGAGCGCCTGGAGATCGAGTCGCACGTCACCCACACCTACAAGTTCCTCTCGGAGATCCCCTGGACGCGCGACCTGCGGCGGGTGCCGGAGATCGCCTGGGCCCACCACGAGAAGCTCAACGGCAAGGGCTACCCGCGGGCCATCCCCGGGGGGGAGATCCCGGTGCAGTCCAAGATGATGGCCATCTCGGACATCTACGACGCCCTCACCGCCTCCGACCGGCCGTACAAGAAGGCGGTGCCGCACCAGAAGGCGCTGGAGATCCTCGATTCGGAGTCCAGGTCCGGGCAGATCGACACCGAGCTGCTCAAGGTGTTCATGGAGGCGGACGTCCCCGGAAAGGTCTGCTCCAAGTGAGCTGGGCGGCGCTCCTCGCCGTCGGGCTGTCCGCCGCCCCGGTGGCCCCACCCGCGCCACCGCCGGCCCCTCCCCCCCAGGGAAACCCCGGCCTGGCGAAGGCGGAGAAGCTGCTGGACGACCTCGACTACGACGGCGCGGCGGTGGCGCTGCTCCAGGCGTCGAAGACCCCGCGGAACGACCGCAAGACCATCCTCCGCATCCTCGAGCTGCAAGGGCTGATCGCCGCGTCGCTCGACCAGAAGTCCTCCGCGCTCAACTTCTTCAAGCAGCTGCTGGCGCTGGATCCGGACTACAAGCTCAACGAATCCACCACCTCCGCCGAGCAGCGCGCGCCTTTCAAGGAGGCGAAGGCCCAGCTCGCCGCCACCGGGTCGCTGCGCTTCGAGGTGGCGCCGGCGCGCGCCAAGCCCGGCCTGGTGGAGACCGTGGTGGTGAAGGTGGCCACCGACCCGCTGTCGCAGGCGCGCAAGGTCCGCTTCTGGCTGAAGGTGGGGAACACGCCATGGAAGGAGGCGGTGGTGCCGGTGGTGGAGGGCCGCGCGTCGGTCCCCGCGGGCGCGCCGGCGGTCTCCTTCTGGGCGGAGCTGCTGGGAGAAGCCGACGGGCAGCTGATGCTCATCGGCACCAGGGAGAAGCCCGTCATCCTCAAGGCGCCGGCGGGCGCGGACCGGCTCATGTCCTCGTCCGGGCCGGCCCTGGACCTGGGTGGGTACCGGCCCTACGCCATCGCCGCCGGCGGGTGCGGGCTGGTGGCCGCCGCGGTGGGAGCGCTGTTCGGCGCCAGGGCGGCGTCGATCAACCCCCAGATCGCCGCCTGGTCGCAGCAGCACCCGGTCACCTCGGTGCGGCAGGTGGACGCGCAGAAGATGGTGGACGAGGCGAACGCCAGCGCGGTGATCGCCGACAGCCTGTTCGGCGCCGCGGTGGTGCTAGGGGCGGCCGGGACCGTGCTGTGGTTCGTCGAGCCGGAGAAGGCCCCCGGCCCCGGTGCCGGGGTCGGCGGGTTGCGCGTGGACGTCCGGGTCCGCTTCTGACCTAGACTCCAGGCGATGCGGTTCGGTCTCGTCCTTGCCGCGACCATCCTGGCCACGGTGGTCGCCTGTACCTGTACCGGCATCGGCGATCTCGAATTCGCCTGCAAGACCACTGCGGACTGCGCCCCCGGCTACACCTGCATCGACGACGTGTGCCGGAGCGGGGGGCCCGACGGAGGTCCGGACGCGGGGCCTGACGGCGGCGACGGCGGGTGCGTCCCCGGCACGGAGAGCTGCACCAACGGGCAGGACGACGACTGCGACGGGCTGGCGGATTGCCAGGACCCGGACTGCGACGGCTTCGCCTGCGCCGCGGGGGCCATGGCCTGCGTGGGCGGGCAGTGCCGGTGCGCGGACGGCGGCACCGGCGCCCCCACCGAGACGAGCTGCACCAACAACGCCGACGACGACTGCGACGGGCTGGTGGACTGCCAGGACCCGGACTGCGCGGGGGCCAGCTGCGGGAACGGGCGCACCTGCGCGGGCGGCGCCTGCGCCTGTAGCAGCGGGGCCGACGCGGGCACGAAGGAGACCAACTGCACCAACGGCGTGGACGACGACTGCGACGGGTTGACCGACTGCGCGGACCCGGACTGCCAGGGGGTGGCCTGCGGCGCCGGCTGCGAGTGCGTCACCCCTGCGCCGGCGGAGGTGAACTGCGCGGACGGCCAGGACAACGACGGCGACCAGGCGCCCGACTGCGTCGACGGCGACTGCGCCGGGCGCTCCTGCGGGACCGGCTGCGTCTGCAACGGCGGCGCCAAGGTGGAGACGAACTGCGCCGACGGCATCGACAACGACGGCAACCAGGGCATCGACTGCGCGGACCCCGACTGCAGCGGCCATTCCTGCGGCCTCGGCTGCGTCTGCAACGGGACCACCAAGGTCGAGACCAACTGCAACGACGGCGTCGACAACGACGGCAACCAGGGCACCGACTGCGCGGACCCCGACTGCACGGGGCAGGTGTCGTGCAACGGCAACTGCGTCTGCGGCGCCGGGGGCATCAAGCACGAGAGCAACTGCGGGAACGGGGCGGACGACGACGGCGACGGGGCGGCGGACTGCAACGACCCGGACTGCCCCTGCTACGCGTACATCAACTGCGTGGAGCAGAGCTGCTCGGACAACACCGACGACGACTACTGCCCGGACGGCCTGGGCGGCATCGTCCTCTCGCCGGACGGGCTGGTCGACTGCAACGACGGCGATTGCGTGGCCCACTCGTGCGGGGTGGGGTGCGTGTGCCTGAACGCCAGCGGCGGGAAGACGGAGACCGTCTGCACCGACGGCTTGGACAACGACGGCGACGGGTCCATCGACTGCGCCGACACTGATTGCGCGGGCCGCTCGTGCGGGGCCAATTGCATCTGCTCCGAGCGCCGCAAGGTGGAGACCGCCTGCAACAACGGCCTGGACGACGACGGGGACGGGTCGCCGGACTGCCTGGACTCCGACTGCGCGGGGCTGGTGTGCGGCACCAACGGGCGGGTGTGCTCCAGCGGCGTCTGCACCTGCGCGCCCTCCGGCGGACCGCGGCAGGCCACCGAGTCCATCTGCAACGACGGCGTGGACAACGACTGCGACGGGCTCACCGACTGCAACGACCCCAACTGCCGCGCCATCCCCTGCACCTGCCCGGAGACGAATTGCGCGGACGGCGTGGACAACGACTGCGACGGGCTGACCGACTGCGCGGACCCGGGGTGCCAGTTCGCCCAGTGCGGCGCCACCCCCGCCAGCGTGTGCTGCGGCATCGGGCCCAACTCGACGGTCTGCAAGAACCTGGGGACGGACCGCTTCAACTGCGGCGGTTGCGGCATCTCCTGCCCCTCGGGGACCTGCTCGCCGTACTCGAACTTCAGCGGGCGCTGCGACTGCTCGACCGCGGCGTGCCCGCTGGGGCAGGGTTGCCAGAACCCGAACAAGCTGTGCCGGTGCAGCTCCGCCAGCCAGTGCGCGTCTGGGGAATTCTGTCTCAACCCGGTGTGCGAGTACTGAGGCGGCTCAGGTGGTCCCGGAGATGGTGTGCAGCCGGAGCGAGTTGATCTTCCCCGGCTGCCCCACCGGCGCGCCGTAGACGATGACCACCTTCTCGCCGCGCTGGGCGAGGCCGCGGGAGAGGAGCTCCTCCTCCACGCGGCGGACCATGGCCTCGGTCTCCTGGATCGGCTCCAGCACGCGGGGGACCACGCCCCACAGGAGCGCCAGGCGGCGGCGGACCTCCTGGTTGGGGGAGAAGGCCACCACCGGGACGCGCGGCCGGAAGTGCGAGAGGAGGCGGGCGGTGGTGCCGGAGAGGGTGAAGGCGGCGATGAGCGAGGCCCCGGCGTCGAGCGCGGCCTGGCAGGCGGTGGCGGCGATCACCTCCGGGAAGGAGCCCGGGGTGTCCAGGCCCTCGGGGGTGAAGCGGAGGCCGGAGGTGGAGGCGCGGGCGGCGGACTCGGCGGCGAGGATGATGCGGTCCATCATCCGCAGCGAGTCCAGCGGGTACTTGCCGGAGGCGGTCTCGCCGGACAGCATCAGCGCGTCCGCGCCGTCGAAGACCGCGTTCGCCACGTCGGACGCCTCGGCGCGGGTGGGGCGAGGATGGTCGATCATCGAGTTGAGCATCTGGGTGGCGACGATGACCGGGATGCCCCTCAGGTTGGCGCGGCGGATGATGTCCTTCTGGATGGCGGGGACCTCCTCGGGCGGGATCTCCACCCCGAGGTCGCCGCGGGCCACCATCACCCCGTCCGTCTTGTCGAGGATGGCGTCCAGCCGCGCCAGCGCCTCCGGCTTCTCCAGCTTGGCGATGATGGGGACGGTGCGGCCGGCCTGCGCCATCACCTGCCGCGCCTGGTCCAGGTCGGAGGGCTGGCGCACGAAGGAGAGCGCCACGAAGTCGACCCCGGCCTTGAGCCCGAAGAGGAGGTCCTCGCGGTCCTTGGGGGTGAGGGCCTCCGCGCGGAGCATCACGCCCGGGAGGTTGATGCCCTTGTTGTTGCGCAGGGTGCCGCCGTGGACGACCTCGGTGACGACGAGGGAGCGCTTGTCGGTGGCCTTGACCGTCAGCTCCAGCAGGCCGTCGTCGAGGAGGATGCGGTCGCCCGGGTTCACGTCGGCCGGGAGGTGCTGGTAGGTGGTGGAGACGAGCTGCGCGTTGCCGACGACCGACTCGTCGGTGGTGATCTGCAGCTCGGCGCCCTCCTCGAGCTCCGCCTCGCCGTTGGCCAGCTTGCCGGTGCGGATCTTGGGCCCTTGCAGGTCGCCCAGGATGCCCACCGCCTTGCGCACCTTGAGCGACGCCTGGCGGAGCGTCTCGATGGTGGCGGTGTGTTGCTCGTGGGAGCCGTGGGAGAAGTTGAGCCGGGCGACGTCCATGCCCGACGCGAGGAGAGACTCCAGCATCTCCGGGCTCTGGCTGGCGGGTCCGACGGTGCAGACGATTTTCGCGCGCCTCATTGGTTCGAATGTCTCGGGCGGGGAGAAGGAGGTCAAGCGTGCTGTTGTTCCAGAAGCGTTTCCATGCGGGGCTCGTGGATGGGTCCGTCCGGCTGACGTTCCGCTCGTGGAGCAAGCCGCTGGTCAAGGTGGGCGGGCGCTACCGCTGCCACCCGCTGGGCGTCCTGGAGGTCGACCGGGTGGCGGTGGTGGAGGTGGGGAGCATCTCGGAGGCCGACGCGAGGCTGGCGGGGTTCGAGGGGAGGGCGGCGCTGCTGGAGTACATGCAGGGCGTGCGGGAGGGGCCGCTGCGGGCGGCGGACAAGGTGTTCCGGGTGGAGCTGCATCACGGTGGGGATGGGGACCGGGTGGCGGTGGCGATGGACGCCTCGCTCAGCGACGAGGAGGTGGAGGGGTTGGTGGGGAGGCTGGACGGGTGGGACGCGCGGGCGGAGGAGGCGTGGGCGTGGAGGACGCTGCGGTTGATCGGGCGGCACCCGAGGGTGGCGGCGTCGAAGCTGGCGAAGCGGGTGGGGCGGGAGACGCTGCCGTTCAAGCAGGACGTGCGGCGGTTGAAGAAGCTCGGGCTCACCCAGTCGTTCGAGGTCGGGTACGAGCTGTCCCCGCGCGGCGTGGAGCTGCTGCGGCGGAAGAAGAGGAAGCGGTGAAGCTGGCGGGCGTGCGGGACATCTCCCCGTGGTCGCCGGAGCGCGGCTTCCGGCGGATCCCGCCGAGGCGCCGCATCGCCGCCCAGGTCAGCGGCGCAGCAGCGTGCGGAGGTTCTGCTTCTCCCAGCGGATGGCGGCGGCGTACTGGGGGAACGCCTTCTCGCGGTCGCGGAAGCCGCGGGGGTGGTGGACGCGGCGGGAGGAGCCGGACGGGCTGGGGAAGAGCTGGTGGAGCATCTCGTGGAAGACGATGAACTCCACGAAGAAGACCGGCACGTCGGGCCGGTCGAGCGCCGGGTGGACGCGGATCTCCCGCGTCTGGTGGTCGTAGACGCCCAGGCGGATCGACTTGCGGCGCCGCCGGGCCGGCATCCGCCCCCAGCCGATCTCCGCCTGGATGCCGCCCTGGAAGTACTTCTCGTTCATCCGGTCGAAGATGGCCTGCAGGTCGAAGTAGCGGCCGACCGGGTTGAGGTCCGCCTCCTTGTCGTTGCGCTCGACGCGGATCAGCGGCTGGCGGCCGCGGATGTAGTCGTCCAGCACCGAGCCGGAGCCGCGCCGCCCGCGCCCCGCGTAGTCGGCGATGGCGCGCACCACCCGCTCCGGCGCGTCGAGGAACATGTGGTGGACGCGCAGCCGCAGGCTGGAGTTGTTGCGCCGGAAGCTCACCATGGTGGAGCGGTTGTCCGTCACCGACAGCCGCACCGGCACGCTCAGCTCGCGCGAGAGCGCCACCGCCAGCGACTCCGCCTGCGCCAGCATCTGGTCGCGCGACGGGCGCTGGACCTCGTCGAAGAGCGAGAGCTGGAAGGGCGCTACGGAGTTCACACCGGAAATCCTAGCCGCGTCGCGGGCGGACTCAAGGCACCGCGCGAACGACCTGCCGGTGGGCGCGCACTTCGCCGCGCAACCGTTCGCCCAGCGCGGCGACGTCCTCGCGCGTGGTGGAGAACGCGGCCAGCACGCCGTCCATCGACGACGCCTCCTCCACCGCCAGGCAGCTCGACCCGCGCGCCACCCGCGCGTCCTCCAGCGACCCGAAGCGGTCCACCTGCAGGCTCCAGCTCCCGTCGGGCCACAGCTCGAACGGGTAGAGGAGGCAGGCCGTGGGCCGGGCGTCCGCGCCCAGCGAGCAGCCGCGCCCGCGCTGGAGGAAGACGCATGCGCCGGCGCGCCGCTTCAGCGTCAGCCGCGCCGGGCCGCGAGCGAAGTAGCCGTGGTACAGCGGGCGGCGCGACTCGTAGGCCCGCCCGTCCTCGACGCTCAGCCACTCCACCTCCGCGAAGGCGCGCGCCGGGCGTCCGGTGGCGTCCGAGATCCGGTCCACGTCCGCCCAGGTGAGCGTGGCGAGCTGCTCGCCGTCCTCCACCTCGCAGCAGGAGCGGCCCAGCGCGCGCGGGCAGCGGGCGCAGGTGTGCTCGGAGGTGAAGGCCGCGGCGGTCACGGCCGCATCGTACCCGGAGCGGCGGCGTCGGATTCGGAGCGGAGCAGGCGCTCCAGGCGCTCCGGCTCCACGCGGACGACGAAGGTCTTCTCGCCGGTGTACGTCACCTGGCCGGGCGCGCCGCCCTTCACCTTGCGGACGCGCTTCACGGGCGTGTAGCTGACCTCGCCGCGCGGCTCGCCCTTGAGCTGGGAGTGGTGGAGCGCGAGGTGCGCGGCGTCCAGGAGGAGCTCCTGCGGCAGCTCGGCGTCGCGGGGGAGCGGGACCACCACGTGCGCGCCGGGGACGCCGCGGGCGTGGAGCCAGAGGTCGTGCGGGCGGGCGGCGCGGAAGGTGAGGGCGTCGTTGCCCTCGGACGTCTTGCCCACCCAGATCCGCGCGCCGCCCGCGCCGCGGTACTGGCGGAAGGGGCGCGCCTCGGGAGGCCCCTCGCGCTCGGGGGTGGAGAGGACGCCGGCGCGCTCGAGGAGGGCGGCGGCGTCGAGCGTGGAGGCGCGCTGGAGGTCGCGCCCGGCGGCGGCCAGCTCCCGTTCGAGCGCGGCGAGGCGCTGCGCGGCGGCGGCGCTCCCGCGGGTGAGGCGGCGGTACTGGTGGAAGTAGTGCTCCGCCTGGTCCTTGGGCGTGCGCTTCGGGTCCAGGGGGACGACGACCTCGCGCACGCCGTCCTCGGCGTAGTCGGTGAGGCGGACCTCCGGCTGGCCGCGCTGCACGGCGTGGAGGTTGCGCGAGAGGAGCTCACCCAGGTGGCGGAGGCGCTCCGCTTCCGGTCCGCGGGCGGCTTCGGCGCGGACCTTCTCCACCGTGCGGGCGAGGCGTTCGCGGCGGGAACGGAGAGGTTGCACGATTCGGCGGCGGATCGCCTCCGAGCGCCGCGCGAGCTCCCGGTCTGCGAAGAGCGCCTCGGCAGCCTCGGAGAGGGGGAATGGTGTCGAGCGTCGTGCCGCGCGCTCCCCGTGCGACATGGGCGCGCCCCGCTCACCCGCGTCGCCGGGTGCCATTCCGCTCGCTCCGCGCGCCATCGCACCGTCTTCGACCGCAGCGCCGACGCCCCCCAACCGTGACGGGAGTGCGCGCGCTTGCTCGGACAGCGCGCCGGAGGGCGATGTCCACGCGCGGCCGATCTCCAACCCATCCCTCCCCTCCGCCGCCGGCGACAGGGCCAGCACGCGATCCTCACTCCCCAGCAACACCAGCGCGCCGCGCGCGGGCAGCAACTCCCCGACCAGCGTGCGCGGCCCGCGCTCCGTCGCCACCTCGACGCGGACCACCCGCTCCTCCGCCGCCACCGACACCCCGGCGATCCTCCCGCCCACCAGCTCCTGCCGCAGCCACCGCTGGAACGACGGCGGCTCCGGCGGCGACGGGAACCGCTCCCGCACCACCGACAGCCGCGCGACCTCCGGCTCGGCGGACAGGCACACCGTCGAGCTCCGCCACCCCTCCCCCTCCACCCGGTGTCGAACCTCCAGGTACGCCACCGCCCGCAGCGGCGCCCACGCCTTCTGGACGGCCGCCCCTTCGAGCGCGGCGCCGAGCTCCCGCCCGACCTCCAGCAATTCGCCCAGGCGCATCGACATGCGGCCTCATCTTCCCAGGAGCGCCGTCGCTCGAAATGAAAACGGCCCGGCGGGGAGTCCGCCGAGCCGCAGATGCGCGCCAGACGCCTGGCGAGGACAGCCGCTACTTCTTGCCGCGGCTGCGTCCGGACGACTTCCGCTTCGTCGTCTTCTTCTTCGCCGCCGGCTTGCGCTTCGCTGCCTTCTTCTTCGCCGCCATCGTTCCCTCCCTCCGAAAAGTGGGCGAGATCGTAAGGACGCCCTCCCGGGGTGTCAATCGCTCGCGCGAGCGAGGGCTCCGGCGCTGGACAGCCGCGTCCGGGTCACCGCCACGGCGGCGACCCTACTTCAACGTCACCTCGACCCGTTGCCCGGCGCCCACCCGGTAAGGCCGGGTCACCGGGGCCGAGCCTGGAGAGGCCGCGGTGACCTCTCCCTCGCCGGACAGGGCGACGCGCAACGAGAAGCGCCCGCTCGCGTCCGCCACCGTCCAGGACGGGTGGTCGAGGATGGCCATCATCCCCGGCGCCTCGCTCGCGCCGTGGACCTTGCACTCCAGGGTCACCGCGCCCACCGGTTCGTCGAAGGTGACCCGCGTCTCCCCGCCGCCGGTGATGGGCACGTTCCGGACCCAGCCCCCGCCCACCTTCTTCGCCAGCAGCGTGTGGAGCCGGCCGTCCGCGGAGCGGAGCCGCAGCTCCTGCCCCACCTGCACGCCCAGCGCCCTCGGGACGAAGCCTTCGCGATCGTGCGCCAGGTCCGCGGGCTCCCCCGACCTCGCGAACGCGTACGCCTCCAGTCCCTTGGAGACGAACACCAGCGCGCCGGGCGCCGCGGTCCCCTCCAGCGTGGCGGGCGCCTCCGCGGGCGGCGCCGGCCGCGTGTCCGGCGGGCGCGGGGGCCGCGGCTCGGTCGCG
>Ga0134122_10000102_pt1 | contig 46443 bp, 43 predicted proteins | sample KB302_FD_96461 | JGI IMG/M metagenome (GOLD analysis project Ga0134122, IMG submission 96461) | Terrestrial soil microbial communities without Nitrogen fertilizer from Kellogg Biological Station, Michigan, USA - KB3-0-2 | ecosystem: Environmental > Terrestrial > Soil > Unclassified ... | reverse complement strand
TGGGCGATCCTGGACTCGAACCAGGGACCTCCTCCTTATCAGAGAGGCGCTCTGACCGACTGAGCTAATCGCCCGCGACCGCCCATTCTAGAAATACCTGCAAGGGCCGTCGCTAGTCTGGCCGGCGATGCCGCGCCGTCCGGACCTGCCGCCGCTTCACCGTTCCGCCCTCGACGACGATCCGATCGAGCAGTTCCGAACCTGGTACGAGCAGGCCGTACGGGAGGTTCCCCTGGCGGATGCAATGGCGCTCGCGACAGTGAACGGGGATGGTGCGCCGGATGCGCGCATGGTTCTGCTCAAGGGCTTCGGACCGGAGGCCTTTCGCTTCTTCACCAACCTCGCGTCGGCTAAGGCCCGGCAGCTCGAGGCCAACCCCCACGCGGCGCTGATCCTCTACTGGCGCGAGCTGGACCGCCAGGTGCGAGTCCGAGGCTCAGTGGAGCTGATTCCGGGGGCAGCCTCGGATGAATACTTCGCAAGCCGCTCCCGCGAGGCGCAGATCGGCGCTTGGGCCTCACCCCAGAGTGAGCCGATGCCCACCCGCGAAGCGCTCGACGCCCGCGTCGAGGAGGCGGAGGATCGGTTCTCAGGCGGTGCGGTGCCCCGCCCGGACTCCTGGGGCGGGTACGCGCTGCAGCCCGAGCAGATCGAGTTCTGGCAAGGCCAGGCCGCCCGGCTCCACGACCGCTTTCTCTATACGCGCGAGGAGGACGGCAGCTGGAAGCTCGAAAGGCTGGCCCCGTGAGGGCTCAGCCGGCAGAGCCCCGCTGATCGGCGAAGGCAAGCAGCTCGTCGAGGTCATCGAAATGAAGCTCGACGCGGATGCCGCGGCGGACGGGACGAACCCGGACGCCGGTGCCGAGGGCGGCCTCGAGCGCATCGGCAGCGTGCTCCAAGGCGGCGTCCTGATCGGGGTGACCGGCGGTCTTCGACCCCTTCGGCGCGTCGGCCTGCTTCGCCCTGCGCTCGGTCTCCCGAACTGACCAATCGTGCCTTGCCGCCTCGCGGGCGAGCGCGCGGCGGGCCTCGTTGCCCGGGGCCTGGAGGATCGCTCGGCCGTGACCCTCGCTGAGCTCTCCAGCAGCCAGCAGGTTGAGCACCTCGTCGGGCAGGTCGAGGAGCCGGATCAGGTTCGAGATGGCGGAGCGACTGCGACCGAGCCGCCGCGCAAGCTGCTTCTTGCTGAGCCCCAGCTCCTCCACCAGCGCCGCACAGGCGCGCGCCTCGTCCACGGGGTTGAGGTCCTCCCGGGCCATGTTCTCGATCAAGGCCGTCTGGAGGCGCTCGGCCTCGTCCTCGTCGCGCACAATCGCCGGCACGGTCTGGAGCCCCGCCTCCCGCGCTGCGCGCCAGCGGCGCTCGCCGGCAATCAGCTCGAACCGACCGTCCCGCAGCGGGCGCACGATCAGCGGCTGAACCACGCCGGCCTCGGCGAGCGAGGCGGCCAGCGCCTTGAGCGAATCAGGCCCGAATTGTGTTCGCGGCTGCTGCGGGTTGCGCCGGATCGACTCGACGGGCAACTGCCGAAGCTCGGGCTCGGCGGCCGCCTCCGGAAGGATCGCCGCCAGTCCGCGGCCCATTCCCGGCCTAGCCATGCGCCTCGACCCTCATCTCAGCCTCCTCAGCCTGGAAGTGCTCGACCGACACCTGCTCGGCGCGCTCCCGCTCAGCCAGCTCGAGCGCCAAGTCACGGTACGCGGATGCGCCGCGCGAGGCGGGCGCATGTGCGAGCACGGGCACGCCGAAGCTGGGCGCCTCCGCGACCCGGACGCTGCGGGGAATCACCGTGCGAAACATGAGCTCAGGGAAGTGCTCGCGAAGCTGGCGCTCCACGTCCTGGGCGAGCTTCGTCCGCTCGTCGTGCATGGTGATCACGACGCCGGTCAGAACCAAGCCCGGGTTGAGCTCGCGCTGCAGCAGGCGAACGGTCTCCAGGAACTGGACGAGCCCCTCGAGCGCCAGGTACTCGGCCTGCACCGGCACGATCACGCGGTCCGCGGCCATCAGCGCGTTGACTGTCACCGGGCCCAGCGACGGTGGACAATCGAGCAAGGTGATCCCGAACCGCTCCCTGATGGGTCCGAGCATGCGGCGCAGGTGGCGCTCAGACCCATCGATCCGCGGCAGCTCGACCGAGGCGCCCGCGAGGTCCCGGTTCGCGGGCACGATCCACATGTTGTCGGGCCCCGCGGGTTGCGCCGCCTCGGCGACCGAGCACTGACCGATCAGACAATCGTAGGAGGAGGGGCGAAGCTCGCGACCAAGCCCGAGGGCGACGGTTGCGTTGCACTGCGCATCGAGATCGCAGATCAGCACCTGGGCGCCAGCGGCCGCTGCGGAGGCCGCCAGATTGACGGCGGTCGTCGTCTTGCCGACCCCACCCTTCTGATTGGCGATTGCGTACACGGCACCCATGAAGGTGCGACCTTACCCACGAGGGGAGATGGCACCCAGCGGGCGCTTCTTCGCCATCCCGGGGCGCCGCGGGAGATTGCCGGGAGTCGGCCCCGTCTTCCGCAGGATGTGCAAGTGGCGGTTTCGCGAGCCTGCGTATGGACCCACCCATCGCACCTCCTCCGCCTCCATTGCCAGGCGCGCGGAGGCTCGGCGCAGCTCCGCCTCCTCTTCCGCGTCGCGGCGTCCCTTCCAGGCCACGAGAGCGCCCCCCTGGACGAGAAGCGGCGACGCCAACTCGGCGAGAGTCGAGAGGCGCCCGACCGCCCGGGCTGTGACGGCGTCGTAGCCCTCGCGACCGCCGTCGGGGGGCAGCTCGCCCGCCCAGGCCTCGGAGCGCTCGCAGACGACCTCGGCATTTTTGATTCCCGCTCGCTGGATCGCCCGGCGGATGAACTCGCACTTGCGCCGGGTCGCCTCGATCAGATCGACCCGGCACTCGGGTCGCGCAACCGCGACGGGCAGGCCGGGAAACCCCGCGCCCGCGCCGAGGTCGGCCACTCGCCGCGCGGCTCGCAGCGCCTCGACCTCGAGCCCGGTCAGAGAATCGGCCACGTGGACCCGCCAGGCACGTTCAGGATCACGAACGGCGCTCGGCGCCGAGCGATCCTCGGCGAGCATCTCGAGGACTGCTTCCAGCGCCGCTCGCGCCTGACCGGAAACCGGGATGGCGGCCCGCGACTCGGCGCTCAATCGGTGAGCAGCGGCGCGACGATCACGCACCGCTCGGGGTCGTCGCCCTCGCTGAAGGTCTCGAGCCCGGCACGATCCTTGAGGTGCTGATGGACGACCCGTCGTTCGGTCGCGCTCATCGGCTCGAGCTCGATCTCCTTGCCCGTCTGCAGCGCCCGCTCGGCGGCGCGATCAGCCTGCCCCTCGATCGCCAGCCGGCGGCGTTCCCGGTAGCCGGCGGCATCCACGACCACCCGCTTTCGGTCCTGGAGGCCCCGGAACGCAGCCCGGTAACAGAGCAGCTGAACGGCATCGATCGTCTGGCCACGGCGCCCGATCAACAGTCCGACGTCCTCGCCGTCCACCCGGCCAACGATCTGTTCGGCGTCCTCGTCCACCTCGACGTCCGCATCGACCTCGAGCGCATCGACGACGCGCTCGAGGATCGCCCTGACGCGCTCGGCCGGCTCGGCCGGCAGCTCGTTGGCCCCATCGGTAGTCACGAGGCGAGTCTAAATCAGCAGGAGACGCAAGCCGCGTGTCGAAGTAGGTGGGTTGCCCTCAGCGTCAGCGCCGGCGTTTCTTCTTGCGTGGCGGTGGCGGTGGCGGCTTCGCGGCCCGTTCCTCGCCCTCGGTCGGCTGTGGCGGCGGCGGGATCGCCTTCTTAACCACCCATTGCTGGCCCATGGTCCAGACGTTGGTCGTGATCCAGTAGACGATCAGACCCGCGGGGAAATTAATGACGAACGGCGTGAAGAACACGGGAAGCGCGTACATCAGCAGGCGCTGATTGCCCTCGGCCGAAGCGGCCATGATCGACGTCGAGCCGACCATGGTCGCGAAATAGAGAGCCAGGAGGATGATCAGCGCGGCGCCTGTCGCGGCCTGATCGAGCGGGATGCCGACGAAGTCAGGGCTTCCGGAGGCGTGAATCTCGTTCTTGAACTCGTCGCTGCGCAGCAGATAGAAGAGCGCGAAGAAAACGGGGAGCTGGAGCAGCAGCGGCACGCAGGACGCGAACGGATTGATCTTGTTCTCCTGGTAGAAGGCCATCAGCTCGCGCTGCATCCGCTGCCGGTCGTCCTTGTATTTCTCCTGGAGCTTCTTGATCTCCGGCTGGTGGGCCTGGAGCGAGCGCATGGAGCGGATCTGCTTCAGCGACAGCGGCAGAATCGCGATCCGGGTGACAATCGTGAGCAGGATGATCGATATGCCCCAGCTGACGCCGACGTCGTCGTGAAAGAACGTCAACACGGAGTTGGCGACGTCTACCAGCGGTTGGAGAATGTTGGCGAGCGGCATCAGGCCGGCACGCCGGGCTTCGGCTTGAAGAAGGGCCTGGCCTCGACCGGGTCGTAGCCCCCGTGGCTGAACGGGTTGCACCGAGCCAGACGCCAAGCGGCGAGAATCGCGCCGCGAACCACGCCGAGCTCGCGAATCGCCTGCGCGGCGTACGCGGAGCAGGTCGGCTCGTACTTGCAGCGACGGGGGAGCGCGGGCGAGATCCAGTGCTGGTAGACGCGGATCGGACCGAGGACGATTGCGAGCAGGGCGCGTTTCACGTGTTACGCCTCCCGCCCGGCCAGCCCGGACTCCGCGATCAGCTCCTCGAGCGCGGTGGCGACTGCCTCGGCGCCGCCGCGCTCCAAGAGCCCCGCAGAGTCGGGTCGAGCGACCAGGACGAAGTCGTGATCGCGCGGGAGCCTCGAGTCGAATGACCAGAACGCCTCCCTCAGCCCCCGCTTCACGGCATTCCTCTCCACCGCACCGCCCACCTTTCGACTCACAGAGATCCCGAGCCGGACCCCGTCGGAGCTTCCATCCGAGTCGCCACGGGGGAAGGCGTAGAGCACCAGGAAGCGGTTCGCGTGGGAGCGACCCTCGCGGTAAACGCGCTCGAAGTCACCGCTCCGCGACAGGCGGCCGCGCCTGCGGCGCTTGCCGGAAGTCACGGCGTCAGCCGCTTGCGACCCTTGCGGCGCCGACGCTTGATGATCTGGCGGCCGCTGCGGGTTCGCATCCGGGCGCGGAACCCGTGTGTCCGGGCGCGCTTGCGCTTCTTCGGCTGATAGGTCCGCTTCACGACCGGCGAGCCAGTATACGAGTCGGGGTATCGCCGGCTCGTGGGGCGCTCGCCCTTCCCGCGCCGTTTTTCGCGCGTAATGCGCCCTCCCCTCGGCCGACCCCTCAGCAGCACCGTTTAGCCGATCTATGATCGCCCGCCGTGACGCCGGCCGCCCTCTCCGACGAACTAGCCTCGATCTGGGAGGGGGTCCGACAGAGCCTGCGAAATCAGCTTCCCGAAACGGCCTTTCGACTCTGGATCGACCCCCTCCGGCCCGTCTCAGCCGAACGCAGCACTCTCCATCTTTCAGCGCCGAAGACGACTCGCGCCTGGGTGGAACGCCGCTACTCCGCGCCGCTGCGCACGGCCGTACAGGCAAGCGGCGCCGGCCTCGATCGGGTCGTTCTCGTCGCTGCGGGAGAAGAAACGAGCTCTTCCGCTCCCCCCTGGGCGCGCGGTGTCGAGTCTCTCCCGCTGGATCCCCACCACACGTTCGAGCGGTTCGTCATCGGGCCCGGCAACCGGCTCGCCCACGCAGCCGCTCTTGCCGCCGCCGAATCGCCGGGGGAGGCCTACAACCCGCTGTTCCTGCATGGCCCTCCCGGGCTTGGCAAGACACACCTGCTCGGCGCCGTAGCCCACTATCTGCGACGACGGTGGCCGGCGCTCACGGTCCACTACACGACCGCCGATCGGTTCACGGCCGACTTCGTCGGCGCTTTGCGCCGAGACGGCCCCGAGCGCTTCAAGCAGCGCTATCGGGAGCTCGACGCCCTGCTGATCGACGATGTGCAGGCGCTCGAAGGCAAGGAGAGCACCCAGGAGGAATTCGTCCACACATTCAACGCCCTTCACGCGGCGGGCAAGCAGATCGTGCTCTCCAGCGACCGGCCGCCCGACGCCCTGGCCCGCCTGGCAGAGCGCCTTCGCGACCGCTTCGCGTGGGGTCTGTGCGCCGAGCTCGCGACGCCCGACCTCCGAACGCGGACGGCACTCCTGTGGCGAATGGCTCTGGAGGACGCCACGGAGGTTCACGACCCCGCCGCGCTGAAGGAGATAGCCGGCCTGGTACTCGGCAACGTGCGGCGGCTCCAGGGCGCAATGACGCGTGTCACGGCGTTCTCCTCCATGCTCAGCCAACCCATCACCCCTTCCCTGGCGCGCCGGGTACTCCGCCGGACACCCAGCGAAGATTCAGCCGGCGAGCCGGCTATTTCGCCGGTGGAGGACTCGCCGAGCGTCCAGACGATTCAGCAGGCGGTCTGCTCCGTGTGCGGTGTCTCCCACCAGGACCTCGTCTCGACCAAGCGCAATGCCCGCGTCTCTCAGGCCAGGCAACTCGCCATGTATCTCAGCCGCGAGCAGACCTCACTCTCACTCTCCGCGATCGCTCACGAGTTCAACCGCGATCACACGACCGTTCTCCATGCCACCCGAGCTGTATCCGCACGGCTCGAGCCAGGCTCGCCAACCACTGCGCTTCTTCAACGGACTTGTGAACTCCTCCCGGAGCGATCTAGCTCCTCAAGTGAAGATGAGCCTCCCATCCACCGCTGGCCTATAGGTTCACACCGCTCCTCCACAGCTTCCTCACCTCGTTCCAAGCCATGAGTGGAAGTTCTCCCCAACCATCCACAGTCCTCAATACATCTGAGAGAGATAGGAAGATGCAAGATCAGCTGATGAATATCTCCATCTCTCGTGATGTCTTCTCAGCGGCAGTTCAGGTGGTGAGCCGAGCCATATCGAGCCGCGCGACTCTGCCCTCGCTCGGTGGCGTCAAGCTCATAGCTGCTGGGGGAAACCTGACGCTCTCTGCGACCGACACGGAGTTGGGATTGACGTTGACGGTGTCCAACCTGACGGTTGAAAACGAGGGGATTCTGCTCCTCCCCGGTCGGTTGCTCGGTGACGTGGTGCGCAATCTGCCACCTGGGGATGTGAGCCTCGAGCTTCGGCCTGAGGAACGCGACGTCGAGTTGACGGCCGGCAGTGCCCGCTTCCACCTGCGGACGCTGCCGGCGGAGGACTTCCCCCGGCTGCCGGAGCTCGACGCGGAGGGCGTCAAGCTGCCGGGCCAACCGCTGGCCGAGACGATCGAGCGCGTCGCTCGAGCGGCCTCCCGCGACGAGGTACGGCCGATCCTGACCGGCGTTCTGCTGCACGCGGAGGGCCAGGTCTTGACCATGGTGGCCACCGACTCGTACCGGTTGAGCGTCAAGCACACGGAGCTCGAGGGAGCGCTTCCCGAACCCGTCGAGGCCAACGTCCCCGCCCGTGCCCTGCGTGAACTCGCGCGAATCATCGTCCAGGAGGGGGCGGACGAGGTGTCGATCTCTTTGGCTCGGAACCAAGCGGTGTTCGAAGCCGGCTCGGTGAGCCTCTTCTCGCGCTTGATCGAGGGCCAGTTCCCGAGCTGGCGGCAGCTGATCCCCGAGTCGTTCGAGCATGAGGTGAGACTCCCGCGGTTGGAGCTGGTCGAGGTGGCCCGACGGGTCAGCCAACTGGCACAGCGCAACGCTCCGCTGCGGTTTGCGTTCGCCGAGGGGGAGCTGACCGTTGCCGCCGAGACGCCAGAGGTCGGTGACGCAAGTGAGGGGCTGCCGGCGCCCTACTCAGGCGATCCGCTGGAAATCGCCTTCAATCCGCAATTCCTGATCGAGGGTCTGGAGAGCGTCGAGGGGGACGAGCTCGCAGTCAAGCTCAGCTCGCCCCTGCGCCCGGGTCTTCTGCAGCCCGTGGGCCGCGAGGACTTCAGCTATCTCGTGATGCCGATCCGGCTCAATGTCTGACTGAGTCGATGCGCGTTGCAGCGCTGCAAACGCTCGGCTTTCGCAACCTCGCGCCGAGCCGGCTGGAGCTCGGTGCGGAGATCACCCTGCTGTGGGGGGCGAACGGCGCCGGCAAGACCAACCTGCTCGAGGGCATCTGCCTGGCGCTCAGCGGTCGGTCGAGCAGAACCCGCAACGAGCGGGAGGCGATCGCGTTTGGCGAGCCGCTGACGCGCATCGAGGCGCAGGTGACGGACGGCGAGGAGTCCCACTCCTTCCTCTGGTCCCTGGATCGCTCCGGGGAGCGTCGGCACCTCGTGGACGGTAGCCAGGCGACGGCGGACCACCTGGAGCTTCGCCCCTCGATGGCGATCTTCCTTCCCGACCGGCTGGCGCTGGTAAAGGGACCACCTGGCTTACGCCGGGCGCACCTGGACCGGCTCTGCGCGTCGCTTTGGCCTGCGCGGGCCGAGGCGCGCCGGCGCTACGGACGAGCGCTCGCCCAGCGGAACGCGCTGCTGGGCCGGGTCCGGTCGGGCGCTGCGTCGGTTGGCTCTCTCGCAGCTTGGGATCGGGAGCTGGCGGTCGTGGGGCTGGAGCTGATTGCCAGCCGACGAGATGCGGTCGACCTGCTGGCCCCGGGCTTCGCCGAGGCCGCAGACGAGCTTTGCCTGCCCGGTGGCGCCTCGCTCGGTTACCTGCCGCGCAGCGCGGCCGCGGATGTGGACCAAATGGTGACTGAGCTCCAGGAGCGGCGCGACACGGACCTGGCACGCGGCTACACGTCGCACGGACCGCATCTGGACGAGCTGGCGATCACGATGGCCGGCCGGCCGCTTCGCCGCTATGGCTCGCAGGGGGAGCAGCGCGCGGCCGTGCTGGCGTTGCTGTTTGCGGAGCGCCGCGTTCTCCTGGAAACGGGCCGAAACCCACCGCTGATGCTCCTCGATGACGTGATGAGCGAGCTCGACGCCCGCCGGCGTGAGCGGCTCGCCATGCGCCTCGCCGAGGGTGGCCAAGCGGTGCTCACGGCGACCGAGCCCGACCACCTGCCCGGCGACCGCGTCGAGGTGGAGGTCCGCAGCGGCGTCATCGCTCCGTCCGGCGAAGCCCGGGGCGAGAGCGCACGGCTGGCGGCGTGAGCGCCCGCCGCTCCCCGAGGCCGCTCGCCGCCGCCCTCCGTGGTGCGCGGGCGGGCGCCGAACCCCAGACACTGCTGGCGGCGGCCCAGAGTGCGTGGGCCGACGCCGCCGGCGCCCGGGTCGCCCGTGAGGCCGAGCCGGTGGCGGAGCGCGACGGCGTGGTGACGATTGCCTGCCGGTCCGCGACCTGGGCGCAGGAGCTCGATCTGCTGGGCCCTGAGCTTCTCGTGCGGCTCAACAGGGCGCTTTCGGAGGCCGGCCAAAGCGCTCAGGCGCCGGCCCTCCAAGGGCTCCGCTTCACTGCGGATCACAGCCGTCATCAGGCCTGAAACCCCGCTGGTTGGGGCTTTTCTCTTTATTCGTCATTTGCAGGGATTTCGTTGCACTTCCGCAGCTTTTCCGGAGGCCTTTCCTGGTATCCTTATGTGAACTTGCACGGAACGCCCCGAACCGTCAGGCGCGCCCGTGACGGCGTACCTGCTGGTCGGGGTTTCTCATGGCGCCAGGGTTTCCGCCGGCGTCAACGAACGAAAGGATTGAGTGGCGAAGAGCAAAGCTCCGAGCGGCGGTAGCGCGAAGACCGCCCCCAAGAAGGCCGCGAGGACGGCCGTGAAGCCGGGCATGAGGGGCCGGGCGGCCAGCGACGGCTACAGCGCCAAGGACATCACGGTCCTCGAGGGCCTCGAGGCGGTTCGCCTGCGGCCCGGTATGTACATCGGGTCGACGGGGCCGCGCGGTCTCCACCACCTGGTCTACGAGGTGGTGGACAACTCGGTGGACGAGGCGATCGCCGGTCACTGCGACCAGGTCTCGGTCACCCTGCACCCCGATAACAGCGTCACGGTGGCCGACGACGGTCGCGGGATCCCGGTCGAGGAGCACGAGAAGGAGAAGCGCCCGGCGGCCGAGGTGGTGATGACGACCCTGCACGCGGGCGGCAAGTTCGGGGACGGTGGCGGGTACAAGGTCTCGGGTGGCCTGCACGGAGTCGGGGTCTCGGTCGTCAACGCGCTCTCCGAGCGCCTCCACCTCGAGGTGCGCCGCGACGGTTACAAGTGGACCCAGGACTACGTGCGCGGGGACCCCCAGGGCGCGCTGAAGCGCGGCGAGAAGATCAAGGGGACGGGGACGATCATCACCTTCCAGCCCGACGCCGACGTGTTCGAGGATGTGATCCTCGACTACCAGACGCTCTCGGAGCGGCTGCGGGAGACCGCGTTCCTGACCCGCAACCTGCGCATCGAGCTTGTCGACGAGCGCGGCTCCGGGCAGCGCGACACCTTCCAGTACAAGGGCGGGATCGTCGACTTCGTCGGCCACCTGAACGAGAACAAGGACGCACTGCACCGGAAGACCATCTACTTCGACAACGAGACCGAGGACGGCCAGGTCGAGGTGGCGATGCAGTGGAACTCCTCCTACCAGGAGTCGGTGTTCAGCTTCGCCAACAACATCAACACCCACGAGGGTGGCGCCCACCTCTCGGGCTTTCGCGCGGCGCTCACCCGCACGCTGAACGCCTACGCCCGCCAGAAGGGCCTGCTCAAGGAGAAGGATGAGAACCTGACCGGCGACGACGTCCGCGAGGGCCTGACGGCTGTGATCTCGGTGAAGCTCACCGACCCGCAGTTCGAGGGCCAGACCAAGACCAAGCTCGGCAACCCGCCGGTCGAGGGTCTGGTGAAGGAGACCGTCAACCGCAAGCTGGGCGAGTTCCTGGAGGAGAATCCGGGCGAGGCCCGCCGCATCCTCCAGAAGGCTGTGGACGCCGCCCGCGCCCGCGACGCTGCGCGCAAGGCCCGCGACCTGACGCGGCGGAAGTCGGCGCTCGAGAACTCCACCCTGCCCGGCAAGCTCGCCGACTGCACGGTGCGCGACCCGACGCTCGCCGAGCTGTTCATCGTCGAGGGCGACTCCGCCGGCGGCTCGGCGAAGCAGGCCCGCGATCGCAACACGCAGGCCGTGCTGCCACTGCGCGGCAAGATCATCAACGTCGAGAAGAGCCGCATCGACAAGGTGCTCCAGAACGTCGAGATCCAGGCGCTGATCACGGCGATCGGCACCGGGGTCGGCGACGAGGAGTTCAAGCTCGAGGACGCCCGCTACCACAAGCTGGTGCTGTCCACCGACGCCGATGTCGACGGAGCGCACATCCGCACCCTCGTGCTCACCTTCCTTTACCGGCACATGCCGGAGCTGATCGAGGCGGGCTACGTGTACATCGCCAAGCCGCCGCTCTACAAGGTGCGCAACGGGAAGCAGGAGACCTACGTCGAGAAGGAGTCGGAGCTGGAGGAGATCCTGCTCCGCGACAAGCTCGAGGAGTTCGAGCTCATCGACGCCGACGGCAAGCCGCGCAAGCTAACCGAGGCGCGCTGGCAGCGCTTCAGCCGGCGCTACAAGGAGTACGAGGGCTGGACCGACTCCGTGCAGGCCGAATTCGGCCACGAGACGGTCGCCTTCCTGGCCGAGTCACAGATCCTCGACCTCGGCGCGGCCACGATCGCCGGCGTCAAGAAGCTGGTCGACGCCGATGATCCCAAGGAGGAGCCGTACGAGACGGAGCTGATCTCGTCCAGCGGCGAGGAGCTCGTCGTCAAGGCCGTCCACCGCGCGAGCGGGCTGGCCCGCACCCACCGGCTCTCGGCGGGCCTGTTCAAGTCGAATGCCTACCGCCATCTGGTCGAGGTGCACGGCGAGCTGCTGAAGCAGGTCGGCCGTCCACCGTTTCAGGTCACGCTCGCCGACAAGCACCGCGAGGCCCACTCCTTCGATGGCCTTCGCCGCGCGATCCTCGAGCTGGCGCGTCAGGGGGTGGCGTTACAGCGCTTCAAGGGCCTGGGCGAGATGAATGCCGAGCAGCTGCGCGAGACGACCATGGATCCATCGAGCCGGACGCTCCAGCGGGTGACTATCGATGACGCGTCGACGGCGGAGCGGGTGTTCGCCGACCTGATGGGTGACAAGGTCGAGCCGCGCAAGCTTTTCATCGAGAAGCACGCCAAGGACGTGCGGTTTCTGGATGTCTAGCGCGGCCGCTGCAAACCGGCGCATCTCGGCCGACTCGGTCGGCACGTCTCGCTCACGTAGGTCTGACTACGCTCGCTTCGCCGGCCTCCCTGCGTCGGCCGACCTGCTTGGTTTTCGCGGCCGTTCGTCTAGCGGGGTCATGTGATGGAGGCAGGCGGACTCGAGGCTCTCACCGGGCGCATAGAGGAACGCGAGCTCACCCAGGAGATGCGCTCCTCATACCTGGATTACGCGATGAGCGTGATCGTGGGCAGGGCGCTGCCCGACGTGCGCGACGGGCTCAAGCCCGTCCACCGCCGCGTGCTCTACGCGATGCACGACCTGGCGCTACAGCCCACCCGGCCCCACCGCAAGTCGGCCTTCATCGTCGGCGAGGTGATGGGTAAGTACCACCCCCACGGCGACTCCGCGATCTACGACACCCTCGCCCGCATGGCGCAGGACTTCTCGCTGCGCTACCCACTCGTCGACGGGCAGGGGAACTTCGGCTCGATCGACGACGACCCACCAGCCGCGATGAGATACACCGAAGCCCGCCTGGCGCGGCTGGCGACCGAGATGCTGCGCGACATCGACGCCGACACCGTCGACTTCGGTCCCAACTACGACGAGTCGCAGCAGGAGCCGAGCGTGCTGCCGGCCCGGTTCCCGAACCTGCTCGTCAACGGCACCACCGGAATCGCGGTCGGGATGGCGACCAACATCCCGCCTCACAACCTCAGCGAGGTGGTGGGCGCCGTCAAGGCCTACATCGAGAACCCAGAGATCGACCTCGCCGGGCTGATGAAGCACGTCAAGGGCCCCGACTTCCCGGGCGGCGGCATGATGAGCGCCGAGGGCATCCGTGACGCGTACGCGTCGGGCCGCGGCAGCGTTCGGGTTCGTGCCCGGGCCCACATCGAGCCGCTGCGCGGCGGGAAGGAGGCGGTGATCGTCTCCGAGCTGCCGTTCACGGTCAAGAAGGGTGGGGACGGCGGCTTGATCACCAAGATCGCTGACCTCGTCCGCGAGAAGAAGATCAACGGGATCTCCGACTTGCGCGACGAGTCGGACCGCTCGGGAATGCGGCTGGTGATCGAGCTGAAGCGCGGCGGCGACCCGTACGAAGTCGTCCTCAACCAGCTCTTCAAGCACACCCAGATGCAAACCTCGTTCGGACTCAACATGGTCGCCCTGGTCGACGGGGTGCCGCGAACGCTCAGTCTCAAGGAGCTGATCCACCACTACGTCGGCCACCAGCGCGAGGTGGTCACCCGCCGGACTCAGTACGAGCTGCGCCGAGCCGAGGCGCGTGCACACATACTCGAGGGACTGCTGATCGCGCTCGACAATCTTGACGCGGTGATCGAGCTGATCCGCGCCTCGGCCGACAGCGACGTCGCCCGCGTCGGGCTGATCGACAGGTTCGAACTCTCCGAGGAGCAGGCCCAGGCGATCCTCGACATGCGCCTGGCACGGCTCACGGCGCTGGAGTCCGACAAGGTTCGCTCCGAACACGCCGAGCTGATCGAGCGGATCGCCGCCTTGCGCGCGATCCTGGGTGATCCGGCGCGGATCGACGGCGTCGTCGTTCAGGAGCTTGACGAGCTCGAGCAGCGCTACGGCGACGAGCGGCGGACCGAGATCACCCACTTCGAGGGCGACATGAACATCGAGGACATGATCGCCGACCAGCAGATGGTGATCTCGATAACCCGCTCGGGCTACGTCAAGCGCCTGCCGCTGGCGACCTACCGCCAGCAGCGCCGGGGTGGCATCGGGGTGATGGGGATGGACCTCAAGGAGGGCGACTACATCGAGCATCTGCACATCTGCTCGACCCACGACTGGATGCTGTTCTTCACCAACCGCGGCAAGGTCTACCGGCTCAAGGTGTACGAGCTGCCGGAGGGCTCGCGCACCTCGAAGGGCCGGGCCTTGGTCAACGTGCTGCCGCTTCGCGACCGCGAACGGGTGATGGCGGTGAAGCCCACCCGCGACTTCAGTGAGGGCAAGTACCTGGTCTTTGCGACCGCCAAGGGACAGGTCAAGAAGACCGAGTTCACCGCCTACAACACGCCTATCAGGGCCGACGGGATAATCGCGATCAAGGTCCGGGACGGCGACGAGCTGGTCCAGGTGCGTCTCACCTCAGGCGACGACGACCTGCTGCTGGTGTCGAAGTCGGGCCACGCCTCGCGCTTTTCGGAGAAGGCGGTGCGGCCGATGGCTCGCGACACCACCGGCGTCAAGGGGATGAACGTCGCCGGCAAGATCGGCCGCGAGGCGAACCGCGTGCTGGCCATGGACGTCGCCCGCGACGACGCCGAGCTCTTCGTGGTCACCGAGAATGGCTATGGCAAGCGCACCGCGATCCCCGAGTACCCGGTCAAGGGGCGCGGCACCAAAGGCGTGCTTACGGCGAAACTGACGCCGAAGAAGGGTGGGCTGGCCGGGGCGCTGATCGTCCGCGAGCACCAGGACCTGCTGTTCATCTCGGAGAACGGCATGGTGCAACGCACTCCGGCCGGGGGGATCTCTCAGATGGGCCGCGCCACCCAGGGCGTCAGGGTGATGAACCTCCGCGAGGACGACCGGGTGAGCGCAGTTGCGCTGGTGGTCGAGTCCGGCGGCGCGGTGGAGGGCGACGGTGAATCCGAGAATGGGGCCGAAGCCGATGCGACTCTGAACCTCGAGCCTGAAGAGGCCAAGGCGGACGGCAAGCCGCCGCGCAAATCCTCTGCTGCCGCGCGCTCACGCACGAAGCGCTCGGGATAGTCTCCCGCGCCGTGGAGGAGCTTCGCGGCCGCAACGCCCTGATCACCGGCGCCGCGGGCGGTCTCGGCGGATACATCGCCCGTTCGCTTGCGGGCCGGAAGGTGAACCTGGCCCTCTCGGACCTTCCCTCGTCCCCTCTCGACGAGCTCGTCGAGGAGCTGGGAGGACACGGCGTGCGGGTGGAGACGGTGCCCGCCGACCTGACCGACCGAGAGCAGCTCACGGAATTGGTGGAGCGGGCCGAGGAGGCGATCGGACCGCTTGACGTGCTCGTCAACAACGCCGGGCTCGAGTTCGGCGGCAACTTCCTCAGCACCACCCCAGCCGAGCTCGAGGCGATCCTGGACGTCAACCTGCTGGCGACGATGACCCTGACCCTCGCCGCCCTCCCCGGCATGCAGGAGCGCGGCCACGGCCACGTGGTCAACATGGCGTCGCTGGCCGGCAAGGCGGCTGTCCCGCACCTGGCCAGTTACTCCGCGACCAAGCACGGGGTGGTGGGCTTTACCCACGCGCTGCGTCACGAGTACGGCAGCGATCCCGTCGGCTTCTCGGCGATCTGCCCCGGGTTCATCAGTCGGGTGGGCATGTACGGACGCTTGGAGACGCAGGTCGGCGAGCCACCCGGAATAGTCGGCACGCTCCCGCCAGAGCGCGTCGGTGACGCGGTGGTCCGAGCGATCACCAAGAATCTCCCCGAGGTGATCGTGGCCAAGGGCCCTGTGCGGCCCCTGATCTTCTTGAACGCCTTCTTCCCTCGCGCGATGACCAGGCTGTCGCGCACCAAGGCCGCCACGGACTTCGCGCGTCGCATGTCCGAAGCGCGCGGGCGTGCGTTCGACTGATTGTTTTGCTTCAATCGGAGGACCGGAGAAAGGAGGTGGTCCTAACTTGAGTCAGATGTTTTTCGGGACGCCGGAGGTGCAGGGCCGCTAGGAGGCCGGGGGCCTTGGTGCCCCCGTGGCCGCCCGAAGGGGCGGTCTCGTGCGGGTGACCTGGCGGAATCCGCCCCGGGCACCGGCGAGCGAGGGAGGTGGGGAGAAGTCCCGCCCCGCCGACAATCCCGACCTCGTTTCCAACCGCGCCTTGACAAAGGGCCGCCCCTCGGGGCGGCCCTTTGCTATGCCGCGACCAGATACGGCTGCCAGGCGAGGGGGATCCTCGGGCTCGCGAGGCGGATGAACACGGTTGGCCCGGGCGGGCGGGGGCGGCTGCGAGGGTGCATCCGTGCTTCCCGAGGGGTCAGGTTGCCCTTCTTGCGATTGCAGGGCGCGCAGGACGCCACGATGTTCTCCCACACCGACTCGCCACCGCGGCTCCGGGGGATCACGTGGTCCACCGTCAGGCCCGACGCCTGGTGGCCGCAGTACTGGCAGGTCCACGCGTCGCGGGCGAGGACTGCCTTGCGTGTGATCTTGCGGCGGTGGACGTTGCGCGGGATGCGGATGTAGCGGATCAGGCGAATGACACACGGGCGGTCGAACACCAGCCGCTCCGAATGCAGGGCGCCCTCGCCGCGCTCGATGACCTCAGCGCGCTCCTTCAGCACGAGCACCGTGGCTCGGCGAACGTTGCAGACGTTGATTGGCTCGTAGCTTGCGTTGAGGACGAGCACCCGGCCACTGATCCCGATATGTGAGCGCTGGCCGTTCAGCCGGTGGCCGTTAGTGGCAAGGCTCGGCGGGTGGCCGTTGGCGCCGGGATCTCCAACCGCTGGCGCAACCCTGTGTGACTCCGGAGACGTGGCGCTCTGGAGCCCTACATGAGGGTCACCCTGCGTGTCCATAGCGCCACGATTGTAGAGGGGCACCATTGCCCGTCCCGCGACCTGGTCCCAGACCGGGCCCTATGCCCCCGGGATCCCGTTGACGGCGACGGGGTAGCTGCCGAGGATCCGCACGGACTCCGCCTTGTGTCGCAACGCCTCGATCGCCTCGGCGACGGCCGGGTCGTCTTCGGCCCCATCGAGGTCGACGAAGAACATGTAGCGGCCGAGCCCTCGACGCCGAGGGCGAGACTCGATTCGGGTCAGGTTCACCTGGCGCCTGGAGAACTCGGTGAGCGCCTCGACCAGGGCGCCGGGGTGGTCGTCGCCAAGTTCGGCGAAGACGAGCGTGGTACGCCACGGCCCTTCTCCATCGGCCCTGGTGCCGGCGGGCGCGACCCAGACGAAGCGGGTCACGTTTTCGGGAGTGTCCTCGATTCCCTCACGGAGGACCACGCAGCCGTAGATGCGCGCCGCGGAGGCCGCGCCGAGCGCGCCCCACGGCTCCGAGTTGGCGGAGACCTCGCGGACGGCCTCGGCGGTGCTTGCGGCGGCGCGCACCTCGGCCTTCGGAAGCTGCTCTCGGATGAACCGCGCGCATTGCGCGCTTGCCTGCGGATGGGAGAGCACGACCGCGATCTGGTCCAGGGGGACCTCCTCACGTGCGATCAGGCTGTTGGCGATCGGGTGGTCGTGCTCGCCGGCGATCGTCACCGAGGGTGCGTCGAACGCGAGTGTGTCGAGGGTCGACCGTACGGCCCCCTCGATCGAGTTCTCGAACGGGACCAAGGCTCGGTCGGCGTCTCCATCCGCCACTGCCCGGATCGCCTCATAGACGCTGGGCGCGGGCCGCGCGTCGATCTCCGCTCCCGCGACAGCGGCTCGCAGGGCATCCTCTGAGAAGGTCCCGGCTGGGCCCAGGAATGCGACACGGATTGGCACAACGGTCCGAGTGTATGGAGGCCCGCCGGCGGCCGATTGCTCGACTGATCAGCGGAAGGTGACCTGGTAGGTCGAGCGATTGTTCTCTGAGATCTGCTCTCCCACGACGGGCTGAACAGTCACTTCGAGAGTGAGCGCCTTCCCCGTATCCGGGTCCGGCTGGATCGGGATCGATGCTGTCTGGATCCCGCCGGGCGCGATCCGCGGGATCGTCGTGTCGCCGGAGATCGTCTGGGCGCCCCCGGTCAGCTCGAAGCTGACCCCGATGTCGGACTCCTCGGAGTCGCCCTGGTTCTGGACCTGGACCTCGAGCTCGGGGGGACCAGTGCTGGTGACGGTCGCCGCGCTGCTGGGATCGAGGGTCATGTCGCCGGGTTGAATGGTGGTCTGATAAAGCGCTAGGCCGTGGGTGCCGCTGGTCGCCTTCTTGCTGCCGCTCGAGACCAGCGCGAGGGCGGATGAGACCTCGAGCGGATCAAGCCAGCGCTGGTCCGCGAGGAAGATGCTCTCCGGCACCCTTTCGCTGATGTCCTGGTCCTCGAGCTCAGCGTTGATCTGGTCCCGCGCCCGCGCGTACAGCACGTCGCTCGCCAGGAAGTACTGCATGTAGTCCGCGATCGACTGGACGGCCTGGCTCCGTCCCTGGGTGCCCAGCGCGGTGGAGATCTGGTCGGAGATGCCGGTGAGCGCGTCACTGCGCAGCTGGAACGCCAGGTTGAGCTCACCCTGAGCACCCTTCAGCTCGTCCGGGGTGTCGAGTGCCTCCACCCGGTTCGTGAGGTCCTCTGCGCCGCCTCGATACGACTTGATCTCGGCCTCGAAGCTGAGGGCGCTGAGGTTTCCGGGGTCGCTGAGCCGCGCGAAGAAGTCGTGGGAGAGCTGGTCCGACTGGGCGACGATCGCGGTCAAGTCGCGGGCGTAGTTCTCGAAACCACGCTGCTTGCGCTCATTCAGGCACCCCCGGATCCCGAGCACGATCAGGATCAAGAGCACGACCACCAGGCCGGCGCCGACCGCGCGGCGAACCATGATCTGACGCTGGCGAACGGCGTCCAACGCCGGAGAGTATGACCCCTGCCCCCGGCGGCAGCCCGCTCTGCACGAGTACCTACGCACGAAGCCTTGCGCCGTCCGGGGAGGGTCCTCGAGGCCGGCGGCGAAGCTCGGACCCGGAATGCTGGGTGAGGTCGTCATGGGACGCTTTCGTGTCCTGGACCGGGTCGGCTCGGGAGGGATGGGCACCGTCTATCGGGCCTTCGACGAGAGGCTCCAGCGACAGGTTGCGGTGAAGGAGATCGCCGGCGCTGACGCTCGACGGGTGCTGCGCGAGGCCCAGGCGGCCGCTCGCCTCAACCACCCGAGCATCGTGACGCTGTACGAGTTGGGCTCGGTTGGTGACCGGGCTTTGCTGGTGAGCGAGCTGGTCGAAGGCTCGACGCTGGCGGAACTGGCTCAGCGCGAGGGTGTCAGCGATCGCGAGGTCGCGGAGTTCGGCGCGGACATCTGCGAGGCGCTCGCCCACGCTCACGGGCGCGGGGTGATCCACCGCGACGTCAAGCCCCAGAACATCGTCGTTCGCGCTGACGATGGCGTGGGTAGGCGAGCGAAGCTCATGGACTTCGGGATTGCTTCCGTGACGGACGGTCCAGCGCTGACGGCGACCGGGGACGTGGTTGGGACGCTTGCTTACATGGCGCCGGAACAGGCCGAGGGTGAGCCGGCCGGTGAGCCGGCCGACACCTATTCGCTTGGGCTCACGCTGTACGAGATGTGGGCCGGCACGAACCCCGTGGCGCGCGAGACGCCGGCGCACACCGCCAGGGAGATCGGCCGCCCGCTTCCTTCGCTGTGCGACTATCGGCCGGACCTCCCGCACGGGCTCACCGCCTGCGTCGACGGATGCCTTCGCCCGGAGCCGGGGTCGCGCCCCCCGCTCCACGAGCTCCACCGCCGTCTGGTGGCGGCGCTTCCCTCGCTCGACGGGCAGCGCCCCGTCCCCCCACCGCATGCTGACGAGCGAGCCGGGGATGGAGCGGGCTGGCTGCGAGTTGGCCAGCTCGTGGCGCTTACCGCATGGGGACTGGCCGTGACGCTGGTGGCCGCGGCCTTCGGGCGCCCGGGCCTGGCCCTGATCCTGGGCCTGTTGACCGCCCCCGCCATCCTCGTCGCCTCGCGCCTGTCTTGGGCCCCGTTGCCACTCGTGGCTCCGTTGCTCGGCGTGTTATCGGCGGCGCCGGTCTATCCGGCAGCAGCCGGAGCACGCGGGACCGCATTGGAGCGTGGAGTGCTTGGCGCACTCGGCTGGTGCTGGCTGCTGGTGGGGGCGGCGAGCATCGACGCGGGGTCGCGGTTCGGGCTCATCGACAAGGCGCCACACGGTTGGAGCCGTTCCACGGCCGATGCCGCAAGCGCGCTGATCTGGCCGCTCCTGGCCCCGGAGGTGCTGCTCGGCGCACTTGTCTTCGCGCTGGCCGCCGCCGCTTTCGGGGTGATTCTGCGCGCCGGGCACGTCGCCCTTGCTTTGCTCGGCGCCTTGCTGTGGTCGGCCGGGCTGGAAGCCGGTCTCCAGCTCGTGTCCGACGGTGGCGGACTCAGTGACCGCCCGCTGCTGATTGCGGCAGGGGCGCTCGTGGCCGTGATCATCGAGTTCCGCGTGCGCCGGCCGCAGGCTCCCGCCCCCCCGGCGCCGATACCAGGCGGCCGCGCAGCAATCCAGGGCGGAGGATCGGGCGGAATGCCGTGATTCAGATGGGTCAGGCTCGCGTGTGCTCGCGGGGGTCAGCACTCTAGGATTCGCTGCCCCACCGAGCAGTGCCCACAGGTGCGGCCGCCGCTCGCCGCCCCGCACAAGGAGCTTCGGATCAGCGTTCTGCGAAATCTCGAGCAACGAATCGAGAACCTCGTCGAAGGGGTATTCAGCCGTGCCTTTTCGTCGCAGGTGCAACCCGTCGAGATCGCCCGCAAGCTGGCCAAGGAGATGGACGCCCATCGGACGGCGTCCGTGTCCCGGGTCTATGTCCCGAACCAGTACACGGTCTGGCTGTCCACCGAGGACCGGCAGCGGCTCGAGGGGTACGAGCGCTCGCTTGAGCAGGAGCTGTCTGGGTACCTGCTCGAGCACGCCCGTCGTCAGGATTACGCGCTGCTGACGCGACCCGAGGTCAACCTCGAGACGGACGACCGCCTGCGGCTTGGAGAGTTTGGGATCCAGACCCGGCTGGTGAAGCCGCCCGCCCGCCAGGGCGAGGAGCCATCCCAGGGAGAGGAAGGCCACACGATGGTCTACAGCGCGCCGCCGAAGCAGTCGCGCAAGGAGCGGCGTCGGCCAGGAGGCCATCTGACCGAGACGAAGGCGATCGTGACCGTGGATGACCGCAGGTACGTGCTTGACGGCCCCGTGGCGGTGATCGGGCGCGCACACGGGTGCGACTGTGTGCTCGCGGACCCGAACGTCTCGCGGGAGCACGCGGAGTTGCGCCGCGGCTCTACCGGAGACTGGCAGATCGTCGACCTGGGCTCGACCAACGGCGTCAAGATCAACGGCCGGCGTGTCGACCGGTCGCGGCTGTCGCCCGGGGACGAGGTGACACTCGGGACGACGAGATTCACCTTCGACATCGAGCAGTAGCTTTTCCATGGAGACCGAGCCGATCGCGGTAGCGCTCAAGTTCGGCTTCCTCGCCGTTCTCTATCTGTTCCTGCTCTGGGTGGCAAGGAGCGGCTTTCGCGAGTTGCGCCGAACGTCCGCACCAGCGCCTGACGCGACCGGCGTCTATCCAGTTGGACCGGGCGGCCGGGCAGCGGCCACCGACGCCTCCTTGGTGGTGACCCGCGGGGGAGGCCTGGAGCCGGGCGAGCGCTTCGATCTGTTTGGAGGGATCTCGATCGGGCGCTCAACCGACGCCGACGTCAGGATCGAGGACCGCTTCGCGTCGGGGGTGCACGCGCGCCTCTACTCACGCGGAGCCAGCTACTACGTTGAGGACATGAACTCCACCAATGGGACGTTCCTCAACGGGGGGCGTCTCGACGGGGAAGCGAAGCTGAGCGACCTCGATGAGCTTCGGATCGGCGACACCGAGTTTCGCTTCGAGCTCGAGGTGCCCGGAGTCTGATGCTGCGCGTCGCCGAGGAGGCTCATCGCACGGACACGGGACGTCAGCGCAACGCGAATGAGGATGCGTACTTTGCTCGCGAGTCGCTGTTCGCAGTCGCAGATGGCATGGGCGGCGCGCAAGCCGGCGAAGTTGCCTCGCGGCTGGCGGCCGAGTCGTTCGAGCCTGTCACCCGCGGCGAGGAGTCACCGGAGGCTTACCTGCGAGCGATCGCCAGGACAGCCAACGCCCGCATTCACCACCTCGCCCAGGCCGACTCCTCGCGTTCGGGGATGGGGACAACCCTGACGGCCGCCCTGCTGGAGGACGACGAGGTGAGCTTCGCCCACGTCGGCGACAGCCGTGCGTACGTGTTCCGCGAGGGTGAGCTGAAGCTCTTGACTTCCGACCACTCGCTGGTCGAGGAGCTCCGCCGTCAGGGCCGTCTGACCGATGAGCAGGCTGAGGACCATCCCCAGCGCTCGATCATCACTCGGGCGCTGGGCCCTGAGCGGGAGGTCGAGGTGGACACGATGACCTACCGGGCGCGGTCCGGGGACATCTACCTGCTCTGCTCGGACGGGCTGACGACGATGGTCCGTGAGGAGCGGATCGCGGCCACGCTGGCGGAGACCGAGAGTCTCGACGACGCCGTCTCGAGCCTGGTGCGGGAGGCGAACGAGGCCGGAGGCCGAGACAACATCACCGTGGTCGCCTTCCGAGTGGAGGACGCCGAGCAGGCGGCCGAGACCAAGGAGCATCCCACCCTGATCGGCCCGGCCGCGGAGGAGGCGGGGTTGGCCGCGGGGGCTCTTGCGGAGGCCCGAAGCGGCGAAGCGGCGAGGCCCGGGGAGCGGGGTGCGCCCATTACGCCGGCTCGCAGGTGGCCGCGGCGCCTCGCCACGTCCCTGGTTGCGGTCGCGGTCCTCGCCGCCGTGGTGGGCGCCGCCGTCTATGGCTTGCACCAGGTGTACTTTCTCGGGACGGACTCCGGGGGCCGGGCCGCGCTGTACCGCGGGCTTCCGTACCGGCTGCCGCTGGGGATCGATCTCTATACGGAGATCTACTCGGCGCCAATCCAGGTCAGCGCGATTCCCGCCAACCGACGCGACGGCGCCACGAATCACACGCTCCGCTCCCACGACGACGCTGCCGACCTGCTAAATGATCTCCAGTCGGCGGCGGAGCGGGCCACGCGAAGCTCGAACGCGCAGGGCAAGCAGAATGGGAGCGCGCCCGGGGCGCAAAATGGGCGCGCACCTCAGAATGGCGGCTCGGGTGGTGGGGGCGGGCGGTGAGCGCTCGCAACCGCGAGCTGTTCGCGCTGATCCCGGTTGCCCTGCTCGTCACGGGCGGCTTCGCGGCGGTGTTCATCGTCGAGTCGAGCCAGATCGGGGATTTGAGCTTGATCTACGGCGGCTACTTCCTGGCCGTCTGCCTCGCCATTCACGTGTTCATCCGGGCGCGGCTCCCCTATGCCGATCCCTACCTGTTTCCACTCTGTGCGCTCCTGGCTGCGATCGGCCTGGTGATGCTGTTTCGGATCGACGAGGACCTGGCCCTGAAGCAGGCGTCGATTTTCGTCGGCGGCGCGGCTCTGCTTGCGGCCACGATCCTGTTCGTCCGCGACTACCACGCCCTGGAGCGCTACCGCTACCTGATCGCCATCGGCGGGATCCTGTTGCTGCTGGCCACGCGCGTTCCGGGGCTCAGGGCACCGGTGAACGGTGCATACCTCAACATCAACCTGGGCCCGTTCTCGTTCCAGCCGGCGGAGCTCTCGAAGATCTGCATCGTCATCTTCCTGGCGAGCTATCTGCGCGAAAAGCGCGAGCTCCTGGCGGTGGCTGCTCGACGGGTCGCGGGGCTGACCATCCCACCGCTGAAGCACTTCGGCCCGCTGCTCGTGGTCTGGGGAGGGGCGATGCTGATGCTCTTCTACATCAGCGATGTCGGAAGCTCGCTGATGTTCTTCGGTGCGTTCCTGGCGCTCCTCTACGTCGCCACCGCCCGTTTCTCCTACGTGGTTGCGGGGATCGCGCTCTTCTTCGTCGGCGCCTTACTGGTCCAGAGCCTCATCCCTCACATCGGTGACCGGGTCGACATCTGGCTCGACCCGTGGCACAGCAAGGCGGTTGGGGCGGGCCAGATCCAGCAGTCGCTGTTCGCCCAGGCGGACGGCGGCCTGTTCGGGGAGGGACTTGGGGAGTCATTGCTGAAGCTCCCAGGGCCGTTCGCGCCTCACTGCGCAGAGCCGTTTCCCGACTGCGGCAGCATCCTGCCCGCGCCCCACACGGATGAGATCTTCGCGGTCATCGTCAGCGATCTTGGGTTGTTTGGCGGCGCGGGCGTGGTGGCCGTGTATGCGTTGATCACCGCTCGCGGGCTGAAGATCGCAGTCATGGCGCGCGATGGGTTCTCGAAGCTGTTGGCGGCAGGCCTCACCGCGGTGTTCGCGCTCCAGGCGGTGGTGATCATCGGCGGCGTGGTCAGGCTCATCCCGCTGACCGGGGTCACCCTTCCCTTCGTCAGCTTCGGGGGGAGCTCGGTGATCGCCAACATGATCCTGCTCGCCCTGTTGCTGATGATCTCCAACGATGCACGCCGCCCGCCGGCGCCGCCCCGCGATCTTCGGCGGGACTGGGAGGAGCTGCCGGCGTGAACTCGCCGATCATCCGCCTCTACGGGCTCATGCTGCTGCTGTTCGCGGCGCTGGTCGGGTTCACGTCCTACTGGGCCGTGTTCGACGCGGACGACCTCAGGGACAATCCCGAAAACCGCCGCCCGCTGATCGCCGAGCAGACGGTCAAGCGCGGCACCATCAAGACCGCGGACGGAGTCACGGTCGCAGAGAGCTTTCCGGTGGGTGGCGGAAAGAACCCCGTGTACGTCCGCAGGTACCCGCAGGGGGCCCTGTTTGGAAACCCGGTCGGCTATAGCTTCATCGAGGTCGGCCGCTCGGGGATCGAGCGGTCAGAGAACGGCTTTCTGGCCGGTGAGCGCAACGAGTTCGCCTCGATCATCGACCAGCTTCGCGACGTTCCCCAGGAAGGTGACGACCTCACCCTGACCATCGACTCGGAGGCGCAGCGGGTGGCGAGCGAGGGGCTTCAGTCGGCGATCGCCTCGACCGCCGGTGCCGCCGGTGCCGGCGGAGCCGTGGTCGCGATCGATCCCTCCACGGGGGCGGTCAAGGCGATGGTCTCGACGCCCGGCTTCGATCCGAACCTGGTCAAGCAAACGGACACCTTCAAGCAGCTGAACAAAGATGAGAGCGCGCCGCTGGTCAACCGCGCCACCCAGAGCACCTACCCACCCGGGTCGACGATGAAGGTGGTCACCGCCGCCGCCGCGCTCGACTCGGGCGAGTTCACCCCGGACACAGTGCTCAGCGGGCGCTCGCCGCAGGAGATCGGGGGCCTGCCGCTGTCCAATGCCGGCGGCGAGCAGTTCGGCGACATCGACATGACGACGGCGCTCACCCACTCGGTCAACACCTATTTCGCCCAGGTCGGCGAGAAGCTCGGCACCGACACGATGGTCGAATACATGAAACGGTTCGGCTTCTATAGCGACCCGCCGCTCGACTATCCCGACGCTCAGATGAAGGCGAGCGGCCCCTACAACTCGGACGGCGACCTGGTCACCGATGGCTTCGACGTCGGACGGGTAGCGATCGGACAGGGTGGCGCCGAGGGCCAGATCCTGGCCTCGGCATTGCAGATGGCGGAGGTGGCCGCCACCGTCGGCAACGGCGGCGTGCTGATGAAGCCGACCTTCCTGTTGCGGGTCACGGACCCCGATGGACGGGTGACGAAGGACCTGGATCCTCAAGAAGAGGATCGGGCGGTCAGCGAGGAGACGGCCTCCCAGCTGACGGAGATGATGACTAACGTCACTGAGGAGGGAACGGCCGCCGGGCTGACGGTTGACGGCGTCTCCTTCGCCGGCAAGACCGGGACGGCCGAGATCAGCGACCCGGCGGAGGGCATCAACCAACCCTGGTTCATTGCCTTTGCCCCCGCGGAGAACCCGGAGGTCGCCGTCGCCGCCACGGTGGAGCGTTGCCAGGGGTGCTTTGGCGCCCAGGTGGCCGGCCCGATTGCGACCCAGGTGATGGAGACCCTGCTCAACCGATGAGGCTCGAGGCGGAGACGCTGGTTGCCGGTCGCTACCGGCTGCTGGCAAAAATCGGCGCAGGCGGGATGGCGGACGTGTGGTGCGCCGAGGACACCATGCTCGACCGCCGCGTGGCGCTCAAGTTCCTCCACGACCGGTTCGCTCAGGACGAGCAGTTCGTGGAGCGGTTTCGCCGAGAAGCGTCGTCGGCCGCCGGCCTCCAGCATCCGAACGTGGTGGGCGTCTTCGATCGCGGCACCTACGAGGGCAGCCACTACATCGCCATGGAGTACGTGGAGGGCGCGTCGCTGAACGACCTGATCGAGCGCGGACTCTCGGTCGGTGAGGCGGTGGAGATCGTCCGGCAGGTCCTGGCCGGCGCCCGGTATGCGCACGAGCACGGGATCATCCACCGCGACCTGAAGCCGCAGAACGTGCTCGTGGACGCGGAGGGGCGCGCCAGGGTGACGGACTTCGGGATCGCCCGGGCGGGCGTCTCCGAGATCACCCAGACAGGCTCGGTGCTGGGCACCGCGCAATACCTATCCCCCGAGCAGGCGCAGGGCCTGCCGGTCACCGCTGCCTCGGACATCTACTCCATCGGGGTGCTGCTGTACGAGGCGCTCACCGGGCACGTCCCGTTCGAGGCCGAGTCGCCGGTGACGGTTGCGCTGAAGCAGGTGTCCGAGCGGCCCCGCCCGCCCAGCGAGCTCAACCCGACGGTCTCCCGCGCCATGGATGCGGTGGTGTTGAAGGCACTCGCAAAGGATCCCGCCAACCGGTTCGCGTCGGCGGAGGAGTTCCTCGAGGCGCTCGACGCCGCCGAGGCGGACCCCAGCGGCGCCGCCCTGGGCGACACGGCCGCCCACGAGGCGGTGGTGGTCGCCGCCGGGACGCCGCCGCCGGGACCACCGGAAGGCCCTCCGGAGCACCGCGGCTTCTTCACGCCCGCGAGGCTGCTCGTCCTGGCGCTCCTCCTGCTGTTGGTCGGCGGGGTGATCGCCTACGCATTGACTCGCCCGGACTCGGTGCTGGTGCCCACCGTGATCAACAAGGACCGCCCCCAGGCTGAGGCGATCCTCCGCGACGCTGGATTCGAAGTCGCAGTCAAGGAGGAGTCGACCGACGCGCCCAAGGGAAGAGTCTTGGAGCAGGACCCAACCGCAGGCTCAGAGGTCGATGAGGGCTCCACGGTGACGATCACCGTCTCCAGCGGGTTGGGCACTGTTGTGGTGCCCCCGGTGGCGGGATTGGCTGAAAAGCAAGCGCGAGAGAGACTCAAGGACGCCGGCTTCAGTGTCCGGGCGGATCAGAGACCTTCGAGCAGGGTGAGGGCTGGGCTGGTGATCGGCACGGAGCCCCCAGTGGGAACCGAGCTCGAGCGCGGCAGTCGCCTCACTCTGGTGATCTCGAGCGGGGCGAAGCTGGTCCCGGTGCCCTCGGTGGTCGGGCAGCAGCAGGACCTCGCCGAAAGCGCGCTGCGCGATGTGGGCCTGATTCCGGACATCGAGCAGCGCGACTCCGACCAGCCCGAGGGCGAGGTGATCGCCCAGGACCCGGCGGGCGGCAGCACGGTAAAGAAACACACCACCGTCACCGTGGTCGTCTCGAGCGGAGCCGGCTCGGCGATCGTGCCGAACGTCGTCGGAGAGTCCAAGGACCAAGCGAGGACGGACCTGAAGAATGCCGGGCTGAGCGTCCGGATCGTGAAGCGAACGACGACAGACCCGAACGAGGACGGCCAGGTCCTCGACCAATCCCCGACCGCGGGAACGCGCCTTCGCCGCGGCGAGTTCGTGACCGTCTTCGTCGGCAAGTTCTCCGAGCCGCCGACGACCACAACGCCAACCACGACGACGCCCAGTCCCTGATGCGGGTGGCGGTGCTGAGCGGCGGGCGCTCGAGCGAGCACCAGGTCTCGCTGCGCTCCGGCGCCTCGGTGGTCGACGGCCTGCGAGCCGCGGGCCACGACGTGATCCCGGTCTTGCTCGAACGCGACGGGCGCTGGACCGTCGAGGGCAAGGAGGTCGAGCTGCGCGCCGGGGGCGGCCTGCTCGACGCCGAGGTCGCCTTCCCGGCTTTGCACGGTCCGTTCGGCGAGGACGGCACGGTGCAGGGCCTGCTCGAGTGCCTGGACCTCCCCTATGTGGGGCCCGGCGTGCTCGCCGCCGCCGTGGCGATCGACAAGCTGACCTTCAAGCGGGTGCTCGCGTTCCACGACATCCCTCAGGTGGCGTTCTGCGAGGCAGGCGAGGATGGCTGGCGCGATCGGACCGCGGCCATGGGGCCGCCGCTCTGGGTGAAGCCCGCTCGATTGGGCTCGAGCGTCGGGATCTCGAGGGTGGCCAGCATCGAAGGCGAACTGGACGAGGCGGTCGAGCTGGCTCGCCGCCACGACCCGCGAGTGATCGTCGAGGCGCACGGGGACGGCAAGGAGGTGGAGTGCTCGGTGCTCGGCAACGAGGCACCGCGGACCTCGCCACCCGGCGAGATAGTCGCCCACGCTGACTGGTACGACTACGAGGCCAAGTACTCCGACGGCGGGATGGACCTGATCGTGCCGGCCCGGATCGGGGAGGCGACGGCAGCCCGCGTACGGGAGCTCGCGGCGCGCGCCTTCCGGGCGATCGACGGCTCAGGCCTGGCGCGGTGCGACTTCTTCGTCCGCGACAGCGGCGAGGTCCTGGTCAACGAGCTGAACACGATCCCGGGCTTCACCGCCACCAGCGTGTTCGCGAAGCTGTTCGAGGCCGACGGCCTGGACTACCCGGAGCTCTGCGACCGCCTCGTGCGACTCGGTGTCGAGCGGTACGAGAAGCAACGCGCCTTCGAGTTCTGAGCGGCAGCGGTTGCCACCGAGCCGGATCCCTCGGCGAAAGCCTCAGCTGGATAGCTGCACGTCGCCGATCGCCACGTTGTAGCCGCCGTCGGAGGAGGCGGCCTTGGTGATCCAGAGCAGGTAATAGCGCGAGGGACTGGTGGCAGTGAGCTCCACGGTCTGGTCGGTGTCCACGTCGGATGCCTCACCGATCGGCTCCCCCCAGCCCTGAAGCGAGGTTGGCGGGCCGGAGTCGGCGCCATAGACCTTCAGGCTCCAGCCGCCGACATCGGAGCGAATAGCCAGGTTCCTGCCCAGCACGGGCTCCCCGGCGTCCACGATCAACCCAACCCCGGGCTTGCCGACCGCGTCCTCGATTGCGGCGGCGTTGTAGGTCTCGGTGGTCCAGGTCGTGTCGGGGTTTGCATCGATTGCCAGGCCTGCCTCCGGGTCATGCTCCTCCCCGTCGCCCGGCGGGGGGTCGAAGGCCTGAGCGTCGCTGAGCTCGACAGCGGCGCCCTGAGGGGCGCCGCTGGCCGGCGACGACTGGTCGCCGCCCGTCAGCGCCGCGATCAGCAGCGCGGCGACGACCGCCAGGAGCACCAGGGCAACGCCGGCCGCCGAGACGCGCCGGGGGGTCAGCAGCCTTCGGCGAGCCGGAATCGCGTTGAGCACGTTCGTTGCCTCACCCTGGGAGGTGCCACCCCTGGCGACCTCGACCTCGAGCGCCCCCTCGAGATCGGCGAGCAGCGCGGTCATCTCGGGGTACCTCTTGCGGGGCTCCTTCGCCGTCGCCCGTTCGACCACGGCGGCGAGCGCCGAGGAGACCTCCGGGCGGCGCTCTTGGACGTCTGGCATGTCCTCGTTGACGTGCTTCATCGCCACGCCAACCAGGGTGTCGGCGTAGAACGGCACCTTGCCGGTGAGCATCTCGTAGAGCAGGACGCCCAGCGAGTAGACGTCGCACCGGGCGTCGATCTCCTGACCCATGGCCTGCTCCGGCGCCACGTAATCGGTGGTGCCCAGAACCCGGCCCGTCTTGGTGAGCCCGTCGGATTCGAGGGAGCGGGCGATCCCGAAGTCGGTCACCTTGGCGCGGCCCTCGGGGTCGATCAAGACGTTCTGCGGCTTGACATCGCGGTGGACGAGCCGATGGGCGTGCGCCGCGGCCAGCCCACGACCCACCTCGATCCCGTACGCGGCGGCCTCGACGATCGGCAGGTGCACCAGCCGGTCGATCCGCTGCTTGAGGGTCTCGCCCTCGACGTACTCGAACACGATGTAGGGGTAGCCGCCGTCCTCGCCGGCGTCGATCACCGCGACGACGTTCGGGTGGGAGAGCTGGGCCACAGCCCGAGCCTCGCGGCGAAAGCGCTCGATCTGATCCGGCTGGTCAGACATCTCGCGGTGCATGACCTTCACCGCCACCCAGCGCTGAAGCGTCTCGTCGCGCGCCAGGTACACCGTCGACATGCCGCCGCTGCCGAGCTTGGACTCGAGGCGGTAGCGCCCCGACAGCACGGTCCCGATGAGAGTGGTCGCGAGCCCCGTTTTCGCCTCCTCGCTCATTCGTCCCTCAGTATGCCCCCGATTATCGCGGTGCTGCCGCCGGAATCGGCTCCGGAACGGATTGCTTCATGGGGCGGATCCTCTAATTCGGCGTGCCTCGCTCCATGGAGCGGATCAGCTCGATCAGCTCGCTTGGGGCTTTGGCCGGTGAACCGGTGTCGAAGGGCGGCTCCGGGTCGTACTCGATCCCGAGCTGGATGGCCTGCGCCACTTGGTCGCCGGCGAGTCGGCCGGCCAGGGTCAGGGCCATGTCGATCCCGGCCGAGACGCCGGCGGCTGTGACCACCTTGCCGTCCTCGACCACTCGCTCGGCGACCGGCTCGGCGCCGAGCTGGGCCAGGCGGTCCAAAAAGGCCCAGTGGGTGGTGGCGCGCTTGCCGTCGAGGATCCCTGCGGCTCCGAGCACCAGCGCCCCCGTGCACACCGAGGTCGTCCAGGTGGAGTCGCCGTGAACGGCGCGCACCCAATCCAGCACCTCCGGATCCTCCATCAGGGGCCGGCTCCCAGCGCCGCCGGGAATCAGCACCACCTCAGGGCGGGGGAGCTCGCTGATCGCAAGATCGGCTTCCAAACCCAGATCGCCCGTGTCGGTTCGCTTCGGCCCCTGCTGCTTGCCGACGAAGCGAACCTCGGCTCCGGGCACGCGCGACAGGACTTCATAGGGGCCGATCGCGTCGAGCGCGGTGAGGCCGTCGAAGATCAGGATCGCGATCTGCAATTTCCTAGCCCCTGCGAATCTCGCCGGCGGCGTCTGTCGCGTTCCCGATTCGCCTCGCGGTCGGATAGCGGGCGCGCAGCTGCTCCAGCGCCGAGCTCTCATCCTTGGCGGCGACCACGCAGCAGAACCCGCAGCCCATGTTGAAGACCCGATGCATCTCGTCGTCGGAGACCTCGGCCAGCTCCTGGATCAGGTCGAAGACGGGAGGCACGGGTAGTGGATCGTCGATCTCATACCCGACCTCGGCCTCGAGCCGGAGCAGGTTGTCGAGGCCCTCGCCGGTGATGTGGACCAGCCCGCGGACGTCCACTGGCGAGTGAAGCAGGTCCAGCACCGCGCGAACATAGATCTCGGTCGGCTCGAGAAGCACCTCGCCGAGCGGGCGACCAAGGCGGTCATCCTCCAGTCGAATCTCGTCGAGCGCCCTGCGCGCCAGCGTGTATCCGTTCGAGTGCAGCCCGGAGGACGGAAGCCCGATCACCGGGTCGCCGGGCTTGACCGCGGCGCCGGTGACGATCGCGTCGAGATCGACCAGGCCGACACACGTTCCACCGAGCTCGTGCCCGGAGACGATGTCCGGCACCTGGGCGATCTCGCCGCCGGGGATCTCGATCCCGGCGAGCTCCGCTCCTCTGGCAAGGCCGACCCCGAGCTGCTCGCAAACCGCGGGGTCGGCTTGCTCCGTGAGGATGAAGTCGAGCATCGCGATCGGCTCCGCGCCAACACAGATCACGTCGTTCACGTTCATCGCGACGCAATCGATTCCGATCGTGTCGTATTGGCCGAGGCGCTCGGCGACGACCATCTTGGTGCCGACCGTGTCGGTGGAGAGCGCCAGGCCCGTGCGGTCGTCGACCCGCAGCACGCTCGCGTAGTGCCCCGGAAGCGGCACGACCCGCGATGCCCTACCCGGGTCGATCGTTCGCAGGCTTCGCAGCAGGGCTACGACGGCGCTGTCGGCGGCCGTCTGGCTCACTCCGGCGCGCTCGTAAGCGTCGCTCATCGACGTCCGAGCCTATACAGCACCGCCCCCGCCAAGGCCACGCGGTAGGCGGCATACGGCCAGAGGGCCCGGTCTCGTTCCACCAGGTCGATCAGCTTCTGCGAGGCGAGAGTGGACGCGAAGGAGGCTGCAACGCCGGCGGCCATCGCCTGAGCGAGGGCGGGGTCGATGCCGCGGCGCCGCAGCCTGGTGCCCTTGAGCACGGTCGCGCCGACGATCACGGGCAGGGCGACTGTGCGCGAGAGGAGGTTCGCGTGAGCGCGCGTGAAACGACGCCAGCGGGCGGCCGCGAGCGTCGCACCGTTTCGGGACACCCCTGGGGCCAGGGCCGTGGCCTGAGCAAGGCCAAGGGCGAGGCCATCGCCGGGGGTGGCGTCGCCAGGCCCCCGAACCTGTGGACGGCGGTCGGCGACGGCCATCGCGACGGCGCCGGCCACCAAGCCGATGGCGGTGGCGCGAGGGCCCCCAAGGCGGCGCTCGATCTGCCGTTCGAGTCCATAGCCGATGATTGCGGGCGGCACGAAGGAGAGTGCCACCACGGCGGCACGCCTGGCGTCGAATTCGCGAAGCTCCTCCGCGATCACGCGGCGCTGGCCGACCAGCAAGGCTGCGGCCGCGCCTGCGTGGAGCGCCACTTCGAAGCTCTTGCGAGCTTCGGGGTCCAGCTCGTTCCATCGCCAGCCGGCCAGCCAGGGCAGCAGCGAAAGGTGGGCCGAGCTGGAGACCGGGAGCAGCTCGGCTGGTCCCTGAACCACCCCCAGCCCGACGGCTCGCGCCGGGCTCAGGCCGGAGGCGTGGGCTCCCACTCTGCTCTTCCACGACGCCGTCTGATGAAGAAGTAGGCGAGGCCGATGACCGCTGCGGCGATCACCACGTAGTCGGCGTAGTGCAGGTAATCCCGCCAGTCCTCCCACCGGTCTCCGACTTCGCGACCGATGATCGCCAGCAGCAGAACCCATGGGATGCAGCCGGCGAGGGTGAAGACGACGAATCGCCCCAGCGGCATCCGCGCCACCCCCGCGGGCAACGAGATGAAGGTGCGGACTATCGGCAACATCCGCGTGAAGAAGACGGTGGCCGAGCCGTGGCGCTCGAACCATCGGTCCGCCCATTCGAGGTGGCGGCGGTTGATATGGATCAGCTTGTTGCGATCGAGCAGCTCGATCCGCCCGTAGTAGCCCACGGCATAAGCGATCAGCGAGCCCGCCAGGTTTCCGAGCGAGCCGGCGGCAACGATTCCGAACATGGACAGGTCGCCCTGGGAGACATTGAAGCCCGCAAACAGCATGATCGCCTCACTGGGGATGGGAATACACGCGCTCTCCAGGGCCATGAGGACGAAGACGCCGGCCAGGCCGGTGGCGTCGATGATGTCCGTGGCGGCACGGACGATTGGGTCGAGGATGTCGCCGGTCACGCGTCGTCAGCATTACACTCGCCGGAATGGCCCGCCTCGATGACACGTCGGCGCGCGAGGACGAAGGCCGGCAAGGGTCCGGGGGTGGCGGTTTGAGGGCCCTGGTGCGCCGGGGGGCGATCGATCACGTCTACGGCCGGCGGTTCCTGAAGTTCGGAGCCGATGCTCTGCTCGCCGCTGCCGCCTTCGCCCTTGCCTTCAACCTGCGCTTCCTCGACGCGTCCGGTGGGATCCCGGACCGCTACTGGACCATGCTCACCGGAACGATCGTCTTCGTCGCTCTCGGCAAGGCAGCCGTGTTCAGCCTCCTCGGCCTGCACCAGAAGTGGTGGCGCTACTTCCAGCTTCCCGACCTGTGGCCCATCGTCCGCGCCGCCGCCGTGACCAGCGGGCTGCTGGTTGCGGTCTTCACGCTCGCGAAGCCCTACCCCTACAACCTTCCGAGGTCGGTGATCGTCTACGACTTCCTGCTCACGGTCATTCTGGTGGGCGGCGCCAGGCTCGCGAGACGGATGATCGCCGAGCGGCCCGACCGCGCCACTCGCCGCCGCACCCGCGGGGTGTTGGTCGTCGGTGCCGGCTCTGGCGGGCAGATGGTGGCTCGCGAGATGCGGCTGAACCCGAACCTCGGCGCGAGCATGATCGGCTTCCTGGACGACGATCCCCGCAAGCGGGGCATGCACGCGGCCGGGGTGAAGGTCCTCGGCTCGACCGACGACATCGGCGCGATCCTCGACCGCAAGGCGCCAGACGAGGTGATCATCGCGATTCCGTCGGCGCCCGGCGTGCTGCGCGCCAAGGTGGTGGCGGCGTGCCGGGAGCGGGAGATTCCGGTGCGCACGCTTCCGACCGTGTTCGAGCTGTTGCGCGGAGACGTCCAGCTCACCCGCCAGCTCCGCGAGGTCAGGGTCGAGGACGTCCTGGGACGCGAACCGGTGGTGATGGAGCTGGAGAGGGTCGGTGCCTATCTGGACGACAAGATCGTCATGGTCACGGGCGCCGGCGGCTCGGTCGGAGCCGAGCTTTGCCGCCAGATCGCGCGCGTGGGGCCGAGGCTCTTGGTTCTGCTCGACCAGGCTGAGGACAACCTGTTCCGGATCGACCTCGAGATGCTCGAGGAATGGCACTTCACCCGGGTCGAGGCCGTGCTCGCCGATTGCAGGGAGGCGGAGCGGATGCTCGAGGTGATGCAGCGCTTCAAGCCGGACATCGTCTTCCATGCCGCCGCCTACAAGCACGTGCCGCTGATGGAGGCGAATCCGCTCGAGGCGGTGCGGAACAACGCGATCGCCACACGCGTCACTGCGGAGATGGCCGCCGTGGCGGGCGCGGAGCGGTTTGTGCTGATCTCCACCGACAAGGCTGTCAACCCCGGGACCGTGATGGGTGCCTCGAAGGCGATGGCGGAGTGGATCACCGAAGCGGCCGGGCGGCGCCATCACCGCACCCGCTTCGTGATCGTGCGCTTCGGCAACGTGCTGGCGTCCTCGGGGAGCGTGGTGCCGATCTTCCGCGCCCAGATCGAGAGGGGCGGGCCGGTGACCGTCACGCATCCGGACATGACCCGCTACTTCATGACCATCCCCGAGGCCGTGCAGCTCGTGATCCAGGCTGGAAACCTTGGCTCGGGCTCCGGCGAGGTGTTCGTGCTCGAGATGGGGGAGCCAGTGCGGATCCTGGATCTGGCTCGCAACATGATCAACCTCGCCGGCTACAAGCCCGATCAGGATGTGGCGATCCAGTTCGTCGGTCCCCGCCCCGGCGAGAAGATCCACGAGGAGCTCTTCAACCTCGACGAGAGTGCGCAGCCGACAGCCGCGGAGCGCATCGTTCGCGCCGTGCGCAGGGACCCGTTGGACCCCGCCTGGGTAGAGCGCACGGTCGAGCGGCTCGAGGCGCTGGTCGCCGCTGGTGACGAGGCGGGACTGGCTGACCGTGTGGTCGAGGTGGTCACCGAGCGAATCTCGGACTCCGCCGCCGTCTCGGAGCCGGCGGCCCCGGCCACGGACATCCCGCACTAGGCGCCGCCCCGGGAGGCGAAGCCAGGTTTCTGGACCCGGGTACCCCGGGGCCTAAGATGCGCCCGCACTGATGGACTTCATCGAGTCGATCGGCCCCGTTCTGGGCATCGTGGCTTTCGTGGGGCTGGCGGCGCTGGCCTTTCTGCTGTTCCAGCAGGCCCGTGACCTCCGCCGCCTGCGCGAATGGGCCGGCCGGGCCCCCGAGCGCGCCCAGGAGGCGGCCGATGCCGTGCAGGCTGCGGGGGAGGCGTCTCGCACCGACGCCGACGCGGAAGTGGCTGAGGCGCCGGCCCCCGGCGGGCTCGGCGCGGCCTGGGCGCGGTTCAGGGGAGCGACCACTTCGCGTTGGGCGGAGCTCGAGCGCCGCCTTCCCGTCGACGGACGATATGTCCTCGCGGTCGTCGTGGGCGCAGTGATCGTGGTGGGAGTGCTCACCAGCGGCTTCGGCCTGGTCGGCGACGAGGATGGCAAGGGGCATCGGCACGGTGGAGGCTCGCCCAAACCGACGGTTGCCATCCTTAACGGGACGGGCGTCCCGGGCTTGGCGGCGCAGGTCGACAAGGAGGTGGTGAGGGCCGCGGGGTACAAGACCGGGCCCATTGACAACGCGGGCTCGACCGTCACCAGCACCGTGGCGATGTTCGCGCCGGGTCATGAGGCAGACGCCAAGCGGTTGGCGAAAGCGGTCGAAGCGCAGCTCGGAAAGACGCCCACCCAGGCGATGACGAGTGACATCAGCTCTCTTGCGGGGAGCGCCAAGCTGGCGCTTGCGCTGGGCGTTGACGATTCCCAGTTCGGGTCAGGCTCGGGCTAGTGGCACTCATCGACGTCTACGACGTGGGCCTCCACCTGCCGGCGTATGTCTCGCTCGCGGCTGCCCTGGCCTGCGTCCTGCTCCTGCCTCTCTACTTTTCGCAGCGGCGCGATCTGTTGCGCCTCCATGCCTGGATGGAGCGCGAGCCGGGTCATCCGGCGGCCGATATGGCTGCCAGCGAGGCCCTCTTGGACCGCGCCGAGACGGAGCTGGAGCAATTTCTGGGGACCGAGTATCAGGCACCCAGCGCCGACCAAGCAGACGAACAGGCGGTCGCGGAGCCAACCCTGGTGGCACCGCCCGTGCCGGCGCCGGCGGGGTCCGGACCGCAGCGGGTGACGACCGAGCGGCCCGCCCTGGAGCGGATCACGACGGAGCGGGCCGCCCTGCTGCCGCATCCGCGCCGGCGCCGGCTGGTCGCGCGGGTTACCCAGCCGCGCGTTCTCTCCGCGATGGCGGCGGCCGCGGTGGTTCTCGGCCTGGTGGCGATCTTCGCGTCCGAGCAGTTCTTGGAGGGCGACGGTGGGTCGGGCAAGGGGCCGAAGCCCGGGTCGGTCGAGCCCGGCGACGTGGAGGTGGCGGTGCTCAACGGAACCTCCGTGCCCGGACTGGCGGCGAAGGTGGGCGATGACGTGAAGGTGAACGGGTTCCGGCTTGGGACGGTGACGAACAGCCGCGACCAGTTCGACCAGACCGTGGTCATGTACGCGCGAGGGCAGCAACCCGCTGGCAAGAAGGTGGCGCACGACCTCGGCGTGAAACCGCTGCAACCCATCGATCGTCAGACAGAGAGGACGGCCGGCGACGCCGACGTGGTGGTGATCGCGGGCGCCGACCGCGCCCAGCCGTGAGGCGCGCCGGACCCGTTCTCTTCGTGGCACTTTTGGTTGCGTCGGTCGTCGTCGCTGCGACCGTCCTGCATGCCCGGTCCCCGGACCTGGCACTCCAGGTGACCAGGTTCACGAAGGAGATCAATCCGCGGGGAGAGGGCAAGCACGGCGTGGCGCATATCCGGTTCTTCGTCCGCGAGAGCGACCCAGATGCGCGGGTGGAGATCGTCGGTCCCAACCTGAAGCTCATCCGCGTCCTCGCCAGCGGGCCGCTGGTCGCCGACCAGCCGGTCTCCTTCACCTGGAACGGCCGCACTGCCACCGGCGCTTTGGCCGACCCCGAGGACCGTTACCGGCTCAGGGTGGTGCTTCCCAACCGAGATCGCGACATGGTCTACCCGAGACGGATCTCCCTGCGTGCGGACGCCGGGCAATGACCGCTTCCGCCCTCGAGCTGGCGGGCATGCTGCTTGCTTGCGGCGGCGCGGCGGTGGCGCTGTTGGCTCGCGATCCGCGAATTCGATACGGCGCCGGGGCGATCGCGCTGGTGGCGGCCCCGGCGTTGGTTGCCGGCGACGTATGGCAGACGGAGCGCTTCGTCGACCTGCGGGGAGATCCGGCCAAGTTGGTCGCGGTGATCGCGTTCGCCGTGGTTGCTGTCGGCTGCGGGGCGGTGCTGTTCCACCGTGTCCGCTGGGCATTTCCGGTCAGCGCGTTCGTCGCCCTGCCCCTGCGCGTCCCGGTGCAGCTCGGCGGCGCGACCTCGCATCTGCTGTTGCCGCTCTATCTCGTGATCGCCGCCGGGTTCGTGTGCTTTGCATACCGCGCGCTCGCCCCCGATGGGAGCGCGGGCAAGGACGGCGCGAACCCGACCAACGCGGATGCCGCCGCAGAGGCGCCCGCTGTCACCTGGCTCTACCGTGCCCTTGCGGCGACGCTGGTGGTGTATGCCATCCAGACCGCCTACTCGGCGCACGTCTCGAACGCGATCGAGAACGCCGCCTTCTTTCTGGTCCCCTTCGCCGTCATGTTCGTCCTCCTGACCGAAGTGCGCTGGACTCCGCGGCTCCTCGGCGAGGTCCTGGTCGGGGTAACCGGCCTTGCCCTGCTGCTGGCCGGCGTGGCGTTCTGGGAGTACGCGGCGCGCGATCTGTTGCTCAGTCGCGGGAACCTGCTCCAGTCGAACCAGCTCCACCTCTACTTCCGGGTCAACTCGGTCTTCTACGACCCCAACGTCTTCGGTCGCTACTTGGCCCTCACCCTGGTCGCCTTGGCCGCGTATCTGGCCTGGGCCCGCGGGACGCGCGGCCCCATCGTTGCCGCGGCCGCCGCCGGCGTCCTGCTGGCGGCGCTCGCGCTGAGCTACTCGATCACCAGCTTCGGCGCCCTGCTGGCGGGCCTCTTGGTGGTCGCGGCGTTGCGCTGGAGCCTTCGCTGGGCGCTCGCGGGCGGGGCGGCGATCCTGGTCTGCGGGGCGATCTTCCTGCTGGCGAGCGGCACCGGTGAGAGCGATCTCGGCTCGGCGAAGGACTTCGACACCACCACCTCGGGGCGGGTCGACCTGGTGCGTGGTGGCCTGGAGCTGGCGGAGGATCGGCCCATCTGGGGCTGGGGCTCCGGGTCCTTTGGAGCGGCCTTCTCGCGCCATATCGAGCGGGCGAGGACCACGGTCTCCCACTCGGAGCCGATCACCGTTGCCGCCGAGCAGGGGGGGATCGGCCTGGCGGTCTACCTGGGTCTGGTGGTCGTGGCCTTGGTTGTCCTTTTGAGTGGCGGCGTCGCCTCCGCGGGGCCGGCCGCTGCCGCGGCATGTTTCGTGGCGATGCTCGTGCACAGCCTGAGCTATGCGGGCTTCGCCATCGACCCCGCTACGTGGGCGCTGCTCGGCATGGGTGTGGCGTTACGGCGGTCACGTCCAGTCCCGGCGGCGGCCTCTGCCGCCGTCGGCAGTTGCGGTGCTCTCGTTCCCAAGAACGGCGACCCGCTGCCGTCCAGCAGTGGCCGTCCGGCATGACTTCGGCGACTTAGTGTTCGAGTACCTGCGCCGGCTGGCCACCACGGGGGCTGCCTACACGGCCTCCAGCGTGCTCTCGAAGCTGATCGCGGTCTTCCTGCTGCCGATCTATACGAGCTATCTCACGCCCAGCGACTACGGCGCGGCCGAGGTGATGCTCGCCTCGGTGATCGCCGCCAGCATCGTCGTGCGCCTGGGCGTCATCGAGGCGATCCTGCGCTTCTACTACCTCGCCGGCGAGCGCCCGGAGCGGGTCGTGTCGACGGGCTTCGCATCGCTGTTCTGGGGGGCGACGGTGGCCGCGGCGCTCGCCCTGCCATTTGCGGGACCGATCTCGCAGGCCCTGCTCGATCGCGAGGACGCCGGGCTCGCCCGACTCGCGATTCTCGGCCTCTGGACGCTCACCCTGTACGAGTACGCGCTCACGCTGCTCCGCCTCGATGAGCGGGCCCGCGCCTACTTCGGGATCACCGTCGCCAACGTCCTGGTGACCATTCCGTTCACGGTCTGGTTGATCGTGGTCCAGGACGAGCGCGCGAGCGGCATCCTGCTCGGCACCTTCGGGACGGGGGCGGCGTTCACAATCTGGATGCTTTGGCGCCAGCGCTCGCGGCTCTCCCTGGTGCCGGATGTAGGGCTCTTACGACGGATGCTTCGGTTCGGCTTGCCGACGATGCCCGCCGAGCTGTCCCTCTACTCGCTCAACTTCATCGACCGGATCATCCTGGTGCGCCTGGCGGGTCTCGCCGAGGCCGGCCTGTACGCGCTCGCGGTCAAGTTCGCTCAAGGCATCAACGTACTCGCCCGCGGCATCCAGCTGGCCTGGCCGCCGCTCGCCTACTCGATCCAGGACGACGAAGAGGCCCGCCGAGCCTATTCCGTGATCATCACCTGGTTCGCCGTGGTGCTCGCCTTCGGGGTGACGGGCCTGTGGCTCGAGGCGCGCTGGATCGTGCGGCTCCTAGCGGCGCCCGAGTTCTTCGCCTCATACGAGGCGGTCGGACTGCTGGCAACGGGTATCGCCCTGTACGCCCTCTACCTGGCGATGGTGGTCATCCTGGGACGCACCGGGCGCACCGAGTTCAGCTTTCCGCCGACGATCGCCGCCATGGCGACCAACATCGTCCTCAACCTGGTCCTGGTGCCATCGCTGGACATCGTCGGAGCGGGGCTTGCGCTGATCGCCTCGTACCTGGTGGTCCTGGTGCTGATGTATGTCTTCACGCAGCGCCTCTTCCCCGTTCCGTACGAGTGGCGACGCCTCGCCCTGGTCGTGCTCTGTGCGGCAGGGCTCATCGGTGCCGGCGAGGCTTTCCTTCCCACCTCGGGGTTGGTCGGCCTGGCGAGCCGCACCGCCGTCTGGCTTGCCTACCCGGCGGTCCTGTACGCAATGGGTTTCCTCCACGAGGAGGAGCGCTCGCGCCTGGTGGCATTGCTGCGCCCGTCGGCAATCGCCGCTCGCGCACGCACACTCCGAACCGCCTCGGCGCCCGGCGGCGCTGAGGGGACGGGTCTCGGTCCTGAGGTGTACGAAGTGGCCGCCCGCGACGAAGACCGCGGCGGCGCCTGAGCTCGCTCGGCCTAGAGCCGCACGGAAGCGGCCTGCCCGCCCGTTGACGCAAGCTGCGCGTTGTAGGCCTCGGCGGCCTCGCGCATCCCCTCGCCTCGGCTGGGACGCAGCGCCCGGCGGGCGTGGAGCCAGTACCAGCGGGGATCGTGTCCGGGCATGAAGATGGCGGCGACCGCGCGTGGGACGTACGACCACGCCCACAGGACGCGGGCCGTCACAGCCACGGGCCAGGTGTGATGCTTCCGCATGTACATCGCGCGCCCGCGGTGAAACTGCACCACCCGGCGGGCGCCGGCCGAGCGATCGCTGGCGAGTTGCTCGTGGTGGATGGCCCTGGCGGCGGGCACGTGGAGCACCCGCCAGCCGGCGTCGTGCAGCCGCTTCTGGAAGTCGACCTCCTCCGAGTAGACGAAGAAGTCCGGGTCCAGGTAGCCCACCTGTGCCGCCGCCTCCCGCCGCACCAGGATGGCTGCCGACTGCACCCAACCCACCTCGCGCACCCGTTCGTCGTCTCCGGCGGAGGTGCCGGCGTCCTGCGTGACCAGGCGCCGGTGCAGGAAGAAAGCCTGGGCCAGCGCGGTGTCGAGGCTGGGGAACCGCCAGGCGCAGGCAATGGGCCGGCGGTCGGGGTCGAGGAGCTGCGCCCCTGCGACGGCCGCCCCCTGGTCGGCCTCGAGTGCCTCCAGCAGGGCCTCGGCCGCGCCTCCCAGGATCTGGGAGTCCTCGTTCAGCAACAGACAAAAGCGGCCCTGAGCCTCGCGCAGGAGGAGGGAATTGTTCTCCGCCAGGCCGCCGCGACGGTCGCGCGCGATCACCCGGACCTCCGGAAAACGCTGCGCCACGGCCTCCCGTGAGCCGTCGTCGGACGCGTTGTCCAGCACCAGGATCTCGCGGTCGACCCCGTCGGGGTGTGTGGCGGCTATCGCCTCGAGGCAGCCGAGCAAAAATTCCCGGCCATTCGTGTTCACCACGCAGTAGGACAGCTCCATGAACCAAAATCCTGGCGGATGCGGGTTCAGATCGTCGATCCCCCTGCGTACACGCCGCCCTATGACCGCTCGCTGTGTGCCGCCCTGGCACGGGCTGGCGCCGACGTAGAGCTGGTCACCAGCCGCTTTGCGCACGGGCCCGTGCCGGCCGCCGAGGGCTACCGCGTCAGCGAAAGCTTCTATCGACGTTCGGCGCGGGCTGGTAGCCAGACGGGGCGGCGCCGGGCGCTGAAGCTCGCCGAGCACGTCGGCGACATGCTCCGCTACCGGCGCGACGACGCGTCGGCCGATGTCGTCCACTACCAGTGGCTGACGCTCCCCCGGCTCGATAGCCGCCTCTTGCCGGCCACTCGGCCACGGGTGCTCACCGCCCACGGCTGGCTGCGCGAGGAGGCCTGGCAGGACCGTCCCGGCCGAGCCCTCCGTCGGCTCTGGGAGCGGATGGACGCGATCGTGACCCTGTCGGAGCATGGAGCGACGCGCCTGCGCGAGCAGGCGGGGATCCCCGCCGAGCGCGTCCGAGTCATTCCGCACGGCGCCTTCGACTACCTGACGCGGATTTCGGATCCGGTGCCGCTCCCGGACGACCTGGCCGCCGTCGACAGGCGCGTGATCCTCTGCTTTGGCCTGATCCGGCCCTACAAGGGCGTCGACCTGCTGCTGGAAGCCTTTCGCTCCGTCGAAGGGGCCGAGCTCTGGGTCGTCGGCCGCCCCCTCGGGGTATCGCTCGACGAGCTGCGTGAGCTCGCCTCGCGGGCTCCGGGACCGGTCCGCTTCGTCCCCAGATTCGTCTCCGACCGCGAACTTCCCGCCTACTTCCAGCGGGCCGACCTGGTGGTCCTCCCACACCGTGACGCCGAGCAATCCGGCGTTCTGTACGCGGCGCTCGCCTTTGGCAAGCCCATCGTGATGAGTGCCGTCGGCGGCTTCCCGGAGGTGGCCGCTCACGGGGCGGGCCGCCTCGTCCCCGCCGGGGATCGCGAGGCCCTCGCGGCTGCGCTGAACGAGTTGCTCGACGACCCCGATGCCCGCCAAAGGCTCGCGGCCGCCGCGCGCGAGGCGGCCGCAGGGCCCTACTCGTGGGACGTCGTCGCCGAGCAGACGCTGGCGCTCTACCGGGAGCTGGCCGGATGACGGTCGTCGCGGTCGCCTTCTGGATCTCGAGCGGGCTGCTCGTCTACACGCACCTTGGGTATCCGGCGGTGCTGTGGCTGCTGACCCGATCGCGGCGCCCGACGGAAGGGGTGGCCGAGCGGAATGCTCATCTACCCCCCGTGTCGCTCATCGTCGCGGCGCACGACGAGGAAGCGAGCATCGCTCACTGGGTGCGCTCGGCCCTTGCGCAGGACTATCCCCGCGAGCGGCTCGAAGTGGTCGTGGTTTCGGACGGGTCGAACGACCGCACCAACGAGTTGGCGACGGAGGCAGGCGCCGATCTGGTGCTCGAGGTGCCCCGCGGGGGCAAGGTGGCCGCGCTCAACGCTGCCGCCGAGCGGGCGCGTGGCCAGGTGCTGGCCTTCTCCGACGCGAACTCCACCTGGCAGGAGGATGCCCTCAGGCGCCTGGTGGCCCGCTTCGACGATCCGCGGATCGGGTATGTATGCGGCTTGCTTCGCCTCGAGGGTGAGGGTGGCGAGAACCAGGAGGGACTCTATTGGCGCTACGAAACGGCGGCCCGTGCCCTCGAGTCCCGTTTCGCCGGCGTTACGGCCGGCAACGGGGCGATCAACGCGGTGCGCCGCGAGGCCTATATCCCGCTCGAGGCGACGCGCGGCCAGGACATCTCCCTCCCGTACGAGCTCACCAAGCGGGGCTGGCGCGCCGCCTTCGAGCCCGGCGCGGTCGCCCGGGAGCCCATGGCGGCGACGCTCGGCTCGGAGTTTCGGCGCAAGCGAAGGATGCTGGCGGGAGCCTGGGCCACGATGCTGCGACACGGCATGCTCTCGCCGCGCGGCTACGGGCCCGCCTACGCGTTCGAGATCCTCTCCCATCGGGCCCTCCGATACCTGTCGCCGTTTCTTCACCTGGTCGCGCTCGCGACGAACCTGGTGCTGCTCGGGGAAGGGACGCTCTACGTGTTCACCCTCGCTGTCCAACTCGCGCTGCTCGCGGCTGCGGCTCTGGCGCCGATCGTGCCGCTCCGCATCTTCCGCATCGCTCGCTACTACGTCGTGGTAACGGCGGCGAGCGCCGTCGGCCTCTGGGACTACTGGCGGAGAGGCGTGCCCCGGACCTGGGAGAAGGCCGAGGGGACGAGGTCCCAGGCCTGACATGAGCCGGATGCTCGACATCGCGCTCGCCGGGTTCGGCCTGGTGCTGGCCGCGCCCCTGCTCCTGGTTGCGGCGGTTGCCATCAAGCTCGACTCGCACGGTCAGGTGATCTATCGCCAGCGGCGAGCGGGCAAGGACGGCAGGGAGTTCGAGGTCTACAAGCTCCGCACGATGCGACCCGGCGCGGACCCGGTTGGAGTCGGCACGCCGGTGCTCGAGGGGGATCCTCGGGTGACCCGGGTGGGGCGGCTGCTGCGCCGCTTCTCGGTCGACGAGATCCCGAACCTGGTCAACGTTTTTCGCGGCGAGTTGGCCATCGTCGGTCCACGTCCGACGCTACCCGCGCAGGTGGAGCTCTACACGGAGCGCCAGCGCCGCCGGCTCGAGGTGAAGCCAGGGATCACAGGCTGGGCGCAGGTCAACGGGCGCGCAGGGATCCCCTGGGAGGAACGGATCGAGCTCGACGTCTGGTACGTGGACAATCGCTCGCTGGCGCTCGACCTTCGGATCCTCGCCAGGACAGCGCGCCTGTTGCTCACCGGCCACGGGCTTTACGGATAGAGAGCGGCCCCCGGGCCGAGATAATCCCGGCGGTGGGCCTTCTTGACGCATACGCCACCGCGCGAGCGCTCGACGAGGCAGAGAGGACCGAGTAGGTAGCGTGGCACTCGCGATGGCCAGGATCGAGTTGCGCGACTTCGAGCCCGGGGACGCGGCCGCGGTGCATCGCTGGTTCAACGACCCGCGGGTCACCGCCGACCTGGTGGGAAGCCGGACTGGCTTCACCGAGGGCGACGCGCGTGGGTGGATCGAGCGGGCGAAAGACAAGAGCCGCGACCGCAAGTGGGCGATTGTGCTCGACGGCGGGCCCGAGCCAGTCGGCTTCGTGGCCTTGTTCGGCCTCGAGCGCGAGACCGGGCCCGAGCTTGCGGTGCTGGTCGGCGATCCGGCCGCATGGGGCAAGGGCGTCGCCCGCGAGGCCGAGCGCCAGGCGTGCGTGCAAGCCTTCGAGGAACACGGCGCCCACCGAATCCACGCCGAGATCCCGGCCACGAACCGGGCCGCCCAGAAGGTCGTCACCCACCTGGGGTTCAAGCGGGAGGGTGTGATGCGCCGGGCGATTCGCCGCGGTGACGAGTCTGTGGACAACGAGGTCTGGGGCCTCTTGCCCGAGGAGTTCACCGGCTTTCAGGACGGGCCGGGCTGATCGCCAATCCTCGCCCGTCGCCCGCCGAGCTGCTCGCCGACCGCGGGATGGCGGCGGTGACCGACGATTTCTTTCGCTCTCGGGCTCTCTACGACGCCGAGGGAGTCACCCACACGCTGCGGATCGACGCAGCCGGGTCCGAGATCGCTCTGCCGCTGCTGGTTCGAGAGATCGGCGACTCCGGCCTCTCCGACGCGATTTCGCCGTATGGGTATCCGGGCGCAGCCGTGGGCGGAGAGCCCGGCCCACCCCCCGCTCCGAGCCTGATCGACTGGTCGGCCACGGGGCTCGTGAGCGGCTTCGTCCGCGAGCGGATTGGCGGAGAGCCCTGTCTGTCCCGGGCCACCGCGCGATCCGCCGTCCAGGTGCACGATCCCTCGCGGCCGCGGAGGTTGCGCTCGCGCTTCGGCGAGCAGATCCGCCGCAACCGCAAGCTCGGCTATCGGATCGAGGTTCTGCCTGGACCGGAGACCTCCGTTGAGGAGCGGATGAGCTTCCACGCCGTCTACACCCAGACGATGCAGCGGGCTGAGGCGGCCGAGCGCTATCTGTTCGAGCCGGAGTACTTCGGCACCGTCCTTCGCTACGAGCGCTCCTGGCTCGTGCTCTGCCGAAGCCCAGAGGGAGCCACCGCGGCGGGGGGGATCGCGGCGCTTTCGGACCAGATCCTTCACTACTACCTCGGCGGTACTGCCGAGGCTCACCTTGGCGACTCTCCGTTCAAGAACGTGGCCGAGGCAATGATCGATTTGGCCACGGAGCTTGGCGTGACTCTCAACCTCGGCGGCGGCGTTCGGCCCGGGGACGGCCTGGAGGACTTCAAGCGTGGCTTCGCGAACGGCGAGCTCCCCTTCCGCACGCACGAGCTCATCTGCGACCCCGACGCCTACCGACGGCTCAGCGAGGGCCGCGAGGACTCCGGGTTCTTCCCCTTGTACCGCGCCCCATAGAATCGCCCCGCCTTGGACGCACTCCGCCGCACCAGTCGCACTGCGAAGGCCGCGTCCCTGCTCTCGCTCGGGGCTCTGGCCGTTCACGAGCTCCGATATCTGCTGGCCTATGGGGACCAGGCGGGGGAGGCGCTCGACAGCCAGGGGCATGCCTACCTGTCGGACCTAGGCGGGGTGCTGATCGCCGTCGTCCTCGCTGCCTTGCTGGCGGCGCTCCTGGGCAGCGCCCTGGCGCCGCCGCCCCGCAGGCGCGGTCAGCCGGCGGGCAGTTCCTTTCCGCGCACCGCCGCGATCTACGCCCTCGCTCTGCTTGCGATCTTCTGCGCCCAGGAGCTGACCGAGGGGGCGGTTGCGGCGGGCCACCCGGCGGGGTTGGCCGCGATCCTCGCTCACGGCGGCTGGATCGCCCTGCCGCTGGCATTCTTGGTGGGCGCGGTT
>Ga0134122_10000100_pt1 | contig 46487 bp, 37 predicted proteins | sample KB302_FD_96461 | JGI IMG/M metagenome (GOLD analysis project Ga0134122, IMG submission 96461) | Terrestrial soil microbial communities without Nitrogen fertilizer from Kellogg Biological Station, Michigan, USA - KB3-0-2 | ecosystem: Environmental > Terrestrial > Soil > Unclassified ... | reverse complement strand
GGTATTCACGAAGTCGACTTCCAGGCGAGGACTGCCCGTCCCAGGAATATGCCTGCTTCTTCGACGTTGTGTCGTACACCCTTCAGGTAGTTTATCAATTGGAAATCGGGGACGTTGATGGAACTCCCGCCCCGGCGGAATCGCATCAACGTCACCGGAATTCATTGGATCACTTGCTGGAATTGCAGCGTGGTAAAATGCGGCTGCCTTTGTGGAACAATATGGAGAAGCACATGCTTGATGATTTGAAGGAATTGTTCCAAGCTTTCATCCTTCCTCAGTTTGAAGGCCTCAAGGGCGATATGCGCGCGCTGGAAAGCAAAATCGATGCTCTCGATTCGAAATTCGACGCGAAAATCAATGCTCTGGATTCAAAGTTCGAGGCAAAAATTGGTGCACTGGATTCGAAGTTCGACGCGAAATTCGATGCACTCGAGATGAAACTCGAAGCGAAAACGGAACTGCTTGAAGGCAAGATTGCATCGATCGATACGAAGGTTGAGAGCTTCCGGCGCGAATTGCTCGCCGAAATTCACAGAGTGGAACAGGTCCTTTCAACCGATTTTGTCCGCCTCGAACAGAAGATTGATCTGCGGCTGGCTTCGTTAGACAAATAACCACGCCTGTTGTTAGCGACTCGAGATCAGTCAGCGCTGGAACCCTTCGGACACGCGCCCGGTCAAGGTTCGCAGGAATGCGGCAAGGGCGAGCTTTTCGTTGGACGTGAGATCCCGCGGACGGATTTGCGTGTCCAGGTAGGGATTGGGCCGGCCGCCTTTCGAATATAGCTCGATGACGTCGTCGAGCGTGGCGAGGCTGCCGTCGTGCATGTAAGGGGCTGTGCGAGAGAGATCTCGAAGCGTCGGCGTCTTGAAGGCGCCGCGATCGCGCTCGATTTCGGAAACAGCGAAGCGCCCTTCGTCGGCAAGTCTGCCGTCTTGCCATGCGACGCCAGTGTTGTGGAACCGTTCGTCGGTGAAGCTCGGGCCGATGTGGCAAGACGAGCAACCGCCCTTGCCGCGGAATACTTTTAGACCTTCCTTCTCGAGTTCATTGAGTGCACTGGTTTGTCCTGCCGCGTAACGATCGAATCGGGAATCGCCGGAACGAATGGTCCGCATGTAACTGGCCAGTGCATCTGCAATGTCCGCTCTCTTCAGGCCGATGCGGCGTTCGACGACTTCGATCGTGTTCCCGAGTTCTTTGGGATTGGTGATGGGCTGCAGCGCCTGCTCCTCCAGCGACGACGCTCGCCCATCCCAGAAGAACACCGCACCATAGCCGCGATTGATCAGAGCCGGAGAGTTGCGTGTACCTTCCGCCCCGGCGATCCCTCGTGCGAATGCACGCCCGTCAGAGAACGAAAGATTCGGATCATGACAACTTGCACAGGAAAGCGTTCCATCGCGCGACATCCGTTTGTCGAAGAACAATACCCGTCCGAGCTGGATCTTTTTACGTGTCAGAGGATTTGCGGCAGGTGCGGGAAGGTAGCTATCGAGTCCGAGCGGAGGCCCGACGATCCAAGCCTCCGCCCCCATTGCACCCGCGAGCGCGAGAGCAAGTAAAACCTTCATCGAGAGCTTTTCAGGAATGAGGCAACGTTATCGAGCGCGTGTAGCACTAGAGTGAATTGCTCGCTGCTGGCAACCACAATATGCGAACCGTCGGGGCTGACACTCACATCGCTCGAAATCACGGATTTAATAATCTCGGAATTGCTGCCATCTGCCGTAATACGGATCAATCCCGAACGCGAAGGCACAACGAGCTTCCCATCCTTCGACCAGGACAGCCTTTCCGGCTCTGAATCTAAATCTGCACGCTTGCGATAGCCGTTTCCGTCAACTCCAACTTGAAACAATTGAAATGACGGAGCAAGTCCTTCGGTCTTTGCAGGGGTGGCAGACACGGCCGTAAGTATTTTGCCGTCGGGGCTGAGAGCGAGTCTGCCGTTATTGAAGAACTCGGGACCCTGTAGTTTCAAGATCTGTCTCTGTACTCCCGTGGCAGCATCCACAGCCACGATTCGATCGCAGCAAGACGTCATGTAGAGCGTCTTGTCGTCCTGAGACAAAACAATGTTAGAAGGGGCTGAGACATTCGATACATCCATCCTCTGTCCACTACTAATATCGATTGCGACGATAGGATCCACCCTGAAACCGGGGGAGGAGGGGTTTGGCCCACGGGCGTAAATGTAAACCGTCTTGTCATTGGAAGAGATAGCAAACGGTACAGAATCCAAGTTGGCTACAACCTGTTTGAACTCGGCGCCTTTCAAGTCAGCCTGACTCAGGTCCACACGGAACAGCGACTTATCGCCCTTGCTGTCCTGCATCAGTTGCAGCAAAGCCTTGCTGTCGTGGAACCACAGAGGCCTCCCGACCGGATTCCATGTCGAATTGATGCTGGCGTTATAGGGTCTTTCGACCGCCGAATCGAGAGAGTAAACGAAAAGCGTATTCACCAGCTTCGATTGCTGTAGCTTTTGCCTTTGAAACGCGATTTGTTTGCCGTCGGGCGACCACTGCGGAGAGGCTCCAATAATTGGATTTGGCGTGACGCGGTTCACCTCCTGAGGTTTGCTGCCGTTCAGACCAGCCACCGAGAACTGCGCAACCTGTGTTTCAGGGACCAGGTAGTAGAAGGATCCGGAATTCGTCGTACCTATGGTGCGAATAGTACTTGTTTCCGGTCCCGCCTTCACGAGCACGGGAGTACTCGGCTCCTTACCATCCTTCAGCTCTACCGACCATATGCCATAAGGGCCACCGCGATCGCTGAGGAACAAGACATTCTTGCTGTCTGGCATCCAAACAGGAGCTAGGTTAATGCTGACGCCTTCCAGGAGATCGATCTCATCAGTTCCGTCGACGGGGAGCACGTAGACGTGGCTGGCCCTGGGTAGGTTCGGAGAAGCTCCTGCGTTGTCTAGTGGTCGCGGTTGATCCCGCAATCTTCCAGATGATGACGGGGGATTGGTGAGTGCGGAATATGCGATATATCGGCCGTCGGGTGAGATGCCTGGCCGGCTCATCATGGGGTTGAATCGCCAGCCCAGCGACTTGATTGGCTTCACGGTACCGTCCGATATTGAAACCCAGGCAAGCAACCATGTCGAATCTGGTTTCGATACCGCAACTAGAATGTCCTTGCCGGAACGAGTCCAGGCTCCCGGAATAAATTCGGGGTACTCCGGATTGTCGACCAGAATCCGCGGTTTGCCGTTGGCTGCGTTGGCAACCACCCACAATGATTGCTTCGTCTGGCGCCCATCTTTATCGTGGTCGGTCGAAGCATAGACAACCTGCTGCCCATCGGGCGATAGCAACGGCCACGGGGCATAGGTGAGGCCCATGGTGCCTGGGGGGCGAGTCACCTTTCCCGTGATCGTGTCCCGAATCTCAAGTGCGCCAGAATTTACGGCAGCGACATAGCGGCCGTCGGCACTGATCGATACCATTGGTCGGGTTCCAGTACACTCGCTACAAATCGAGCGATCGGTGAGCAGACCGCCTGACTGCGCCGCCAGGACTGTCAAGCGATCCTGCGCCTGAGCTTTCAGTTTTTGGTTGACGCCGGAGGCGGCGAGAACTTGTTTGTAGAGATCGATGGCGGCTTTGGTATCGCCGTCTACCTTTTCCTTCTGGACGGCGCGCTGGTACAGGACATCGGGAGATGGGTTCTTCTGTGCCGCGACGAACGTCGCTGTCAATGTTGCCAGGACAATTGCGGCTGCAATCCATGGGGAGCGTTTTGTTGTACTCATGACTTGTTTCCTCCGGGGAACAGCATAGCGATCGCATGTTGGATCATGACGCGGACTCTGTGCGGATTGCGTGCGATTGCCGTCAGCCATCGAACCGATATCCAAGGCCACGCACACTCATCAGGTAACGCGGCGCGCTGGGTTTGGGCTCGATCTTCCGCCGCAAGTTCACGATGTGAGAATCGACGACGCGGTCCGTGACGAACGTGTCGCTGCCCCAGGCTTCCTCAATCAATTGCTGCCGGCTGAGTACGCGTCCGCGCCGGCGGATGAAGACCGACAAAAGTTTGAACTCCAGCGGCGTGGCATCGAGCGCTTTGCGTCCGCGCCGAAGTTCCGCGCGGGCAAAATCCACTTCAAAGTCCGCGCATGTAAAGACACTGGGTGCTTCCTCTTGAAACCTCCGCAGCATCGCCTTGATGCGGGCGCGGAGTTCGCGCGGGCTGAAAGGTTTCGTCACGTAGTCGTCGGCGCCCAGCTCCAAACCAAGAACCTTGTCCGACTCTTGTGTTCTCGCCGTCAGCATGATAATCGGCGTGCCGACACGAGCGCGGCGCAGTTCTCGACAAACCTCCAGCCCATCCTTGCGAGGCAACATCAGATCGAGCAGAATCAAATCCCATCTATGATCGCGGGCGCGGCGCATCGCGGCGTCACCATCGGTGGCAATCTCCACCTGATGACCATCCATCCGGAGATCGTCCGCAAGGATTGAGGCGATATCGGGTTCATCTTCGACAATTAATATGCGGGGCATGACTTCAACTCCAGCGCACGATTTCTCATTTCGCAATACCTTAGGCTCCGGATCGCGCGCGGTCACAGACCGCGCCTACAGGCAGACCGGGCAATAGAATCGTGAATGTGCTTCCCTTACCCGGTTCACTTTCCAGTTGGATGTCTCCGCCGTGTGCCTCGACGATCTGCTTCACCATGGCGAGTCCGACGCCGGTTCCTTTGATGCCGTTTGTTTTCGATGCCGCTCCCCGCACGAATTTCCGGAAGATCTGCTTCCGCTCGTTCGCCGGAATGCCAAGCCCCTGGTCCCGCACGCTGATAGCGACACGATTGCCGCGGCGCTCCACTTCGATCCAAACCGTTCGGCAATCTGGGGAATACTTCACGGCATTATCGACAAGATTTCGCAATGCGCGCGCCAGCGCTTCGGGATCTGCCTGGATGTTCGCCGCGTTGCCGTTGTCGCAGTGCGTTTGAAATTCAATTTCGCAACCGCCCATCGCGCCGTCCTCCTGGGATTCCTTCACCACGCTGCGGGCCCACTCCGACACATCCAGCCGCTGCATGCGATAAGGTTTGACACCCGCTTCCATCCGGCCAAAATCGAGAAGCGATTCGACGAGCCGCTGCAGGCGTTCCGTAGCGCGCGTCTGCGCCTGATAGTAACTGGGAAGACGAGCCGCGTCGGGATGACGGCCATCGCTGAGAAGTTCCGTGACCTGCCGCAGCGACGTCAATGGCGTGCGGAATTCATGCGACACGGCCGCAACAAAATCCGACTGCAGCCGCGCAACGGCCAATTCGCGTGTCACCGCACGTCCCACGAAATAACTGCCGGCTGCTACCACAGCAAGCAGCACTGAGAGGCAGGCAAGATACAGGCCGCGCCGTTTCACAGATTGGGCTCGATCCGTGTCCGAATCCCGGCTTGCGACTTGCAGCGTCCACGGCAGACCCGTCTCGGATAAAGTACGTTGAATTGCGGGTCCACCGGTAATCGGATCGCCGAAGATCGCACGGCCATCCGAATCCTGGAGTGCGAATCGCATATTCTGACTTTTCAAGAAATTCTGGATCGCGGACAGCCAAGCTCGCTCCAGATAGTGCGGACCAGCCACAAGTACTACCAGATGATCGGAAGCGCCCGTCCAAATCAGCGTTGAGAATTGATTTCCAATGCGGACACTTTTGCTGCCGGAAAAGGTGCCCGGATCGTGAGCACCCTGCAATTGTTTCCAAAGCGAGTCCACTTCCTGCGGCAGGGTTTCTCTCTCAACATTGCGCGAAGGGTCCGTGCCAAGCCAAGCCGCCATGTCCCACATGGCCGCCCCGAAGCGGCCTTCATCCAGTTGCCATCGAGAGGATCGAAGATCCGCATCCAGTAGTTGGGCCTCATGACGAAGTTCGTTCGTGCGATTTAATTCAGCCAGCAAGCCGCATCGCGCAAGACGCGCGACCAGGTCTGCGGGATTCCCTGACGCCACTGCGACACCCGTCTGCTTTACGAGGTCGGCATAAACGTCCAGCGCCGCCGCCGGTTGTCCGTTGTTGCGCAGGAATTTCGCCAGCCGCAAATCGGCGCCGGCTCGGATGGCGGAATCCGGAGACTTCGTCAGTTCACGCAGCTTGTCGATCGCTTTGTCTTCGCCATCGCTGAAAATATCTTCCGGCGCTTCCGGTAAAGACGGTTGAACGGGGTAGTAGAGAAGGTGAGTCTCCGGAATGGTTTGAATGCTTTCCGGATTGACTGCAATGATAAACGCGTCGTCCGTCGCGGTACTCTGCCAAGCGGAAGTGTTGGCGAGACGCTGCCTGGTTTCGACAATCTGCTGTTGTAACGCCGTGGCGATCAATCCCGTCGCATCGTTTTGGCGCTTCTCGATGCTTTGCTGTTCCAGGTTCTTGTCCTGTTCAATCAGCTGCCATCCCGCCCATACCAATGCCATCGCAGGCAACAGCGTAAGGGCGAGGAACAACAACAGCAAATGGCGTGGTGGACGCAACAGATTGCCGAAGGACACGATTCCTCCAAGTTCGAGAGCGCGAGATTATCAAATCCCTGTCGGAACTCGATGCGGCTTCTGTGCGGAATTGGTGAGGAAGGAAGGGAGCAGAGGGACTGGGGAAAAATCTGTTTACCCCTCACCTGGTCGTTCGGACCATCCTCTCCCTTCGGGAGAGGGAGCTTTCCCTTCTGTTCCCGCTTTCTCCTGACCGAATCAACACACAAGCAACATAGGAAGCTGACACGAGGAGAGTAGTCTGCCGCGCATGACAATTCTTTACTTTCGCTTGACACATGGAAGGCGTCAATTGAGGCATAGTGCGACGGATTCAAGAGAGGAGAGACAACAATGAGGGCGAGACTACATTCGGCGATTCTATGCACGGCGATCCTGCTGTGCACCATGACAGGGTCGGCGCAGCGAAACTCCGGCAATAACGCGGGCGTGAACGCTTTGAACAATCAACTGCTGCAGGCTTACGCACAACTTCAATCCAGCCCTGCCGCCGCCGGTAGCATACGCGCTCAAGCCGCCGCTCTATTTCAACAGCGGGCCAGCGCGTTGGCATCATTAATCGAACAGGAGCCCGGGGAGGCACTCCGTCTCGCGTTTCCAGACGACGTATTGTCCGAGCTGGCGTCGGCGTTTCCGGCTTCACGTTCCCAGTTGGAGGCTCACGGTCAGTGGGAAGGCCCTATCGAGTACATCATCGAGGACAGCGAGGACTTCAAATCGCATCGCAATATACGCGCGATGTCCGTCCGCGGGGAAACCTTGTTCATACAGTTCGCCGACGCCGAACCCACTGGATTGAAAAACGGCGACGTGTTGCACGTGGGTGGAGTCCGAGCCGGCAATCAGGTGGCGGCCGACAGCGGTTCCAGCAGCATTGTTCGAGCCGCAAACAACCGTCCAACCCCGCCACCCCCAGGCCTGACCTGTTCGACAACTGGCGATCAACCCAGCATCGTGCTCATGGTGACCATGCCCGGTGCCCCCCTTCCCGATGTGAACCTTGACCCACAAAATTTCGACGAAAGAGTGTCGCGGCTCCGAATACAGGACATGTTATTTAACAATGGTCAGGACCCGGAACCACCGGACGCATTGGATTCACTATACCAATCATATGATCCGAACCTGTCGCTAACCGATTTCTGGCAGGAAAATTCCTATGGAGTGACAAGAACAAGTGCCAGCAGCCAAGTCGCGAATGGCCCTCACAGTGTCAATGGCTGGTACACACTCGATCAGGTATACGCCGTGGATCAGACAACCGCAATTCGTACGGCCGCTATCGCCGCGGCGGACCCGGACATCACCTTTACGCAGTACACGCGACTGTTTCTGGTGATTAACGGCATGACAGAGACAGTTCCACCCAGCACCTGGGCGGGTATGGGGACGCTAGGTTGCGGAACCCTTTCATCCGCAGACGGCAATTTCAGTGCCTCAACCTCCTGGATGAAGGCCAATTCCTTCCCGAACGAAAACAATTATCGGGGCGCGTTTCTGGCGATCCATGAATCCGGGCATAACTTGGGATTGCAGCACTCCAATTCTCGTGAATTTGGCGCCGAGACGCTTGGCACCCCCGTTGCCCCTGTCGCTCCCGGAGCGGACGAAGAATACGATGATTCGTTCTCCGCCATGGGACGCGGATTGGGCCACTATGCGGCTCCGCACAAGGCTAAACTCGGCTGGCTTCCAGGTATGGTTCAAACCATCACCACCAGCCTGACGGCGACGGTGGCGCCCACCGAGTTGGGTGGGGGCATTCGGGCGTTGAAGATTCGGCGCGGACTCGATAATGCAAACTGGCTGTGGGTGGAATACCGCCAACCCAATAGTAAGTACGATGTGACATTGAGCCATCCATACAGAACTGGTCTTGGCACGAACGCGATCGTGTATCTCGACGCTGCGCTCAGTGGTATCTATACCGGTGGCCTGATCCATTATGAGGACGTGACAACTGGGACCCACTCCCACTTGCTGGACTTCACACCCGAATCTTCTGCGGCGAACACCTCGCCGCTTCTTCCTGACGACTGGCTGGACCCCGCACTGGTCGGAGGGCCCTGGTTGGACGCGTATTCAGGCCTCTCCATTACGACCTCCAATCCGACGACGTCCACCCTGACCGTCAGTGTGGCTTATACCGGGGCCTCTCAATGCGTGGCGTCGAACCCCACCGTCACCTTATCGCCTTCGAATCCCGGCGCGAAGCGTGGGCAAAGCGTCAGCTATACCGTAACGGTGAAGAACAAGGATTCGGAGTCCTGCGGTAACAGGCCCTTTGATCTGACGTCGACATCGCCAGTCTGGGAGACCACCTTTTCCCAAACCACGCTGACGTTAGCACCCACTTTCTCGGCATCTGTCTCGATGACGAAAAAGGTACCCTCAAATGCAGACTACGCAACATACACCGTCAACGCTATCGCGACGAGCGGCGGCATTTCAGTCACGGGCCTGGCCAGCGCCACCGTCAAACCCGGCAAGTAGGGCTGGGAATGCGGGGACCGAGGGAATTTTGGTGACGTTGATCGAATTCCAATAATTTTCAGTAAGAAAATTATTGGAATTCGATCAACGTCACCAAAATTCCCCGTCCGACCGCATTTTATTTGTGTTGAGCAAAGAGCCAGTCGACGAGGGCAGGTTCCTTGAATGCCGGAGTCCAGACGTCGTGGTCCGCGCCTTTGTATTCGGTGTAGCGCGGAATGCCGCCCAGTTTCTTAATAGCTGCGATCATTTGTCGGGATTCTTCAACCGGTATAACGTCGTCCTTGTCTCCATGAAATGCCCAGATCGGCATGAAGATCAGATTTGAAGCCAGAATTGGATTTCCTCCTCCGCACAATGGAATCGCCGCGGCAAAAAGTTCCGGCCGTTTCGAAATCATGTCCCATGTTCCAAACCCGCCGTTGGATTGCCCTGCAACGTAGATACGTTTGGAATCGATGCTGAACTCCGATTTCAGTCCGTTCAGGATTTCGACGACGAGCCGTTCTTCGTCACTCAGTTGCGTTCCGCTGGTGCTGGCCCAGCCTCCCGTCGACTGCGGCACGAGCACGAACGCGGGATGCCGCGCCTGATTCTCCGCCTTCGTCCACAGGCGAGTGCCTGGAATCTGATCCCCGGAAATCTGGAGCAGATTGTCATCGCCTGCGCCGCCTGCTCCATGCAGCCAGATCACGACCGGATACTTCTTGGTCTTGTCATACGAAGCCGGGATGAATAGCCGGTAAGGCATTTTTTCACGACGGCTGTTCTTGTAGATTCGCGGGACAAATCCGTCGATCTTATCTTCGGTCATTGAGGCCGCCCCCAGCAGAGCTGCAAACAGAATCACGAGCGGGATGAACACCAAAGGCTTCATGAGATCTTAGCGCCTGGCCATCGCTGCCAGTGTATGACGCGCGTCCTCCATCGTACGAACGGGCTGGTCGAAATGAAAGCGCCGTTTTTTGCCACCTTGAAGCACATCGAAGCCTTCCGCATCGATGCCGGTCATCACGCTCGCACTGCCGGCATAGTGCTCCAGAGCGGCGGCATGGTCCTGGTTCATATGGTGAAGGATCCGCGATTCCTCCTGTGGTGAGAATGGATTTTTCAAACAGAGATCTTCGCGCGTCAACCAGAAGATCTGCCCGAAGCCACCAATGAATCTCGCGCGCACGGGTTCGAGCCGGAAGAACATAAAGTCGTGCGTCTGGTCGTATTGAATAGCGGAAGGGAAGTGCCGCAGATAACGATCGCGAACATCGGTGTCGCCCGGCGCCGCGGGTTTGGCATCTGCAAGTATCGTCAGGCGGCCGCGAGCCTGAACGTCGTCTGAATCATTGTTGGCTTCAAGGACGGTCAGCGACACTCTGGAGTCCGCCAGGATGTTCCTGGTGTGTTGTGCGATGGTGCTGATGAAGACGATCGGTTGGCACTCTCGATCCACGCAATACGGGGTTACCGATCCGAATGGATATCCCGGCACGTCAACCGATATTGTGGAGAGCACCCCGAAACTTTCCTGAAGAAACAATTCCCTGGCCGCGTGAAGTTTGTTGGACGACATGTCCCAGCAGGATAACATCACTCTCGCATGTCACGAATCGCTGCCATCACCGCGCTGCTACTATGGGTGGCGCCTGGTATCGCTCATCACAGCTTTTCCGCGGAGTACAGCATCACGGCTCAGGTCAAATTGACCGGTGAAATTACGGCTGTCGCTTGGATGAATCCTCACGTGTTTATCACAGTTTCAGTAAAGGACAGCACTGGCGTGCTTCAGGACTGGCAGGTGGAAGGTGGCGCTGTCAATGCGCTCAAGGAATCTGGCTGGACCTCGGAGATGCTTGCGCAGATGGTGAAATCCCATGCCCTGGTTACGATTTCGGGGTACCGCGCCCGCAACAGCGGTTCGACGCCGGTCAACGGCGCCTGGGCGAAAGCGATTGAACTTCCGGATGGCCGCCAGCTGCCGTTCAATTAAAAGGGGTACAGATAATTTACCCCTCACCCGGCGCTTCGCGCCACCCTCTCCCTTCGGGAGAGGTATCCCTCACTACACGAAATCCATAATCTGCGTATCGAAACTCCGGCGGAAGACTGCTGCGATGCGCGCAACGCGATCCCTTAATCTGATGCCGCCACGAACCACCGCGCGAAACCCGGCGCGTTCCAGCCAGGGGTCCTGCTGGATTCTCCGAGGGTGACACAGCGTAATAATCCGGCGCGAACCAATCCATGCACCATTCGTGGACATTGTCTCCCATATTGAACAGCCCAAAATCATTGGCGCGCCAGGTGGCAACGGGCCGCGGCCCGTTCCATTTTCCCTGAAAGTATTCGATGGATTCCGGTGGCTCATTGCCCCATGCATATTCGCAGTCCGGACGTCCGCCTCTGCAGGCCTTCTCCCATTCGGCTTCCGTCGGCAAGCGGTAGGGTTCGCCTTTCAACTTTGTCAGCCACTCACAGTACGCCACCGCTTCATACCAGTTCACACCCACAACCGGTTCATCGGGATTCACAAAAGAGGAGTCCGGCGAAAAGTCGGCATAGTCGCGGCAAGTGACGGAGGTCGGAGCGATATCGAACGCGTCGATAAAAACCCAATGCTTCGGGCTTTCCCATGCATAGTGCCCTTCCGATCCCATCCAGAATGAACCGCCCGGAACCCGAATCATCGCTTTGCTCTCAGAATGCAATAGCCGCCCACCAGCACAAAGATCAACAACAGCAGCCACGGCAGGAAATGCGGTACGCCCGGCTGATATCGCAGAAGCCGGGAAACCATGAGCGGGAAATCCGACATTGACGGATGGAATGAGGCAAGGCTGCCGGATGGATTGTGATGCGTGAGGCCGGCGTAATACGGCAGCGCCACAAATAACGCGCTGTAAACCACCAGGCCCAGACAGCACATGGACAGCAACGCCACCAACCATCGTCCGCACCCTCCCAGCAGCGCATACGCTCCGGCAACGAATAGAATCGATTCTATTGGAATGAAGGACGTGAGATACCAGCCTTCGGCCACCGACACGGACGTGTGCAGAAAAACCTGCGTTGCGATATAGACCAGCCCTGCGATGAATGCCACATACAAAATGGCGAGCGGACGAATGGTGCGGTCCAGAAACCTTCCAGGCCTTCGAAGAAAACCCAAAAGCCCGAGCATGAACATCCACGAGATCACCTGATACATCCAGCTGCGGACGCCAAGGAGCGACCAGTTTCCAATCCAGACATGAGATGAACGCAGCACCCTCACAAAGTTCTGCCAGTCGAGCGACGACAGGGCCTGGAGCGACGTTGCAATCGTGATGTGACTGATTACCGTTTCCGGAAGTCCTGTGATTGTGCCGAAGAACAGATAGTTGCTGACGTACCAGGGAATTCCTCCGATGGACGCGATCAGAACCGTCAGTGCTGCCCGGACTTTACCAAAAGACAACAGCGCCAGGATGACGCCCGCGAGAATCGGGATGAAGAACGCCTTGGTCCAGAGTCCGGCGACAATCAACGCAAGAATGGCATAGAGATATTTCGGCCTCTCTGTTTTCAGGTACGCAGCCAAAGCGAAAAACAACCAGCACGCCAGGGCAGCCGCAAGCGCGTCGTTCGATACACGGACGACACCGGGGTAGAGTCCGGGGAATACCACAACGGCCAGCAGAGCGGCGAAGCCCGGACCCTTTTCATCGAATACCAGCCGCGTGAGCATCCACATGGCAGGAACCATCAGCGATGCAATCAGCATCGTCCAGATCCGAATCAGCAGAAATGTCGTCGTGAAGGAGAACAGATGCGACGCTGCGGCAAACACCGGAGCAGTCAGCGCGTAATACAACGGCGGCTGATGATTCTCGTATTGCCAGTCCACGCCTACTTCGGCCTCCGTGAATGCACCGGAGAATCGAAGGTCCCGAATCGCTTGATCCATGGCACCGCGATCGTCATTGGACTGCGTCCAGTACTCTTCGTAGGTTTGAACTTCAGGGAAATTCCGATGAAGCGACCAGCTTCCAGGATGGTTGTGCAGGAAGCGATCGATTTCTAGCGAGGCGAATTTCGTGTGCCCGCGCGGGACCGCATGGTTTTGCGCGACATGCTGCACGTATGCGAAATGCCACGGCTCATCCAAACCCTCTCCGAGCGGTGTGAGCATCGCCAGAAAGATTCCGGCGGATAGAAAAATGATCCAGGCGATGAGTGCCGGTCGGTCGGATGGAGTTCCATTATTCATTGGATCGGTAATTTACCCCTCATCCGGCCCTTCGGGCCACCGATCCCTCTCCCGAAGGGAGAGGGTGCCGCGACAGCCAGCAGGCTGACGCGGCGGGTGAGGGGTAAATCATCCCTGCTTCTGTTCCAGTTCCGTCCAGCGCGCGTACAGTTGGTCTATCGCGTTTTGCGCCTGCGTGATCTGTGAGTATGCCGCCAACAGCCGCGGCCCGTCGCTTGCAATCGCGGGATCTTCCAATGCCGCCCGTTTGACATGAAGCTGATTCTCCGCTTCCGCAATCCGTTGTTCGATGGTTGCCAGTTCTCGAGTCTCGCTATACGACAGTTTTTTCTTCGGCGATGCTGCCTTCTTTAGAGCAACTGCCGGCGCCAAGCCTGCCTTTTTCTCATGAGCCAGTTGCGATCGTTGCCACACGTCCCATTGGGAGTAATCCGCGAAAAGTTCCATTCCGCCGAGTCCGTCGAGACCAATCACGACGGTAGAAACCCGGTCGAGCATAAACCGGTCATGCGTCACCAGGACCAGGGCGCCGCTGTACTCCATCAGACTTTCTTCCAGAATCTCAAGCGTGGGAATGTCGAGATCGTTGGTCGGTTCGTCCAGCAGCAGAATGTCCGCGGGTTGAAGCATCAACTGCGCGATAAGCACGCGAGCTCGTTCGCCACCGGACAGCCGGCCCACCGGCTGGTTGAGGGATTCACCCGCAAACAGAAAACGGTCGGCCCAGGCGGCGACATGAATGACGCGATCCTGGTACACGACCGAATCGCTGTCCGGCGCGAGAGCGCGGCGAAGCGTGACATTGGGATCCAGTTCACGATTCTGGTCGAAGTAGACGATCCGAAGTTGATCCGCTCGGCGAATCTCGCCGCCGGCCGGATCGATCTCGCCACGAAGAAGGCGGAGCAGCGTCGTCTTGCCACTGCCATTCGGGCCGACCAGGCCCACGCGCATGCGCGACTTCACCGTGAATTCCAGATCCTTAAACAACGTGCGGCCGCCCATGACGATCGACACCTGATCCAGCTCGATCAATTGCTTGGTTTTTCGATCTGTTGCGGTGAAATCAATTTCGGCCTTCGCGGTGCGGCTTCGCGTCTTCAATTCCGACAGTTCGCCGATCATGTCTTCGGCCTTGCCGATGCGCGCTTTCGACTTTGAAGTTCGCGCCTTCGCGCCGCGCCGCAGCCATTCGATTTCCGAATGGACGCGGTTGGCAAGCGCGTCCTGATATTTGCCCTGAGCGTGGAGATAGGCATCCTTGGCTTCCAGAAAACTGCTGTAGTTTCCCTGAACGCGCAGCAGCCCGTCTGCATATATCCGGTGAAGTTCGACCACCTCCAAAGCGACATTCTCCAGAAGGTATCGATCGTGGCTGACGATGACACACGCGAACGGCGCGCCTTGAAGCACCGACTCGAGCCACTTGATTCCCGCCAGATCGAGGTGATTGGTCGGTTCGTCGAGCAGCAGAATATCCGGTCCTTGGACCAGGCCTTCGACGATGGCCAGTCGTTTCTTCCAGCCCCCCGACAAAGATGCCGCCGACACAGAAAGATCCGTGAACCCCGCGCGGCCGCAAATCTCCGCGCTGTGGGATGCGTGATCCGCGTCATGGACGTCCGCGCGCACGAGTGCCTTTTCAATCACCGATCCCACGGTTTCGCCCGGACCGAATTCCGAATTCTGCGCGACGAAGCTCATGCGCGCTCGTTTGCGAATCGCAAGATCGCCGCTGTCGGGTTCAATCCGGCCGGAAAGAATTCCAAGAAGAGTGGACTTGCCCGAGCCGTTGGGGCCAATCAGTCCAATCCGGTCGCCTTCGGATACCGTGAACGAGATATTCTGGAACAGAGGCATCAGTCCGAATTTTTTCGAGATTGCGTTGGCGTTTACTATCGGCGGCAAGGTGTTGGACTAGTCCTCTCGCGTAGTGGCGCGGGGAGTTGCACCGGAGTTTGCGGGTCGAATAACAAATAGAAGATCGTCGCGATTGACGGCCTGACCATTTTCCGGAACGATACGAACGACTTCATAGAACTGGCCGGCAGGGAAGAGCGGAGTGTCGTTTGCGCGGAATGTCGCAAGACTCAACGAACTGAAAGTCTTCATGGCCTCCAGCAGGCACATGGTACGGAACACGTCGATCACATCACCGGGCCTTACGAATTCAGGTTCTCCCGGAGACGGCGTGCGGTAGAACACTCCGGCCGAAGGGGACGGCAGGCGCAATTCATTGGTGCCGGTGATGCGAAGGGATTCCATATCCAGCGCGCGAGAACCCAACCCGGCAGCATCTTCCATCTCCTTCGTCAATGATGCGGTATCGAGGCGGGCGGTGAATTCCTTGAGATACGTCGTGTCGTAGATGCCCTTGTTGAAGACGGCGTCGTCCAGTATTCGCTTCAGCAGCGGAATATTCGTGCAGATGCCCCGGACCTCCACCGTGTCGAGATATTCGCGCAGCATGCGAATGGCCTTCTTCCTGCTGGCGGCGTGCACGATTAGCTGGACGATCATGCCGTCGTAATACGGCGTCACCATTTTGCCTTCGTCCACTGCGCGAATCAGGCTGATGCCGGGCGCATCCGGAAACAGGAATCTTGTGACTTCGCCGGGACACGGCACAAACATCAGGGTGCCATCCGCGCCCGTTGTCGGCTTTTCCGCGTTGATGCGAAGTTCCATGGAGTAGCCATTCGCTCCCGGCACCATCGAATCAATGGATTCGCCGGCCGCGATCGTGAATTGCGCCATCACAATATCCAGGCCCGTAACGGCTTCCGTAACGGGATGTTCCACCTGGAGACGCGTGTTCATTTCCATGAAGTAAACTTCGTTGCGTTCGAGATCGAAAATGAATTCCACGGTTCCCGCGCCGACGTAGCTGATCGAATCCGCGATGGTGGCGGCGTAGCCAAGAATTGCTTTTTCCAGATCCGCAGGAAGCATGGTGGAGCCGGATTCTTCAATCACTTTCTGGTTGTTGCGCTGCACCGAACAATCGCGCAGGCCGAGAACTTTGGTGTGGCCGAATGCATCGCGCAGAATCTGGACCTCGACGTGCCTAAGCGACTTGATGAATCGCTCCAGATAGACGTCGCCGTTTCCAAATGCGCTTCGTGCTTCCGCGGAGATGCGTTGAAAGGTTTCGACAAACTCCCCGGGTTTTTCAACCACCGCAATCCCTTTTCCACCGCCTCCATGAACAGCCTTGATGATGACGGGATAGCCAATCTGTTCGGACAGCGCAGCTGCCGCGTCGGGATGTGTGACGATGCCGTTGCTTCCAGGGACCGTGGGAATTCCCAACTTTGCCGCCGTGTGGATCGCGTTGGATTTGTGCCCCATCAGGTCCATGCTTTCCGCCGGTGGTCCGATGAAGTTAATGCCGTGACCGCGGCAGATGCGGGCGAAAGCCGCACTCTCGGAAAGGAATCCAATGCCCGGATGCAGAGCCTGCGAACCAGTGCGTTCGGCGACGCGAATGACGCTCATCGCATTCAGATAACTTTCCGCCGGAGTATTCCCGCCAATACAAACCAGCTGATCGCGCCCCTTGCGAAGATGTGAAGCCGCGGCAGATTCCATGTCCGCATCCGACTGGACAAGAACGACGGAATAGCCGCCTTCCTGTGCCTTGCGGACAATTTTGTCCGCGGCGCAGCCGCGGGCGTGAACGAGAACGCGCGTATATGGGCCGACACTCATGGACCCGGTGGAGTGAGTTCCCGCTGGCAGTGCGGCCTCGTTGACAGCCAGTTCCAAACGCAACACACGGTCGATCACTTCCTGAGCCGATTCGCGGGGTATCGGAACCTTGGGATCGATGGCGCGGAGCACTTCGTCGAGGCTTTCGTGAAACGGATGCTTCACCATTCCCTGCATCGCGCCCGGCTCGCGGCTCAGATAATTCGAAAGCGTTGCGATATAGGGCAGATGCTCGGTGACGACAATCTGTCCGGCGAACGGCATGTTGCAACCGGAGAAGTAATAGGTCTGCACCAGAGGATGCGTCACGAAGCTGGCCTGTGCGCCACCCGTGCAGTCACCGAATCCGAAGCAGAGCACCGGCTGCCCGGTTTCGCGGACAAACCGTGTGATGCGATCGTTGAGAATCGCCATGGGGAAGAGAGCGCCTGCGCCTTCCTTTGTCTGCATTCCACCCGATGAGATGAATGCAATGATGGGAATATCCCGCCGCGCGCATTCCACCAGAAGCTTGCAGAACTTTTCGCATGCCGCCATGTCGAACGCTCCGGCCTGGAATTCGAGATTGGACAGAACGACGCCGACGTGACGTCCCGTCCCGCCGGACTTCAGCCGGGCGATGCCGGTAATGGCGCCGCAGGGCGGAATACCCTTTGCGATCGCTTCTTCAATCGATCCGCGGAATCCGGGAAAGCGAAATGGATCGGCGGTCATGAGCCGAGAGTCCATTTCCACAAAATCGGTAAAGAAACGCTCGATCAGAGCCCGCGTTGTGACGACGTTGGCTTTCTTGAGCCGTTCCAGCTCGGTGTGAATCAGGATGTCCTGATAGGCCAGCGTCAGGCGATTCCAGAAATCGCGGACGCCGATGTTTCTGGGACGGATTCGCCCATCGAAAACCGTTTTCGTGCGTCCCGACGTGAGCGTTGCAAAGTATGCGGGAAGCAGATGGGCGAAGTAGAACGTAATGATGGCGAAGAGCGGTTCGCTCACGCGCGGGTAAACAAACTTTTTCCACTCCTCCATCTTTTTCAGAAGGACGTCCCGCCGTTCGTGACGCGCGAGAGAATCCATCCACACCATAAACCGCCGGTTCACATCGTCCTGACGGCCTTCGTCTCCCTCGCTTGTAGGCCGGTGTTTCGACAGTTCGGCCGAGGCACGCTGGAGCGACTCTTCAAACAGACGTTTCACGGAATCCAGGCTGATGGCATTGGTGTCTTTCACTTCGCGCGCAATCATCCGCATGCCGTTGATGAGGTTGTCGTACACCATGTCGAAGAGCAGAAGGTTTTCGCATTCTTCGATGAAAGGTATGACGAGTTCCCGCCGGCCCATCACATCGAGAACCGTGAAATTGTTGGATTCCGCCGCTTCGTTTGATGTCGTTCTACCCAAATAGTCGGCCAATGCGAGGAAGTTTCCCTGAGCGGCGCCCTTCCATTGATTCATCAGGTGGAATCCGACCATCAACAAAAGGTTGCTGACGGCCTCGTGGAAATTAACATCCTGATCGCCCAGGAAAATCCGGCCGATCGCGCCGCGATCCGCGGAGAGTTCCCTCCGGCGGCGGATGTATTGCTTCCAGGCTCCGGCTAGTTCATCGTCGTAACGGATTTCGAGGGGAGCTTGAAGCCAGTTCTGGAAAATTCGCCGATTCTCCGCTGCGGTGCGGCGTCTGAGTTCGCCGCGAGGAACGTCCGCCGCACTCAGGCGTCCGTACTGTTCCTGAGTGGTGGACTGAATCCGGCGGCGCAATCCCAGGTAACGAATGTGACGCAGGGTGACACCGAAGATGTTCGGTTGCTCGGTGGGATTGTTCAGGAGCGAGAGCGGCGAGTGCTGAAGCTTGCGCAGCGGCTGCGACGGGTCCAGGTAACGGAAAACGCTGCGGTGGTAGTGCTCGAAGACTTCGGGCGTCGCGGCAACATAACGTTCGGCCGACCATTCGACGGCCTGGATGGCGCTGCCGATGGCGTAAAGCAAATTTGGAATTTTGAATTCTTCCCCGGGAACAAAGTCAATTACGCCGTCGAGCAGGCCTGCGTGGCAGAGCTCGTAACTGCTGACGCCGACGTACTTGGCGCATTCCTGCCAGGACAGATCGTACTTGCGTGCGATGCCTGCAAGGCCGCGCGGCTGAATCGTGTTGAACACGCCATCGCGTACGCAGAGCAGAATATTGGTTGTCGCCAGAGGAATGGCGCCGCCGCTGTAGCCGTTACCAAGGATAATCCCGACAGTCGGGACAGGCATCTGCGCCATCTCTGCGATCAGCAGTGAAATACAGTGCGCCTGGTTGTGACGGTTTGCGGCTTCGCCCGCATCGGCGCCCGGCGTGTCCATGAAGGTGACAATCGGTATGGCCCGGCTGGCATATTCGCGAATAATTTCGACCGCGCGAAGATGGTGTTCGGGCATCCAGACACCGCTGTTGCGCTTTCGTTCCTGAGCCAGGATGCCGACGCGGCGATGGACGCCATCGCCAAAATCGAGAACAATTTCGGCGGCATACAGCGGCCCCATTTCGACATCGTTCAGAACCTGTCCGCCCAGCCGGCGTATGACCCAGCGTGCGCCCACTCGATTCGGATCTTCCGAAGGGTGGACCACGGCCGCGACATAGCTGTCGACGGCAAGCTTCTGCAGGTCGCGGACGCGGCGTTCAATTGAATCGGCGTTCAGGACACCGCGAAGTACCGCTTTGTCCGAGACCGCCTGCTGTGGGAATCGCGCATAATCAGCCGCCTGCCGTTCCGCCAATAAAAAGAGTGGATCCAGTCCGTTTGGTTTGCTTCTCACGTTTGTTGCTGCTAACCGACAACGAACAGAAAGCTTATCAGATAATGGAAGGCCGCTGACGGAGTACGTTGGATTGACAGGATGGCCGAATCTACTGTAGCTCGGTCAAAAAATAGGGGTCAGACCAATTCGGGGCCGTGCTACTCGAACCCCGAACTTGCAGTTCAGAGTTCGGGGTTCGAGTAGCACGGCCCCGAATTGGTCTCGAGCGATGAGCTGCTATCTTTGCAGCGATGTGGTCCCCTGGTATTTGATCCGGAATGCCAGATACCAAACAATGCCGGCATTCAAGACGACAACAGCGGTCTTGATGCCGCTGAACCGCTGGGAGAGCTCCCACAATTCCAGTGGAATAAATGACGCCATAACCGCTACAGAAAGGTACATGGCCCACCGCTTTTGCAGCAGCAGGGCCGAACCTTCAGTCAGCGACAGCCCTGCAAAGAAGAACGAACCAATGCTGAGTACTTTCAGTTGACGTTCATCGATAACGGATGCCCTAAGGAGAAGATTCTGAATATCACGATTGTCAGGATCGACATGGAAAGCATTGATCCATCGCATGACGACGTCGGCGGCATCTTCATGGAGCAGTCTCAGCAGACCGATGCCGGATAGGGCAAGCACCACTCCCATGAATAACTTGAGGTACGCAATGATCCGAACGGCGCGATCCGTGGCCATAGATCGGAACTTACCATGGGGTCCTCGGAAGCAATAGGATGTCCCGTAAGATTCCATTTCTGGCGTGAAAACCGCAAATGCAGGCTCTATGATCTTCTGCCATGAAGAAATCTCCCGACACGCGGACTGTCGTTGTCTTCAAAATCATCGGCTATGCAACAGCGCTGCTCACTCTCCTATTTGGCCTGTCTCGGATTTGGGACGCCACATCCGGATACTATGGCCGCAAAGCCCAGGTGCGGCAGCTTCTTGACTCTGGCGAGGTTCAACGCGCGAGGGGAGATTACCGGGCGGCATGGGAAACTTTCGAGAAGGCCGCAGCCGTTCAATCGTCCGCGGACGTCGCTCACCATCAAGAGGATCTGGCGATGGAATGGCTGCGTCAAGTTCGAGCTCCGGATGGTCAGACCTATACGGACGTCGTGAACATGTTGTCGCCGGTTCTCACTCGCGGGGTGACACAGAGTGGCGGAACGCGGAAGGCGGACTTATTGGCTCATCTGGGATGGGGCGACTACATCCGCTTTCGAGAGAACGAACAGCAGCGCCGGCCGGATACTTACTTTGACGATGCTCTCAAGGTGGATCCCACGAACGTGTTCGCGCACACGTTTGAAGGTTTCTGGATCATTTGGAATCGTGGTCCGGTTTCCGAAGCATCGGCGCATTTCCGCTCGGCTGTGGACAGCAAACGGGAAAGGCGGTTCGTCCGGGATTTTCAATTCGTTGCACTTTTTTGGTACGGCGGCATGGACCAAGCGGCCGAGTTACTTCGGGTCGCGGCAGACATGGTTCGAAACGCGGAGCCGATTCCACGGGGTATTCAGGAGCGCATTTTCTCCCACACGTACTGGTCTTCCCGGCAGGACGAGAGCATGCGGGAAAAATATATCCAAGCTGTCGAAATCCAGGACCATCTCAAAATGTTCCAGACGTTGTATGGACCGGGTGCGGACAGCTCGCTTTATGGCGGCGACGAGATTCTGAGAGACTTCTGGCTGGCTACACTTTTCGAACGCGCCGGAAAAACCTCGGATGCGCTCAATGGATATAGGCAGGTGAAAACCCAGTTTGAGGCGACGCGGCCATACCGCGAAGACTACATTCAAATCGCCGAGGATGCCATCCGGCGTCTTTCGACAGCGTCCAGAGTTCGTTAGCAGATTGGGGAAGCGGGTTTATCTATGAGCGCGCGAAGCGCATCCGAATAGCTGTAGGTACGGTCTATGACCGCACACATTCCAGAATATTCTGTGCGGTCATAGACCGCACCTACAGCTATTCGGATGCGCTTCGCGCGCTATTTTAGAGGCAATTTCATACCGCTCAAGCGCGACTCATCTTCTCGATACGTGCCCACTCCGCGTCGGTCACGGGCATGACCGAAAGCCGCGATATGCGAACAAGCGGAAACGCCGCGAATGCCTTCTCGCCCTTGATGGCTGCGAGAGTGACTGGATTCGCGAGTCTTCTCTCCGGTGCGATGTCGACGGAGAACCGTTTTCCAGAAGGATCCGCTGGATCCGGATAGGCGCTGCTGGTCGCTTTCGCGATGCCAACGACCGCCTTTTCCTTACCGGTGTGATAGTAGAGGATGCGGTCGCCCTTTCGGATCGATCTCAGATGCTTCTGCGCAAGCGGATTCTTCACACCGGCCCAAACTGCCTTGCCGTCTCGTTCGAATTGATCGTATCCGTAAGTTTCCGGTTCTTCTTTGACGAGCCACCGCATCGTGTTTCAGATTATAGCGGGTTCCAAAAGTTTTTCAGACTCATGTGCGGAGTAAAGAATACAATCCTTTCAAAACGCCTGGATATCGAAAGGAGCTCAAGATTATGCGTATCGCCGACGTCGCGGAAGCCTCCCCAATGCTGACTGGCCTGGACGATCAAAGAGCAACCGCGTTATGGAAAGTCAAACGGGGAACCACCGAACTCATGGCGCTTCCTCGAATAGTCGCGATTCGGAGCATCATGCTGAACCACTGGTATCATCACCGAGGTCAGCTGTCGGTGTACCACCGCACGCTGGATATTCCTTTGCCGTCCATTTATGGTCCGAGCGCGGATGAGAATCCGTTCGCCTGAGACTGACAAAGCAGGCTGCATGCCGGTGAAATTGTCCGTCTCCTGCGCTGTGCTATATTGTTGCCGCTTCACATGAATACACAGTCTTCAATTGCGATCGATCGCATGGACGCCGTTGTGGAAGACGTTCTCGCCACAACCTCTTTTATCGACATTCACACGCATTTGTTTGCTCCCGCGCTGGGCAATCTCGGCCTGTGGGGAATCGACGAACTGCTCACCTATCACTATCTCGAAGCCGAGCTGTTCCGGTTCTCGCCGGTGACCCCGGAACATTACTGGACGCTGTCGAAAACGCAGCGCGCCGATTTGGTCTGGAAGACGCTGTTTGTTGAGAATACGCCGCTCTCGGAAGCGGCACGCGGCGTCGTCGCCGTCCTGGACGCGTTGAAACTCGACACCGCCGCGAAGACGCTGGAGCCGCTGCGCGATTATTTCCGCAAACAGAAGCTCGCCGACTACATACCGCACGTGTTCCGGCTTGCCGGGATCACGCACGCCGTGATGACAAACGATCCGCTCGATCCGGAAGAAGCAGCAATGTGGAATCGAGGTGTCGAAGCGGACGCTCAATTCCCGGCGGTCATGCGCATCGATCGCATTCTGAACCAGTGGACATCGCATCATTCCGCGTTGATCGCACAGGGCTATTCCGTTGAGGCAAATGCCGACGGCGCAACGATGACGCAGGTTCGCCGGTTCCTCGCGGACTGGATTGCGCGCATGAATCCGGTATACATGGCCGTCTCGTTGGAAGACACGTTCACGTTTCCAGAGAACGATGTCCGGACAAAACTTTTCCGCGACGCCGTTCTTCCCACGTGTCGTGAATTCCATCTACCCATGTCTCTGATGATCGGTGTTCGGCGCCAGATCAATCCGGCACTGCGTCTGGCCGGAGACGGAGTCGGCCGCGCCGATATGCGCGCGGTGCAGAATATGGCTCTCCAGTTTCCAGATAATCGATTCCTGATCAGTATGCTGAGCCGCGAGAACCAGCATGAACTGTGCGTGATCGCGCGAAAATTTCGGAACCTGCTTCCGTTCGGTTGCTGGTGGTTCCTGAACAACCCATCGATCGTGGAAGAGATGACGCGCGAGCGTCTCGAAATGCTGGGCACGAGCTTTATTCCGCAGCATTCCGACGCACGCATTCTGGAGCAGATCATTTATAAGTGGCGCAACACGCGGCGGACGATCGGCCCGATATTGGCGCAGTCCTACAAGCTGCTGATTGCCGACGGCCGGCCGGTTTCCGACGACGATGTCCGGCGCGATGTGAATCGATTGTTCCGTACGAATTTTGAGAACTGGATCCGACGTGCCGATTGATGTGACCGTTCGTCAGCCTGTCCCCAGGGCCGGCGCTCCCGGACCTTCCGGGCCGTCCGGCAACGTCCGATGGCTCATCTGCGGTCTGCTGTTTTTTGCCACCACGGTCAATTACGTGGACCGTCAGGTGTTGAGCATTCTGAAGCCGACGCTTCAAGCAGAATATGGATGGAACGAGGAGGCTTACGGCTGGATCGTTTTCGCCTTTCAATTTTCCTATGCCCTCGTCATGCCGTTTGCAGGCCGCATCATCGATCGTATCGGAACACGCCTGGGATACACCATCGCGGTTGGCGTGTGGAGTCTCGCGTCTGTTGCTCATGCTCTCGCCACCGGATTCTGGTCGTTCGCCGTGGCGCGATTCGGCCTTGGCGCCGGTGAAGCGGCGAATTTTCCTGCAGCCATACGGACGGTAGCCGATTGGTTTCCCCAGAAGGAACGATCATTCGCAACGGGAATCTTCAATAGCGGTTCGAATGTGGGCGTGATCGTTGCAGCGCTGACGGTGCCGGTTCTGACGGCGAGTTTAGGCTGGCGTGCGGCATTCATTCTCACCGGCGGTCTTGGATTTCTTTGGGTTGTGCCGTGGTTGCTGTGGTTTCGCAAGCCCGCGGAGCACCCATGGATTTCAAAGGCCGAGCTGGCGCACATTCACTCTGATGGACCACCGGAGTCGGTGAAAAAAGTTTCGACTCGCGAGATTGTGAAGTACGGGGCGGCAAGAGCGTTCATTATCGGGAAGTTCATGACAGATGGGGTGTGGTGGTTCTATTTGTCCTGGATTCCCGGATTCTTCAATACCGCCTACGGGGTGAACCTTACCGCCATTGGCTTACCGCTGATCGTGATCTATCTTTTGGCGGATGTCGGCTCCATTGGCGGTGGCTGGCTGTTTGCCGGCATGGTGTCGCGGGGATGGACGCCGAATCGTTCCAGGAAGACGGCCATGCTGATCTGTGCGGCAATGGCGACTCCCGTCATGTACATGTACAACGTCAAGACGCTATGGCCGGCCGTGTTTCTGATCGGGTTGGCTGCCGCTGCCCATCAAGGTTGGTCTGCGAATCTCTTTACCATGGCCTCCGATGCATTTCCGCGCCGCGCTGTGGGTTCCGTTGTCGGTATCGGCGGATTGGCGGGTGCGATCGGCGGAATGCTTGTTCAGCCAGCGGTGGGCAAGTGGCTGGATTTTTCGCTCAAAGCCTATGGGCACAAATCCTATGGTCCGATATTTTTCATTGCCGGAACGATGTATCTGATCGCGCTGATGCTGATCCATCTTCTGGTTCCAAGACTCGAACTTCTGCAGCTCGGAGATTACGAATGAGACGCAACTCGATCATGAAAGAAGTTGGCATCACGGTTGTCCTGATGGCCGGCCTGGCGCTGGCGACATGCAGCAATACCGGGAACAAAACGGAAACAAAGAAAGTAAAGCTGGCATTCGTTACCAACAACTCGGCCGACTTCTGGTCCATGGCTCGAAAGGGAACTGAAGCGGCGGACAAGGAACTCGAGAATGTGGAAGTGGAGTTCCAACTCGCCGACGGCACCGCCGGCGACCAACGCCGGATTGTCGACGACCTGGTGACGAAGGGCGTGGCCGGAATTGCGATCAGCCCGGTCGACCCTCCAAACCAAACTCAGATGATTAATGATCTTGTGCAGAGAGCCGTCGTCATCACTCAGGACAGCGATGCTCCCGCCACCAATCGTATGGCATACATCGGTACGGACAACGTCGCTGCCGGAAGGCAGGCCGGAGAGTTAATCAAGGAGGCGCTGCCCGGCGTCGGGAAGATCATGCTGTTTGTCGGAAGGCTCGATGCGCAGAATGCCAAAGAACGATACGAGGGGATCAAGCAGGCTCTGGCCGGGACAAAGATTCAGATCCTGGATGTGAAAACCGACGATACGGACCAGGTGCGGGCCAAGGCCAACGCTGCCGATACCATCGTCAAGCATCCGGATATTGCCCTGATGACCGGTTTGTGGAGCTACAACGGACCGGCGATTGTCAGCGCCCTGAAGGACGCAAAGAAGCTCAACAAGATTCAGGTGGTTTGTTTCGACGATGATCCGCAGACCATCGCCGGAATCATGGATGGCTCAATCTACGGGACGATCGTGCAGCAGCCCTATGAGTTTGGATACCAGGCCATTCAGCTGATGAACAAGATTGTTGCCGGCGATAAGAGTGGCATTCCGCCCACTAAACAACGTTTCATTCCGACGCTGGCGGTGACAAAGGAGAAAGTGAACGACTACTCCGACAAGATGAATAAGCTCAAAGGCGGGAGTTAGCGCCGTTTGACTGTAGGCGCGGTCTATGACCGCGCGCGATCCAGAACGAGAAAGTGTGCGCGGTCACAGACCGCGCCTACAGCGGAAACTTCTATGCACACACTCCAGATGTCGGGAATCTCGAAACGATTCCCCGGCGTGACCGCTCTCGATTCCGTTGACTTCGATGTTGCTCGCGGTGAAGTCGTTGCCATGGTCGGCGAAAACGGCGCCGGCAAATCGACGCTGATGAAGATCCTCGCCGGAATCCACCCGCCGGACTCCGGAACGATTCGGATCCATGGTGAGCCTGTGTCCCTCCGATCGCCGCGTGATGCGGCACGCCATGGTGTCGGCATCATCCACCAGGAACTGGAAATCATCGATTCGCTCGACATTGCTGCGAACGTATTCCTCGGCCGCGAGCCGACCTTTGGGGGGCCGCTTCGCTTCATCGATCGCAGGCGGATTGAGGCCGACACCGCCGCCGTTCTCGCCCGTCTGGACTTGCGCCTTTCGCCGCGAATTCTGCTTCGGGAGCTGTCCACAGCGCATCAACAGATGGTCGAGATCGCCCGGGCTATCTCATTGAGAGCACAAATATTGATAATGGACGAGCCCACTTCGAGCCTGACGCTGACCGAGACCGAGCAGCTCTTTAGAGTGGTCCGCGATTTAAGGGCCGAAGGCGTCAGCGTCATCTATATATCCCACCGCCTGAATGAGGTTATCGAGCTTGCCGATCGCGTCGTGGTATTGCGTGACGGAAGAAATGCCGGGACGCTTGTTCGCGGCGCGATAGGCCACGACGAGATGGTTCGGATGATGGTCGGACGCGACGTCAATAATTTTTATATGCACCATGAATCGTCCGCCGAAGACATTTGCTTCGAGGTGAAACAAATGCGAACGCAGCGCTATCCGGACTGTGAAGTCTCGCTTTCAGTGCGGCGCGGCGAAATTCTTGGTCTGGCGGGCCTGGTTGGCGCCGGCCGTTCGGAACTTGCCGCCGCGATATATGGTGTGGATCGTCCGCTATCGGGAAGCATTCGGATCGAAGGCGAAACCATACCCATTCATTCGCCGCGCGATGCGATCCGGCGCGGAATCTATTTGATTCCCGAGGATCGCCGCGCATTTGGCCTGATTACCGCAATGACGGTTCGCGAAAACATCACGCTTCCGGCGCTGGAAAAATATTCTGCCGCGGGCCTCATACAACGCTCCGCAGAGGATGCAGTGTCACAGAAGATGTGCGCCGAACTGAAAATCAAAACGCCTTCCAGTGAAGCCACCGTATCGAATCTGAGCGGAGGCAATCAGCAGAAGGTGGTGCTGGCGAAGTGGCTGTCGCTTGGTCCGAAGGTCATTCTCTTCGACGAGCCGACTCGGGGCATCGACGTGGGCGCGAAAGCCGAGATCTATCAACTGATGCGGCGGCTGGCCGATCGCGGTGTCGCGCTTCTGATGATCAGCAGCGATATGGAAGAAATTCTTGGAAACAGCGATCGCGTGGCCGTGATGCACGAAGGCCGCGTCAGCGGAGTGCTCGAACGCGCGGAATGCAGCCAGGAAGCGATCATGCGTCTGGCGGTCGCATAACGGGCAATGCGGCGCAAGGAACTCAGCATCCTGATTCTGTTTGTGGTTCTCTGCGCCGTTGTTGCGTTCATGAATCCGCAGTTTCTGAGCCCGGAGAATATCCAGAACACCAGCCGCCTGATCGGAACCTACGGAATATTCAGCATTGGTGTCGGCATCGTCGTGATTACGGGCGGCATCGATTTATCTGTCGGATCGATGTTTGCTCTTCTCGGAGTTCTGCTGTCGATGATGCTGACGGAGTGGCATTGGCCCGCCGGTCTCACGGTCGCAGTCATTCTGGCTCTTGGGGCGGGTCTGGGTTTGATCCATGGATTGCTGATTACGCGTTTGCGATTGCAGCCTTTTATTGTGACGTTGTGCGGGCTGCTCCTCTATCGAGGCCTCGCACGTTACATCGCCGTCGACACCAGCAAGGGATTCGGAAACGGCGAGGGTTTCCGCTGGCTCATTGACTTTGCCACCGGAAGTGTCTCTGGAGTGCCGATGCCGTTTGTGTTGCTGATCCTTGTTGGAGTGGTGACGTGGGTGATGTTGCACCGTTCGGTTTACGGGCGGCACCTCTTTGCCGTCGGACGTAACGAAGAGGCAGCGCGGTATTCCGGCATCCAATCGCGAAACGTGATTGCCGGCGCCTACGTGATCTCCGGTGGACTTGCCGGATTGGCGTCCATCCTGATTGCCTTCTACACGAATTCGGTCTCTCCGTCGTCGCATGGAAACTTTTATGAGCTCTACGCCATTGCGGCAGCCGTCCTTGGAGGGTGCAGTCTGAGGGGCGGGGAAGGTTCGATTACCGGAATCGTGATCGGCACCGCCTTGTTGCAGGTTCTTCGAAATCTCGTCAACCTGCTCGACATTCCCGGCTCGCTGGATTTTGCCGTGATGGGCGCGGTGATTCTCATCGGCGTCATCGCCGACCAGGTGCTGAGTTCACGGAAGTCGCAGCATGTGCGGCTGTAGGCGCGGTCTATGACCGCGCGCGATCTGTAATCTGAAGATTCGCTGCGTAAGAGAATGTGCGCGGTCATAGACCGCGCCTACAATTAATTCAACGGCGCATTCGGCTTCACGTCCTTCACCACCACAATCAGTGCCAGCTCGCCCGCCTTCTTCTCAATGATCATCATCGGGAATTGAACTCCGCTGACGTCCTTGTAATCCCGATAAGTTGTTTCAACCAGCGTGTCATTGGGTTCGATCCAGGTCTGAATCTTCTCGATCAAGTCTTTACCGTTGATGAAACCACTGACCTTGTACTTGTTCTGTATGGTGAAAGTCACCACCGTGAACTTCTCGGCAAACACCGTTTGTTCCGAGACCGTGGCCTTGTTGGCAACGGCCGCTTTTACAAACTCCCAGGGATTTGTCCATAGCTCGAACTGCTTCGACCATGGAGCGTCCGTGGCTATGCTCCAGCTTTCCTTTTGTTCGGCCGGAGGCGTGCCCTGTTCGCGAACTATTTGCACACGTGACGATGGAGTGACGAGATCGATGTCGCGTGTGTAGGATTTCACATAGGCCACGTCCTTGCCGGATGTGTAACTGGAACCGGATCCGGTGAATTGGATCGTCCTCAGGTTTTCCGAACCCATCGCCTTAATGACTTTGTTTATGACAGTGTTGAGATCCTGGGCCTGGCTTGTTGACGGAAGCGCGGCCAGCAAGAGGATCAACACAAGAAATTGCGTGTGCTTCTTGACCATAGTCACCTCCAAAGATGTTCAACGAATGGGATTTTAAAACGAGAATTCCCGCGCAATCAACGGGGAGATGATGTGAACTTGAGGCTATGCCAATCTTCGATGGTCATTGCCCAGCGTTCGTGATCGCGCCACCGGCCGGCGATCTTTAGATATCGCGGCGAAAAACCTTCGAGCCGAAATCCCAGACGCTGAATTCTTTCGGAGTTTTTGGGGCAGCTGTCCATTTTCCATGCAGTCTTCGGCTCTTGCGCACGGCCGCCAGAAATTCTTCGCGCCGGCGGACCGACGGTTTTTCAAGTGTGGGTTGCATCGCTTGTCGGATTTATTGCGGGAGCGATTCGTCTTCCAGGCAATACGAACCAGAGAATTGTCATGATGGTGCTGGTGAGCAGGACGCCTCCCAAAGTTCCATCGTAGGTCGACATCGTGAATGTCCCAGCCGGGAAGATCACCACCAGAGAAAAGATTCCAACAACAAGAATCCACGGATGCCCGGATAGATTCTGGACTGAGGAGTGCACCAATGGCTGCGGGCTCGCGAGCCAGGCTATTGCCCAGTTGACTGCAATCCATTCCGGACCAAGTATCCAAAGCCCTCCACAGATCGCGAGTGGAACAACGGATCGTATGTCGTCGGATATCTTTAGATGACGTGAAAAGATGACGAGTCCGATCGCAGACAGTGGCTGAAGGATCGTCAATACGAGAACGTCCCTGCCGGAGAAGCTGCTGCCACGCCAGAAGTGCACCAGCACGCTTGGAAGCCAGCATACTGCCGAGCCGACAAGAGCCCAACTGGCTATGGATCGGAATCGCGTCACGGATCACACCATACTAAAGTTAGGCGTTCTTCTATTCGGATTTCCACATGCGGTAGTCAAATTCGAAAGGCTGGGGTTTGCTGATACGGATTTGGCCGAAGGATTTGTGACTGGGATTCAATAGATAGTTCCGCTCCACCGGAACGACGGCGGAAGGGACCGCCAGCACAGCGGTTCTACCCGCATTCAGCCATTCCATCCCGATATCTCTCAAATGATCGATGTGCCGAGCCTCACGCCAGCGAGGCGGTAGTGAAGAAGCGTTCAGGACCTCGATCCTCAGCCGGCTTGGAATATTTGCGGAGATCGCAAGGAAGCGCCGCAGATCGACACCGGGAGAAAGATGGACATAAAACTCCAGTGCCGCAAGTGCCAGACTGCCGGCGGTGTAGACGATGGGCTGGCCCCGATGGTGCCAACGCCCACTGACTACTTTGCCGCCTTCTCCATCGAAGGCGGAGTGTTCTGGCCTGCAGATGCGCCAAACCTGCATTAGCTGAAGATGCCATGCGCGATCTGCCAAAGCACGTCTTCCGCTTCGCGTGTGCCGCTATCGGTGTCGATGAGGCTCAGAGGAGTCTTTTTGTGGAGGGCTCGATTGGGTTGTGAGAGCCATGCGGCGGCATTTTCCTCGCTTTCCAGAACGTCGGCGGCATGCGAGAAGAGCCGGGCAAGCCGCAGCACTCTGTCCGATTCGTCCGGGCTCAATCGTTTCTCTTTCCTGCGCCGGGCAAGCGTCCGTTCCGGCAGATTCAGGGCAGCCGCCGCCTCAGTACGCGGCAAGCGCAGTTTGGATATCAGAGTTTCGAGCGAGGCATAGGGCAAGCCAGTACGTATTGTCTCGGTGAGTTGTGACGGCGTTCGGACTTTAGCCTTCAATACCGATCTGCCGCCGAGAGCTTTCACGATGTTTGCCGTAGTCGTCATTTGGTATCTCCTGCCTATTGGCAGCGATTGTAATGCCAAATGGCAGAATTGTGCAATGGGCTGAATTGGAGGTGCGAGGGATTTTGTCGGCGGTGGCGCGAAGCGCCGGGTGAGGGATAAAGAAAAAAGTTGTACGCCTCACCCGGCCCGCGCCAGCCTGCTGGCGCGGGCCACCCTCTCCCTTCGGGAGAGGGACTACTTTAGATTCATCCCTTCCCGCAATTCATCTGAGGCCCGTTTGACGATGCGATCTCCGGCACGAAGCGGTCCTGTCACCTGAACCAAATCTGCTTCCGTTAGTCCCTTTCGGATATCGACCCACTCCGCTTTCCCGTTCTTTTCGCGCACCACAAACGTGCGTTCCGTCGTGGTTACGACGCTGGTCTTCGGTACGTAGAGCGCCTGTTGAGAATTTTGGACCGGCCACGTCACCGTGGCGTACATGCCAGGCGCCAGCGATTGATCCTTGTTCACGACGTCCAGCTCCACCGCCATCGACCGCGTTTTCGGATCCAGCACGCGCGAGAGGCGAGCGATGGTTCCGGTAAATGTTCGGCCGGCAAAGGCGGGCACCCGGAAAGGGACCTTTGCTCCGGGAACAATTCCGGCCACGTCTTCTTCCGGCACCGCCACGACGAGCCGCAGTGTCGAGACCTGTTGAATCACCATCAATGCCACGTTCGCATTCGGGCCAACAAGCGCGCCGGGATGAATGAGCCGATCAGTCACGATGCCGTCAAAAGGCGCCGTGACGCGAAGATATCCTTCCATTTCCTTCACCGCACGAAGCGCCGCCTCGGCTGCCGCTTTGCTGCTACGGAGCGCCTCGATACCGGCTCGCTGCGCCTGGATGGTCCCGCGCTGGGCTTCGATACCGGAGCGTTGCGCTTCCACCGACCGAAGCGCGATGTCCAGTTCGTTGCCCGAGACTGCGCCTGCTGTTTGTGAAGCTGTCTTGAGACGGTCATACGTTGCTTGCGCCGATGACAGGGTCGCCTCAAGCGAAGCCAGGGACGACTGCAACGACGCCAGTTTCGCTTCCGCCTGGAGCCGGTCTGCCTCCACAATTTGAACTTTCGATGTTGCTTCCGCAATCTGTGCGTTCATTTCCGGAGCGCTCAACTCGACGAGAAGATCGCCCGGACGGACAACGCTGCCTCGGTCCACAAGCACTTTTTCCACAAAGCCGCTAACACGGGAATGGAGCGTGACGTTGAGATACGGTTGTAACTCGCCCGGAAGATCGACCGTTCTTGAACTGGATTTAGCTACCACCGGCACCAGCTCCACCGATTGCGCGATCAGGAACAACGGGCCAATCATTACGACGATGAAGCTGATAAAGAAAGAACGTTTCACGCGTTTCATAAGTTTGGCTCCGGTCCATCGTAATACGTGCTTTCCGGATCCAATGGATTGAGAGAAGGAGACTTCACTGAGGCTTTCGCCTGCAAAATGGCATAGATCGAAGGAAGGATTGTCAGGGTGGCGAATGTCGAAACGATCAGCCCCCCGATGACCGCACGTCCCAATGGCGCGGCTTGAGATCCGCCTTCGGTCGCTCCGATGGCCATTGGGATCATTCCGAAAACCATGGCAGATGCGGTCATGAGAACCGGACGCAAGCGCCCGACCGCGCCTTCTGTTACCGCCTCAAACAATGGGCGCCCTTCCCGCCGAAGGCGCTCCGCAAAACTGACCAGCAGGATGGAGTTCGCCACGGCGATTCCGATCGACATGATGGCACCCATGAACGATTGGATGTTCAGAGTGGTGCCCGTGAAGCGAAGCATGAACAGGACGCCACAAAGTACGGCCGGGATTGTCAGGATGATCGAGAGTGCCAGTCTCACGGATTGGAAATTCGCCGCCAGAAGCAGGAAGATAATTGCGATCGCCACCAGCAGGCCAATTCGCAAACCGGAAATCGTGTCCTGCAGTGGAGGGATCTGACCGCGAAATTGAACACTGACGCCTTTGGGAGGAGGCCCGGCATTTCCAATCGCCTTGTTCAGCTCCGGCACCGCTTCGCCAAGGGTGATGCCATGAAGGTTTGCTGTCAGACTGACCACGCGCTGTCCATTGTTGCGTTCGATCATTCCCGGCATGACTCCGGGTTTCATCGTTGCGATATTCACCAGCCGCGTGTCGAGATGCCCGCTTTTCGGAACCGGCAGATTGCCAAGGGCCTCGACGCTCTGCGTACGATTCTGTGGAAGCTGCACCTGAATTTGAAATGCCTGGCCGGAATTGGGATCACGCCAGTAATTGGGCTGCGTGAATCGCGATGACGAAGTCGCGGGAACCACCGAACGTGTCACGTCCGCCATGGTCAGGCCGAACTGTCCGGCACGCTCGCGATTGATGTTGATATCCATGGTGGGGTAATTCAGTTCCTGGGCAAACTGGAGATCGCGCAGGAACGCTAATTTCGTCACCTGATCTCGTATTTTCTGCGCAAAGCCGTAATCGTCCTGAAGGTTCGCGCCCAGGACCGCGACTTCGACAGGAGTCGGCGATCCGAATCCCATGACCTGGCTCACAATATCTGCGGCTTCAAACGAAACCGTCGAACCGGGCAGCTCCTGCTGAAGACTGTGTCGCAGCCGTTCGCGCAGCTCTTCGCCACGTGGCGTCTCCTGCTTCAGGGAAACCTGAATGATCGCTTCTCCCGGACCGCTGGTGAACAGATGAATCAAATTGACCGGATAGCTTGGCGGCTGCAGGCCCATGAAATCACTGCTGATCAGAACATTCCCGGGACCAGCCTCGTGCTTGATGACTTCGAGTGCTCTAAGGACCTCTCGCTCGGTTTGTTCGACCCGTGTTCCAGCCGGCGCCCGAAGGCGAATGCGGATCAGCGGCGCATTTGCATCTGGAAAAATCTCTGAGCCCATTCGGGGAAGGAACACCACCAGAAGCCCGATGGATACGGCGAGATAGCCTGCAACGAGTGGCCATCTCAGCCGCAGTACCAATAGAAGGTACCGCCGGTAGAATGCCCGCAAATTCCCGAACAGTCCTTTACCTTCTTCTATGGGATGTGCCCGCCGGATCAACCAGGTCGAGAATACGGGAACGAGGCTGCTCGACAGGAGATAAGACGAAATCATTGCGAAGCCCACCGCCAGCGAAAGCGGGACAAAGAGTTGTTTCGCGACTCCCGTCATGAAGAACGACGGAATAAACACAGCCAGCACGCACAACATCGAAAGAAAACGTGCGATGGCTGTTTGCTGCGATGCTTCGACAACAGCACGCGCTCGCGAAACGCCGGTTTGCATCTGGGTGTGGATGTTTTCAATCGACACAGTTGCCTCGTCGACAAGGACTCCGACGGCGAGCGCCAAACCTCCAAGAGTCATGATGTTGATCGTTTGTCCCGTGGCCCAGAGACAGATCACGGCAGCAAACAGCGCAAATGGAATATTCATGACGACGATCAGCGCGCTTCGCCAGTCTCGCAGAAACATCAGGACCATGAGTCCCGTCAACAGCGCGCCGAGCAGGCCTTCGGTCGCCAGGTTTCGAATCGCGGTCGAAACATATCCGGATTGATCGAACTCGAGCCGGACATCCACGTCATTGGGAATTGCATTCTTGAATTGCGGCATTGCGGCCTTGACGCGGCGGATCACGGCCAGTGTTGAAGCATCGGCGCGCTTGGTGACCGGAATGTACACGGTGCGTTTGCCGTCTACGTGGGCATACGCGGTAATGATATCGGTGCCGTTTTCGATTGTGCCGATATCGCGCAGATAAACCGTTGTTCCGGAAACCGGCCGAATCGGTGTGCTGAGCAATTCGTCGAGATTCCCGCCCAGTGTTGCATTCGTTCGCGCAATCCGGTTGATCTCCCCCGTCCACATGTTTCCGGACGGGAGCACGAGAGTCGCGCTGCTTACGGCCGTAATCGCTTCCTCGGGTGAGATCTGGTACTGCTGCAGTTTGTCCGGATCCAGAGTGACGACGATTGCTCGCTGGTTGCCGCCGAACGGCGGCGGAGCAGATACACCTTCAAGCGTTGCGAACAGCGGACGCACCTGGTTCAGCGCCATGTTCTGGAGTTCGCCCTGCGTGTGGTTGTCGCTGCTGAATACAAGTTGTCCGACCGCTACGCTTCCCGCGTCGAATCGCGTCACAAAGGGTGGAACGGTGCCGGGCGGCATGAACGCGCGAGCGCGATTGACGTATCCAATCGTTTCTCCCATCGCCGAAGCCATGTCCGTGCCCTGATGGAAGACGAGCTTCATCAGCGACGCGCCCTGAATGCTCTTGCTCTCGACGTGATCAATACCGGTGATGTAAAGAAAGTGATATTCGTAGTAGTAGGTGAGGAACCCTTCCATATGTGCCGGGTCCATGCCGCCGTACGGTTGAGCCACATAAATTGCGGGATCGCCCACCTGCGGAAAAATATCCACGGGCATGCGCTGGATCGCGAGTATCGACGCCGATGCGAGTGCAACCAGCGCGATGACGATTGTCAGAGGTCGGCTAAGCGCGAGTAAGACAAAACGCATCGATCGACTTTCCTCTCATTGGCCCTCTCCGGCCTGTCACTGGCTGGCGCCGGCAAGAAAAGGTTGTATGTCTCCGTTTGCGGCCGCAACTCCCAGCAGCGCCCGCCATACGCTCAGACGCGAAAGGGCATCGTCGATTTGGGATTGCGCCAGAAGTCTCTGCGTATCGGCGACTTCAACAAGCGTTCCAAGGCCGGCTTGATAGCGTGCGGTTTGCTGTTGATTGGTTTCCTCGGCCGCGGAAACCTGGATGGGTGTGTTCGCTGCAATGCGGCGTGAACCTTCCAGGGCCGCGGCTGCGGCGTTCCATCGCGCTGTGAGATCTGTCGTAATCTGTTCGTTTCGAGCGGTCTCGGCGCGAACTGCCGCGGACTGTCCCGCCTTGCGGGCACGTACGGATGCGAAATCGAAAACCGGAAAGGTGACGCTGAAACCCAGAGCGTAGTTTTGCGTATCCGGAGCCAGCCCATGAACTCCCCCAAGTCTCGATCCATTGGTAACGGCACCAGTTCCACGTGCGTAGGCCGAACCTTGGAGCGAGAAACGGGGAACGAAGGATTTCTCCAGAACCTTAAGCTCCGCCTTCTTTTGTTCCACCACCGCGCTTTGTTCGGCGACAAACGGATTTTGCGCCGGGTTTAAAGCTGCCGGATTCTGTTCCGGTGGAAGTTGAAGAAGTCTTGTCGCGACCGTCCGGATTTGATGCGGATCCCCACCAACAAATTGAGCCAGGACCGCGCGGGCGATCGCTGCGGCCTGTTCGGAACGTGCGAGCTGGGTTTGCGCCGCTGCCAGTTCTGCCTGTGCGCGCGAAGCGTCCGCACCTGGGCGTAACTGAGCATCGACTTGGGCCCGAACCATGCGAACCAGAACTCCCGCGCGATCGACGCCCGCCTGGGCAGCTGCAATAGTCTCTTCGGCGGCGACGAGTGTGAGATAGGCATCCGCTGCAGCGACGGCGACTTCCAACTGCGTGCGCTTTGACGATGCCTCCAATCGTGCCTTCGATGCCGTGGCTGCGGAGACGGCTGCGCTTCGGAGACCGAAATCAAACGGTTCCCATGTCACCAGCGTCCCCACCGCGCTGTCCCAAACCGATCCGAAATTATTAGTGCCCAGCACGGGTCCGGATATCGACGGGATCACGCCTTGAGGGAGCAGCAATCCAAATACATTGTTTCTCGTCGCACGATTCACCTGAGCCAGCGAGTCGATCCGCGGCAGATATGCGGCTCGTGCCAGATCGATGGCGGCAGCGGCGGCGTTGACTTGTTCCTGAGAGACAGAAATGGAGGGATAGGACTTCAGCGCGCTGTCCACGGCCTGGGCAATTGTCATCCCACCCGGATTTGCATTTTGCGCGTCGATGCAGGGTGAACCGATGAGGATGGCCAGGGCCGAGAGGAAAATACTTAACCGCATTGACGGCCGATCTTGTCACGCGCCGCATTAAGAAGTCCTGAACCGAAGATTAAAATCCGTTCAGATTCGTGAGGAATCGAGCGGCAGTTCCACTCGAAAGACGACACCCGGTCCGTCCGGATACCGGATCGCGATTGTTCCTCCATAGGCAATACAGATGGACTTCACGATCGCGAGCCCAAGCCCGGTGCCGCCGAGCTGGCGGGAGCGGGCCTTATCGACACGGTAGAATCGATCGAAGATGTGTGCGGCTGCCTCGGGGGGGACCCCAATTCCGGAATCCGCAACCTCAAGAACTGCCTTGCCATCCATGCCGAAGTTCGAGACCGAAATCGACCCGCCTTCCGGCGTGTACTTGATGGCGTTATCGACGAGATTCACCACGATCTGCTTCAGACGCATGCGGTCGCCTTCGATATCCAGCGGATCGGCGCCTTCAAAAATCAATTGCAGCCGCTTCTCTTCAGCCAGTAGTCGCATCTGTTCGACCGTGCTTCTGGTCATTTCCGTGAAATCGAATCGCGAACGATCCACCAGGGTTTCGCCCGCTTCCAGCCGCGAGATCTCCAGCAGCTGTTCCACGATCCTCGACAGCCTTTCGGCTTCCTCCAGTGCGCTTCGGACGGTTTCGCGCATTTCCGGCGTCATTTCCGGCGAATGGTGCGCGTTTTCCAGTTCACCGCGAATAATGGCGAGAGGAGTTCGAATCTCGTGGGATGCATCCGCGGAAAAGCGATTGATGTGGTGGAAGGACTCTTCCAGACGCGCCATCATGCGGTTCAAGGATATTCCAAGTTTCTCGATCTCATCGCCGGTGGGAGCTACCGGTACGCGTTCGTTCAGATTCCGCGATGTAATCCGCTCCGCTGTGGTGGCAATTTCATTCAGGGGTTGCACCGCCTTGCGCATGAACAAATAGCCTCCACCGACGGCAATCCCGACGATCAGAGGAAGAGCGATCGCCAGAGAGAACAGCAGCTCATGGAGCACGCTCTGGACCTGTTCGTATGGAGCGCCCGCCTGGATCAGGTATGGATTGCCCGCACGATCCGCAAACGGAAGGCTGTATATCAACAGCGCGCTTCCATCGGTAACTTGTTCTTCGCGCCACTGGCGCAATCCGTCCAATCGCTCAGTGGGTATCTGCCGAGGATCAAACGCATGATTTTCGGGCAGGCCGGATTCGTAGAGGAGGCTTCCGTCTTTGCGTGTCACGCGGAGAAAGCGGCTCGTGATTCTCGGGGCAAAGTGTTCCTCCATTTCCTTGATAACGTAGTCTTCGCCGGTGTCATTCACATTCCGCAAAAGGGCCTCGCCAATCGTCTGAGCTTCTCTGGAGAGAGTTTCGCGAAGACTGATTTCGAGGAATTGTTCAAGTGTGAAATAGATGAAAACACCGAAGAGGACGAGGAGTCCGGCAAGCAGCCCGGCATACCAGGCGGCCAGTCGAAAACGGATGGACCGCGTATTCATGCCGATTCCTCATCGCTGATGACATAGCCCACGCCGCGCACCGTGCGAAGCAGCTTCTGCTCGTCGCCGCCGATCTTGCCCCGGAGATGCCGGACATACACATCGACGATATTCGTTGCCCCGTGAAAACTCTGGTCCCATACGTGATCGAGAATCATGCTGCGCGAGAGGACGCGGCCGGAGTTTGCCATCAAATATTCCAGAAGACCGTGTTCCTTGGCGGTGAGCTCAATGCGCTTTCCTCTCCAGCGCACCTGTTGCGTCAATCGGTCCAGTTCAAGATTGCCAACGCGAAGAATGCTTTCGCGTCTCGCCGTGCCGCGGCGCATCAGCGACTTTACGCGAACCATGAGTTCCGCCAATGCGAAGGGCTTGGTCAGATAATCATCCGCTCCGGCTTCGAAATGAGCGACTTTGACAGCCACCGAATCCCGCGCCGTGAGGATCAGAACCGGCACATGCGGATTGAATCGGCGGATTCTGCGCAGCACTTCGCTGCCGTCAAGTTCGGGCAGAAGCAAATCCAGGACAATCAAGTCGTAGTCGTATGATTTTGCGAGTTCGAAACCGGTTCTTCCATCGTGCGCGACGTCGACGCTGAAACGCTCCGCCACGAGCGCGCGTTTCACCAGGCGGGCGAGTTTTTCTTCGTCTTCAACTAAAAGTAATCGCATTGTAATTGCTGGAGACTACCGCAGAGTTGTGACAGGACGCAAAATAAGGTGAATTTCCTCGCAAGTAACGCCTCGGATCGAACAGAATTGCCTGCATGCCGCGCTATTCTCAATTCGTTGACTCATTGCTCTCGGATACAACCCTGTTGCGAAGGTTGCGACCCACGGAAGCGATGGATCCCGAGGCTGTCATCCGCGTTCGCGACGCAACGGTAAGCAGGTTGACAGAGGGGAAAACAATCACGAACGAAATGCTCTTCCCGCTTGTGCGTGGCGCGCTGCTGTATGCCGTGGATGCGATCGATGAGAGTTATCGCATCGCCACGCAGATCGGCGACGACACTTCTATCTATTGGCGAGGGATGATTCACCGGCGTGAGGGAGATTTCTATAACTCCCGGAATTGTTTCCGCCGTGTGGGGTCGCATCCGGTCTTCGGAGTGCTGCATCATGCGGCGTCTGCTGTTTCGCCAGATATGGCGAAGCAATGGAATTGGGACCCGTACCTTTTCGTCGGCCTCTGCGAACAGGAGAAATTCGGCGACAATAGCCATTACCGCCAGCTCATCAAACTGCAGAGGGTCGAGTTTGACGCACTGTTTGATTACGTCTGGCGAAAGAGTCTCGCGTCGTAATTCTTCGATGACCACGCTGCTTACGATACTGATTTCCGATGTCGTTCCGATCTTTGCCATAGCCGGAGTAGGGTTTCTTCTGGAACGGCGACTGGCCGGGAGCGTGAAGGTATTGTCCTCCGTGTCGTTCAATGCGCTGTCGCCATGCCTGGTGTTTACCCAGCTGGTGGGCTCGTCGATGAGTGCAACGGATGCGGGCCGCATGGCGGCCTTCTGTCTCCTGCTGACATCGATTATGGGATTCGCCGCGCGTATTGCGGCGGGGCCTCTGCATTTAGGCAGTAAGACGCGAACCAGTTTCCTGCTGACCGTCATGTTTTCCAACAGCGGGAACTATGCAATGCCCGTCATACTCTTCGCGTTTGGGCGCGAAGGCCTCTCGCATGCGAGCATCTATTTCGTGTCCAGTGCGGTCATTCTATACACTGCGGGAGTGTTCATCGCCGCCCACGGCGGGCACGGGTTTCGCCGAGCGATGTCCGGACTGCTGCGGGTTCCGTCGCTTTATGCCCTTGCGGTGGCGCTGATCTTTCTGGTGACACGCACGCCAATTCCGACAGCGATAGTGCGGCCCATCGCGATGCTGAGCGATGCTGCGATCCCGATGATGCTTCTGGTTCTGGGAATGCAGCTCAAGCGGGTGACGTTTCCTGAACGTCCTGCGGCGGTCCTGATTGCCGTTGCGTTATCGCTGCTTGTTGCTCCCGTGATAGGAATCACGCTCGCCTCCCTGCTGGGTATGACCGGCATTGCCCGTGACGTCGCCATCGTGGTTTCCGCAATGCCGGCTGCAGTAGTGACGTCCGTTTTGGCACTGGAGTTCGACCTCGATTCCGTCTTTGTCACCTGCGTTGTGTTTGTTTCCACTCTCCTCAGCCCGGTTACGCTCGTTCTGCTGATTGCATACCTGAAGGGATAACGGCTCCGCTCACCCCCCAAAAGAACTGCACTACCGGCACTTAGGGGCGATGGGACAATGCGCACCCGAATGCAATCATGGCAAAGTCTGAGAACGAATCAGCAGCGCTCTATTGAGGTCAGGTGTGATGATAGAAACAAAGTCGCCAACTTACATTCCGCGGACGCTTCGCAATACTTTCAGAAGTAATGGATTCTCCGTCCTCGAGATGCTCATCGCAGTATCGATTTTGCTCATTCTTGGATCCATTGCGATTCCCGGTATGGTGACCGTGATTTCCAATGCAAGGCTGCAGGGCGGAGGCACGAGCCTCGCGGGTCTGTTTCAGAGTTGCAGGATGTTCGCCGTAAAACAGAACACCACGATGACCGCGCGATTTACAGTTGTTGGGAGCGGACCGGTGGCCTATGTCAAGGAGGCCGAAGACAGCACCGGTTTAATCGGAACCGATCCGCAGGTCCAGCTGGGTGCGCCACTCACGCAGATGGCGGTACCGGCCGGAGCGGGAGCGCCGCCAGCATTATCCTCGGCGGAACTCGGTTTCACGCCTCAGGCGGGTGATCCCTCCTTTAATTCCCGAGGCCTGCCCTGCGCCTATTCCAGCACCGCATGTCCGAGCGCTGGCTTCGTTTACTACTTTAAGGACAATCGTCCTGTGGGCCCTAGCGGCTGGATTTCAGTTTCGATCTCGCCTGCAGGCCGGATCCGGCGATGGATCTGGACTGGTTTGGCGTGGGGAAGCTAGGAGGCACGTGATGAGCAGACTACGAAGAACGTTGGATCCAGGTTCAATTCAGACTTGTCAGTCGGGTTTTGGCATCATCGAAATGATGATTGCCACACTGGTGATCACGATCTGTTCGCTGGGGATAGTTGGATTAATTTCAGCTGCCATCGTGACCAATAATCGCAACAAGCTCGACAGTTCGGGGACGATGCTGACGCAGTCCATCGTCGAACAGGTGAAGGCGACAATTATCGGAAGCGGATCCTCTGCGTTGGTCGACTGCTCGGGCACGACATGGATCATTGACACGGCGCCGGGAGGCGCTGCGTTGTCCGGTTCCAGTATTGATTTTACTGAAACCAGTCCGGCTGCGGATTATCACATGGATTACATCGTTCGTTCGCCCTGCTCGAACAGCGGAGCCGAGATTACCACTTACGACGTGCGGTGGAATGTCGAGCTGGTTGGAGAATCAACGGCCCCAACGAGCACATTTCTCGTAACGGTGGGCGCCAGGATGAAAGGGCATAGTAACGGGAACCTGTTTTATTCGCTGCCCGTCAATTTCCGCGTCATGGCGGGGAACTAACGATTTATGAGAGCAAACGTACAACGTGGTTATTCACTGATCGAACTGATGATCGTCGTGGTGCTGCTGCTGGCCATGATGGCCACTATATTCCAGCTGATCAATATGGCGGTGGCGCGATCCGGGACCGAGCAAGCCAAACTGGACACCTTCCAGGAATCCCGTGAATTCATGGATCAGTTCGCGCGCGATCTTCACCAGGCGGGTTATCCCAACGCGCGTAACGTGACTTCGCTTCTGTTCACAAGTCCGGCAACCAATGATCTTCGCAATGCGGTGGGTCTGGTCAAAGTGGATGCCGGCGACCTCTGGTTCGAAGGCGACGTTGATGGCACCGGTATTGTCTATACCGTGCGCTACCATCTGGACACCAGCACGACAAACGGTTGCCCATGCCTGAAACGGAGCCAGATTCCGAAGACCACCGGCGATCCGGTGACGGGACAGTCCGCGCCTGTATACAATGTGGAGGTTCAGGGAGTCCAGAACACCACAATCTTTTCCGCATTTCTTCAAGGAACGACCGGAACGCCGGTAACACTTCCGGCGGATTTCGATAGCGACGGATTGAAGATCGCCAATATCGACACGATTCAGGCGGTAATCACGATTCAGTCGAGCCACGTGGATTCGCAGACACGCAAGAAGCCCCAGACATCGTTAATTACCACCGTGCGTCTGAATAACTGCTCACAGGCGGCCACAGGCCAGATCATGAGCTGTCACTAGAGTCCGTCAAATCCAGGAGATCCAATGACGAAGAACATTCCAATGCGGCAGGACGAACGCGGAGTTGCATTACTTATCACCATGCTCTCCGTCATGCTTCTCAGTGTGATTGCACTCGGGATGATGGTTTCAACCAACACCGAGACAACGATCACTGCCAATTTCCGCGATAAGCAGACCGCTACATTCGCGGCGATGGCGGGACTGCAGGAGGCGCGAGACCGCATCCAGCCAACAACGCACAACATTTCCGCGCCTGCCGACGTCCCGTCACTGACGGCTGCAAATGTGATCTATATCATCAATCCAAAACTGGGCGAGACGATTGCACCATGGGATATGACGAACAAATACAAGGATACCGAGCTTTGCCATGAAGGCGTGCTGGGCTTATCGGGCACGGCGAACATGCCATGCACGATGATGGTACCGACGTCCAATACGACCTGGCGAACGGTCGTCGATAATAGCCTCACGTCTTCATTTCCCTGGAATCTGGCGACTCCCCTCGACGTGAAGTGGACGAGAATCACCTTAAAAACAAACAACACGACTCCGATCGCGGTCGATGGAAACGGTTTGTCCGCGACTCAGGTGTGCTGGGACGGCTACAGTCAGATTCCTCTACCAGCCGGATATGCATCGAATTGCGCCCCCGACGGCGGTATCGTGTGTGTCGGAACGTCTCCATGCAATTTCCACCTCGGGAGTGGATACACTTCCATGCCCACAGTCACGTTGTCTGCCCCGCCATCCGGCGGAATCCAGGCCACTGCGAATGCAGGAAGCACAACCGTTTCCAGTGGCATTGTGCAATCCGCAGCGGTGACGGCCGGGGGGTCTTCATACACATCGAAGCCCACGGTTACTTTGAGTGGCGGTGGTGGCACGGGCGCCACCGCGACAGCAACAATTCAGGCATCAGGTGCTCCGGTGACTTCCGTCAGCCTGACGAGTGCAGGCGCCCAGTGTTACGCGAACGCCCCGGCAGTTTCAATTTCAGGGGGCGGTGGATCGGGAGCCGCAGCTGACAGTACACTCGCCGGGACAAAATCGTGCATCGATCACTGGACGCCAAAAGGATCGTGTAAGGCACTGAAGCCGAAGGGAACGATAACGATATCGTCGATCACCCTCAGCGATGGTAACGGTTCCGGCTTCAACGGTTCGATCACATTTGAGGATGGGGCCGTGACGACCTACTCGATTCAAGACCCGGGAGCGGGCTACACGTCCAAAGCGATGACAATCAGTATTCCAGGGTATGACTGCGGGGGTCTGACAGCCAAGGCAAGCGTTGGGTATCTGGTGCAATCGGTCTCTCTGACAACGGGTGGTAGCAGTTACACATCGGCTCCGGTGATTACCATTGGAACCGGAACCGGAACCGGTGCAGTGCCCAGCGCCACGGCGGCACTTGGCGTCCAACCCGCAAACTCGGGTCAAGTGACCTCTATTAACATCACGTCGGCTGGAAGCGGCTACATCTCTGCACCGACTGTCGCTTTCAGCGGCGGTGGCGGATCGGGCGCCGCCGGCACCACTTCTCTTGGCGGTACCTTCCAAATCACCTGCTGCACCATCACCAATCCTGGGAAGGGCTACACCACGGATCCGACCGTCACCATTACCGGTGGCGGCGGTTCCGGAGCTACCGCGACCGCTGCAATCAACCGTCGAACCCATCTCGGAGCCGTCTATGTACTGACGTCTTTGGCAAAAACCGCAAATGGATCGCGCACGATGATGCAGATGGAAGTTGCGTCTCCGGTGCTGGGAGGATGGGTTCCGACCGGCGCGCTCACCTTCGCCGGACCCTATGCGCCTGGCAGTACCTGGCCGAACGGTGACAGCTTTATGATTGACGGCCACGACGACAACAAATGCTTTGAAACGGCGGAACCGGACCGCCCCGCGATTGCCTCTTATGATGATCCCAACAACCCGACAACCCCGTCTTCAGTGGTGTCCATTGTCCACGACCTTCCCAAGTCCGCCGACCACTACATCGGGAGCGGTGGTACTCCATCCGTCGTCGACGTCTTTGGGAATCTCGGAGACACTCTGGGTACACCGACCGGATTGAAGGCGCTGATCGACTCCGTCCATGCCAAGGCTACTTCCTATACAAGCTCCCCAGCCAGCATTGATCTGGGTAGTTTCAGCTCCCCCGCAATTAATTATGTGGACGGGGACCTGGCACTCGACAGCATTGACGGTTATGGCGTACTTGTCGTGACCGGAAGGCTTAGCTTCTCCGGCGATTTCAAATGGCACGGCGTCGTTCTTGTCGTCGGCGACGGAATCATCGACTTCAGTGGCGGCGGCAGCGGTCAGATGAGGGGAACGATGCTGGTCGCGAAGATCTGGGACAATCACACCAGTCAAAAACTGCTGGCTTCGAATGGCGTTCCCACTATGCATTGGAATGGCGGCGGAGGAAACGGCATTATTTATGACCATTGCTGGGCGACAAACCTGATGAATCTGATTCCATTCGTTCCGCCACCGACGACTCAGGCGTTGAAAGTTCTCAGTGTTCGCCAATTGCCGTACTAGTCAGAGTCCTATTTGCCCACGAGATGCGAAGAGTCTTTTTCATTTTCACAGATGTTTTCGATGAGCTCGGTATCGGGCATCAATTCAAACCGTGCGTTCACCGTCCATGGCCTTGTATAGGCATTGGGGTCGTCGATTGTGATCTGAATGTCGAGATGTCCAAAATCGCGGCGCATGAATTTCTCGGTGACATGCATCGCTTCGGTGTGGGGGTGTCCGGGATCGTCAAGCCAGGACTGATCGTTGAAGCCCATGGTGTCCACAACGAACGTATCGCCCTCCCACTTCCCAATCGAGTAACCAAACCATGCAGGATTCATTTCTTTGGGAAAGCCACGGCCATCGGTGAAAACCTGGCGATAATGATTGAATTCTTCGAAGAGAATAAAGACCACGCCGGGATTCTGAACGATCTTGAACGGCCCATTCCGTACCATCATTGCGTCCGGCACGCCGTGAGGCAGGCAGCGCCCGGTGGGCCTGTCCTTGGCAAGATTGTCCTGGCGTTCCTTATAAAGCGCGGCTGCCCACGGCTGGAAGGGCGCTCCACCCGGCTCGTTGGCCGCGAGATTTCCCAAAAACCTGCCATCGGCGGTACGCCATATCCCGGACAGATCCGGCTTCCCATTGCCGGCTTTGGGCGTTGGCGCCGTGAGATCCGGCTTCCCGTCGGCTGTTCGCGGCGTTCCCGAAAGTGGAAGATTCAGCCACTGTGCAGAAGCAAGGCCGCACATCAGGAACAAGGCCGTCAGACAGAACATCAACAAACAGGCGCGTCGCGCGCTCAACGGCGTCATTGGCCACGACCTGCAGGGGCGATTCCCCCGGCGCCACCACCACCACGGGCTCCGACCATCGGAGGTTTCGGGTAAACGCCCATACCGTGAAACGCGTTGGAGTATGGACTCTGATAACGAATTCCGTTTCCGTCCTTGTCCACCCATCCCATCGATTGTTGAAACAAGCCCGGCTCGGGGTAGCCCTTCGGCACCGTGCCTTCCACGATGTAAAGCTT